>Ga0209573_1001303_pt1 | contig 40170 bp, 37 predicted proteins | sample TNRBio252014_DNA_FD_185870 | JGI IMG/M metagenome (GOLD analysis project Ga0209573, IMG submission 185870) | Wastewater treatment Type I Accumulibacter community from EBPR Bioreactor in Madison, WI, USA - TNR Reactor_6/25/2014_ DNA (SPAdes)... | ecosystem: Engineered > Bioreactor > EBPR >...
GACGTCCTCCTCATCGCCATCGTCGCCTCCTCCTCGCGCCTCTGGATCCGGTCGGCGGCCCTCTGCACCGCGGGCTCCGTCCTCGGGGCCATGGGGGGCTACCTCATCGGGCAGGCCTTCATGGCGACGGCCGGGCAGGCGATCGTGAACTTCTACAACGCCCAGCACCACTGGGCGAAGGTGGTCGAGCTCTACAACGGCGAGTGGGGGATCTGGTTCCTCGCCGCGGCGGCCTTCACGCCGATCCCGTACAAGGTCGCGACGATCGCGGCCGGTGCGACGGGGATGGCCTTCGTCCCGTTCATTCTCGTCAGCGCCGTTGGTCGGGCGGCCCGCTTCTTCCTCGTGGCGGGGCTCCTTCGGCTCTTCGGGCCGGCAATCCGCCGGACGCTCGAGAAGAACTTCGACCTCGCCGCGCTCGCCTTCCTCGTCCTGCTCGTCGGTGGGTTCCTGGTCCTGAAGTTCGTCTGACCGGCGGCGCCGGGGCCGTCAGCCCTCGCGCTCCTCTCGCGGCGGGAAGACGAGCGAAAGGCCGATCGACGCCGCCAGGAGCACGGCGATGATCCCGAGCGACCAGGCGATCGGGAACTTCCCGCCGAAGGCCTCGTTCAGCCAGGCCATCTTCAACCCGACGAAGATCAGGACGGAGCCGAGGCCGTACTTGAGCAGGTGGAACTTCCCCACCGCGCCGGCCAGGAGGAAGAAGAGGGCGCGCAGGCCGAGGATCGCGCAGATGTTCGACGTGAAGACGATGAGCGGCTCGCGGGTGATCGCGAAGATCGCGGGAACCGAGTCGATCGCGAAGACGACGTCGGAGACCTCGATGAAGACGAGGGCGAGAAGGAGGGGCGTCCCGAGGAGGCGCCCGTTCTCGCGGGCGAAGAGGTGCGGTCCGTGGAGATCGTGCGTGAGCGGAATCCAGCGCTTCAGGGCCTTCAGGACGACGTTGTCGGCCGGGTTCACCGGCTTGTCGGGGCTGAAGAGGATCTTGATCCCCGTGACGACGAGGAACGCACCGAAGACGTACATCACCCAGTGGAACTGGAGAAGCAGCGCCCCGAGGGCGATGAAGACCGCCCGGAAGACGAGGGCGCCCAGGATTCCCCAGTAGAGGACGCGGTGCTGGTACGCGGCGGGCACGCCGAAGAAATTGAAGAGGACGACGAAGACGAAGATGTTGTCGACCGAGAGCGCCTTTTCGACGAGGTAGCCGGTCAGGTACTCGAGAAAGACCTGCCTGGCCGCCGCGTCGGGGAGGAATCCCGGGACCGCGAGGAGGCGGACGTCCGCCGCGAAGCGGGCCGCGGCCCACAGGTAGAGGACCGCGCCGACGCACATCGCCACGAAGACCCAGGCAACGCTCCAGGCAGCCGCCTCGCGGAACCCCACGGCGTGGGCCTTCCGGTGAAAGACGCCCAGGTCGAGGGCGAGCATCCCGAGGACGAAGAGAACGAAGACGCCGTAGACCCACCAGGTCTCTGCGAAGGGGAAGAGGGAGACGGGCGTCATCGAGTGCTCCGGCGGAAGCGGGACGGGGCGCGGGAGCGGTCCCGCCGGGGGCGCGCCCAGAAGGCACGGCCCCGGCGAGGCCCGGTCGTCAGCGGCTCTTCGCTACGGCCTTGCCCGGCTTCGGGGCCTCCGGCACGGAGGCCGGGTGCCTGGCGGCGCGCTTCGCCTTCCAGGTCTCGAAGTTCACGACCCACGGAGCCGCGATGAAGATCGTGGAGTAGGCGCCGATGAACATGCCGACGAAGAGGACGAAGGCGAAGCCGCGAATCACCTCTCCGCCGAAGAAGAAGAGGGCGGCTACGGTGAGGAACGTCAGGAACGCCGTGAGGAACGTCCGAGAGAGCGTCTCGTTGATCGACCGGTTCACCAGGAGCGCGAAGGGCTCCTTCTTCGGCTTCTCGAGGTTCTCGCGGATCCGGTCGTAGATGACGACCGTGTCGTTGGCCGAGTAGCCGATGAGGGTGAGGAACGCGGCGACCACGGTCAGCGAGATCTCCACGCCGAAGATCGCGCAGAGCCCGAGAGCGATCCAGGCGTCGTGGACGAGCGCGACGACGACCCCGGTGCCGTAGGAGATCGACCGGAACCGGAACCAGACGTAGACGAGAATCGCGCCCCAGGAGAGGACGACGGCCCAGGTCCCCTTTCTGCGAAGGTCCTTCCCGACCGCCGGCCCGACAGATTCCGCGCTGATCAGCATCACGGGCCCGGCGACCGTCTTCTCCTTCAGCCAGGCGGCGACGGCCGGAGAGGTGCCGGGCGTCGCCGCCGCGGCGTCGACGCTCGCGAAGAGCCCGTTCTCGGAGCGGGCCGCGATGATCGCCTGGGCGATCCGGTCGTACTCGACGCCCGGGTTCGCGTCGGCGCGGCCGGCCATCTTCTCCGGGTCGTCCTGCTGGAGCTTGGCGGAGAGCGGGTCGGCGCCGTTGAGGTTCAGGTCGAACACCCCCGCCTCGAGCCCCTTCGGGAAGAGGGCCCGGGTGAGCGCGGGCGTCACCTCGCCCGAGATGTCGCGCCCTTCCTTCTGCTCCATCGGCACGCGGAGGAGGACCTGGTTCTTCTCGGCCTTGTCGTAGCGCTGGACGGACGTCACGGGGACGTTCGCCCCCTCGACGATCTTGCGGATCTGGTCCTCGTCGGGCTTCTGCTGGAACGCGTAGACGATCTGCGCTCCGCCCGTGAAGTCGACGCCCCAGTTCAGCCCCTTCGTCGCGATCGCGCCGGCGGAGATGAGCACGGCGACGACCGAGCCGATGACGAAGGGCTTCTGGAGCTTGAGGAAGTCGAAGTTGGGTTTCTGTAGCAGCCTCACGGGTTCCCTCAGATCGAGATGGCCTCGACCTTCTCCTTCGAACCGTAGACCAGGTCGAAGAGAAGGCGCGAGACGAAGACGGCGGTGAACATGGAGGCGCACAGGCCGATGATGAGCGTGACGGCGAAGCCCTTCACGGGGCCCGTGCCGAACTGGAAGAGGAAGGCTGCCGCCGCGATGGTCGTGACGTTCGAGTCGACGATCGCGCTGAGGGCTTTCTTGAAGCCCGTGTCGATCGCCGCTTTTCCGCCCTTGCCTCCGTCGAGCTCCTCGCGGATGCGCTCGAAGATCAGCACGTTCGCGTCGACCGCCATGCCGATCGTCAGGATGAAGCCGGCGATACCCGGGAGGGTGAGCGTGGCGTTGATCCAGGCCATCGCGCCGAGCAGGATGATCCCGTTCATCGTCAGGGCGAGGACCGCGTTGAGGCCCGCCAGGTTGTAGTAGACGACGACCGCGACGAAGACGAGGGCCATCCCGATGAGCGACGCGAGGACGCCCTGCTTGATCGAGTCGAGGCCGAGCGACGGGCCGACCGTCCGCTCCTCGAGGATGACGAGCTGTGCGGGGAGGGCGCCCGACCGGAGTACGAGGGAGAGGGCGTCGGCCCGCTCGGCCGTGAAGTTGCCCTCGATGATCCCGTTGTCGGTGATCTGACCCTTGATGTTCGGGGCCGACTGGACGCGCTTGTCGAGGACGATCGCGAGCTGGCGCCCGATGTTGTCCCCGGTGACCCGGCCGAACTTCTCGGCGCCCTGGGCATTCAGGAAGAACTCGACGGCCGGCTGATTGAACTTGTCCTGGCCGACCCGGGCGTTCTTCAGGTCGCGGCCGGTGACGGCGGCGGCCCGGTCGAGAACGTAGAACACGGTCGTACGCGTCCGGGCCTCGGTGTCCTCCGAGTTCCCTTCGACGAGCTCCAGGTTGGCCGGGATCGCCCCGCCGTAGGCCGCCGCGGCGGCTTCGGGCGACGAGTACGGCCCACCCTTGACGTCGACGAGCTTCAGCTCCAGGAGGCCGGTCGTGCCGATGATGTCCTTGACCCGGGCCGGGTCGTCGACGCCGGGAAGCTGGATGACGATCCGGTCGTCGCCCTGGGGCTGGATGGACGGCTCGGCGACGCCGAGGGCGTCCACGCGGTTACGGATCGTCTCGACGGCCTGCCGCAGGGTCTGGGCCTCGATCTCCATCCGTGCCGGGTCCTTGAACGTGACGCGCATCTCGCGGCCGCTCTGGTCGGAGGACCAGTCGGTCGGCGAGAGGGCGGTCTTGACGAGCTCGGAAACCGCCGCGGGGCTGATTCCCTCCCCCATCGTGATCGAGAACCCCTCGCCCGTGGCCGGGTTCACGGTCCCGATGGCGACTCCGCGCTTGCCCGCTTCCGTCTTCAGGTGCTCGGCGGCATCCGAAGCCTCGGCGCGGAGGGCATCCTCGGCCTTCACCTGCATGACCAGGTGAATGCCGCCCCTGAGATCCAGCCCGAGCTTCAGGCCGTTCTTCAGGATGTCGCCGACTCCGGGGTTCGGGGGCGCGGTAGGGTTGTTCTTGAGGGCCTCGCGGCCCCTGTAGACGTAGGCCGCGATGGATCCGATGAGGACGACCAGCGTCACGGCGAGACGCCAGCCTGTAGGCCTTTTCACGAAACGCAACCTCCGAAGGCGGAACGGTCCGGACGAGGAGACAGCCGCCTCCTGAAGTCCTTGACCACCGACTGGAATCGGCCCGGCTCGACCGGGCCAAGGTGGGGAGTCTATTCGCCGCCCGGCGGCGGCGTCAATTCAGGTCCGGGCTCCACCGCCGTGTGCCCTTCCGCCGCCGTACCGGCGCGGCCCGGCAACCGGACCCGGCGCACGCGCGACGCGAGCGCGGGAGGCAGCGAGGCCCACCACCGCTCGTGACGCTCCACGTGGCACGACACGAGCAGGGCCGGCCTGTCGACGAGGAGATCCTCGAGGAGGAAGCCGAGCACGGCACCGAAGCGGACGTCGTCCGTCCCGACGAGCGGATCGTCCAGGAGCAGCGGGAGCCCCTTCGGACCCGTCCCGAGGTGCCGGAGCGCTGCCAGCCGCGCCACGAGGTGGAGCTGCTCCCGCGCCCCGGTCGAGACCGACGCGGCGAGGTCCGCGCGTGTCACCGGCCGGCCGCCTCGAGCGACCACGGACACCGAGAGGTCCTCCCCGAACTCCAGCGCCTCGTACGGAAGGCGGCAGGCTGCGAGGATCTCCCTCGAGGCCCGGGCGAGCCCGCCGCGGAAGTCGCCGTAGGTCGTCGTGGCCGCCGACGCCAGGACGTCCCGTGCCACGTCGAGCGCGTCCCGAAAGAGGATGGCCCTCTCTCGGGCGGCCTCCGCCACCGCGAGCTGTTCCTCCACCTCGCGGGCCTTTCCCCCCCCCTCGAACGCCTTCTGCGCGAGGTCCTTCTCGGCCGCTTGCTGCTCCGCCCCGAGCTGTGCCACCTTCAGCCTCTCGGCCTCGGCCACCCTGCGGGCCTCCTCCGGCTCGTGCGGGACGCTCAGGTCGTGCACCGTGGCGTCGATGCTCCCGAGGCGGCCCTCCACCTCGGCCGCCAGACGGTCGAGCCGCTCGGCGATCTCGACGTCGGCCCCCTGGGGCACCGCCGTCGACAGGGCCGGGAGCTCGATCTCGACGATCGCCTTCCGGCGCGCCGCATGCGCCCGGCCCGCCTCGACGAAGAGGAGGGATTCCGCGAGAGAGAGTCCCGCGGGCACCTGCAGGCGGGCGAGCTGCTCGAAGAGCTTCTGCTCGATCCCGGCCAGCTCGGACTCCTCCTCTTCCAGCTTCGCCTCCTCGCGCGCCGCCGCCTCCTCGCGCGCCGCGGCGGCGTGGTCCGCCTTCTCGAGGTCGGCCAGGATCTGCAGGAGCCGCCGCGCCTCGTCGGGGGGTGGGAGGCCCGTGGCGAGGCCGAGGGCCGGGCGGAACGGCTCCAGCCCGCGCTCGACGACCTCGAGCCTCTCGCTCGCCGCGTGCAGACGCACTCGTTTCGCCACGAGTCTCTGCCGCCTCTCCTCGGCCGCGCGGGCCCGCCGCTGGGCCTTGACCAGCGCGGCGGCGTCCTTGAACCCCACCCCGCGAGAAACCTGCTCGAGACGCCGCCTCAGGTCCGAGAGCCGCTTCCGTTCCTCCTGCGCCTCCAGCCGTGCGGCCGCCTCCTCCTCGCGGGACGCCAGCTCGTCCTCGCGCCGGTGTCCGATCCCCCTCGCCCACGCGACCCCTCCGTAGAGTGCAAGGGCCGACGCGAAGACCGCGAGGGTCAGGACGAGCGGATCGTCGAACCTCCCCCGTTTCACGAGCGCCAGGGCGACGAGGGGGACGAAGAGGGCTGCGCCCACGACGAGAGCCCGGGCCCTCCGGACCAGGACCTGCCTTTCGCCCGCGGCAATCGAGGCCCGGGCCCCGGCGTCGGCGACGCGGCGGTCGAGCTGCACCCCGGAGAGCTCGAGCGCCTGCCGATCTTCCTCGGCGGAGGCGACGAACTCCCGATCCTCGGGCCCCAGCCCGTCCAGCCGGCGCAGGTCCTCGGCGAGACCCTCGCGGCGGAGCTCGTCCCACTCCGCTTCGAGAGCTTCTTCGGCGGCCTCCGCCGCGCGCGACGCCTCGATGGCGCCATCGAGGAGTGTCCTGAGACGATTCCGCGCCTCGGGTGGCAGCTCGGCGAGGCCGCCTGCGCGACGGCGCCGGTCCCGGTCCTCCGCCACCGCGGCCGTTCGCTCCGCGGCAAGGGCTCTCTTGGCGGCCCCGAGCGCCTCCGGCCGAGCGCCGCGGGCCCCGCGAAGGGCGTCGACGGCGGCGAGAGCGTCGGGGGTGAAGATGTCCGCCTCCCGTCTGAGCCGCCCTGCTTCCTTCTCGAGCTCCTGACGCTTCCTCCCGTCGGTCCCTCGGCGTTCCATCTCGGCGGCGAGACTCCGCCGCTCGCTCTCGACGACAGCGACCTCGGCGAGCGCTGCGGCCCGGCGCGCCGCGTCCCGCCCGGACGTCAGCGCCGCGAGCCTCTCCGCGGCCTCCGCGGCGGCCTCGCGCGACCTCGCGAGGCGCACCGCCTCGGCCCGTTTCTCCTCCACCCGGCGTCCCGCCCGCACGATCTCGGTCTCCACGGAGACCTGGTTACCCGTCGTCGCCTCCGGCATCCGGGCACGTGCCGCGTCGAGGAGGCGAAGCGCCCTCACGACGCTGGCCTCGCCGCCACCCGAGTCGGCGATCCGGGCCAGCTCGACCGTGAGTGACGCGTCGAGGGCGTCACCGTCGAGAACGTTCTGCCCGACGTAGGCCGTCGTCCGGAAGAGCGGCTCGGTCAAACCGGTCAGCTTCTCGCCGACGGCGTCCCGTCCCCCGGGCCGGAGAAAGTCCGCCGTCCGGTCCTCACCACGGTCCCGGTCGACGACGCGAAGTGTTCCGGCGTCGAAGTCCCGCTCGACCGTATACCGGCCCGTGCCCGCGGAACCGGTCGACACGTCCAGCCGAAGCCGGCTGGGAGCGCCGCTCCGGGGCTTGCGGGCCTCGCGCGACCGCCCCCCCGCGGCCCGCCCTTTCGGCAGGCCGTAGAGCGCCGCCACGATCGCCTCGCAGAGCGTCGACTTCCCGGTCTCGTTCGGCTCGAGAACGAGGAGGAGCTCGCCCTCTCCCCACGAGAGGTCGACCCCCTCGAGCGGCCCGAATCCCTCGACGACGAGCCGTTCGATCCTCACACGTCCTCCGCCGGAGGCGGCACGGGGAGCCGGCCGAGCAGGGCTTCCCGGCCCAGTGCGTACGCCAGCTCGGCGACACGCCGCGACCGGGCGTCGGGCGCCGCGGAGAGCCGGGCTTCCAGATCGAGCGCGAAACGCCCTTCGGCCGTCGAGCGGTCGGCGTGCGCTTCTGGTTCGCTGACCGTCCTGTCCCGGAGGACGAGGTGCGCCACGAGCCCCTTCAGGTCCGCGAGCGAGTGCGTCGCGCGCGTCCCCGCCGCCGGGCGGCCCCGGACCGTCAGGCGGACGACGTCTCCCGGCGCCGCACCCGCCTCGAGCAGGAGCGCGAGCGCCGCCTCCCGAAGCCCGTCGGCGTCTCGCCCACCCGCTTCGAGAGAGACGTCGAGGACCTGTCGGCAGTCCGCCGCCAAAGTCTCGACGTTCGGCTGAGCATCGGCGTCGAGCGTCACTTTCACGAAGTGCCGTGGACCGGTCTCATCGAGACCCCGGCCCGTGGGCGAGCCGCTGTAGGCGCCGGCCGCGCTCCCGTCCGGGCGCTCGACGACCTCGAAGGCGTGGTGGTGTCCGAGCGCCGCCCAGGAGAAACCCGCCCCGACGAGCTCCTCGCTCGAGAAAGGGGCGGTTCTCTTCGCGCCGTTCGGCGCATCCGGGCCGCGGTAGCTCTCGAGCGAGCCGTGCAGCATCAGAAGGGCGAACCGGACGGACGGACGGACCGGCGGGGGGTCGAGGGGACGGCCCGCGTCCAGGAGCGGCGAGAGGAATGCCCGGCCCGTCACGGTGGTGTCGTCCCGCCCAGGAACGGGCCGGGTCTCCCACGACGCTGTCCGGAAGACCGTCACGTTGCCCGGCCACGCCGGGAGACCCAGCGCAGTGAGGAACGCGTCGTCGAAGTAGCCTCCCGGCCCGGCGAAATCGTGGTTCCCGGGGGCGACGAACACCGGGACCGGGGCGAGAGCGGCGAACGCCTCGACGAGCCGGCGGAAAAGTGCGGGCGGCACGTTCTCGGCGTCCCAGAGGTCTCCCGCGAGGAGAACGACGTCGGGCCGGACTTCCCGCGCGGCCGCAAGGAGCCGCTCCGGAGCCGCGTCGACCTCCTCCCGGCGCGTCGTCCGGAACTCCTCCGTCAGCGCGAGACCGCGCCCCGACAGGGCCGAGCCGACGTGCCAGTCGGAAGACTGGAGGAGAACGAGAGGCGCCACGGCGAAGAAAGGCGGGCGCCGCGCCGTCTCAGGCCGCCCCGCCCTGGTCCTTCCCCGTCTCCGAATCGGCGACGACGCTCGTGATGGCGCTCTTGGCCATCTTCACCTTGAGGGTATCCGCGAGCTTCACCCAGACGATCTGGTCCTCGACCTGGGCGACGGTGCCGTAGATGCCGCCCGAGGTCATGACCCGGTCGCCCTTCTTCAGCTGGGCGAGCATCTCTTTCGTCTTCTTCTGCTGCTTCCTCATCGGCGCGAGGAGCACGAAGTAGAAGACGACGAAGATGAGGAGGAACGGGACCATCTGGAGCAGGCCGTCCTTCATCGACGGGGCCGCCGGGGCGGCCTGCAGGAGAGAGATCGGATTCATCGCGTGTCCTTCCCGAAATCGAGGCGCCGCACGGCCTCCGCCGCGAACGCCTCGAAGCGTCGTGCCGCGAGAGCCTCACGGATTCCCCTCATCAAGTCAAGGACGGCCGTCAGGTTGTGGACCGTCAGCAGCGTTGCCGCCGTCGGCTCGCCGAGATTGAAGAGGTGCCTCAGGTAAGCCCTCGAGGCCGTACGGCAGGTGGGGCACGCGCAGGCCGGGTCGAGAGGCGCTGGGTCGGTCCGGTATCGCGCGTGCTTGATCACGACCTTCCCCTCCGAGGTGTAGGCGAGGCCGTGGCGGGCCGCCCGCGTCGGGAGAACGCAGTCGAAGAGGTCGAAACCGTTCGCGACGGCGTGGAGGATGTCGAGAGGGTGACCGACGCCCATCAGGTAGCGCGGCCGGTCGGCTGGCAGAAGCGGTCCCGTGGCCTCGACGATGGCCCGCATCTCCTCCTTCGGCTCGCCGACCGAGACCCCCCCGCACGCGACCCCCTCGAAGCCCATGGCGGCCACGGCCGCGGCGCTCTCGCGACGGAGGTCGGGGAACATGCCTCCCTGGACGATGCCGAACTGCGCGCCCCGTCGCCCTTCACCTTGCAGGTCGAGGAAGGCGACCCGGCCCCGCCGCGCCCACCGGTGGGTCAGATCCATCGACCGCGCCGCCTCGTCCCTCGTCGCCGGGTACGGCGTGCATTCGTCGAGCACCATCGCGACGTCGACGCCGAAATCCCCGAGTTGCAGCCGGGCCGCCCGCTCCGGCGTCAGGAGGTGCGGGCTGCCGTCGATGTGGCTCCGGAAGAGGACCCCTTCCTCCGAGAGCTTGCGGTTCGCGGCCAGCGACATCACCTGGAAGCCGCCCGAGTCGGTCAGGATCGGCCGCGGCCACCCGACGAACCGGTGCAGTCCGCCGAGATCGCGGATCAGGTCTCCTCCCGGCCGGAGCATCAGGTGGTAGGTATTCGCGAGGACGATCTCGGCGCCCGCCGTCTCGACGTCGCTCCACCGGGCCGCCTTGACCGTGCCGGCGGTTCCCACGGGCATGAAGGCGGGCGTTTCGACGCATCCGTGGTCGAGCGTCACCCTTCCGCGCCGGGCGCTCCCCTCGACGGCGAGGAGGTCGAATCTCAGCACGGACCCGCCGGCGATCCCGGTGGGTCCGCAGGGCCTTTCGGCAAGCCGTTCACTGGTCGAGTGTAATCGGCGGACGGGCCCGCTCGGGGACGCGTGCCAGAACGTGCGCCGGAACGCGTTGACCCACCATGGACCCGATGCTATGTTCCGGCGTCTTTTTTGAGGGAGCGAATGCCCGATCTTGGTCTGAAACACGAGTGCTTCCGGTGCGGGACGAAGTTCTACGACCTGAGGAGGACGCCCGTCCTCTGCCCGAAGTGCGGCACCGACCAGAAGGACGCACCGCCGCGCGACACGTCGCCGGCGGCGCTCATCGCCGCCCGCCGCGCCAAGCGCGACGAGTTTGCCGATCCGGACCTCTTCGAGCGCAACCGCGACGAAGAGGACATCGGGATCGAACCCGAGGACCCGGCCGCCAAGGCCGCCCTCGACGACGAGGAGCTTCCGCTGGGCGAGGGGCCCACGCTCGAGGCCGGCGAGGCGGAGAGCGACGACGACTACTGACCTTCCCGCCGAGGTGGCCATCGGCCTGGGGGGAAACGTCGGTTCGCCGGAAGCCGCTTTTGCCGTCGCACTCGCGGGCCTCGCGCATCACGTCGAAGGTCTCGTCTGCTCGCCCTTGTACCTCACGGCGCCCGTGGGCGGGCCGCCGCAGCCCGACTTCCTGAACGCGGTGGCCACGGGAAGGACATTCCTGCCTCCATTCGGGCTTCTCGAGCTCCTGAAACGGCTGGAGGCGGAGGCGGGCCGGCCCGTTTCGGGCGAATCGAACGGACCGCGGCCTCTCGACCTCGACCTTCTGCTCTACGACGGCCTGCGGATCGACCTTCCGGAGCTCGTCGTCCCGCATCCCCGCCTCGCGACGCGACGGTTCGTCCTCGCCCCGCTCGCCGACCTCCTCCCCGACCTCGTCGTCCCGGGCACCGGTCGCACCGTCGCGAGCCTGCTCGAGGCGGCTCCGCCCGCGCGGGTCGAGCGCCAGGCGGCGTCGCCCTCCTGACCGGTCAGGCCGGGTCGGAGGCCGCCGGCGACGCCGCCTGCGGGACGACGCGGGCCTCGAACCGGAGCTGGTCTCCGGCGATCGTGACCCGCGTGAAGGCCGGAACGGACGTCGTCAGCCAGACGCTCCCGCCTATCACGCTCCCGCGTCCGATGACGGTCGTCCCGCCCAGGATCGTCGCACCGGCGTAAATGACGACGTCGTCCTCGACCGTGGGGTGACGCTTGACCCCGCGGATCAGCTCGCCGTGCTCGTTCTTCGGGAACGAAAGGGCGCCCAGCGTGACGCCCTGGTAGACCTTCACCCGATCTCCGATCGTCGTCGTCTCGCCGATCACGACGCCCGTGCCGTGGTCGATGAAGAAAGAGCGACCGATCGTCGCCCCGGGATGGATGTCGATGCCGGTCTCGTTGTGCGCGAACTCGGTCATCACCCGGGGGATCAGCCTCACGTCGAGGAGGTGAAGCTCGTGGGCGATCCGGTAGGTGAAGACCGCCTTCACGCCCGGATAGGCGAGGATGAGCTCGTCGAACCCCTTGGCCGCAGGATCGCCGTCGTAAGCCGCCTGGACGTCCTCCGCGACGCGGTCGGCGACGTCGGGGAGCCGTTCGAACAGGGCCGTCACGATCTCTCGCGCATGCCTCCGCGCGGAAGAGCGCCCCTCCTCCCCCTCGATGGCCCGCTCGACCTCGGCCGACAGGCGCAGGTGGATCCGGAACAGGACGTCGCCGAGGTGGTCGCGGAGGTTGTCGCGGTAGAGGACCGTGTCGCCGAAGTACCCCGGGTAGACGACTTCCTGAAACAGCCGGAGGATCTCGATCACGTCCTTCTTCTGCGGGCGGGGAGCCGTTTCGACGGCGGAGAGCTGCGGGCGCGTCTCGGCGGTGGCGACGATTCGCGAGATCGCGCCGCGGATCCGGTCCTTCATCGGGCCGGTCATTTCTTCCCCCATGCCGCCAGGAGGGCACGGGCGTCTTCCTGCGCCCGAGCATCTTCCACCGCGAGCGCGGGAGAGGGAACGTCGGCGACGAGGGCCTCGAGCATCCGCGTCGCTTCGGCGCGCCTTTCCTTCTCGTAGTCCCACATCGCCTCGGCGAGATAGAGCCGGTTGACGAAGTTGCGGGGCGCCATTTCCGCCGCGAGACGGAGGCTCTTCAGGGCCTCGGTGCGCGAGGCCCAGCCGGTGACGAACGGGATGGAGGGAGTCTGGTGGTGGAGCCGGCCGAGGACGCGATACCCCCCAGCCTCGTCGAACGAGGGATCGAGCCGGACGACGGCCGTCGCGTAGTCCCGGATCTTCGCGGCCGCCCCCTGCCGGGCGGCCGCCGTCTTGCCGAACACGAGCGCCCACTTCCCCCAGTTCACGGAGGCCCAGAGGAAGCACGGGACCACTTCCGGCCGCCCCTTCACGTACGGGACCAGCTCGACGGGCGTCGCCTTCGAAAGGTCCAGGCCGGCGGAAACACCCGCCTCCTTCCGGATGAGATCGAGGGTCTCCTCGCCGAGTCGTTTCCCCTCTTCGAATACATCCTTCTTCGCGGTGGTCAAGGCCGTCGCGTGCTCTCCCTGGAAGTAAAGCGAACGCATCAGCCGCCATCGGGCCGGGAGGGAGGCAGGGTTCGCGGCGACCGCGCTCCGGCCCGCCGCCACCAGCGGCTCGACCGAGCCCTCCCGGGCCGTGCCTCCAGCGGCTCCTTCGGCACGGCGACCCCAGGCGGCGTCGAAGGATGCGAGCGCGGAGGAGTCGTCGGCGGCCGGAGCCCGCGAGGCAAGGAGAACAGGGACGACGGCCAGGACCGTTGCGGCGAGCCGCGGGGTTCGGAACATGCCGGCATCTTACGTTCGCGGAAACGGGCACGTAAGGCATCGGGCCACGGGCCGACTCCGACTAGAATGGCACCTTTCTTGCGGCCCCTCCCCGGGTACGCAGAATGAGGTGTCTCAATGGCTGAAGCGCCGCCGAAAACCGAAGAAGCTCCTCCCCCGGGCCTGCAGTTCTCCATGGACGACGCGGTCGCGAGCGGCATCTACGCGAACTTCGTCAATATCATCCACAACCCCGCGGAGTTCATCTTCGACTTCGCCCGGGCCGTCCCGGGACGGTCGGACGTCCGGATCCTCTCGCGAATCCTGACGACTCCCGTCCACGCCAAGCAGCTCCTGAACGCGCTGGCGCAGAACATCGCCATCTACGAGAAGAACTTCGGCCCGATCCGCGTCGACTTCGAGCCCCCGCGGCCCGACGCCGGCACGCCGGTCCGGCCCAACTGACCCTCCTGCCGAAAGGAAACGATGCGCCCGACCCTTCGCCTTGCAGCTGCCGTCCTCCTCGCCGCGACGCCGTTCGTCGCGTCCGCCGAACCGCCCGCCCCGTCCCTCTCCCTCGAGACCCTGCCGATCTACGACGCGACGAGCGTCGGTTCCCTCGCCATCGAGGCGGCCTCGAAGGCCGCGGCCGACTCCGGCCGCCGCCTCTTCGTGAATTTCGGCACGAACGACTGCGCGCCCTGCCGGGTCGCCAACGACGCGATCTACGAGGAGCCGTTCCAGTCCGCCTTCTTCGCGCAGTTCGTCCCGGTCTTCGTCGACGTGGCCCCGGGCACTCCGAATCGCGAGCTGCTCGCCCGCTACGGCATCGACGCCGCGAAGGGGTTCCCGGCCGTCGTCCTCTCCGACGAGATGCTCCGCATCGCGGAAACGACGAAGGAAGGAGAAATGGCGGCCGCCGCAGCCAAGGGGACGGAGGCGGTCCGCGAATGGATCCTCAAGAGGTTCCGGAAGACCGAAAGCAAGTGAGGCGCCCGCGGCAGGGCTGACCTCGAGCCGGCCAGAACTTTTCCCGCTGGGGCTTCCGACCGGCCTCGACGATCCGATTCAGCGGCCGGCGGCGGCGAGGGTCCCGAGGCTCGCCTGCTGCGCCTCGAGCTTGGCGATCAAGGCGGCCCTGCGGGCGGCATCGAGATTTTCGGACCCGGCCCTGAGTATCGCGGGGTTTCCGTCGATCGATCGCCGGAACAGGAAATCCTGAACGGCCTTGGCGTCGATCTTCGTCGTCGTCCGCAGGAGCCCGGCCACCTCGGTCACCAGGACCGGGTGATCTTCGTTCAGGAGGATCTCGCAGAGGTCGAGCGCGAGCATCGCGTCGCGACGGCCCTCGCTGACGAGCCCGGAGGCCGCCAGGAGCGCGAGACGCTTGCGACCGACGCTCCGCAGTCGCGCCCACTTGCGCACCGTGGTGATCTTGGACGGGTCGAGCGCGAGGGTGCCGGCTGCGATCCGCGCCCCGAGGGCCTCGGCCACCTCGAGGTCGTCCGCCACGGAGCTCCACTTGTCCATCCGGAGGAGGAGCGACGGCTCGAAGTCCTTCCGGAATCGCTCCAGGAGGTCGATGGCGACGAGGATCTCCTCCCGAATCTTCCTCCCGGCCGCGCCCTCGAGGAGGTCCACCGCCAGCGGGTAGTCGAGCGTCGCCTTGTGCCGGACGGCGACTTCGCGGGCGACTGCCTTCACGCCGCTCGCCCGGACTCCGATCACCTTGAGAGGGTTCTTGCCGCCCGTCGCCGGGCGCGCCTTCTCGTCCGCTTTCTCGTCGAGAGCGGCCCGGATGTCTTTCAGGATCGAGACGGCTGCGGGAGAGGTGATCTTGGCCATACGCGGACGACCAGAGAGTTTATCACGCCGGAGCGCCCGTGGACACCTCTGCACGGGCTCGCACTCCGAGCGGTCCCCGCCTTCCCGTCGCGATCCTACACCGTGCGTCCCCCCCTGCAAGTGGCCTCTGGCTCCCCAATCCCGGCCCCGGACCAGCTGCCTTTCCCATGTATCAGGCCCCCTCCAAGGAGCCGCTCCGGGCGTTCCGGGTCGTAGAAGACGGCGGCCTGACCCGGGGCGGCCGCCCGGACCGGGTCGTCGAAAACGAGCCGTGCCCTCCCCCCCCGCCTTCGGCCCTGCTCCTCCGGCTCGAGGAGCGCCGGCACGTCCGGGTGCCGCGAGCGGATCCTTGCAAGGACGCGGAACGGGATCCCCGGAGCGGGCGCCGGTACCAGGAAGTTCACCTCGCGGAGGAGTACGACCCGCGAAAGCACCTCTCCGTCGCCGCCAACGACGAGCCGTCGCTCGCCCGCCTCGATGCCGACGACGTAGAGGGCCTCACCCGACGCGATGCCGAGCCCCCGCCGCTGGCCCACTGTGAATCCCATCGTGCCGGTGTGGCGCCCCAGCTCGGTGCCGTCCGTCCGGACCACGGCACCCGGGAGAGCAGCCGGATGGCCCGGCAGCGCGAAACCCAGGGCTTCTGCCTCCCTGCGGATGAACCCGGCGGGACCGTCCGCGGCCGCTACGAAACAGATCTCCTGGGAGTCCGGCTTGTCCCAGTTCGGAAGGCCCGCCTCCCGGGCGATCTCCCTCACTTCGGCCTTCATCAGCTCCCCGAGGGGAAAGCGGGCGATCCCGAGCTGCTCGGGAGTCAGGTCGTAGAGAAAGTAGGTCTGGTCCTTCCCGGGGTCGCGCGCCTTGAGGAGGCGAGCCTCACCCGTCCCCGGATCGGTCTCGATCCGGGCGTAGTGCCCGGTGGCGACCGCCTCGCAGCCCAGGGCGCGGGCCCGCCGGAACAAGGCGTCGAACTTCACGTCGGTGTTGCATGCGAGGCACGGGACCGGCGTCTCGCCCGAGAGGTACGAGCTCACGAAGGGCCGGACGACCGTCTCGAGAAACCGATCCCTCAGGTCGAGCGTGTAGTGCGCGACGCCGATCACCTCGGCGGCGCGCCGCGCGGTCCGGAGATCGTCGAGCGTGCAGCAGCGCCCCTCTCCGGCACCGGACCCGTCCCGGTCGTGGTCCCAGAGGTGCATCGAGACGCCGACGACCTCGGCTCCCTGCCTCGCGAGGAGGAGGGCGGCGACCGAGGAATCGACCCCTCCCGACATGGCAACCGCGATCCGCATAGACTTAAGAGTTTACGTTCCGGCGCAAAGGCGCCCCGAGGAGGACCCGATGAGCCGTCCGTCACCCCTTTCCCCCGGCGAGATCGCCGATCGCCTCGAGTCCCTGCCCGGCTGGGCACTCTCCGGAAGCGCCCTTCGGCGCGACTTCGTCTTCGCCGACTTCTCCGAGTCGTTCGGATTCATGACCCGGGTCGCCCTCGCCGCGGAGAAGCTGGACCATCACCCGGACTGGTCGAACACTTGGAACCGCGTCACCGTCGCCCTCTCGACCCACGATGCCGGCGGCATCACCGACCTGGACTTCCAGCTCGCCGGCGTGATGCAGCGCCTGATGAAAAAGGGGGAGTAAGGCTGGTGCATTCGCATCAGGCCCGAGGGTAGAATCCCCGCCCGGCATGGACGCACCCGACAGCCACGAAGATCTCCTCGAGCTCCTCTCCCGGAGCGGCAAGGCCGTCTTCGCCATCGACTCTTCCGACCGGATCGTCCTCTGGAACACCGGAGCCGAAAGGCTCCTGGGCTATCCGGCAGCCGACGTTCTCGGTCGAAGCTGCCACCAGGCGATGGCGGGCCGCGACATCTACGGAAACCGCTACTGTTTCGGCGAGTGCCCGATTCTGAGGATGCGCGACCGGGGCGAAACGATCCAGCCGTTCGAGCTCGTCCTCGAGTCGCGCGAGGAAGGGCCGAAGAAGCTCCGCTGCTCGATTCTCTCCATTCCGGGACAGCGCCCCGAGCTGACGACCCTCGTCCACATCCTCGCCGAGACGAACGGCGCCCACCCGGACCCGGGAAACGTCTTCGCCCGCTTCTCGGGACCGATTTCACATCCCAGCCTGGCTCCACTTCTGCCGCCTCGCCCGACCTCCTCGCCCCTCACCAAGCGCGAGCGAGAGGTGCTGCGCCTCCTGTCCGAGGGCAAGAAGACCGACGAGATGGGCGAACAGCTCTTCATCAGCGACGTGACCGTGAGGAACCACATCCAGAACATCCTCCGGAAGCTGAACGTCCACTCGAAGCTCGAAGCGGTCGTCTACGCCTACCAGAACCAGCTGATCTGAAGTGCCGCAGGGGAACCCCGCGCGTTCAGTGCGGCGGCCCTGAAAGCGGCGAGGGCGGCGAGTGGACCCGCCGCCCCCTTTCGTGCCCGCAGACGCCTCCCGGCGCCCCGGGATTCACTTTCCCTTTTCGAGCGACTTGACGACGTCCTCGAGGCCGTTCTCGATGGCGTCGCGAACCGTGGAGCCGCGCGACTTGTGGCGGATCTGGAAGACGATCTTGCCGGATGAGTCCTTCCCGATCAGCTCCTGGACCGCGCCCGGGTTGGCGTACCAGCCGCCCCAGAAGCGCGCCGCGCCGCTCGGCTCCCAGGCGTGCACGACGTGGCCCTCGATCGTCAGGTCGGGCTTCCCTCCCCCGGAAGAATCCCAGCCGAGCTTGCCCGACTTCTGGATCCACTGGTCGGCGTACTCCTTGCCGTAGTCGGCGGCGCGCCTGGCTTCCTTGTCCTTGTCGTTGAAGGAAAAGTCCTTGACGGTCACGGTCTTGTAGCTTCCCGCGGAGTAGCCGTCGAAGAAGACCCAGTCGGCCTCCTTCCCCTTCACGAGCTGGTCGTAGCTCGTGAGCCAGGTCGTCGGCTCGTCCTTCTCCTTCGAGGCGTCATCCTCCACGAATCTCTTCTCGGCCGCCCAGGACGGCAGAGCCACGAGCGCGGCGAGGAGGACGAGTGCGGGAACGCGAAGCGGGTGCACGCTCAGTTTCATGATGCAGATGCTCCTTCAGTTGCCGGGGCTTTTCTGTGATCTTAGCAACATGTTCGTCGCGCAACCCCTCAGGGCGGCCCACCGGCTCGCCGGCCTCGTCCTCGTCGTGCCTCTGGTTCTCTGGATCGGCACCGGCCTCCTCTTTCACGTGAAGCCCGGCTGGGACGAGGCGTACGAGTCCCTCGCGGCGCCGCCGCCCGGCCCTCTCCCGTGGGAGCGGGTCGTTTTCTCGCCTGCCGCGGTGAAGGCCAGGGGCCTCCTCGACCCGGGTCCCGTAGCGCTCGCGCCTCACCCGTCCGGCCTCGTGGCGTGGTTCGGTCTCAGGGACGGGCGCCCGGCGGCCGTCGACGGAACGAGCGGTGAGCCGATCCCGCCCGCGAGCGGGAGCGCGGCGCGCGCCATCGCCCTGGCGGCGATCTCCGCTTCGCGCCACGCGGAGTCCTACGGGACGATCGTCTCTGCGGAGCCGGCCTCGCACCGGTCCGCCCTCACGGGCGTCGAGAACCCGGCGCTGCGCTTCAGGACCTCCGGAGGGAAGAACGTCCTCGTCGACCGCGTGACGGGCGAGGTGAGTCAGACCGGGAACCTGAACGGGTGGATCGACCGCCTCTACCGTATCCACTACCTGCAGTGGACGCCCTGGAAACCGGCCAACGTCGCTCTCGTCCTGGCGGCCTCGTTCCTCGCTCTCGTGCTCGCCGCGAGCGGCCTGCGCCTCCTCTTCACGCCCGCCTCGCGCGCTTCGAACGGGGCTCACGCACCCTCGCCGTAGAATCCCATTGGGTCGCCCGTGCAGGGTGCCCTGCACGAAACAGATGAAAAAGCTCCGCCTCTCCACCCTCGCCCTCGGCGTCTCTCTCGTCATCTCCTTCCTGGCTCTCGCGCAGGCCGCCCGAAAGGACGCATCCGCACCTCCGGTCCGCTCGCCGAAGCTGGCGGTCCTCGTCTCGGTCGACGGCCTCCAGATGAAGCGCCTCCTCGACTACCGGCCCTACTTCGTCGCGGGGCTCAAGCGCCTCCTCGACGAGGGGCACGTCGAGAGGAACGTGCACTACGCCCACCTGAACACCGAGACCGGTCCCGGCCACGCCTCGCTCGGAACGGGAGCGCCGCCTCGCGTCACCGGGATCGTCGCGAACCGCTGGTTCGAGCCCCGCGCCGACGGGTCGCTCCGGCCGGTCTACTGCACCGACCAGCAGTTCGTCGACCCGGAGACGAAGGACGACGTGTTCCTGCCCGGCCCGGGGAGCCTGCGCGTCCCGACTCTCGGCGACCGGCTTCTCGAGCGCTATCCCGACGCGCGCGTCGTGTCCCTGTCGGGCAAGGACCGGGCGGCGATCTTCCTGGCGGGAAAGCGGCGCGAGCACGCCGTCTACTGGTGGGACCAGGTCACGGGCCGATTCGTGAGCTCGCCCGCCTACGACGCGAGGTCGCCCGGAGGCTCCGTCGTGGCGAAGGTCGTCTCCCGGTTCAACCGGACCCGGGCCGGGGGGCAGCTCCCCCGCCGCCTCGGCCTGGCGTGGCGGAAGATGGCCGAGCCTCTCTTCCCTGCCGGGACCTCCCCCGCTGCGGTCCGGGCCGTTCCCGCGTTCGAGATCCGGCCGTTCCAGATCCCGGTGAACGGGCTCGGCTGGGACAAGGACATGTCCCTCGCCTCGAGCGGCTACTACCACGGCATCTACTACAGCCCGTTCATCGACGAGCTGACGATGGACCTCGCCCTCGAGGTCCTGGCCTCGAAGGACCTCGAGCTCGGACACGAGGAGCAGCCGGACATCCTCAGTCTCGGGCTGTCGGCCCAGGACACGGTCTCGCACGCCTACGGTCCGGAGTCCGAAGAGAACCTCGACACCCTCCGGCGCCTCGACGTGCAGCTCGGCCGCCTTTTCGAGGCGCTCGACCGCGGGTTCCCGGAGGGGAAGGTGATCCTCGCCCTCTCGGCCGACCACGGCTTCCAGACGATCCCCGAGCTCGAGGCGCGACGCGACAAGACCTTCACGGGCGGCCGGGTCCTTTCCGGGAACGGAGCAGTGAACAACTTCGAGGAGAGGCTGAACCGCTACCTCTGCGAAGAGCTCTGCCTGCCGCTCGACGCGAGGCCGATCTTCGGCAACGAGGGGTTCGACCTGAAGTACAACATCCCCGCCCTCCCGGCGATGCTCACCGTCGCCGGGGCGTGCGGCCCGGCAGGACGCGCCGTCACCACGGCCGACATCGACCGCGTCCTTCCAGGCGCGGTGGCGCGGCTCCACCACGAGGAGTTCCGGACCGTTCTCCTCGCCTCCCGGAGGGATAGCTGGGACCGGAACGACCGCGACGTCCGCTTCGCGCTCAACGACTACGACCCGGAGCGGTCTGGAGAGGCGTACCTGATTCCGCGTCGGGGCGTCATCGTCTATCCCGACGCACGCGGGAGCACCCACGGGTCGCAATACGAGTACGACACGAATGTCCCGCTCGTCTTCTGGGGCGGGGGCGTCAAGGCCGGGGTCTCCGACGCCGACCGCACGCCCTACGACTTCGCCCCGACCGTCGGGAAGCTCCTCGGCGTCGCGCTCCCCGACGCGGTCGGAAAGGCGATCGACCTGCCGCGCTGAGCGGAGCGCTCGCTACCGTCGGAACCGCCCTCCGCGGGCGGCTCCGACGGACTCCGGCGCCGACGGCGGCGTGGTCGAGGGCACAATCGCCCCCGTGGTCGACCCCCCCAACCGCCGCCGTCCCCGCTACCGGGGCCGCAACCCGCGCCGCTTCGACGAGAGGTACAAGGAGCGCGACCCCGAGCGCTTCCCTGAGACCGTTGCGAAAGTCGTGTCGTCCGGAAGGACTCCCGCCGGCTCGCACCGACCCGTCCTCGTGGAGGAGGTCCTCGCCGCTCTTCGTCCCGCTCCCGGACTCGTCGCCGTCGACGCGACGCTGGGGCACGGAGGTCACGCCGCCGAGCTCCTGCCCCGCCTCCTGCCCGGCGGCAGGCTCCTGGGCCTGGACGCCGACCCTGTGGAGCTGCCGAAGACGGAGGCGCGCCTTCGCGGGCTCGGGTTCGGCGAGGAGTCCCTGACTGTCCGGCGTTCGAGCTTCGCGGGCCTCCCGAAGGTCCTCGGAGAGCTGGGGCTCCCCTCCGTCGCCCTCGTCCTTGCCGACCTCGGCGTCTCCTCGATGCAGCTCGACGACCCGGCGCGTGGATTCACGTTCAAGGCGGACGGACCGCTCGACATGAGGATGAACCCCTCGCGAGGCCTCTCCGCAGCCGACCTCCTCGCCCGGATCTCCCGGGAGCGCCTCGCGACGCTTCTGAGGGAGAACTCCGACGAGCCGTACGCCGAGGCGATCACGAGCTCCCTCGTGGCATCCCGGTCGCGCATGCCCATCACCACGACGCTCGCGCTCGCCGCGGCCGTCCGGGAGGCGCTGGCGGCGCTCCCCGCGCGGGTGCGGGAGGAAGCGGGGGACGACCCCGTGCGGCGGACATTCCAGGCGCTCCGGATCGAAGTCAATGACGAGCTCGGTGCGCTGCGCACCTTCCTGGCCGCCCTCCCGTCCTGCGTCGCCCCGGGCGGGCGCGTCGCCATCCTGACGTTCCACTCGGGCGAGGACCGGCTCGTGAAGAAGGCATTCCAGACGGGGGCCCGGGAAGGGATCTGGGCCGAATGGTCCCGCGAGCCGGTCCGCCCCGGACCGGAGGAGATCCGGGCGAATCCGCGCTCGCGCCCCGCCAAGCTGCGAACGGCTCTCCGCGCGGGCGCAGCGGCCAGCCGCACGGCATAAGATCTCGTCATGCTGACTGCAGAGTGCGTGACCCCCAAGACCCCTCTCGGAACGGCCCGTTGGGCGTGGTGGGACTGGTGGCTCGACCGAAAGACCCGCTGGGTCCGCGACGACGTGAAACAGCTCGACGAGGGCCTCTTCCGGACTCTCGCGGCCGGGACCGGGCTCCCCGCCATCCACCAGCGCTCCACCTTCTCCTTCAAGGACGTGCGGGACGGCGCCGACCGCTTCCTCGGCATGGCCAAGGGGGGCGAGCGCCCCTACGCCCGCATCTACACCCGCCTCGGCAACCCGACGACCGAGTACCTCGAGCGGGTCCTCTTCCAGCTCGAGGCGCATCACGTCATCGAGAAGGCGCTGGCGGCCGACGAGAAGGAGCCGACGATCGGCGCCCTCACCTTCGGCTCGGGGATGGGGGCGATCTCCACTCTCGCCCTCGCGGTCTGCCGATCGGGAGACGCCATCCTCGCCGGCAACGTCTACGGCTGCACCGACAGCCTCTTCCGCGGCCTCGGGAAGTTCGGCGTCGAAGCGCTCTTCTGCGACATGGGGAACATGGCGGCCGTGGAGCGGACTCTCGAGGAGCACCCGAACGTCGCGATGATCTTCCTCGAGTCGCCCGAGAACCCGACGCTGAGGATCGCCGACATCGAGGCGATCTCGCGCCTCACCGAGCCGCGGGGAATCCTCCTCGTCGTCGACAACACCTTCTGCTCACCTTACCTCCAGCAGCCGTTCCGCCTTGGGGCCGACCTCGTCATGCACTCGCTGACGAAGTTCGTGAACGGCCACTCCACGTCGGTCGGCGGCGCGCTCCTCGGCCCGTTCCGCTTCATGCGGAACGACTTCTTCCCCTGGTACAAGGATATCGGCGCAACGCCGTCGCCCTTCGACTCGTGGCTGAACGGGATGACGATCCAGAGCCTCGCACCGCGAGAGGCGCAGCAGAGCGAGACGGCCCTCCAGATCGCCCGCTTCCTCTCGACCCACCCGAAAGTCACCGCCGTCGCCTACCCTGGCCTCCCCGACTTCCCGCAGGCAGACCTCGTCCGGCGCCAGATGCGCTGCGGCGGGGCGATCCTGACGTTCGAGGTGAAGGGGGGCGTCGCCGCCGGCGAGACGGTCATGAACTACTTCGGCCGGAAGGACACGCCGATGGAGCTCGCGGTGTCCCTCGGCTCCTGCATCACGTACATCCAGCATCCGGCGTCGATGACGCATGCCGTCGTCCCGGAGGCGGACAGGCTGGCGAGAGGGATCACCCCAGGTCTCATCCGCCTCGCGGTCGGCGTCGAGGGCGGAGACGTCCTGATCGAGCACCTGAACCGGGCGCTCGACCTGACCTGATCGGGCGGCAGCACGGACCGTCGAACGGGAAGAGAGGGAACGAAACGATGTCTCGACTCAGGAACATCGCGATCAACACCGGCGGCGGCGACGCTCCCGGCCTGAACGCCGTCATCTGCGGTGCCGTCAGCGCCGCCCTCAACAGGGGCTGGCGCTGCTTCGGCATCCGCGACGGTTTCAACGGCCTCATGTTCCCCGAGCAGTTCCCCGCGGGGGGACTGATCCCGCTCACGCGCGAGCGGGTCGAGGGGATCACCTCGCTCGGCGGGACGATCCTGGGAACGACGAACCGCGGCAACCCCCTTCGCTTCCCGGTGAAGCAGGCCGACGGCACGACGATCGAGGTCGACCGGACCGACGAGCTCGTGAGGTCCTTCGCCCTCCACGACATCGACGCCCTGATCTCCATCGGCGGCGACGGATCGCTCGCCATTGCGAACGCCCTCGCGAAGAAGGGGCTGCGCGTCGTCGGCGTCCCGAAGACGATCGACAACGACCTCGACAAGACGGTCATCACGTTCGGTTTCGACACCGCGGCTTCCTTTGCGACGGAGTCGATCGACCGCCTCCACTCCACCGCCGAGGCGCACCGCAGGGTCATGGTCGTCGAGGTGATGGGCCGCTACGCAGGGTGGATCGCGCTGAACGCCGGCATCGCCGGCAACGCCGACGTCATCCTCATCCCCGAGATCCCGTACGACCTCCAGAAGGTGGCCGAGCACATCCGTCGCGGGGAAGAGGCAGGGCAGAAGCACGCCATCGTCGTCGTCGCGGAAGGGGCCAAGCCGAAGGGGGGGACGATCTCCACGCTCGGCCCGCGCGAGGCGGGGGCCATGGAACGGCTCGCCGGAGCGGGCGAGCGCGTGATGAAGGGGCTCGAGGAGCTGACGGGTCGCGAGGTGCGGACCGTCGTCCTCGGCCACCTCCTGCGGGGCGGGTCGCCGTCGAGCTTCGACCGGCTCCTCGCGCTCCGGTTCGGGGCGGCGGCGGTGCGCGCCCTCGAGTCGGGACGCAGCGGCGTGATGGTCGCCCTCGCGCCGCCGACGGTGAACTACGTCCCGCTCGAGGACGCCACGAACCGGATGAAGACGGTCCCGCTCGACTCCGACACCATGCTCACCGCACGGGACCTCGCCATCAGCTTCGGAGACTGACCCGCCCGAGGTCCGGGGAGAGAGCCCAGGTCCCGTCCCTGTCGTGCGGGCTCAGGACCGGGGCGGCTCGCCCGGGGGAAGCGCCCTCTCCACGCCGACCGTCTCTTCCGCCGGCGCCCAGCGCGCCCGGTGGAGGAACAGTGGCTCCACCTTCCCCTTGACGGCGACGGGCGGAAGCGCCTCGAGGGTGAACCGCCCCGTCTTGAGCCGCCGGCGTGTCGCCTCCGAGATCAGGACCTCGCCCTCCTGCGCCGCCGTACAGACCCGGGCGGAAACGTTCGTCGTGTCGCCGATGGCTGCGAACTGGACGTAATCCGGAGACCCGATGTTCCCGAACGCGACGGGCCCGGAGTTCAGGCCGACGTGGATCTCCAGCCGGCGGTCCTCTCCCCAGGTCGCATTCAGCTTGGCGAGGGCGCTGCGCATCTCGAGCGCGGCCGCGAGCGCCCGGTCGGCGTCGTCGTCGTGGGGCGTCGGGACGCCCCAGATCGCCATGAGCGCGTCTCCGATGTACTTCTCGAGCGTCCCTTCGTGCCGGAAGACGATCTCGGCCATCACCGGGAAGTAGCGGTTCAGGAGGTCGACGACCTCGCGCGGGGCCAGCTTCGAGGACATCGCGGTGAAACCGCTGATGTCCGAGAAGAGGACCGTCACGTCGGCGTCGCGCACCTGCGCCCCGAAGTCGGCCGAGCCCATGAGCGGCCCGACGACGGACGGCGGGAAGAAGCGCAGGAGGCTCGACCGGCGCACCGCCTCCTCCTGGAGCTTTCCCGTGAGCCTCGCGTTCTCGATCGCCTGCGCCGCCTGGCTGCCGAACGCGCCGAGGAACTCGAGGTCCTCCGGCCCGTAGCGGTTCGGGATGGAGCGGTGGTCGACGTAGAGGACGCCGAGGATCCGGTCGGCGACCTTCAGCGGCGCCGCCATCGAGGAGCGTATCGACTCGCCCGCCACCGTCGCCGACCCGGCGAAGCGAGGGTCGACGAGGGCGTCGTCGCTGACGAGCCCCTCTCCCCTCTCGAAGACGTGCCTCACGATGCTCCGGCTGAAGAACGAGTCGGTCTCGGACATCGTCTTTCGCGACCGGACGACCTTCGCGACCGGCTCCGGCGAGCCTTCCTCCACGAGGAGGAGCGCGACGCGGTGGACGTCGAGAATCTGCAGGAGGAGCTCGACGATCCGAGGAAGGACCGCATCGACCGGCTCGGGCGAGGAGAGGATCTGGCTCACCGTCAGCAGGATCTTCAGCTTCGCCTCGGAGCGCTGCATCGGCAGCGCCCCGCGCAGCTGGATGGCCGACGTCTTGTCGATCTCGGCTCCCGCGCCGATGAGCGCGTGGAGCGTCAGCTCGGGCGAGGAGAAGCCGGGTTGCACAGTCCGGCGCTCCTCCTCGAAACGCATCGGGAGCTCCCCGAGCTGCACCGCGTCCCCGTGCTTCAGGCGGCACTGCAGGACCCTGAGACCGCCGACGAACGTCCCGTTCCGGCTCCCGAGGTCGAGGACGCTCGAGCCTCCCTCCTCCACGTCGATTCGAGCGTGGAAGCGGGACAGGCTCGCGTCGTGGAGAACGACGTCGTTCTCGCGGGAGCGGCCGATGGAGTTACCGCCGGGCTTCAGGGGCAGGCGCTCCTCGGGGGCGCTGCCGGCCGGTTTGCGAACGAGAAAAGGCATGGGCTGACCGGATTCTAGCGGCGGTTCGCTCCAGCGCCGAAAAGCGTCTTCACGGCGGGCTTCGTCACCTTGCCCATCGCGTTGCGAGGGAGCTCGGAAACGACGACGAGCCGCGACGGCACCTTGTAGGGAGCGAGGCGGTCGCGGGCCCAGGCGCGCAGGGCCTCGAGTGCCGGCGGTTCTCCCTCGGCGACGATCGCCGCCGCGACCCGCTCGCCCCACTCCTCGTCGGGCAGGCCGACGACCGCCACGTCGCGAATCGCCGGATGAAGCCTGAGGGCATCCTCGATCTCGAGCGCCGAGAGCTTGTAGCCACCGGACTTGAGGATGTCGGTGGAGGCCCGGCCGAGGATCCGGAACACGCCGTTCTCGCGGGCGGCGACGTCGCCGGTGAGGAACCAGCCGTCGGCGAGGGCCCGGGTCGTCTCTTCCGGCATGCCGTGGTACTCGCGGAAGAGCGTCGGTCCCTTCACCCGCAGCTCCCCCGCATCACCGTCCGCGCACTCCTGCCCCGCCTCGTCGACGAGCCGGACGTCGACGAGAGGGAGCCGCGACCCGACCGAGCCCGCGAGCCGCGCGCCGCGAAGCGGGTTCGAGAGCGCCATGCCGATCTCCGTCATCCCGTACCGCTCGAGGAGCCGGTGTCCTGACAGCTCCTCCCATCTCGAAAAGAGGGGGACGGGGAGAGCCGCCGAGCCCGAGACCATGAGGCGCAGCCGCCGGCACGCCGCGCTCCTGCGGGCGCGGGTCGCCCCGTCCGCGGCCGCCCACGCCGCGGCCAGCTTCGCGTAGACCGTCGGAACCGCCATGAAGACCGTCGGCCCGCCCTCCTCGAGCCGCCGCCAGCACGCTTCCGCGTCGAACCCCGGGAGCATCTCGACGCGCGCCCCGTTCGCGAGGGCGCAGAGCGTGACGTTCACGAGCCCGTGCGTGTGGTGGAGCGGCAGGACGTTCGGAATCGCGTCGTCGGCGCTCCAGTCCCACGCCTCCGAGAGCGAGGCGACCTGCGCCGCGAGGCTTCCGTGCGTGTGGACGGCCCCCTTCGGCTTCCCCGTCGTCCCGCTCGTATAGAGGATCAGCGCGCGGCCGTCGGCAGAGGGCACAGGACTCTTCCCGAGGGAGGCCGGGACCCGGGCGGCGGCCACGTCCTCGACGGAGATGAGCCGGATTCCCCTCTCTGCGGCGAGCGGCGCGAGCCGCCCCCGGTCCGGGGCGCCGACGAGGGCGTGAAGGACGTTCGCGTCGTCGAGGACGTGAGCGTGCTCGGCTGGCGGGTGGGACAGAGCGAGCGGAACCGCTACGCCGCCCGCGCGCCACACGCCCAGGAGGGCCACCACGAACGGAACGCCGGGCGCGGTGAGGATCGCCACGCGCTCCTCCTCGAGCGAGGCGCGCCCCGACAGGAGAGCCTGGGCCACCGCATCCGCGAAGGCGTGGAGCACGCCGTACGTCGTGCTCCCGCACCCGTCGACGACCGCGACCCGCCCGCTGTGCCGACCGATCCGCTCGAGGAAGGTCTCGCGCATCCGCGACGGACTCTACAGGCTCCGTCGCGGCGCGCGGGACCGCCTGTCGATCCGGCCGGCCGGCGGCGTCAGCGCGCGAGTAGGCCGTCGCTCCGGAGGTGCTTCGCCAGCTCGGCGGCGGCTTCAGGGAGAACGACGTCGAGGGGATGCCCCGGAACCTCGTAGCTCTTGCTCTTGTCGCGCCAGCCGCGCACGCGGAACGCGCGCCGCCAGGGCTCTCCCTCACCGTTGACGGAGGTGACGACGGCCTCGACCGTCGCCTCGACGACGATCCGTCCGTCGAGTCCGCTTTCGGACAATCCTCCGAGACGCGGGAGCTGCTTGCCGTCGTACTCCAGGACCTTCAGGAGGACGAGCCCGTCGCAGCCCTCCCCCGCCGCCCAGACGCCGAGATCCGCTTCGGTCATCCGGGTCCCCGACGAGAGCGATCCGTACGTCGTGCGCGGGCCGAGACTCGCGAGCTCTCGGACGAGCGCCTCCTCGCCGAGCCGCCGGGCCTGCTGGCCCTCCGCGTCGCCAGGCGCGGTCACGAACAGCTGAGTGCCGTCCTTCGCCCGCTGGCTGGCGAGGCGCTGCACGTGCTCGCTCCTGTCCCCGGGCACGGCGTCCACGACCCGCGTGGTCCCCGTCGGAACCGGCGCAGCTTCCTGTGGTGTCGCCTCGACCGGCGGGCGGACCGCCACGATGACGGCCGTGCGTTGGAACGGGAGAGGCCCGCGCGGGACGACGTCCGCGGCGCTCGCGAGTCCGGCGGGAGGGAAGAGAAGGGCGGCGAACAAAACGTGTCCGGGGAGGATGTGCTTTCTCATTGCGACCACCTCGCTGTCGGATTCCAGACCGTGAGCCCGGTCACGCAAGGCCCATTCCATTCCGTCCGTCCGCCGGAGGGGACGGGACCGGCCGCTGGTGCGGCCGGCCCGGCGGTCACCCCGCTCCGGAAACCCCTCAGCGCTCGAAGATCTCCTTGCAGATGATGAGCCTCTGGATCTGGCTCGTCCCCTCGTAGATCTGGTAGATCTTGGCGTCGCGCATCAGCTTCTCGACCGGGTACTCGTGCGAGTAGCCGTAGCCGCCGTGGACCTGGACGGCGTCCGTCGCGACCTTCATCGCCATGTCGGCGCAGAAGGCCTTCGCCATCGCGGCGAACTTCGTGTTCCGATTCCCGTTGTCGATCGCCCACGCGGCGAGCCGGACGAGGTGGCGCCCCGCCTCGATCTGCATCGCCATGTCCGCGATCATGAAGCTGATCGCCTGGTAGGCGGCGATCGGCAGGCCGAACGTCTTTCGCTCCTTCGCGTACTTCACGGCCTCGTCCATCGCCCGCTGCGCGAGGCCGACGGCGCCCGAGGCGACCGGCGGCCGGGTGTGATCGAAGGCCGACATGGCGATCCGGAAGCCGTCCCCTTCCTTTCCGAGGAGGTACTTCGCGGGGATCTTCACCTCCTCGAACGTCAGGCCGCGCGTGTCGCTCGCCCTCTGCCCGAGGTTCCACTCTTTCTTGCCGACCGAGATTCCCGGCGTGTCGGCCGGAACGATGAATCCCGACATCCCCTTGTGCTTCTTCTCCTGGTCGGTGTAGGCGAGGACGAAGTACCAGTTCGCGACGCCGCCGTTCGTGATCCACGCCTTCGCGCCGTCGATGACGTACTCGTCGCCGACTTTCTTCGCCTTCGTCCGGATCCCGGCGACGTCGGAGCCGGCGCCCGGCTCGGTGACGGCGTACGCCGCAAAGAGCGGCTCGGAGGTCAGGCGCCCGAGGAACTCCTTCTTCTGCTCGTCGTTGCCGGCGACGATGACCGGGGCCGCGGCGAGGGCGTTCGCCTCCATCGCGGTCGCAATGCCCGTGCAGCCCCAGGCGAGCTCTTCCGTGATGATGCAGCCGTCCAGCGTCCCGAGGCCCATGCCGCCGTACTCGGGCGGGACGTGGGTGTTCATCAGGCCGAGCTCCCACGCCTTCTTCGCGATCTCGCGCGGGAACTCGCCCGTCTCGTCGTGGTGCGCCGCCTTCGGCGCCATCTCCTCGCGCGCGAACTTCCGGGCCAGCTCCTGAAGCGCCTGCTGTTCCTCGGTCAGGGAGAAGTCGATCATCGTGTTCTCCTCGTTCCGGCCCGGAGAGGGCCTCTATTGCGGTGCAGCAGGGGATTCTATCGCCACGCGGAGGAGTTCCGAGTGTTCGGCCCCGCGGGGCGTCAGCTCGCTCTGGAAGAGGACGAGGGACGAGACGGAAACCACGCCAAAGGGCTCCGGAGGAACGGCTGCGAGCGCCCGCGCCAGGCGCCGTCCGGCGTCGGGGTCCTTCACGCGCGCAAGGGTCAGGTGGGGGGAGAAGGGACGTTCCTCGCGGCAGAACCCCTCCGCGGTGAACGCCGCCTCGACGGCCGATGCGAGGGCCGACAGCGCATCGGCTCCCTCGCTGCACCCGGCCCACAACACCCGCGCGGGCCCCCGCGGAGGGAACGCGCCGAGCCCTTCGAGACCCAGGCGGAACGGGACGGCAGGCCCGGGTCCCTCCGTCCGTGCACGCGAAACCGCCGAGGCCGCCGCCTTCGCCGCCGCCACGCGCTCCTCCTCGATCTCCCCGAGGAACTTGAGGGTGAAGTGGAGCTGGGACTCCGGGATCCACCGGAGACCTGGCAGGGGCGGAACGAGACTCCGCGCTCCGGCGAGCCGGCGCTTCACGACGGGGTCCTCGACGGGGACCGCGACGAACGCACGAATCACCAGGCAAGGATAGCCCCGTCCGTTACGATCTCCCCGAGGTCCCGAATGAGTATTCGCACGCTTCTCGCTCTCGGCGCCGCGGCCCTCCTCCTCACCGTCTCCCCGGGGGCGCCGAGCGCGCCCGCCGCCACGGCGCTCCTCGACTCCTTCACGCCGCAGACGATGCGTATCGACCTCCTCCACACCGGCGGCCACGGCGTCGAGATCGTCGCCGTCGACCGGGTCGTGAACGACGGGCCCTGGGCCGGAAGCCTCTCGACCGCCGACGACGGGCTCGGCCTCGGTCACTACCGCTTCGAGGTCCTCGAGCCCTCGACCGGCCGCCTCCTCTTCGCTCGCGGCTACTCTTCGATCTTCGCCGAGTGGGAGACGACATCCGAGGCGAAGGCGTCCCACCGCACTTTCCGCGAGTCGCTTCGTCTCCCCTGGCCGCTCGCGCCCGTCCAGGTCGTCCTGAAGAAGCGCGACCGGCGAAACCTCTTCCGGGAGGTCTTCTCGACGCTCGTCGATCCCGCCTCCGCCGAAGTCAACCCCGCGCCGCCCCCGAAGGCCGGTACGGTCTGGACCGTCTTCGAGAGCGGCCCTTCCACGGAGAAGGTCGACCTCCTCGTCCTCGGCGAGGGGTACGCCGAGAAAGACCTTCCGAAGTTCCGCTCCGACGTGAAGCGGATGGTTGGCACGCTCTTCCGCTACGAGCCGTTCAAGAGCCGCAAGGCCGACTTCAACGTCCGCGCCCTCGACCTCTCCTCCGGAGAAGGGGGCGCGCACCGCCCGCAGTCGAAGCTCTTCCGCCGCACGCCCCTCCAGGTCCAGTACAACGTCTTCGGCTCAGAGCGCTACGTCCTGACCTACGACGACCGCGCGCTGCGCGACGCGGCCGCGCAGGCGCCCTACGACGTTCTCGAGATCCTGGTCAACGACGCGCAGTACGGCGGCGGCGGCATCTACAACCACCAGGCGACGGCCTCGGCCGACACGGGCTTCGCCGAGTACGTCTTCGTCCACGAGTTCGGCCACCACTTCGCCGCCCTCGCCGACGAGTACTACACCTCCGACGTCGCCTACGAGACCGGCGCAGCCGACCTCCCCGAGCCGTGGGAAATGAACGTCACCGCCCTGAAGGACCCCGCCGCTCTCAAGTGGAAGGACCTCGTCGCGGCCGGGACGCCGCTCCCGACGCCGTGGTCGAAGGAGGCGTTCGAGAAGACCTCCCGCGACTTCCAGGCGCGCCGCAAGGCGCTCCTGGCCGCCGGCGCGCCGCCCACCGCCATCGACGACCTCTTCCGCGAGCAGAAGAAGGTCGAGGCGGCCTTCTTCGCGAAGGAGAAGTTCATGGGGAAGGTCGGCGCCTTCGAAGGGGCCGCCTACGAGCCCAAGGGCCTCTACCGTTCCTCCGCCGACTGCATCATGTTCACCCGCACCGACGCCGGCTTCTGCCCCGTCTGCCGCCGCGCCATCGAGAAGGTCATCGACAGCTACCGGTAGCCGGGAGGTCAGGGAGTCAGGGGGTCTAACCCCAAAGAGACGAGGGATCGGGCAGGCCACTTCACCCTGCCGCACGAGTCGCGGGTGGGAGGGGTGTCCCGCGGCGGCTCCTGCGCGCGTGCGACCCGCATCGGCTCCACTGCGCGGACCGCCGGGGCGAGCTCAAACTCCTCGCTTCGCTCGTCGGACACGTTCGCTCGCCTGGTCCGGCGGCCTGCTCGTGAAGCCGTGCGGGGCCCCGCACGTGCTCGGGCGCCGCTCGCGGGACACCCCTCCCACCCGCTCACACCCATCAGGTAGAGTGGGGTCAGGTCTTGATTTTTCTACTATACAAACCTGACGCCCTGTCGATGAACCGAGGATCGTAGCCAGCAGAGTGTAGAGTGTAGACCAGACCCCGTCGGTTGGACCCCGTCGGTTGCCGCGGATCGCTGAAGCTCGCCGGCCGCGGGCGGGGCGGTGCGTCTCGCGAGCCGCCCCCGAGCACGCACGGGGACCCGCTCGAGTTCGCGAGGACCGGGCGGGGATCAGGCCCGCGCGCGTGTCTGAGCGAAGCGAGTTCGCGCGGGCCCCCCGCCCGGCCGCAGCGAAGTCGGAAGCGGGTCGGGCGCGCGCAGCAGGCGGCCGTGAGACGCACCGCACCGCTCGCGGCCCCCCGCGGAATCGACGAGATGTTTCGGTTGCGGGGCCTCCTGGTCCCGTGGAGCCAGCTCTCTTGCTCTCTTGCTCGCGCCCCTGCTTCAGCCCCGGACCCCGGTGCCCACCGGGCACGCGATCCCGATACCGCCGAGGCCGCAGTAGCCACCCGGGTTCTTCGCGAGGTACTGCTGGTGGGCATCCTCGGCGTAATAGAAGGGTCCCGCCGGCCGGATCTCGGTCGTGATCGGGTCGTAGCCCCGCGAGGAGAGGACGTCCTGGTAGGCGTCGCGCACTGCGACGGCGGCGCGCGCCCGCGCATCCCCGTGCGTGTAGATGGCCGATCGGTACTGCGTCCCGACGTCGTTGCCCTGCCGCATCCCCTGCGTCGGGTCGTGCTTTTCGAAGAAGAGCTTCAGGAGCTGCTCGTAGGAGACCTGCCCCGGGTCGAACACGACGAGGACGACCTCGGCGTGCCCCGTACGGCCCGTGCAGAGTTCCTTGTACGTCGGGTTCGGGGTGAGGCCCCCCGCGTACCCCACCGCGGTCGTGTAGACGCCCGCCAGCGTCCAGAACGTCTTCTCGGCGCCCCAGAAGCACCCCATGCCGAAGACGGCCTGCTCGAGGCCGGCGGGGAACGGCGGGAGGATCTCCCGTCCGTTCACGAAGTGCCGGTTCGTCACGGGCATCGGCGTGTTGCGCCCCTCGAGCGCGTCCTCGGAATCGGGAAGGCGGAGCTTGTTCTTGTCGAACAGCACGGCGTCACCTCCGGGTCGGGATGGAGAGGAGTCTAACCGCGGAGACGGCGGATTCCGCCCGCCGCGGCGTCGGGCACCTCAGGCATACCGGCGCCTCAGCCGGTAGTGGGAGACCATCCACTCGTTCCCGCCCCGGTACGCGAAGAGCTCGGCGCAGGCCATGAAGAAGAGCCTCCACTCGACGACCTTTCGCCGCGCGACCGCCGGCCCGTAAGTCTTTGCGAAGAGCTGCCGGGCCGCGCCCCTGTTCCGGTCGAGGTTCGCGAGCCACGCCTCGGCGGTGCGCGCGTAGTGCGTGCCGTTCACGCGCCAGCGCTCCTCCACGAAGAGGTGCTCGGGAAAGCGGAGAAGGAGGTGGTCGGACGGCATCAGGCCACCTGTGAAGTAGTTCCTCGCCATCCAGTCGCTCTCGTCCCTGGCGACGTAAGGGTACGAGACGTCCCGGTGCGCGAAGACGTGGAGAAAGAGGCGACCGTCGGGCTTCAGCCACGAGGCGATCCGGCCGAGGAGCTCGGGCCAGTTGCGCATGTGCTCGAACATCTCGACCGAGACGACCCGGTCGAACGCGGGCCCTGTCGCCGGGTCGAAGACGTTCATGTCGCACGTGACGACCTTCAGGTTCGCCAGGTTCCGCTCGGCCGCCTTCCCTTCGATGTACTCCCGCTGGTCCTTCGAGTTCGACACCGCGACGATGCGCGACTCCGGATACCGCTCCGCCATCCAGAGCGTGAGCGAGCCCCACCCGCACCCGAGCTCGAGGACGTTCTGGCCATCGGCGAGGCGCGCACGCTCGCAGGTGAGGGCGAGCATCGCCGCCTCGGCGGCGTCGAGCGTCGTGACCCCCTCCGAGAACAGGCCGGAGGAGTACTTCCGGTGCGCTCCGAGAACGAGCTCGTAGAAGGCGGGCGGCACCTCGTAGTGCTGCTCGTTCGCCTCGGCCGTTGCGAGGGCGACCGGGCTCTCGCGCATCTCGGCGACGAGCCTCTCTTCGCGGGCGAGGGCCTCCTGGGCGTCGTCCGCCTTCTCGTCCGCGAGGCGCTGCCGGAGGAGCTCCCGGATCTTCCGGCGTACCAGGGCGTCGGGGACGAGCCCCCTCTCGAGAATCGAGTCGTACCACATCGGGGTCAGCCCTTTCCGGGGATCCAGGGGCCGCACGCGGGCGTCGTCCGCCGGACCTCCGCGTCGTCGGCCCGGGATCGTAGCGTCTCAGCCGCCATCCGGCTCCTCGCGGGCGGGAACCGGAACGACTGCGAGGGCGCGGCCGGGCCCGGCCGCGCCCTCGCGCCGCAGCCGCCGCGCGACGCTCCTGAGAACGGGGCGGAGCGCGAAGAAGACCACGGCCACGATGACCGGCGCCGTGAGGAGCCAGGCCCCGAGCGCCTGGAGCGTCACCCGCCACAGGGCCGCGAAGGCCTCCGCGGGTCTCGACGTGACGAAGGCGGCGAGCTCCTGGGCCGACATGTGGATGGCCGCGCCTCCAAACAGAGTCCTCCCCAGCCTGAGGTACGGGACGATGAAGGCGAGCTGGAGGGGAAACGAGAGGTAGTTGATCGCCTGGATGAGGGGCTGGTTGAGCCGCAGGACGATCGCAGCCGTCGTGCAGAGTATCGTCGTCGTCCCGACGACCGGGATGACGGCGATCGCGAGGCCGACGGCGATCGTCAGCGCGATCGCGTCTGGAGAGAGGCCCTGCGTCAGCTGCTCGAGAACGGGGCGAATGAGCCGCCGGCGCAGGAATTCGATCACGCGACGTCCGAGGTGCCCGGGATCGGCCCGAGGGCGCGGTTCCCGGAACGGGTCAGGACGAGCTGGACGTCGCCGAGGTGCCTCGTGGCGAAGCCCCCCTCGCAGTAGGAGAGGTAGAAGTCCCAGAGCCGCACGAAGCGCTCGTCGTAGCCCAGCTCGCGCACCCGCGGGAGGTTCGCGAGAAACGCCGCGCGCCAGCGGCGGAGGGTCTCGGCGTAGTGGGCGCCGACGTCCTCGAGGTGGTGAATCAGGAGGCGCGAGCGGGCCGCGACGGCCGAGGCGATCGCGCCGACCGACGGGCAGTGGCTCCCGGGGAAGACGTGCTTCTGGATGAAATCGGGGCGCCTCAGGAGGCGTTCGTGACGGTCGTCCGGCACGGTGATCGACTGGATGACGGCGACGCCATCCGGGGCGAGAAGGCGATCCACCGTTTCGAAGTACCCGGGGAGGTAGCGGTAGCCCACCGCCTCCAGCATCTCGATCGACACGACCCGATCGTACGTCTTCCCCTCCGCGGGCAGGTCCCGGTAGTCGACGAGGCGGATCTCGACCCGTTCCGAGAGGCCCTCCCGCTCGACCCGCTCCCGGGCCCAGAGGGCCTGCTCGGCCGAGAGGGTGATCCCCGTGACGCGCGCCCCGAATTCCCGGGCGGCGAGACAGGCGAACGAGCCCCAGCCGCAGCCGATCTCGAGCACGTGGTCGCCCGGGCGGATCCGTGCCTTCTCCGCGATCCGCCGGAGCTTGTTCCGCTGCGCCTCCTCGAGCGTCTCGCGTCCCGTCTCGAAGAGCGCACAGGAGTACGTCATGGACGGGTCGAGAAAGAGGCGGTAGAGGTCGTTGCCGAGGTCGTAGTGCGCCCGGATGTTCCTCCGCGACCCGGCCCGCGTGTTCCGGTTCAGCGCGTGGAGAAGGCGATTCCCGGCGCTGGCCACGCGCGTCAGCCACGTCTCGCGGTCGAAAAGGGGGGCGTTGGCGACGAAGAGCCTGACGAGGCCCGGCAGGTCGTCCGTCGACCACTCGCCGTCGAGGAACGCCTCCGCGGCACCGAGGTCGCCGCGGAGGACGAGCGCCCGCAGCGGCCTCCAGGAGTGCGCCACGAGACGGATCGGCCGGGCTCCCTCGCGGCCGAAACGCCTCGTCGTCCCGTCGGGAAGCGCCAGCACGACGGCCCCCCCATCGAGCCCCTCCAGGGCGCGAAGGACGAGCCGCGTCGCGATGCGGTCGAGGGCTCCCGGAGCGGAGCTGTCGGGGGCGAGGGTGTCGGAGGTGGTGTCGAACGACGTCACGCGGCTCTCCTCGAGTGGATCAGTCCGGCCGGGGGCTCGGGACGGGTGAAGACGGGAACGTTCTTGAGCCAGAGCTTCAACGCCTGCCAGTGGATCCAGACGATGACCCGGGCTGGCATGAGGGGGTTGCGCAGGAGAACGCGGGCGAGGGATCGGGTCGTCAACGGTACGCGGCGCGCGGTGAAGGTGGCGTCGAAGACCTTCCCCCCTTCCTGGAAGTCGTCGACGTGAACGGCGAGGCTTTCGCCGGGAAGCGAGAGGTGGAACTCGTATTCCATCCTCATGGGGAGGAACGGGGAAACGTGGAAGACCTTCAGAAACCGGGGCGTCGATATCCCCTTCTCATCGCCGCGCCGGTTCAGGACGTAGCCGAAGGTCTCGCCGAACGTGTTATTGATCTCGGCGACGGCGAGGTCGAGTCGCCCGTCCGGGCCGAACACGTAGTAGTAGTTCACCGGATTGAACGCGTAGCCGAGGACGCGGACGTGAGTGAGGAGGAAGACCCTCCTCTGCCCGAGCTCGATCCCCTGCGCCGCGAGCCACTCCCGCAGCTTCTCCTTGATCGGCCGCTCCCCGGGCCCCATGTAGTCACGGTCCAGGAGAGTGTTCAGACCGCGGCCGTTGTGTCGGAAGAGGCCCGTCTCCGCCTCGATCCTCGGCAGCTCGTCGAGATCGACGTAGAGCTCGTAGACCGGGTAGGAGAAGGCGTGCGCCTTCGGGGAGAGGCGCCGGTGCCGAATCGTCCCCTCGTAGATGCAGGAGGCGAGAGGCGGCGTCACAGCGGCTCCGCTCCGAGCGCGGCGGCGGCCGCGATACCGGAGTCGAGCCCGTCCTCGTGGAAACCGTAGCCGAAGTAGGCACCGCAGAACCAGGTTCGGGCCTTCCCGTTCAGCGCCGGCAGCTCGGCCTGCGTGGCCACGCTCTCGCGGGTGAAGACCGGGTGGGTGTACGTGAGCCTCCGCGCCACCGCCCCCGCCGCCGGTTCCCGCGTGGGGTTCAGGGAGACGATCCAGTCGGTCTTCGTGGGTAGCCCCTGGAGACGGTTGATCCAGTAGTTCAGCGTGGCCGACGTCCAGGGCCGGGCACAGTCGTCGAGGTGGTAGTTCCACGCCGCTCGCGCCCCGCTCCGGCGCGGAAGGAAGGACGGGTCGGAGTGGAGGAGCGTCTCGTTCGCCGAGTAGCGCCAGGCTCCCAGCAGCCGCGTCTCGTCCGCAGTCGGCTCCTCGAGCATCGCGAGGGCCTCGTCGGCGTGCGCGGCGATGACGACGCCGTCGAACCGCTGCGAACCGCCGTCGGCGAATACGAGCTCGACACCGTGAGCGTCGCGCCGCACGGTCGCGACGGGGTTCCCGAGGTGGATCCGATCCCGGAACGGCGCCGTCAGGCGCTGCACGTACTCGCGGCTCCCGCCGTCGACCGTCCGCCACTGGAACTGGGTCGTCACTCCGAGGAAGCCGTGGTTGAGGAAGAACCTCACCAGGGTCACCGCCGGGAACGTCTCCATAGCCGCCGGGCCCGACGACCAGACCGACGCGGCCATTGGGACGAGGTAGTGGTTCCGAAATGCCGCTCCGTAGCGCTCGCGATCGAGGTACGCGGAGAGGGTGAGCGACTCCGCTCCCGGTTCGTCGAGGAGCCGGGGCGCCTCGCGGTTGAAGCGGGCGATCTCGAGGAGCATCCCGTGGAAAGAGGGCCGCAGGAGATTCGACGGCTGGGCGAAGACGCCCGACAGTCCCGTGCCGCACCACTCGAGGTCGCATCTCTCGCAACGGACCGAGAACGACATGTCGCTCGCCTTCGTCGGGACGCCGAGCCTCGCGAAGAGCTTCACGAGGTTCGGGTAGGTCACCTCGTTGTAGACGAGGAAGCCCGTGTCGACCGGTACCTCCCGGCCCCCGTCTGCGACGCCCACCGTGTGGCTGTGCCCTCCCGGGCGTCCTTCCCTCTCGAACACCCGTACGTCGTGCCGTGCGTGCAGAAGCCACGCGGCCGAGAGCCCCGAAATACCCGTTCCGACGATCGCGAGCTTCAAGTTACCCCCATTCTTCCCTCCCCCTTACGAAACGGATCGACGGATGGGATTGCGTCCGGGACGCCCGTCCTTCATGTCGACTTCCGAACGGCTCCGCCGCTCCCCGCCGGACTGCGATCACCGCCGTCGCCCGGCTCGCCGCCCTGCTCGGACGCCTCGCCGGTCTCGAAGTGGGGGCCTTTACGAAGCCGAGGATCGCCGACCTTCCGGACGGGCGTGGTATGACGCGCCGGTGACACTCCGCCCCCCCGCCGTCGTCCTCCTCTCGGGCGGCCTCGACTCGGCCACCGTCCTGGCCATCGCCCGCCGCGACGGTTTCGCCCCCTACGCCCTCAGCTTCCGCTACGGCCAGCGGCACGCTCTCGAGCTCGCCGCGGCCGGGCGCGTCGCGAAGGCGCTCGGGGCCGAGCGGCACGTCGTGGCGACGATAGACCTCGGCCTCTTCGGCGGCTCGGCCCTCACCGCCGACCTCGACGTCCCGAAGGACCGCCCAGCGGACGAGATGGCGCACGGCATCCCGATCACTTACGTTCCGGCGCGCAACACCGTCTTCCTTTCCTTCGCTCTCGCGTGGGCAGAGGTCCTCGGGGCGTTCGACCTCTTCGTCGGCATCAACGCCCTCGACTACAGCGGCTACCCCGACTGCCGGCCCGAGTACGTCGCCGCGTTCGAAGCGATGGCGAACCTCGCCACGCGCGCCGGCGTCGAGGGAACCGGCCGTTTCCGCGTCCGTGCGCCCCTCATCGAGATGACGAAGGCCGAGATCATCCGGACCGGAATCTCACTCGGCGTCGATTACGGCCTCACCCTGAGCTGCTACGACCCATCGCCGGACGCCACGCCGTGTGGCCGCTGCGACTCCTGCCAGCTCCGGGCGAAGGGCTTCCGGGAGGCGGGACTTCCCGATCCGGCGTTCGAGCGGATGGGCCATCCTTGATCTACGCAGTCAAGGAGATCTACTACACCCTGCAGGGCGAAGGGGCGCAGGCCGGACGGGCGGCCGTCTTCCTTCGCTTCACGGGCTGCAACCTCTGGTCGGGACGCGAAGAAGACCGCGATGTGGCGACGTGCCGCTTCTGCGACACCGACTTCGTCGGCGTCGACGGCTCCGGGGGCGGTCGCTTCCCCGATGCCGCGGCGCTCGCCGCCACGGTCTCGGCCACCTGGGCCGCCCCGAGGCCCGATCGGGGCCGGCCCCTCGTCGTCTGCACCGGGGGCGAGCCCCTTCTCCAGGTCGACGACGCCCTCGTTGCGGCTCTGCACCGCGAGGGCTTCGAGATCGCCGTCGAGACGAACGGCACGCGCGAAGCGCCCCCGGGCATCGACTGGATAACCGTCAGCCCGAAGGCAGGGGCCGAGCTCAGGCTCACCGCCGGTCACGAGCTGAAGCTCGTCTTTCCCCAGGCCGGCGCCGAGCCGGAGCTGTACGAGGCCCTCGCTTTCGCGAGCTTCTTCCTCCAGCCGATGGACGGTCCCGAGCGCGATGCTAACGTCGCCTCCGCCACGGCGTGGTGCCTCTCCCATCCCCTCTGGCGCCTCAGCCTCCAGACCCACAAGCTCATCGGCCTGCGCTGACCGGAATCCGGAGCGACGGACCGGACGCGAGAAAACGAAAAGGAAGCTCCGCGCTTCCGACCGGGTCTCGAGGGCGCGCGGCGAGGGTGAGGAGAGCGAGGGGTACGCGCCACCGGACTCACGAGACTTCCACGAGGAGCTTCCGCGATCTTCTACGGAGCGCCGGTGGAAAGGTTCCCCTGACGGACCCATCGGCATCAGGGGGGGGGCGGCTCGCAGTCTCGGGTGTTGCGAATCTCATCAGCCCCGACACCCCGGGCGATCGGACTCCGTTCGTGGGTACAAGTCATTGCGAAAAAGGACTTTAGTCATGTCATTCCGGGATCTCAGGGCGTTGAGGAGTTCACCAGCCACCGGGAGTACGGTGACCTCGATAAGCCAAGTTAAGTAATAACTTTTCAATGACTTACGCGGCATTCATGGCAACCTGGCAGCGGCCTTGCGATATCTCCTGGTGAAACGGGGCCGAGAGACATCGGACGCACCCCGCAGGAGGTTCCAAATGGTCGCACTGCTCGTCATCCTCACCATCGTCCTCGCGCTCGC
>Ga0209573_1001305_pt1 | contig 40163 bp, 37 predicted proteins | sample TNRBio252014_DNA_FD_185870 | JGI IMG/M metagenome (GOLD analysis project Ga0209573, IMG submission 185870) | Wastewater treatment Type I Accumulibacter community from EBPR Bioreactor in Madison, WI, USA - TNR Reactor_6/25/2014_ DNA (SPAdes)... | ecosystem: Engineered > Bioreactor > EBPR >...
TTTCGGATTGGTTACGCGCTGGTTTGAAGATCCCACCAACACTCGCCCTGCACCATCGTATCTACCGTCGAGAAATGGGAACAGGTCGCGGCTATCACCCGATGCTGGGCATTAACCCATTTAAACAACGCGGTACTCATATCGTCGTTCCCATCCATAGCGTATGACCCAGCGCGGACGGCGATCCCTACGCCGGCTCCCAATGCGGCCATCTTCCAGACGCTGGCGACTCGCTGTCCCGTTGATACCAGGATGGCCACGCCGGGTAGATCGAGGGGGTGATACCCATTCTCAATAGATTTTCGTCATTCCCGCGAAGGCGGGAATCCAGTCAGCCACCGAACAACGGGATACCCGCTTTCGCGGGTATGACGAATGGAACCGTTTTTGACCCCTGAAAAGAACAAAACCTACCGGGAAATGGTATGAATCAGTAAACCTGCGCTAGAAAACGGCAGGGTAGTTCGTGCTGCAAAGAACATCGGAGCGGCTATACTTTTTCAAATAAATAGCGAATTGGATCAAAAAATCCGCATAACCATATGCTCCAGCGGCCATTTTGGTTGAGTGGCTGCTGAACTCCAACAACAGGCGGCGAGGAGGAGAGAGCCATGACGGACAGCAACAAAACAGAACTACCTTTGGCGGGAATTCGGGTCATTGATGTAGCGACGGTAATCGCTGGACCCTATTGCGCAGGCATCCTGGGCGAATTCGGCGCTGAGGTGCTGAAAGTGGAACATCCTGTCGGCGGCGATCCGTTGCGCCGGTTTGGAACGCCCACCGCTCGCGGCGATACGCTCACCTGGATGAGCGAAGGCCGTAATAAGAAATCGGTGACGGTCGATTTGCACCGCCCCGACGGCGTGGAAATTTTCAAGAGTCTGGTCGAAAAATCCGATGTCGTATGCGAGAACTTCCGGCCTGGAACCCTGGAAAAGTGGGGAATTGGCTGGGAAGTGCTGCGCAACATCAATCCGGGGCTGATCATGCTGCGGGTGACCGGCTACGGTCAGACCGGCCCCTATAAGGATCGCCCCGGTTTTGCCCGGGTCGCTCATGCCGTAGGCGGCATCGCCTATCTGGCCGGAATGCCCAAGGGGACGCCGGTCACGCCGGGTTCGACCACGCTGGGCGATTATCTGACGGGTCTCTACGGTTGTCTCGGCGTACTGATGGCGTTGCGGCACCGCGAACTCACTGGCGAGGGCCAGTATGTAGACGCGGCCCTCTACGAATCGGTGTTCCGCTGCACCGATGAACTCGCGCCGGCCTATAGCATGTTTGGCATGGTTCGGGAGCGACATGGACCGACCCACAACGATTTTGCCTGTCCTTATGGCCATTTCCCCACCAAAGATAATAAGTGGATCGCGATAGCCTGTGCGACCGACAAACTGTTTGAGCGACTGGCCAATGCTATGGGCCGACCGGAATTGGCGTCATCCAGCCTGTATGGCGAGCAGAAAACCCGCCTGGAAAATCGGCATGATGTGAATGAAATCGTCCGGGACTGGTGCGGTTCCCTGACGCGCGAAGAAATTCTCCAACGCTGTTTTGCAACCGGCGCGCCGGCGGGTCCACTCAACAATATCGCTGATATTTTCGGCGACCGCCAATTCCATGCGCGACGTAATTTAGTGGCGATCGATGAACCAGACTTAGGTGAGACGATTATTGTACCGTCCATTATTCCCCGTTTGTCAGAGACGCCGGGGGAAATTCGCCATTTGGGTCCCAAACTGGGACAACATACCAACGAAGTATTGACCGGTTTGCTGGGTTTGAGTGAACAGCAAATCAGCGAATTGCGCAGAAAGCGGGTAGTATAAATTCACCGTAGACTCCCCCTCTCCCCTTGTGGGAAAAGGGTTGGGGGTGAGAGTTTAAAATGAAAAAGGTTGATATATGAGCGACATCAATTTACAGGACTGGGTCGGCAAGACCGAAGCGGTGATGGATCATATTTATCCCACGCCGGTCAAGGCGCTGGCGCTAACCTTGAATGACTCAAACCTCGAAGTCAGGGAAGGCGCTCATTTACCGGAAATCTGGCATTGGCTGTATTTTTTGCCGATGGTCGCCCGATCAGAAATCGGTAGTGATGGTCATCCAAAGCGTGGTGGGTTTTTACCGCCGATCGCCCTGGAAAGAAGGATGTGGGCCAGTGGTCGATTGACCTTCCACCAGGATTTACTGATCGGTGATCAGATCACCAAAACCTCCGAAATTCTAAAAGTTTCCGAGAAGGAAGGCAAAGCGGGAAAAATGGTTTTCGTGACTGTCAAGCACTCCATTTTCTCGGAAAGAGGCGTGGCGGTAGAGGAAGAGCAAAACATCGTTTATTTGCCCATGCCCAAAGCTTACACTCCAGCGCCGCCTAATCCAGCGCCGGAAGATCTGGAGTGGAAGGATGCCTATTTAATAGATCCGGTACTGTTGTTCAGATTCTCGGCATTGACGTTCAATGCGCATCGAATTCACTATGATATTCAATATGCGACTCAGATAGAAAAGTATCCTGGCTTAGTGGTGCACGGCCCGTTGCAGGCCCTGCTACTGCTGGAATCGGCGCGCAAAAGGAACCCGGATAAAAAACCGGTCTATTACGAATTCAAAGCGGTCAGACCTCTGTTCGATTTCGATCAACTTTATATTGGCGGTCAGGTGCGAACCGATCGGGGTCATGATCTCTACGCAATCAACGCCGATGGCAATATCACAATGCAGGCTGCTGTATCCTGGAGATAAAACACATGGCTGAGAGACTGGAGCGTTCGGTATTACTGGTTCCGGCGTCTAATTGGAATATGATTCAAAAAACTGCCGGATCAAAGGCGGATGCGGTTTGTATTGACCTGGAAGACGCCGTGACTGTCGATGAAAAAGAAGCCAGTCGGGCCAACGTGGTTCGCGCTTACCGGGAGTTGGATTTCGGTCATAAACTGCGAATGTATCGGATCAATGGACTGGATACGCATTATGCATATCGCGACCTCATTGAGGTGGTGGAAGCTGCGGGGGACTGCATTGATTTAGTTGTTGTGCCGAAGGTCAATCGCCCTGAAGACATTTATGTCGTGGAAACCCTGCTGACGCAGATCGAAAGCTACAAGAAATGGGCGCGTCCCATCGGTATCGAGGCCTTGATTGAAACAGCGCTGGGTTGCGTGAATATCCGGGAAATTGCCGCCTGCTCCACCCGACTGGAGGGATTTATTTATGGTCCGGGTGATTACGCCGCGTCGGTGCGAATGCCGATGGAGTCGATCGGGGAACTGGATGAGAACGATGCGGTTTATCCCGGTCACCGCTGGCATTATGTCATGCATTCCATGGTCAGCGCTGCCCGGGCTTATAACAAGCGGGTGATTGATGGGCCGTTCGCGGGAATCAAGAATGCCGAAGGGTTACAACAGGTTTGTAAAATCGCCCGGGCGATGGGTTTTGATGGCAAATGGTGTATTCACCCGAATCAAATCGAGCCGGTGAATCAGACTTTCGTGCCTTCAGCCAAAGAATTGGCTTGGGCGCAAACCGTGCTGAGTGAGTATGAATTGGCTCGGCAAGAAGGTCGGGGCGCGCTCAGCGTCAAGGGTAAGATGATCGATGTCGCTTCACTCAGGATGTGTCAGACGACGGTTGAGCGAGCCAAATTGGCTGGACTATTGAGTTAACACGCTAAAATCAAGGTCATAACTTCATGGTTAATCTATTAAAAGGACTCCGTATTGTGGAAGGAACCGCCTTTGTCGCCGCGCCGCTAGCGGGTATGACGCTGGCGCAGATGGGCGCTGATGTGATTCGTTTTGATCGCCTCCGAGGAGGCCTGGATCATTATCGTTGGCCGGTGACGCATGACAATAAAAGTCTGTTCTGGGCTGGGTTAAACAAGGGCAAGCGCTCTCTGGCGGTGGATGTGAATACGCCTGAGGGTCAGGAGATTGTCACCCGGCTGATCTGCGCCCCGGGACCGGAGACGGGGATTTTTGTCACCAATCTTCGGGTGCGCGGCTGGATGGATTATGAGCATCTCAAGCAACACCGGGAAGACCTGATTATGGTCACGGTGCTCGGTAATCGTCAGGGCGGGCCGGCCGTCGATTACACCATCAATCCCGGCGTCGGTTTTCCCTATGCCACCGGGCCGGAGGGTTCCCAGGAACCGGTTTGCCATGTGTTGCCCGCCTGGGATTGCATCACCGGGCAGATGACGGCGCTGGCGGTGCTGGCGGCAGAGCGGCATCGCCGCATGACCGGACAGGGGCAGTCGGTGGACATCGCCCTGAAAGATGTCGCCCTGGCCATGTTGGGGAATCTGGGGATTATCGGGGAGGTCATGATCAATGATTTTGATCGTCCCAAGTATGGCAATTACTTGTATGGCGCTTACGGCAATGAGTTTGATACGGCGGATGGCCGCAGGATCATGCTGGTGGGCCTGACGCGGCGCCAGTGGGACGGATTATGTCAGGTCACGGGGCTGAAAGCGGACTTCGATGCGTTAGGCCATCAACTGGGATTGGATCTCAATCAGGAGGGTCATCGCTTCAAAGCACGCGAGGAGATTACGGCGCTGCTCAAGCCTTGGTTCCTGGCGCGGAAAGTAGAGGATTTCGCCCAGCCTTTCGACGAGAGCGGCGTTACATGGTCGGTATTTCGCACTTTCAAGCAGGCGATTCAGGAAGACCCCGATTTTTCCGTGCAGCACCCCATGTTCAGTATGGTCGAGCAACCGGGCATTGGTGAATACCTGACGCCCGGTTCACCCTTTGAATTCAGCGCTTTTGAACGTCAGCCACCGCAATGCGCTCCCGTATTAGGCCAGCACACCGATGAAATCTTGTCGGATATTCTCGGCTTGAGCGATGCAGAAATTTCTCGGTTGCATGAGCAGAAAGTGGTGGCTGGCCCGCGTCGCTGAGCGAGTTCAGTTTTCTCTTTTGAAGAAGGTGGACCAGGAAGAGGGATTTTGCGGGGCAAGATATTTCTCAAACTCCGGCGTATAGCGTTCCTGAAAACCTTCCGGACTGATGATGATAAAAAAGGCCGCCAAATGATGATTGGTGGCGAGTTGAAAACCCGATTCTGAGCCCGCCGCCATCAGCGTGGTGGCCGTGGCGTCAGCAATCATGGACTGGTCACTGATGACGGTCACGGACGCCAAAGTTTGTCGAATGGGTCGGCCCGTGTGCGGATTGATGATGTGCGAGTAGCGCTGACCGTTTTGCTCGAAGAAGTTGCGATAGTCGCCCGAGGTGGAAATACTATGATCGCCGAGCCGGATGAGCCGCTCGACCGCCCGTTGCCCGACCACCGGTTTCTCAATCGCAATCGTCCAAGGCAGACCCCGGCCATTGTGGCCTTTAGCGCGAATTTCGCCGCCGATAGACATTAGGTAGTTTTGAATGCCCACTGTCTCCGCGAGCGCCGCCAGTTGATCCACGCCGTAGCCCTTGGCGATGGCGGACAGATCGACATAGAGATCAGGGCGTTCCTTCTTTAACGCTGGCGGTTCTTCACGAGCCTGCAATCGCCAATAACCGACCCGCTCGCGAGCTTGGGCGATCTCCGTATCCGTGGGAACCTGATCACGGTGTGGCTCCGGACCGAAACCCCACAGGTTGACCAACGGGCCGACGGTGACGTCAAATGCGCCGCTGCTCAGTTCACTGACGCGCAACGCCTCGGTGACGATTTGTTGTAGCTCAGGAGAGACCGCCACCCAGTCCGTGCTCGGATGGCGATTGAACCGGGACAGTTCTGAGCCGGGATCGTAGGTGGACATGGTTTGGTTGATGCGCGCCAGCAGCGCTTCGACCTGAGATTGAAAGTGAGGAGCAACCACCTGACCGGCCACTGGGACCAGCTTGAGATCATAGCTGGTCCCCATGGTGGAACCAGTAAAGCGCACCGTCGGATCAGGGGGCGGCGATTCGCAGGCGGTCAGCGCCAGCATCGCCAACAGCATGACGCAGACCCCATACCCTCTCCACCATCGCGAGCCGGGAAGAGGGACAGGATTGGAGAAGCCCATCAGGCGTTGGCCGCTTCCATGATGGTAATAGCGTCGGCCAATTCGACCAGCCGATGAGCGCTTTCAACATGCAGATTTTCAATCAGCTTGCCGTCCACCACCACCACGCCCTTGCCTTGGGATACAGCTTCGGCATGTGCAGCGATGATCTTGCGTGACCAGGCGACCGCTACTTCCGACGGGGCGAAGACGCGGTTGGTTACCGCAATGGTCTTGGGGTGAATCAGCGTCTTACCGTCAAAGCCTAGCTCTACCCCCTGCTTGCAGGAATACTCGAAGCCCTCGTCGTCATTCAGATCCAGATAAACTCCATCGAGAATCGCCAAACCATTGGCGCGAGCCGCCAGCAGGCACAGCCCCAGCGAGGTGAGTAGCGGCAGACGCTCACGGGTATGGGCGCAATTCAGGTCCTTGGCCAAGTCGGAAGTACCCATGACCAGACAGGATAAACGTGAGCTGGCAGTGGCGATGGCCGGCGCTTCTAACATGCCGCGTGGGGTTTCCATCATGCACCAGATGGTCATTTCATCCGGCGCGCCGGCGACGTTCATGATGTGTTCGGCTTGACGAACGGTATCGGCGCTCTCCACCTTGGGCAGCACCACTGCGTGGGCGCCGGACCGGGCAGCGGCGACAATATCGTCATGCCCCCAGGAACTAGAGAGGTCGTTGACGCGGATTACCAGTTCACGTTGACCGTAGCCGCCAGCCCTAACCGCTTCGCAAACCTGCTGACGGGCGATTTCCTTGGCGTCGGGAGCTACTGCATCTTCCAGGTCAAGAATGAAACCATCGGCGGGCAACGTGCGGGCTTTTTCCAGGGCGCGGGCGTTGGAACCCGGCATGTACAGGACGCTACGGCGCGGACGCACGGTTTTGGACATGAAGCTTCTCCTTTTGTGATTGTGAGGGGCGAGCATTGACCTGACAAGATTAACGCAGACTGCGCAGAGCCGGAAGTCAGTCACGCATTGTTGACTTGATAAGTGGGTTTTCAAACCAAGGGATTTGCTGTATGAAGAATCGGATTTCCTTCTTGTGGATTATCGGCCATAAAAAGGGGTGGCGATGGCCGGATCGCAAGGCGTTTCAATATCCTATTCTCATTTGGAGACAGTCATGGTCCCCCAGGTCAAAACCATTTTGTACACCACCGCGCTGGGCAGCCACACGCGACCGGTCTTTCGGTTTACAGTCGGGCTAGCTCAGCAATTAGGCGCCAGAATTATCCTGCTGCATGTAGTCGAACCGCTGAATAATTCGGTGCGGTTTCTGATCGATTCCTACCTGAAGCCGGATGCGGCGGCGGAACTGCATCATCAATCCAGCCAAGGGCTGCTGGAGAAAATTCATAAGCGGCTGGAAGCGTTCTGCGCGGAAGAGCTGGGGACGACGCTCGAACAAACCGAGGTGATTTCAGAAATTCGCGTGGTGAGCGGTTTAGCCTGCGAGGTCATTCTCTATGAAGCCGATCAGCGCAACGCCGATCTGATTGTGATGGGTACGCATACCGGTCATGTGCATACCGATTTATTGGGTTCGACCAGTCGCCGGGTGACCCTGTTATCGAAACGACCGGTGCTGCTGGTTCCTGTAACGGACAAACCGGACAATGAATGGGCCAAGCCACTGATCTAAAGGGGAGGCCAGTAGCGAATGGCGGAGCAGGAAAATTCCGCAATTCGCTACTGGGCTTAATCATTTCCCCTCAATGCCCCAACCCGTCCAGATATTTATCCGCATCCAGCGCCGCCATGCACCCGCTGCCTGCGGATGTGATGGCCTGCCGGTAAACATGGTCGGCGACATCACCGGCGGCGAACACCCCAGGGAGGCTGGCTGAAGTTGCGCCGCCTTCGCTGCCGCCCTTGACCAGAATGTAACCGTTGCGCATTTCCAACTGACCGGCGAAAAGATCAGTATTGGGTTTGTGACCGATGGCAATAAACAAGCCGGTGAGTGGAATATCTTTCTTGGCGTCGGTCTGAACGTTGCGCAGTCGGATCGCAGTCACCCCGCTGTCATCACCTAATACTTCATCCAGCGCCGCATCCAGCTCCAGGCGCACCTTGCCGCTCTCCACTTTCTCCATCAGTTTGTCCACCATGATCTTCTCAGCGCGGAATTGCTGACGACGATGCACCAGGGTGACTTCGCTGGCGATATTGGCCAAATACAGCGCTTCTTCAACCGCCGTGTTGCCGCCGCCCACCACTGCCACTTTCTGATTGCGATAGAAGAAACCGTCACAAGTGGCGCAACCGGAGACGCCCTTACCCATGAACGCCTGTTCCGAGGGCAGCCCCAGATACTGGGCGCTGGCGCCGGTCGCGATAATCAGCGCATCACAGGTGTATTCGCCCGAATCACCCGTCAGCTTGAAAGGCCGGTGCTGGAGATCGGCAGTGTGGATGTGATCAAAGATAATTTCAGTGTGGAAACGCTCGGCATGACGCTTCATCCGCTCCATCAGGTCTGGTCCCATCAACCCTTCCACATCACCGGGCCAGTTATCGACCTCGGTGGTGGTGGTCAACTGCCCACCCATTTGCAGGCCGGTGATCAGCACGGGTTTGAGATTGGCGCGGGCGGCGTAGACCGCAGCGGTGTAGCCGGCGGGGCCGGAACCCAGAATCAACAGGCGGCTGTGTTTCGGGGTGCTCATAAAGTCAATCTCCTGATTTTTTAGTAAGCGGACAATGCCAGGACGCAAACGTCTGCTTAAGGCGCTGGCGTGCGGACACTGCGACTTTTACCTCCAACCCCTCTCCCGCCAGCGGGCAAGGGGAGGAGGAGCGTATGAGGATTACAGCTTGCCGGAATTTTCGGCGAGGTAGGAGGCGACGCCTTCGGCCGTCGGCTTCATCCCTTTATCACCCTTCTTCCAGCCCGCCGGGCAGACTTCGCCATACTCTTCAGTGAATTTCAGGGCCTCAACCAGCCGCACCATTTCGTCCACTTCCCGGCCCAGAGGCAGGTTGTTGACGATCTGTGCTTGCACCACGCCCGCTTTGTCGATCAGGAACGAACCGCGCAGGGCAACGCCCGCTGGATGCTCGATCCCATAAGCCTTGGTGATTTCATGCTTGACGTCGGCTACCAACGGGAATTGCACGGGGCCGATGCCGCCCTTCTCGACCGGCGTATTGCGCCAGGCGTAGTGAGAGAACTGTGAGTCGATGGACACGCCGACCACTTCCACGCCCAGTTCCTTGAACTTGGCGACGCGATGATCATGGGCGATGATTTCCGACGGGCAGACAAAAGTGAAGTCCAGCGGGTAGAAGAACAGCACAACGTACTTGCCGCGCAAATCGGAAAGTTTGAAGTTTTCCTTGATTGAACCGTCCGGCAGGACGGCGGCGGCGGTAAAGTCAGGGGCCGGCTGGGTAACCAAAACGCTCATGGATAATCTCCTCGAAGGTGAATGCGCCGTGGGTTAGCGTGTGCGAATCTTAGGCGATGCTTTTTCATTATGGAAATTGAATCCTTTAAATGAATAAATAGCCAATAGCTATGACGATTCGCCCACCTTGTCACCGCCTTGTCATCAAATTGCCTTACATAGGTAAATTCGTGGCGATGGCTGCGAAGAGATTTGGGGATGATATGAGCTAATTCAAGAGGGCGCATGAACGTAAAACACATTTTGCTGGTGGAAGATGAACAGCCGATTCGGGAGATGGTGGTGTTCGCGCTGACCAACGCTAGTTATGAAGTCCACGAAGCGGCTGACGCCCGGCAGGCTCAGGTTTGTATTGCCGAGCGCCTGCCGGATTTGATTCTGCTGGACTGGATGCTACCGGGCATCAGCGGCATTGATTACGCCCGCCGATTGAAAAAGGACGAGTTGACGCGAGAATTGCCCATTATTATGTTGACCGCCCGTGCTGAAGAAGAGGACAAAGTGCAGGGCTTGGAAAGTGGCGCTGATGATTACGTGACCAAGCCATTTTCACCGCGTGAATTAGTGGCGCGCATCCGGGCGGTTTTACGCCGGGGCGGGCCAGCCGGGGAAGATGAAATTTTACGCGCTAACGATTTGGCTTTGGATTTAGCCAGTCATCGGGTGAGTGCTGGTGATGCGCTACTGGAGATGGGGCCGACCGAATACCGGTTGCTGGAATTTTTCATGTCACACCCGGAAAGAGTCTATAGTCGTGGGCAATTATTAGACCGGGTCTGGGGCAGCAACGTTTATGTTGAAGAACGCACGGTGGACGTGCATATCCGTCGACTGCGCAAGGCGCTGGAACCGCATGGTTTCGACGCGCTGATTCAGACAGTGCGTGGCGCAGGCTACCGGTTCTCGACCCGAGTTTAACGTGCCTACCCCTGCTTGGTTGAGTTTATCCCGGCGACTGGCGCTGGTTCTGGCCAGCACCGCTTTGCTGGGCTGGATGATTGATCAGCTCACCCTGATGTTGCTACTGGCCGCGCTGGGCGCGCTGGCTTGGCAGTTGTGGCAGCTCTATCGGCTGGAGCGTTGGCTGAATGGCGATCCCGTGGCGGGTCCACCGCCCGCTAACCTCCTCTGGGGCGGTATCGCCGCGCATGTGATATGCCTGCGTCGGCAAAGCCGCAAGCGTAAACGCAAGCTCAGTCGGTTGTTGCGACAATTTCAGCAGGCTACCGCCGCTTTGCCGGACGCTGCCGTCGTGCTGGGCGAAGATGACAAGGTCGTCTGGTGCAATGGCACTGCTCAACCGTTGCTCGGCCTGACCACCAGCCAGGATATCGGCTTACCCATTACGCATTTGCTCCGGCAACCTGGTTTCGTGGCCTTTCTGAGCCACCGTGGCCACGGCGACAGTGTGGAGTTTTCCTCGCCGGTGGACGATCAATTGCTGCTGAGCGCCCGGATTGTGCCGTATGGCAAGAAACAGCGGCTGCTATTGGTGGCCGATATTACCCGGATTCGGCGTTTGGAGCAGATGCGGCGCGATTTTGTCGCCAATGTCTCGCATGAGCTGCGCACCCCGTTGACCGTCATTGCCGGCTATCTGGAAACTTTGCTGGACAGCGACGACGCCGCTTTGGACCGTTGGCGGCAACCCTTGCACGGTATGCAACAGCAATCCAGCCGGATGTTGCACCTCATCGAGGACTTGCTGATGCTGACTCGATTAGAATCGCCGAAGGAACGGCCGCCCCGTAAACCGGTTGCGGTGCCGGCGCTGTTGGCGGACATTGTTGAAGACGCCTTGGCCCTCAGTGGCGAACAGGGGCATCAGATTGAGTTGAACGTCGATCCCCGGTTATGGATGTTGGGTTGCGAGAAAGAATTGCGCAGCGCCTTTTCTAATCTGGTGTTCAATGCAGTGCGTTATACGCCTGCCGATGGGCGAATTGAGATTAGCTGGCTGCTCGACGCCCAGGGTCTTCATCTGGAAGTGGCGGACCACGGTGAAGGCATCGCCCCCCACCATTTGCCCCGACTCACCGAGCGCTTTTACCGGGTCAATCGGGACCGTTCGCGGGGTAGCGGTGGCACCGGGCTGGGCTTGTCCATCGTCAAGCATGTCGTTAATCATCATGGTGGCCAGTTGCGCATCACCAGTGAATTGGGCGTCGGCAGTGTGTTTACCTGCGATTTTCCACTGGCGTTGCGGGTGACCCCTGGCGCCACGCCGCCGCCCAGTGGAGCCAGTCGCTGACGATAACGGTGATACACTGGCAGCCGTGATGAATTTGAGGAGAAGATCGATGAAACTATTGCTGGTTCGCCACGCCATCGCCGAGGACGCCGACGCCTTCATCGCTGCGGGCGGAACCGACGCTCAGCGGCCCCTGACCGAAATTGGGCGCAAAAAAATGCGCAAAGGCGCTAACCGTCTGCGGTTGCAGGTGCGGGGAATCGATCTGCTGGCCTGTAGCCCCTTGCTGCGCGCCCGTGAGACCGCTGGCATTATCGCCCGCGCTTTCGGCGATGCGCCGATTGTGGAGCGCCCCGAACTCGACTATCGCTACCCACCTGAAGCCGTGCTGGATTGGCTGGCGCAAGGCCCAACCGAAGGGCTGATCGTGGCGGTAGGCCATGAGCCGCAGTTGAGTTTATTGTCAGGTCTGCTCTTGGCTGCCGCACCGCGTCCGCTGATCGCCTTTCGCAAAGGGGGATTGGCCTTGATCGAGTTCAACGGTCGCGCGGCGGCGGGTGAGGGCGTCTTGCAATGGGCGCTGACTCCTGGTCAATTGCGCAATCTCAAGCAGGATTGACGCTGCCATGTCTTCCGATATCGTCGCCGCAATTGACCTGGGTTCCAACAGCTTCCACATGATCGTTGCCCGGATTGCCAACGGACACATTCAAGTACTGGATCGGCTGCGGGAAATGGTGCAACTGGCAGCCGGTTTGGACAGCCGCAACCGACTGTCCGGGGAATCGCAACAGCGGGCGCTGGATTGCCTGGCGCGGTTTGGTCAACGCTTGCGGCAGATCCCACCGGAGCAACTGCGCATTGTCGGCACCAACACTCTGCGCCAGGCGCGCAACAGCGCCGAATTTCTAGCTCGGGCCGAGTCGGTACTGGGCCATAGCGTCGAAATCATTAGTGGTTATGAAGAGGCGCGGTTGATTTACCTGGGCGTGGCGCATAGCGTTGCTGCTATTGCCGGACACCGGTTGGTGGTGGACATCGGCGGTGGCAGCACCGAATTGATTATCGGTGAACAATTTGAACCCTTGCGCTTGAACAGCCTGAAGATGGGTTGCGTCAGTATCAGCCGCGCTTGTTTTGATGACGGTCGGATTACCGAGGCGCGTTTGCGCGAGGCGGAACTCATGGTGCGCCTCCGCCTGGAACCGGTCGAGGAGGAATACCGGGAACGGGGTTGGCAGGCCGTGATCGGTGCTTCCGGCACGATCAAGGCCATTCAGGAGGTGATAACCCGCGAAGGCTGGGGTCGGGAAGGGATTACCCTGGAGGCGTTGCGGCGATTGCGCGGTGCGGTGCTGGAATTGGGCAATATCGCCACCCTCGCCGCCCGTTGGCAGTTGGAGCCGGCTCGCGCCCGGGTGTTTCCGGGCGGGTTCATGGTGCTGCATGGCTTATGCGAAGTGTTGCAGGTGAAGCAGATGGCCGTCTCGGATGGCGCGTTGCGCGAAGGGGTGATTTACGACCTGCTGGGCCGTATCCGCCACGAGGATGTGCGTGACCGCACCATCGCGACTGTGACAGGCCGCTATGGTCTGGACGAAGCACAGGCCGAGCGGGTGTGGGTGACTGCCCGCGAACTGTTGGGACAAGCGCAGACAGCCTGGGGTTTGGAGCGTGAGGAGTGGGCGCAGCGGCTGGAATGGGTGGCGCGGTTGCATGAAGTTGGGTTATTGCTGACGCACGACCAACACCATAAGCATGGCGCCTACATTTTAGAACATGCCGATTTACCGGGATTTTCGCGAGGTGACCAGACGTTGCTGGCGGCGTTGGTCCGCCGTCACCGTCGCTCGGTTCCAGTCGATGCCTTCGCCCACCTACCGCGAGAGATTGCGCCGTTGGTCGAACGGCTCTGTGTATTGTTACGGCTGGCGGTGGTGCTGCATCGCGGGCGCAGCCGCCAGACGTTGCCGCCGTTGAAACTGAGCGTCAACGCCCAGCGGGTGAGTCTGCGCTTCCCGTCCGGCTGGTTGGATGAACACCCTTTGACCCGCGCTGATCTGGAAACGGAAGCGCGCTATCTGAAAAAATCCCGCTTCCGGTTGTCATTCGGCTAAAGCGAGGGGTCGGTAACTGGCGGTTTAGGCGTCTTCGTGGTCACGATCGCCACGCCAATCAGAGTCATCAATCCCCCCAGCAGCAACTTCCAGGTGGGTTGATCACCCCAGAATAGCACCCCCAGCAACACGGCCAGCACCGGAGCCAGCAGCAGCAGAGGAGTAATCAAACTGACGGGATAGCGGGTCAGCAGGTGATAAACAATGCCATGGCCAACCAGCGAAGCACCGATAGCTGAGTAAACGGGTAGGGCGAAATCGAACCAGCCGGCGGTGTGCAGTGCTTCCACCTGACCCTGTTCCAGCAGCAGCGACATCAGTAACAGGGAAGGCGTGGCCACTGCGCCAATCCAGGCCTGCAACGTGAACACTCCGACCCCCGGCAGGCGCCGCATCAAGATGGTCGCGACCGCCATTGCCAGCGCTGCGCCGACAATCCAGGCCAGGGCATCGAGATGCGCGAAGACTGTCGGGTCCAGGCCGATCACCAACACTCCAGCGAAGGCGGCGGTAATCCCCGCTACTCGCCGGCGATCCAGCCGTTCGCCCAGCCAGACTACCGCCAGCAGCGCCGAAAACGGTACATAGAGTTGCGCAGCAATCGCCACCGAAGCAATGTCGCCGCTGGCGTCCAGACCAATGAAGATCAGGCTGAAATGCAGCACGCCCAGCACGCCGCTGATTTGCAGCACTTGGCGCATTTTTCCCGGCTGCCAGCGCAACCAGGGCAACAGCAGCAGCAACAAAACGGTAAAGCGCAGCGCCGAGAACAGTAGGGGCGGAAAGTGTTCAACGCCCGCCTTGCCGGCCAGAAAATTGACCGACCAGGCGGCATTCGCCAGCAACGCCAGCAAGAGATCACCAGGCTTCACAGTATACGCATTCCTGGCAAGCGCTCAGATATCCTCCCTCTGACCGGGGGAGGTTGCAAGAGGGTCCCACGTCGGCGCCAACGAGTGACTCTGCCCCGCGCGCCCTCCCGCTGAGAGGAAGGTGAACGGTGATCATGCTTTCAGTCAACCTCCCTCTCCATGCTGCAAGGCCCTCTTTCCCTTGAAGAAGAGGGCCGAGAGAAGAAGTGTGAATGGTTATTCTTCACGCTGTTGTTGCTGCCAGGCCCGCACCGCGTTCATGAAGCGATCGTCCAGTTCCACCTCTTGGTCGGCGGGCAGCGCGCCGGTCAAACGCCATTGCTCCTGCAACTGTTGAGGGTCGTAAAGCACATTGCTTTTAGACGCTGCGCCCGCCAGCGAGGCCGACAGCCGGGCCACCTGATATTCCATGCGCAGTGACGCGAACGCTGGCGGCGATTCCACGCCGGCGACAATTTCCATACAGATGCACCAAGTCTTTTTGCGTTCCAGATTCGCCTCCAGGGTGGCCTGCAATTCGCGGGCGGATTCGCCAGGGCCAACCAAAGCCTGGCAAGCGGCGGCGAACCGGCGCTGCATCGGCTCCAGCAAGGCAGCCGGTAACGCGGGCAACGCCGCCCAGGTCTGTTGGAATGGCGCGAGAACATCCGCATCCACCGGAGCGCCTGCCAACAGGGCTTCGACCTGCGCGCACTGTCTGGCCCGTTCGCGCAAATGCCGAGCCGTTTGCTGGGCGCGGTTGCGGCGCATCGTTTGCTCGCGCTGGCCAAACTGACGTAGCACATTTTCAAAGCGTTGGTCGAGTGTTCGCTGCTCAGTCTTGGGCGCTGGCCCGATCGCTTCCCAGGACTGTTGAATCGCCTGTAAACGCCCGCGCGCCTGCGCAAGCTGTGCATCATCAATGCGGATCAGCGCTTCGAGTTCTGCGCACAGCGCCAGTTTGCTGGCCAGATTACCTTGGCGTTCACCGTCCACTGCCTGCTGTTCGGCCTGGCGGCGGGCGAAAACGGCGTCGCAGGCCGCACGAAAAGCCTTCCACAGCGCCTGCTCCTGACGGGGTGCGGCCTGCACCGTAGGATGCCATTCCGCCTGAGCCCGTTTAGCGGTCTCAATGGCGGCGCGCAAATCGGTACTGTCCACCAGCGCCTGCACCTGCTGGATCAGTTGCTGGCGGCGCTCCCGCTCCCGCTCCCGCTCAGCGCCCAGGCGGGTGTCCAATCGTTGCAGAATCTGTTGAAAACGACGATCCAGCGACTTGCGGTCGGCGCGGTTTACTGGTCCCAGTTTGTACCATTGTTCCTGGGCGCGGCGGTGCAGCCGGTCAGCCTCGCGCCAGTCTACCCGCAGCCAGTCTGTTGCTGCTTCAAACTGCTCCAATTGTTCGCATAGGGCGATTTTCTTTTCAAGGCTTTGTTGGCGCTCACGGGATTGCGCTTCGAAATAAGCCTGACATGGGATATAGGCGCGTTCACAGGCGTCATTGAAACGCTTCCAGAGTCCCTTGGACGCGGCGCCTTCGCGATGATCGAGCACTTTCCAGGCATCGCGGGCCTGCTGGATGCGCTGAGCAATTTCGGTTGGGTCCAGTTCCAGGCCAATCAGGCTTTCCGCTGTAGTACAGAGTTGCTCCCGCGCCTGATGGGCGCCCCAACGCCGCCAGTCGCGTAATTCACCAATACGGCCAGCGCAGTTTTGCAGACGCTCATCGATCCGGCTCATTTGCGCCCGGCTCAACCCAATATTCCGTTTCAACCGCTGGCGGGCCTGTTCATGCAGGGTCATAGCCTGCTGTGATTGACCATTGTCGATAGCGGCTTCCAGTTGCGTTGTCAGCTCTTGGAGCTCCTGCCATTCTTGACCTCGTTCCTGAACCTGGCGCTGTATCCGGGCGCGCAATTTATCCAGCATTCCATCAAACTGACCCTGCAACTGGGTCGCCAAGGGCCGGGATTCAGGGCGCTCCAGGCTTTCCCAGTGCTGCTGTAGTTGTTTGAGGTCGGTATCGTGGACTTCACTCACCTGCTGCAATAACTTGTCTGCTTGTCGTAAAGCCTCCCGCAGGTGAAGCGCACGGACCTGATTCCGGTGGAGAAGACGTTGCTGTTCCTGGATGGCCTCGACCAACTGTTGAAAGTGCTGTTCCAGTCGCCGGCCCTCGCTGTCCTGAACCGGCCCGAAGTAAGCCCAGGCCGCCGGCGCTTCGTGCGTGGCGTATTGCACCGAGGCGTCCAGCTCATGGCTGGATTCGCCGGCTTGGCGCAACCGTTCCAACAAGGTATCCAACGAGGCGATCAGTTCCAGCCGCTGGGTTCGCCGGCTGGCGCTGGCCTGTCGTTCTGCCAGGAAACGGGCGCGCGCCTCGGTATAGCGTTCCCGTAGTTCCATAGGCGCGGCTAATTCCTGGTCGCGCCATTCCTGTTCCAGTTTCGGAAACCGTCCGGCGTTCAGGCCGCTTTCCCCATCCCAGCGTAGATTTTCCATCTCGGTGCATAACCGCTCAATGTGATTAGCGCGGACTTTTTCGGCCACCAGTGCATCCAGACGTTCACGAGCCTGACGGTAGATGCGCTTGTCGCGGTTACGGCTTTGGCGGGCGATCTGGTCAAGCGATTCGGGTTCGCTGACTCGTCCCAGCGCAGCCAGACGCACGTCCATCTGAGGATCCTGCACCGCGATCTCGACCAGGGTCGCTTCGGCATTCGTTCGTTCCAGGGCGGCCAGCCGTAACTCCGGTTCAACGGCATGACGCAACAAGAAATCAATCAAGCCAGGATCGGCCTCTAGTAATCTTGCCAAACGGTCAGGCAATGACGGCCCATCAGGCGCTTTGCCGGCCAGCAGGAAATGGTAGCGCTCCAAGGCGGCAGCCCGCACTCCAGCGTCGGTGTCTTCCCTGGCGAGGGTCTGCAATTGATCAAGATCTTTGAGGCGCTCCAGCGCTGTGTGGCGGAGGGCAGGATCAGGGCTTTCCAGTGCCGGCGAAGCCGGATTGCGGGCTTCAGGGTCGGTGGTTTGCCACTTGGGCTTGAGGAAACGGCTCAGGATCATGGGGCGATCAACAGGATTCAAGGGGTGGAGGAAAAACTGGGCCGACGTCGCCGGTTCGATTCATTGGCAAATAGATTACTTTAAAATGCCAGGTCACGGGCCGCAGGGTTGTTGCTGCTAGGGTGTTTACACTAGTTTTGCTTGCTAGATTAATGGCCAGTCAAGATTCATGCTCAATTTACGATCAATATTAGGACAAAATCCGGGCGATAGCCCGAAGGAGCGGCATCATGCGCAAAGAAAACCGCAAAAGCATTCCCGAAAGCATGGCTGATCAGGTTAAGGCGGTGGTGGGTCGGACCCAGGAGGAAACTGGCAAGTTGAAGGATGCGCTGGTCCAGGAGAGTGAAAAACTCCGCGACCAGACTCTGAAATTGGCTAGTGAAACCGTCCAAGAGGTGAAAGAGCAGGTAGAGGAAGTGCGCGGCATCCTCGGAGGCGTTCGGGGCAAAGCAACTGATACGCTGGATCATCTGGAACAGATTTTCGAGGACCGGGTGTCACGAGCACTGAAGCAACTGGGAGTGCCCACCCGCGATGATTTGCAGGGCATTGCGCAGCGTCTTGAGGAAATCAACGAGCAACTCGGGGCGCTGGTCAAGGATCGACAGACCACCGCAATGACAACGCGGGCAGTGGAGCAAGATGATTTGAAGCTGATCAATGGCATCGGGCCGGTGTTGGAAGGCAAACTGAATACCGCCGGCATTTGCAGTTACCGACAAATCGCGCTGCTAACCGACGCCGATATCGATCATCTGGAGTCCGAGATCATTCATTTCAGCGGCCGCATTCGGCGGGATGAGTGGGTCGCTCAGGCTCGGGAATTCCACGCCCGGAAGTACGGTGAAGCGTTGTAGATGAGTAGGGCAAATGTGAGCCGCCGCACGCTGCAAGGCCGGGCGGCTCTTATTATTTAAGATAATAGAATCAAGCATTCAGATCGGGAATCACCTTGCTTTCCAGGCGATTGATTTGATCCTTGATCATGAGCTTGCGTTTTTTAAGTCGCTTTAGTTCCAGTTCATCGACCAAAGGATCTTTGGCCAGGCGGGAAATCACATCATCCAGGTCGCGATGTTCAACACGCAGTTCGACGAGCCGGCGCTTGTAATGCTCTAAGTCATTCGTCTCCATAGGCAGGGTTCTCCGAAAGAAGGCGGGGGTTGTAGGTGTCGGAACCGGCGGGCGGGTTCCCGACGCACGGCGCTGACCGTGGTCATGAAGGGAGTCTAGTCCGCTAACGAACGAGCGGCAAGCGAATCCCTCTGACGCAACTTAACCGGATTTCGGGTACAGTTTCCCGCCCTGCAAGGGATCTCCGGAGAATGAGCGATGACGGCGGCGGTCAGAAAACAGCAATTCAATTTCAACAAGCTTCAGAAACGGTTGCGGCGCAACGTTGGCCGGGCCATTCAGGATTTCAACATGATCGAGGACGGCGACCGGGTGATGGTCTGCTTGTCCGGCGGCAAGGATTCCTTCGCCCTGCTGGATATCCTGCGCAATCTGCAAGTAAGAGCGCCCGTACATTTTGAGTTGATCGCTGTCAACCTTGACCAGAAGCAACCAGGATTTCCTGAACAAGTGCTGCCGGACTATTTGCGCAGCGTCGGCGTTCCCTTCCAGATCATCGAGCAGGATACTTATCGTATCGTCAAGCGGGTCATTCCCGAAGGAAAGACCACCTGTGGGCTGTGTTCGCGACTGCGGCGCGGAATTCTCTATACGTTCGCCGCTGAGCAGGGCATGACCAAAATTGCCCTGGGTCATCACCGCGACGACATTGTCGAAACTCTGTTTCTGAATCTGTTTCATGGGGGCAAGCTCAAGGCCATGCCGCCGAAGCTGCTGAGTGATGATGGCCAGCATGTGGTGATCCGACCCCTGGCCTATTGCAAGGAGCGCGACCTTGCCGCCTATGCCGAAGCGCGTCAATTCCCGATCATTCCCTGCAACCTGTGCGGTTCGCAGGAAAATTTGCAGCGCCAGGCGATCAAAGCCATGCTGCGGCAATGGGAAAAGCAGTATCCGGGGCGGGTGGACAGCATTTTCGCCGCATTGAGCAACGTCGCGCCGTCGCACCTGGCCGATACCGGACTGTTCAATTTCACTGGACTGGGAGCGCGCCACGGCGGCCCGGCGCCACATTGGCTACCCGGTGGGCGTGAAGAGATTGAGCAAGATGAGGAGGAAGCGCCGGCCGGATTGGCGAATCTACGGCCAGTGGAAGTTTGCATTCCGCTACCGACGGCACGGCAAGTTTGACGCTTTTTGAAATTCGCTGCTATTGTTAACAGCTTACAAAATCATGACGCCGGCTTCCTGAAAAATTTGCGCAAGCCGGCTCCAGCCACGAGGAGAGCATGCGGATGAGGCAGAAACTGTTGGCGTTGGTTGCAGCGGTTGGTTTAGTGCTAGGCGGCGGCGTGGTCCAGGCAGCCGATGCCATCAAGATCGGTTTGATGGCGCCGCTGACCGGGTCCTGGGCCAGTGAAGGGCAGGGCATGAAGAAGATTGTCGAATTGCTGGCCGATCAGCAGAATGCCAAGGGCGGCGTCTTGGGCTGGAATATCGAAATCGTCACCGAAGATGACGGCGGCGATCCGCGCACCGCTTCGCTGGCTGCTCAGCGCCTGACCACCAAAGGCGTCGTTGCCGTCATCGGCACCTACGGTTCTTCCGTCACCGAGGCCAGCCAGGCCATTTACGACGAGGCCGGTATTCCGCAAATTGCCAACGGCTCCACCGCAATCCGTTTGACGGAAAAGGGGTTCAAACACTTTTTCCGTACTGCCCCCCGCGATGATGAGCAGGGCCGCATGGCAGCGCAGACCATTGAAAAACTGGGTTTTAAAAAAGTTGCCATCCTGCATGACAGCACGTCCTACGCCAAGGGTCTGGCCGATGAAGCCAATGCGTTGTTGAAGAAGCAGGGGGCTGAAGTGGTGTTCTTTGACGCGCTGACGCCGGGTGAGCGCGACTATACCGCTATTCTGACCAAGCTGAAGGGCGCTAACCCCGATGTGGTGTTGTTCACCGGCTACTATCCTGAAGCCGGTTTGCTGTTGCGGCAAAAGCGGAGTATGGGTTGGCCCGTGCCGTTCATCGGCGGCGACGCCACCAACAACCCTGATCTGGTCAAGAGCGCGGGCAAAGAGGCGGCTGAAGGTTTCTATTTCCTTAGCCCACCGCAACCGCAGGATCTGGATACGCCAGAAGCGAAGGCATTTCTGGTCGATTATCAGAAAAAGTATAACGAAGCCCCGGCGTCGATCTGGGTGGTGCTGGCCGGCGATGGGTTCCGGGTGGCGGTCGCCGGCATCGAGGGCGCCAAATCCACTGATGGCGGGAAGGTCTCTGAATATCTTCACAAAAGCCTCAAGGGCTATTCTGGCCTGAGTGGTCCGATCTCCTTCGATGCTAAGGGTGACCGTGAAGGTGAGGTCTATCGGGTTTACAAGGTGGATGCGGCAGGCCACTTCGTGATGCAGAAGTTGTAAGCGCCAGGGGGCGGCTTCCCGCACCGGAGGAAGTCGCCGCAATCCCGTTCCAGCATGGGCTGATACCCCACCGCTCCCCTTTCTTCAGCCTGAATTCCAACAACCTCATGGAAGAATTTTTCCAACAACTCACTAATGGCCTGGCGGTGGGCGGCATCTACGCCCTGATTGCCTTGGGCTATACCATGGTCTATGGGGTGCTCAAGCTGATCAATTTCGCCCATGGTGATTTATTCACTTACGGCGCTTATCTGGGCTTGACCCTGTTGACATCGCTGGCGCTCACCGACCGACTGGGCTTTGCCCTGGGTGTGCTGGTGCTGGTGTTGATGGTCATGGGCTTGGTCGCGGTGCTGGGGGCCATTTTGGAACGGGCCGCTTATCGCCCGTTGCGGGAATCCCCCCGACTGTCGGCGGTTGTGTCGGCGCTGGGCGCGTCGATTTTTCTACAAAACACCTTGATGCTGATTTATGGCGCACGCTTTCAGGTTTATCCCGATGACATTCTGCCGGCGGCGACGCTGAATGTCTTTGGTCTCTATCTGCCGTTAATGCGGGTGCTGATCGTGCTGGCTTCGGTGCTAATGATGATTGCCCTCTATCTGTTTATTCAGAAAACCCGGATCGGGGCGGCGATCCGTGCAGCGGCGATTGATCAGGGTGCGGCGCGGTTGATGGGGATTGATGTGAACCGGGTCATTTTGCTGGTGTTCCTGCTGGGGCCAGCGCTGGGGGGGGTAGCCGGTCTGATGGTGGGTCTGTATTACGGCCAAATCAATTTCACCATGGGTTGGGTTTATGGCATGAAAGCGTTTACTGCGGCGATCCTCGGCGGCATCGGCAATATTCCCGGTGCGATGGTGGGCGGTTTGTTGCTGGGGGTGATCGAAGCCTTGGGCGCGGCTTATATCTCCATCGCGTGGAAAGACGCTATCGCTTTTCTGGTGCTCATCCTGATTTTGATGGTCCGTCCAACTGGATTACTGGGCGAACGGGTGGCGGATAAGGTATGAAAAACCATTTCAGGCCCTTCGCTATCACACTGGTTTCAGCATTGCTGGCGATCGCGCCGCTATTTCTCAATGCCTATCATGTGGACGTACTGAACAGCATTGGCTTATATGCCTTGCTGGCGCTGAGTCTGAATCTGATTTTGGGCGAAGCGGGATTGTTCAATATGGGCCACGCCGCCTTTTATGCAATGGGGGCTTATACCACGGCGATTTTGAATACCCGTTATCAGATTCCGATTCTGTGGACGTTGCCATTGAGCGGGCTGATCGCCGGGCTGTTCGCGCTGGCGGTGGCGCGACCGGTGGTTCATTTGCGCGGCGACTACCTGCTAATTGTCACTATCGGTGTCGGCGAGATTGTGCGCATTGCTTTGGTTAATGATGTCTTTGGTGTGACCGGCGGCGCCAATGGCGTTTTTGGCATCAGCCGCCCCCATCTGTTCGGTTTCGTCATTCGCCAGCCACAGCATTTTTATTATCTGATCTGGGGTTTCGTGGCGCTGACTATTCTTCTGTTTTATAACCTGAAACAGTCACGGTTTGGCCGGGCGTTGAATTACCTGCGCGAGGATGAAGTTGCAGCGGAGGGTAGTGGCGTCAATACGGATTATTACAAGCTGGCGGTCTTCGGTTTGGGCGCGGCTTGGGCGGGAATGGCCGGGACTTTGTTCGCTGCCAAGATGACGATTATCTCTCCGGAATCCTTCAGCTTCTGGGAGTCCGTCGTGTTATTCATGATCGTCATTCTTGGTGGGGCGGGCAATATGGCCGGCGTTCTACTGGCGGCATTTCTGGTCATCGGCCTGCCAGAACTGTTTCGGGAATTTTCCAGCGCCCGGATGCTGGTCTTCGGCTTGGTGATGATGGTGATGATGGTCGTGCGACCACAGGGGTTGCTACCGACGCGAGGCTGATAGCCAAGCAAATTTTTGCTCCTGTAAGGGAGCGGAGTGTCGGTCTATAGGCTCAAAGATAATGCTCCAGCACGGCCAGAAACATGCCTTTGCGAATGGGTTTGGTCAAGTGGCCGGTGCAACCAGCGTCGAGACTACGCTGTTCGTCTTCTTTCAGAGCGTTGGCCGTGAGCGCGATGATCGGCGTCGGCGGTTGATGACTCTGTTCACACTCCCACGCACGGATCAGACGGGTGGCGGTATAGCCGTCCATGACAGGCATTTGCACGTCCATGAACACTACGTCGTAAGGGTGTTGTTTGAACTGTTCAAGCGCGATGGCGCCATTTTCGGCCATGGTGAGTTGGTGCGGGGTCTTTTTCAAATAGGCTTGGATGAGCATGAGGTTGTCCTTAGCGTCATCAGCGACCAGAATAGACAACCTCTTGGGCTCGGCGTCGCCATCCCTGCACTGATGCAAGGGGAGTCGGCGGCTTGATGCGGCGTGCTGATCGATCACCGGATGGGACAACGAATTTAGCGCCTTCCACAAAGCCGGACGTTTGATCGGTTTCATCAGGCACACAATCCGACCACCGGATGCGCTGGCTAGTTCATAGCATCGTCGCTCACCCACGCCAAGCAGCAGAACACGCAATTCGGAGCAGCCTGGTTTTTTCAGCAGGCGATCCATCCAGTCGAGGTCGGATGCAGACAACATCCCGGAGTCCAGCACCAGCAACTGGCAAGGTTCTCCCCGGTCATGCTGATCATGCAATACAGTCAGAACGTCTTCCAGGGTCGCCGCCAGCCGGATGTCCGCTTGGACCGCTATCAACTGTTCAGCGATGATTTCGCGGTTGATCGCCACATCGTCCGCTATCAGCGCCCGCCAACCGGCAAGAGAGTGGGGTTTTACTGTATCCAGTACAGTTTCTGGCGATGTGACTTCTAAATGAACGGTGAAATAAAATCGGCTGCCCTGATCGATTTGGCTCTCTACCCCAATCTGACCGCCCATCAATTCAACCAGTTGCCGACTAATCGTCAGCCCTAAGCCGGTGCCGCCATAATTGCGGGTGATCGCGCCATCAGCCTGAGTGAACGCCTTGAAAATGAGATCTTGCTGGTCGGACGGAATGCCGATGCCGGTATCGACGACGGCGAAGCGTAGGCATCCAGGAACCGGATGATCTGGATTTTTTTCCACTAAAACAAAAATATAGCCATTTTTAGTAAATTTTATGGCGTTGCTGATCAAATTGGTTAGCACTTGCTGTAGGCGGTGCGCATCACCGTTAACCTGAGTAGGAACGTCCGGGTTGATGTAAAGGATCAATTCGAGTCCCTTTTGCAGCGCACGCATCGCCATGAGATCGATCTGTTTACCCATCAGCGCTTCCAGATCGAAAGGCTCACAATTGAGCGTCAACTTGTCGGCCTCGATCTTGGACAGATCCAGAATATCCTCGATCAACGCCAATAAATTTTCTCCGGCATTCTTGAAAACATTCACATAGCTGTATTGCTCATGACTCAATTTGGTGTCGGCGAGTAAATCCGCAGCGCCAATGATGGCGTTCATTGGGGTGCGAATCTCGTGGCTCATATTGGCCAGAAATTCGCTCTTCGCTCGATTTGCCGCATCAGCCACTTCCTTGGCCTGCGCCAAGGCTAGCAGTATCTGTTGGTGTTCAGTGATGTCGCGAAAAGACCACAAGCGGGCCAACTGATCGTCAAGCGTTAAGGGCCGGGTATATCGCTCGAAAATTCGCCCATCTTTGAAATACAGCAGATCCCGCTGTTCCCTGCCCGTTCGGTAGCCCTCCTCCACAGCGCAGAGAAAACCTTCCGGATCGGATAATTGATTGAGCACGTAGGCCAGCAGCCGCTCGTCCCGTCCTGTGAGGATCAACTCATCCGGTATGCACCAGAGTTCTTGAAAGCGGCGATTCGTACTCAAGATTGCGCCATCGGTGTTCACCACCAGGATGCCATCCTCAGTCGAATCCAGCGTGGCGCGCAGCAGAGTTTCGCTGCGGGTCAACACCTGCTCGGCACAGTGCTGTCGCTCTACTGCTTGCGCCAGCTTCCGATTCCAGTAAAGGATCACCGCCAGCACGATGGTGGCGACCGCCAACATTTGCCACAACAAGGTGTAATCCATGATGGCGGGTTGCGGGGCCTGGACCCAGCGATTGTGGATACTGTCCCGTTCTTTTTTGGGGATGGCCGCGATTCCCTTTTCCAGAATGCCCGCCAGGATCGGCCAATCCTTCCGGACCCCCATGCTCAGGGTAGCTTCATAAGGGGTGGTGCCGGCCATCCGAACCTCAAGGAATCCACCGCGAACAATGGCATGGCTGGTGGTAACCAGATTATCGACGAAAGCGTCAACCCGCCCTTCAGCCACCTCACGCAAGCCCGCCACCGTGGTAACTACCGGCGCCAGATGAATGCTCGGATGGTCCTGTTGCAACCATTCATGGATGGCGTAGGCGCTGACTACTGCGACCCGCTTTCCAGCCAGCGCTTCCAGATTTCCCAGAAAAGGCGTATCTACTGGCGCGAAGATCGCTACCGGAAAGGTGAGATAGGGCGCAGTGAATCGAAAACGCTGCTGGCGATGGGAGGTCTGAGCTACGGTCGGCAACAGGTCAATTTCGCCACTGTCCAGTTGTTGTAGGGCTTCTGACCAGGCAGCAACCGGGACCGCCTCAAACTGGACACCCAGCAATTCCCGTAAGCGCTCCAGATATTCCGAGGTGATGCCGGTCGGGTAGCCTTCCTTGTCGATGTACTCGATAGGGGCCCAATCCGGGTCCACGGCGTAGCGAATGACCGGATGTTCTACGAGCCAGCGCTTCTCTTCCGGCGTTAAAAGAATTTGGATTTGCTGTTCTTCTGCACGCTCGTTATCTCCCATCCACCGACTTCGAATCCGGGCGTGTTCTTCCGGTGCGATGCTGTTCAGTCCCTTGTCGAGGATGGCAATAAGTTCTGGCCAATCCTTGCGAATCGCCATGGAAACTGCATAGCGGCTTCCTTCCAGCACGCCGCCGACCTTGAACGCCATCTGAGCGTTTTCCTTGCGCCACCATTCCAGGGAGATATCCCCCAGCAGCAGATCAACCCGACCCTCTATCAGGGCGGCGACCATTTCAGCGTTACTGTTCAATTCAATGCGGTGTATTTCGGGATAACTCGCCAGCAGGTGCTGGAGTCTCTGTGTACCTTTGAGGATTCCTACCTGTTTTCCGGCCAACGAATCGATTTTCGTCGAACCCAGGTGCTCATCCGTGCGCATAAAGAGATGGGTAAAGGCATACAGATAGGGATTTGTCAGGTCGAAATGCTGTTTCCAAACCGGGGTCACTGCTGCCATCGCCAGGCCGTCGATTTTTCGTTGGATCGCCTGCTGACCCACTTCGTACCAGGAGGATTCGACCTGCAAAGTGATCCGGGTTCCCAGGCGGCGATTGAGCAGTTCCAGATAATCCACCACCATGCCGGACAGCTTGCCGTTCGCATCCCGGATCAGTGCGGGTGGGAACTGGTCTGACATGCCCAGTACGATCTGGGGATGCGCTTTCAGCCAAGCTCGCTCCTCTGGGGTGAGCGCTATTGGAGCGGAGGTTTCTGCGGTTTGCTCTTTCGGCTCACCACCGGCTAACAGGAATCCCTCCAGGTAGCGCAGGTCTCCAGCGTGGCCGGAATCCAGAAGAGACCGCGCCGCCAATTCGATACGCTGTGACGAAAGAGAACCCACGGGCAGGGACTTCGGCAACATCAGTTGCCGGGTTTTCTCCGCTTCGTAGCGCAACGCCTCCTGACTCTTACGCTGGGAATAGCGTTTAAGGATCAGATCGATGATTTCCTTGGGGTGGTCCAAGGCATAGCGCCACCCCTGGTTGCTGGCTTCGATAAAAGCCAGGGTCCGTTCCGGATGCGCGGAGGCCTCGGCAACAGAAGTGAACAGGTAGTCATCGCCCAGTCCTGGCATGTAGCTGGTCAATTCGATGATCTGGAACGGCACCCCCTTCTGTTCCAGATCGAACGGCTGGTTACTGAGGAAAGCGGTCATCGCCTCCACCTCCCCGCGAATAAAGGGTCCGGTGTCGAAGGTATGGGGCATGATGCTCAGGTTTTGTCCAGGCGCCAGCCCTGCTTCATGGAGGGCGTTTTTCAAAAATGGGGACTGGAGGTCAGAGTCGGCGGCCATCAACCGTTTGCCCTTGAGATCATCCAAGGTGCGGACGCCCGGCTGACCCAGCAACACCAAGGGAGCTTTCTTGAAATAGTTGGCCAGGAGTACGATGGGCTTGCCCTCAAGCCGCCAGCCGATCACGCTACCGTTGGCGACGCTGTAGGTGGCCCGGCCGGACAGCACCTCATCAAGGACATCCAGACTGTGCTCATATTCTCGTAGTTCGACCTCCAGGCCCCTGTCTCGGTAAAAGCCTTTTTCGATGGCGGCATAGAAGCCGGCAAACTCGAACTGGTGCTTCCAGATCAGTTGTAAGGAGACCTTTTCGAGAGGAGGAATAGAGGAACCGTCAGGATTGACGGCTCTCGCAGAGGAAAGCGACAGGCGTTGGGCGCTTACCGTGGTGGAATGAATAGAACCGACTAAAAACAAAGCAAGACCCAGGATGAACAGAACAACCCAAGATCGTTTGGATAGCATCTTAGAACGCATGTCACTACTTTAAGTTTTTTTGTAGCGGTTGGCGGCAGCGCTTGTTAAAGTTGTGAACAGCGCCGACTGCTCCAACACAACCAGAAACAGGCCCTTGCGAATGGGTAAGTGGGGGGATAGAAAGTCAATTTCGCCCAGTCTCCGCCGCTGGCTCTGCCTCCTGAGGCCAGATCACGACCGTTTTAATCCGGTTGCCCGCAATTTCAATAATTTCGACCGGATGCCCTGATAGCATCAACTGGGCTCCCGGTTCCGGGATGGCTCCCAGATGCTCCATAATCAAGCCGTTGAGGGTGCGCGGACCATCGGTGGGCAGTGTCCAGCTTAACATCCGGTTCACACTGCGGACCGACGTGCGACCGTTGACTACATAACCGCCATCCGCACGCGGTGCGAGGTTGAGCTTGCCAGTAGCGGCCGGGTCAGTGGTGAACTCGCCGACAATTTCTTCCAGAATATCTTCCAGCGTTACCAGACCCAACACATCGCCATACTCGTCCACTACCAGCCCAAACCGCCGATGCAATTGCTGGAAATTCAACAACTGCCGGGTCAGTGATGTGCCTTCGGGAATAAAGTACGGCTCCCGAATCTGCTCTTCCAGATCGGCAAAGTTAAAGTCCGGCTTCTGGGTCATCAAGTTCAGCGCCTTGCGCAGATGCAGGAAGCCGACCACCTGATCAATCGTGTCGCGATAAACCACGAGCCGGGCGTAGGGGCTGCCGGTCAACTGCGCGGTGATCGAAGCCCAGTCAGCATCCAGATCCAACCCAGCGACTTCGCTCCGTGGAATCATGATGTCCTGGACGGTGATTTCCTCCAACTCCAGGATGCTCAGCAGCATGGTCTGATGCCGCTTGGGAATCATCACCCCGGCCTCCAATACGACCGTGCGTAATTCCTCAGCACTCAACGTATTATGCTGGTTCGAGATCTGGACAGTGACCCGGAACAGCCGCAGCAAACCGCTAACGATTGCATTGGTAACCCATACCAGTGGATAGAGAACCTTGAGCAGTAGCATCAGCACCGCCGAGGCTGGATAAGCAACCCGCTCAGGATGCAAAGCCGCCAGCGTCTTGGGCGCTACCTCGCCGAAAATGAGCACCACCAAGGTCATGGCAATAGTGGAGACGGCAATGCCAGCCTCGCCCAGAAAGTAGATGGCGATGATCGTGGCTAGTGAGGAGGCCAGGATGTTGACAAAGTTATTGCCAAGCAAAATGACGCCAATCAACCGGTCCGGACGTTCCAGCAAGCGACTCACCCGTAAGGCAGATTTGTCGCCCGCCTTGGCGCGGTGGCGCAGGCGATAGCGGTTGAGAGTCATGAGCCCGGTTTCGGAACCGGAGAAGAAAGCGGAACAACCAATGAGCAGCGCCAAGGCGGCGAACAGCACCCCTACATGGATATCGTCCAAGTCGCAAAACCCTCGGTTTGAATAGTGAATTTCATTTTTACGGGTTGTGGGCGCGGACTGTCAAGCGCATCAATAACGACGCAGCACCAATTCCAGCACCAATTTGCTGCCAAAATAGGCCAATAGCAGGAAGGTGAAGCCGCTCAACGTCCAGCGAATCGCAGTGCGGCCGCGCCAGCCGAATCGCCAGCGGCCCCATAGCAATACCCCGAACACGCCCCAGGCCATAAAGGACAGCACAGTTTTATGCACCAGGTGTTGCGTGAAAATATCTTCCAGAAAAAACAGGCCGCTGATGAGAGTAATCGTGAGCAGGACAAAGCCAGCGCTAATCACCTGAAACAGTAGGGATTCCATCGCCGTCAAAGGCGGGATGCCGCGCAGGAACCCCCCCGGCTGACGGTGGCGCAGCCGATAATCCTGCACCGCCAGCAGCAGTGCTTGCACAGCCGCCAGAGTGAGCAGTGAGTAGGCGAGAATGGCGATCAGAATATGCAGTTCCAACGGCCACTGCCGGGTATCCGCCACGATCCGTTCGGACGGAAACAGCAAACCGAGGACCAGCGTCAGGGCGCAAAACGGTAATACAATAATCCCCAGATTCTCCATCGGCCGCACCATCGCCATCGCCAGCAAGACCACGCCGATCAACCAGCCGGTGAAGGACAGGGCGTTGAAAAAGCCCAAATTCAAACCAGTCGATGAAAACACGGTTTGCGACAGGATCATGGCGTGCAGCAGCGCTGCGCTCCAGCCTATCGCTAATGGACCGCCCTTGGCGCCCGGTCCGTTGCGGCTGGTGCGCGCCAGTCGCGAGGCCAGCCAACCGCCAGCCAGCAGGTAGAGTAAGGCGGCCAAACCGCCGATCAGCGCGTTCATGACGGGATTCCCTGGAAGGTCGGGAGAGAGACGAAAAGATAATGACATGGAACGGCCCCGGCTTGAAGCGCGCTGACCTGCGCGATTCCTCTATAATCGCCCTCATATTACCGATGAAGGTTGAATCAGCATGTTTGAAAATCTCAGCGAACGATTGCTCCGCACCGTCAAGAATCTGCGCGGCCAGGGTCGCCTGACCGAGGACAATATCAAGGACGCGCTGCGCGAAGTGCGCATGGCGCTGCTGGAAGCGGATGTGGCGTTACCAGTGGTGCGGGAATTTATCAACCGGGTGCGCGAGCGGGCTATTGGCGAGGAAGTGCTGCTCAGTCTGACTCCGGGTCAGGTGCTCATCAAGATGGTCCATGATGAACTGATCCGCACCATGGGCGAGGTCAACGCGGAGCTGAACCTGCGGATGCAACCGCCAGCGGTGGTGCTTATGGCCGGTCTACAAGGCTCCGGTAAGACCACCAGCGTTGCTAAACTGGCCCGCTGGCTCAAGGAGCAGCAACACAAAAAAGTGCTGGTGGTCAGTTGCGACGTATATCGGCCAGCGGCTATCGACCAGTTGCGCAAGTTGGCCGGCGAGGTCGGCGCGGCGTTTTTTCCCAGCGATCCCGGCCAAGAACCCGAATTTATCGCTCGTCAAGCGTTGGAGCACGCCCGTACCCATGGCATGGACGTGTTGATCGTTGACACCGCTGGCCGCCTGCATGTCGATGAAGAGATGATGGTGGAAATTCAGCGATTGCACACAGCGCTTAACCCGATTGAAACCCTGTTTGTGGTGGATAGCATGACCGGTCAGGATGCCGCCAACACCGCCCAGGCTTTCAATGCCGCCTTGCCGCTGACGGGAGTGGTGCTGACCAAAACCGATGGCGACGCCCGGGGCGGGGCGGCGTTGTCGATCCGCCACATCACCGGCCAGCCGATCAAGTTCCTTGGAGTTGGTGAAAAGACCGTTGCCCTTGAACCTTTTTTCCCCGATCGAGTGGCTTCCCGCATTCTTGGCATGGGTGATGTCCTGGGCCTGGTCGAAGAAATGGAGCGTAAAGTTGACAAGGAAAAGGCGCTCAAACTCGCGCAAAAGGTTCACAAGGGTAAGGGTTTTGATCTGGAGGACTTTCGCGAACAGATGAAACAGATGATGGGCATGGGCGGCATCGCCGGACTGCTGGAAAAGATGCCAGGTTTCAACGCCGCGCCCGCCGCGCTCAAGGACCAGGCCGCCGACAAAGAGGTCAACCGGCTGATCGCTATCATTAATTCCATGACCCCTGGGGAACGCCGTTTCCCCGATATCATTAAAGGTTCGCGCAAACGGCGCATTGCCATGGGTTCTGGTACGCAGATTCAAGACGTGAATCGCTTGCTCAAGCAGTTCGACCAGGCACAGAAGATGATGAAGAAAATGAAAGGCGGTGGGTTGATGAAAATGATGCGCAGCTTACAGGGTCGCCTGCCGCCGGGCAGTCTGCCGCCCCTGAAACCATAATTCTAAAAAGTTTCAAACATCCGAAATTTCCGTTACTATTCCATGCTTCATCCGACCGCCCCATCTGCGGGCGGTCTTTTCGTATGGATATCGGAATTCGCAAGAGGTACTCGCAGCGCATGGTGACCATCCGTCTGTCCCGTGGCGGCGCTAAGAAGCGCCCCTTTTACACTGTGATCGTGACCGACAGCCGTAATCGGCGCGACGGTCGCTATATCGAACGACTTGGCTTTTTCAACCCTATCGCCAAAGGTAAGGAAGAGCGGCTGAATTTGAATCAGGAGCGGTTGCAATACTGGCTGAATACCGGCGCGCAAGTCTCCGAACGGGTGGCCAGCTTGACCAAGGAATATGCTCGCCAACCGCCTGCAGCGGCTTAGTGACGGCTGAATTCCATAGCTATCGCCATGTCGGATTGGGTGGTCCTGGGCCGGGTGTCCGGTTTGTTTGGCCTACAGGGTTGGGTGCGGGTGTTTTCGCATACTGAACCGCGTGAAGGCATTGCCCGTTACAATCCAGTTTTTCTGCAGCGGAAGGGCGAATGGCAACCCTTCAAGATTGAAGCGGGCCGCGTTCATGGCGCTGGAGTGGTGCTTAAGTTCATTGATTTTGATGACCGCGACCAGGCCGCGACGTTAGTTCAGAGCGATATCGCCGTGCATCGTGCGCAATTACCACCGCTCAGACCGGGCGAGTATTATTGGGCCGATCTGGAGGGATTGCGAGTAGTGACTCTGGGAGGCGTCGAGTTGGGCGTCGTTGATCATCTGTTAGCGACCGGCGCTAACGATGTACTGGTGGTCAAAGGCGAGCGAGAGCGGTTGCTGCCCTTTGTGCAGGGTCAGGTCATCGTTGAGATCGATTTTGAGCAACGCCTGCTCCGAGTGGATTGGGACCCGGATTTTTAGTGCGCATTGATGTCATCACCCTATTTCCCGAAATGGTCGAAACCCTGCTGCGTTTCGGGGTGACGGGCCGGGCGGTCAAGCGCAACTTGCTCGATGTGGCGACCTGGAATCCGCGCGACGCTGCCCCCGACCGACATCGCACGGTTGATGACCGCCCTTATGGCGGCGGGCCAGGGATGGTAATGAAAATCCAGCCGCTGCGTGACACATTGCGTCAGGCGCGGGCAGCGCTGGAAATGCCAGGAAAAACCCTGTATCTCAGTCCCCAGGGTCGGCTGCTGAGTCAGGATGGGGTGCGGGAACTGGCGAATCAATCGCGGCTGATTCTGTTGGCGGGTCGCTATGAAGGTATTGACGAGCGATTGATCGAGGCTGAAATCGACGAGGAGTGGTCGATTGGTGATTACGTCCTGAGCGGCGGCGAACTGGCGGCGCTGGTGATGATCGACGCAGTGGCCCGGCTGTTGCCAGGGGTGTTGAACGATCAGGAATCGGCTGAACAGGATTCATTTACGGACAGTCTGCTGGATTATCCGCATTACACCCGGCCTGAAGAGATCGACGGTCAGCGAGTTCCATCAGTACTGTTGAACGGTGATCATGCGGCGATTGCCCGCTGGCGGCGGCGCGAAGCTTTGGGGCGAACCTGGTTGCGGCGGCCCGAGCTGTTGGCGCGACATGACCTTGAGGTTCATGATCAAGCGTTGCTGGATGAATTTATTCAGGAATATTCAGAAAGAATGGAGAGCGCCAGTTATACTGGCGCTCTCCCGGGACAACGTGGAGTGGAGTGTGATGAGTAAATTGGTCGAAGCTTTTGAACGGGAACAGATGACCCGTGAAATCCCTGGGTTCAACCCCGGCGACACCGTGGTCGTGCGGGTCAAGGTCAAGGAAGGCAATCGTGAGCGCTTGCAGGCGTTTGAGGGTGTCGTGATCGCCAAGCGCAATCGGGGATTGAACTCGGCGTTCACTGTGCGCAAGATTTCCCACGGTGAAGGCGTAGAACGGGTATTCCAGACATACAGCCCGGCGATTTCCGATATCAGCGTCAAGCGCCAGGGCGATGTACGCCGCGCCAAGCTGTACTACTTGCGTGGTCTGGAAGGCAAGGCGGCCCGCATCAAGGAAAAGCTGCGCTAAGCCAACACTCCTTACGCTCGATTAGGGAAAAGGCCAATGCACGGCCCGTGGATCGACTGGCTAAATCCGGTTCGGGCGCTGGCGGCGGAAGCCAGTGAGCGGATTCTGGCAATTTACGTCACGGCGTTTGACGTGACGGCCAAGGATGATAACAGTCCGTTGACCGCTGCCGATTTGGCGTCGCATCACACCATTGTCGCAGGTTTGCGTGAACTGACGCCGGACATTCCGGTACTGTCCGAAGAATCCGCCACGCTCCCGTTCGCTCAGCGCCAAGCCTGGCGCCGTTATTGGTTGGTGGACCCGCTGGATGGCACCAAGGAATTTGTAAAGCGCAATGGCGAGTTCACCGTCAATATTGCTTTGATCGAGGATCATGAGCCAGTGCTTGGCGTTGTGCGCGTTCCGGTAACCGGCTTGTGCTACTTCGCCGCCCGAGGCTATGGCGCATTCCGCGAAACACCGGGGCAACCGCCGCAACCCATCGCCGTCAACCCTCTGCAACCCGGCGAGCCGGTGCGGGTGGTCGGCAGCAAATCGCATGGCGGACTAGGTCTGCAACAATTCGTCGCCGCCCTGGGACCGCATCAATTAGTCACTATCGGCAGTTCGCTCAAGCTCTGTCAAGTCGCGGAAGGCGCAGCGGATGTCTATCCCCGGATGGGGCCGACCTCGGAATGGGATACCGCTGCTGCGCAAGCGGTTGTCGAAGTCGCCGGCGGTGGGGTGGTGTCTGCGGAAACCGGCCAGCCGCTGCGCTATAACACCCGCGACTCGCTGTTGAATCCGTATTTTATTGTCTACGGTGACGCCAGTCGCGATTGGCTGAGCTACGTTCCGCGCGTGAGTTGAGGAGGCGTTATGAACTATCAAGCCGTCATCGCTGCGCCATTCGCCTGGATCGGCCTTCGCATGGTCGGCGAAGCGGTCAGCGCGCTCGATTATCTGCCTGCTGACAAGCCTGGGCAGCCGCCCACTGATGCCGCGACCATTCGGGTCGTCGAGCAGTTGCAAACCTATTTCCGCGACCCCCATACTTCGTTCACTGTCCCGCTGGCTCGCCAAGGAACTGCCTTTCAGCAGCGTGTCTGGGAGGCGTTGCGCGCCATTCCAGCGGGAACAGTGCTGACTTACGGTGAACTGGCGCGCCAACTAGGGACAGCCGCCCGTGCTGTGGGCGGCGCCTGCCGCACCAACCCCATCCCGATCTTGATTCCCTGCCATCGTGTGGTCGCCCGACAGGGATTGGGCGGTTACGCCGGCGAAGTCACTGGCGATCCACTGGGAATCAAGCGCTGGCTGTTGCAACATGAGGGGGTGCATTGCCCGCCCGCTTGAAATTCCGCCATTCGCCCGCATATTTGCTCCTGGCATACGAACATTACCCAGGAGACCGTCCCCCATGACCGTCGAAGCCCATAAGGAAACCCTTGGTTTCCAGGCCGAGGTGCAGCAACTGCTGCGTCTGGTCGCGCATTCTCTGTATTCCCATAAAGAGGTTTTTCTCCGCGAGTTGATCTCCAACGCTTCCGACGCCTGTGACAAGCTGCGTTTCGAGGCGCTGACCGATAGTGCGTTGTATGAGAACGATCCCGAACTGAAAATCCGCGTCAGCTTCGACAAGGATGCTCACACCATCGCCATCTCTGATAACGGCGTTGGTATGGATCGGCAGGAAGTCATTGATAATATCGGCACCATCGCTCGCTCCGGCACTCGTCAGTTCATGCAGAAGCTGACCGGTGATCAGGCCAAAGACGCCAACCTGATCGGCCAGTTCGGCGTCGGTTTCTATTCCAGCTTTGTCGTTGCTGACAAGGTGACGCTGCGCACTCGCCGCGCCGGCATGGGTCCGGAACATGGGGTGCTTTGGGAGTCGAACGGTGAGGGCGAATACTCACTCGAAACGGTTGAGAAAGCCGACCGGGGCACCGAGGTGGTTCTTCATCTGCGCGAGGAAGATAGCGACCTGCTCAACGAGTGGCAGTTGCGTTCGATTATCACCAAGTATTCCGATCACATCACTCTGCCGGTCATGATGCCGGTACAGAAACCCGCTGAGGACCAGGATGCGCCGCCCGTCATCGTGGAAGAGCGGATCAATCAGGCGGCGGCGTTGTGGGCTCGGCCCAAACAGGAGATCAAGGATGAGGAATATCACGAGTTCTACAAGCATGTTGGCCACGATTTCGAAGACCCATTGGCCTGGACTCACCACCGGGTCGAGGGCAAGCTGGAATACACTTCACTGCTGTTCATTCCAGCCCGCGCACCCTTCGATCTGTGGGATCGCGATCAGCGCCATGGTGTTAAGCTGTATGTGCAGCGGGTGTTCATTATGGATGACGCCGAGCATTTGATGCCGCGCTATCTGCGCTTCGTGCGCGGTGTGATCGACTCCAACGACTTGCCGCTGAACATCTCCCGCGAATTGCTACAGGGGAGCAAGGTAGTGGACAGCATCCGCGCCGGTTCGGTGAAAAAGGTGCTCGGCCTATTGGAGGACATGGCCGGCAACGATGCTGAAAAATACCGCAAGTTCTGGAAGGAGTTTGGCCGGGTGCTCAAGGAAGGGCCGGCGGAGGATTACAGTAACCGTGAGCAAATCGCCAGATTGCTGCGGTTCGCCTCGACCCACAACGACACCGCTGATCAAACGGTTGCGTTAGCCGATTACCTCGGACGGATGAAAGACGGGCAGGACAAGGTTTACTATATTAGCGCCGACAGCTTCGCTGCCGCTAAGAACAGCCCGCATCTGGAAATCTTCCGCAAGAAGGGTCTGGAAGTCCTGCTGCTGACGGATCGAGTGGACGAATGGCTGATGTCGCACTTGGCTGATTTCGAGGGCAAACAGTTTCAATCCGTCGCCAAGGGCGCGCTGGATTTGGATAAGATCGCTTCCGAGGAAGAGAAGCAAGAGCAAAAACAGGCTGAGGACCAATACAAGGATTTGCTGACTCGGGTTAAAGAAGTGCTGGGCGACAAGGTCAAGGACGTGCGGGTTTCCTCACGGTTGACCGATTCGCCGGCCTGCCTGGTCGTTGATGACTATGCGCTTAGCGTCCACCTGGAACGGTTGCTGCGCGACGCCGGGCAGAATGTGCCGATGAGCAAGCCTTATCTCGAACTGAATCCTGGCCATCCGCTCATCGCCCGGCTGAAGAATGAAGTCGATGCAGCGCGCTTCGGTGACTGGACGAACCTGCTATTTGAACAGGCGATGTTGGCCGAGGGGGGGCAACTGGAAGACCCGGCCAGCTTTGTCAAGCGGCTGAACGGCTTGCTGCTGGCGATGGGATAACGGGCAGGGCAGCGCGAACCCTCCAGGTGCTCCGCGCCACCTCCCCCTGAATCAGCAGGGGGATCATGCCCTTTTTTATCAAACGGGTCACTGAACCTGACAATTTTGCTAAATTATTAGCGACGATGGTCCCATCATCGAGCTTAATCAACCTAAGGGGATGTCCTGACATGATGCAGTTGAAAGAAATTCTGAATAAAAAAGGCGGTCAGCCGGTTACCGTGCCGACGACGGCCAACGTCGCCGACGCCATCCGCGCCATGGATGAGCACAAGGTGGGTTCCGTGATGATTCCGAATACCGACGGTTCGCCCGCCGGCATCTTTACCGAACGCGATGTGTTGAAACTGTGCGCCGAAGGCCGGACCGATTTCACCAAAATGTCTATTCGGCCTTGCATGACCTGTGAAATGACCACTGGCAAGCCGAGCGATACGATCAGTGACATTCTGGTCATCATGACCGCCAAGCGTTTCCGCCACATGCCCGTGGTAGATGCAGATGGCAAAATGATCGGAGTGGTTTCCATTGGCGACTTGGTTAAGGCCAAGCTGGAAGAAACCGCCAAGGAAGCTCAGGCCCTGCGTGAATACATCACCACTTGAAACCGTATCCGGGATGCTGACCGGGAATTCACCCCCCTCGCCCACTGAGAGCGTGCGTAAAGATTTCTGGGAAACCACCGCACTCGCTGACCTGACCGAATCCCAATGGGAGGCGCTGTGCGACGGTTGCGGCAAGTGTTGTCTGCACAAGCTGGAAGATGAAGACACCGGTGAACTGTTTCGAACCAACGTTGCTTGTCGGCTACTGGATTTGCAGACCGGGCGATGTACCCGCTACGCCGAACGATTCCGCTGGGTTCCTGACTGTGTGGCGCTGACGCCTGCCGAGGTGCGGCGCGTTAACTGGTTGCCAACGACTTGCGCCTATCGCTTGTGCGCTGAGAGCCAGCCCTTGCCGGACTGGCATCCGCTGCGCACTGGCGATTCACGTTCCACCCAGCAGGCCGGCATGAGCGTGTGCGGTTGGACCATCCCCGAACGCCGCGCCCGCCGGCTGGAAGACCATATCATCAAGGGGCATTCATGAAAGTTCGCTGCATTACCCTGGGGGCGTTCCAGGTCAACGCTTATTTGCTGGAAGACCCAGCTACCGGTCATTGCGCAGTGGTCGATACGGGCGAGGGGCCACAACTGGCTCAGGTATTGGCAGATATGCAACCACGCCTGGACTTGCGCGCCATTCTGTTGACCCATGCGCACTTCGACCATGCCGGCGGCCTAGTGGATTTGCAAAAGGAATTTCCTGAGGCTAGCACCTGGTTGCCGGCGCTGGAACGGCCCATGTTCGATCTGCTGCCGCAACAAGGTTCGTTGCTGTTTGGTATGGCTAGCTTTGATCGACCCCTCGGCCGCATCGATCGGGAAATTCAGGACGGTGAAACGGTTAATCTTGGTGACGACTGGCGTTTGCAATTTCTGTCCACGCCCGGTCACTCGCCCGGTCAGGGCTGTTATTACGATGACACTTATATCTTCGTCGGCGACACCCTGTTCGCTGGCAGCATTGGCCGCACTGATTTTCCGATGAGCGACCCCGAACTGATGGAGCAAAGCCTGCATCGACTGTTGGAATTGCCAAAACATCTGCTCGTTTGCAGTGGTCATGGTCCGGCGACCACCCTGGAGCAGGAGTTGCAGACTAATCCCTATCTGGGCGGGGTGCGCCGCAAACAGGGCATTATTGAAGCTGCTGCTGGCGGGTCTGCCTGGCAGGAGCCGCGCTGGGGCTGATGAGGAGCACGGTTGATGTGTGAATTGCTGGGGATGAGCGCCAATGTCCCTACTGATATCTGTTTCAGCTTCACTGGACTGATGCAGCGCGGCGGTAAAACCGGCCCGCACCGTGACGGCTGGGGGATCGCCTTCTACGAAGGACGCGGCTGCCGAACTTTTCATGACCCCAACCCCAGCGCCGAGTCGGAAATTGCCCGGCTCGTGCAGCGTTACGCCATTAAGAGCCGGATTGTCGTCAGTCACATCCGCCGCGCTAACCGGGGTCGGGTGTGTCTGGAAAATACTCACCCATTTAGCCGTGAGCTGTGGGGCCGGTCTTGGGTCTTCGCCCACAATGGCCAATTACACGGGGTAAAGCGGCTGCCACTGGATTTTTACCGGCCTATTGGCACGACCGACAGCGAACATGCTTTTTGCTGGTTACTCAGCCGCATTCGTGCCGAGTTCTCTGAACCACCACGCCGGCCCACGGCGTTATGGCGTTTCATCTACACGTTGTCCCAAGCTTTGAGTCAGCTCGGTGTCTGCAATTTCCTGCTGAGCGATGCCCGCTATCTCTACGCTCATTGCAGCGCCCAATTGTCCTGGCTGACCCGCCGGGCTCCGTTTGGCGAAGCTCGTCTGACCGACGCTGACATGACGGTGGACTTTCAACGGGAGACTACACCTGATGATGTCGTCACCGTGGTGGCGACCCGGCCACTGACTGATAATGAGTCATGGATCGTCATGCCGCCGGGCGCCTTGGCTATTTTCAGCGCGGGTGAGCCGGTCGCAACGTTCGGTCGTTAGCCGCCGGTGCTGAGGAAAGTGACGCCTCCCACCATGCGCTGTTGCCAATAGCGCTGATTCAGCTTGACTTTACGCACTTGCCGACTGCTCGAAGACGCATGAATCATCTGGCCACCACCGGCGTAGATGCCCACATGGGAAACTGCGCCACTGTTATCGGTGCGAAAGAACAATAGATCACCTGGCAAGACTTTACGTTGTGGACGCCCAGCCTGGAATTGTTGCGCGGCAGTGCGCGGCACTTGGATGCCCACTTTCTGGTAAGCGTATTGCACCAGACCACTGCAATCGACGCCGCCGGGTGACTCGCCGCCTAGGACATAAGGTGCGCCGATCAGCCGTTCGGCGGTGGTCAGAATGCGCTGACGCGCCGCCGTATGGAGGTCGCGCGATGATGGCTGCGGAGGAGTTGCGCAACCGCTGAGCCAAACCAAACCAGCCAGCAGTAGCGCAATAGAAGCATGACAGGAAGGCATGAGCATGAAGAAGATTCCTAATGAATTGGATTCAGTGGTCAGCCCGGTTTTCGCACGAAAACCCGCAGGATGGTTTATAGTACAGACCGTTTGCATGACAAAGGCTGGAAAAGTCTGTTCCATCACCACAACGGACGTGTAAAATAACTTGTAAACTCAGTA
>Ga0209573_1001306_pt1 | contig 40145 bp, 30 predicted proteins | sample TNRBio252014_DNA_FD_185870 | JGI IMG/M metagenome (GOLD analysis project Ga0209573, IMG submission 185870) | Wastewater treatment Type I Accumulibacter community from EBPR Bioreactor in Madison, WI, USA - TNR Reactor_6/25/2014_ DNA (SPAdes)... | ecosystem: Engineered > Bioreactor > EBPR >...
TCTCCCCCAGCGTGACTTTCAAAGCCACCAACACCCCCATCAACATCCACCTGGAGTGGAAAGGCAATGGCAATGCCCACAAGCCCAATGGCATCTTCAGTATCGTGGGTGAGTACCAGAAGGATCCGCCGACGCCGACAGGCTCTTTGAGTTTTGATGTGGGCCGTTGGATCCTCGCGGACAATCCAACTCCTGAAGGCCTGGTGTCCATCGTCCGTGAATAAGCCCCGGTCCCCAAAACACCCATGAAGCCAGGACGCATCTCCGCACCCGGCACCTGCTTCGACCTGCTGTTCGCAGGAGTCATCGTGACCACGGGCCTGGTGCATCCCCAGCAGGCGCATGATGTGATGGACGAGCAGACCTTGCGCAAGCAAGCCGCCGCGACGCCGAGCTTTAAGGCGCAACTGAGCAAAAAGGCCAAGCCGCTCAAGAACCAGGCCCCGGCCATCCAGAGTTCCCTTTGGAGAAATTCCATCATCATCTCCGACGGGGAAAAATTCACCCTCGTCCCGGTCGGCTCGATTCTGCATCTGCCCGCCAACCTGAGGCCGCGCATCATTGCCAAGCCACAAGGTGACTTCACCTTTTGGCCCAGTTTTCTGAAGCGCAATCAGACCTGGCTCGGTGCCAAGGAAGTCTCCTTGAGCCTCTCACGAGGCAATGTGCGGGAGGCCGACGCCTTGCAGAAGAGCCTGGTCGGAAATCCGCGCCTTCTCATCGCCACCTACAAGGGCGGCCCGATCACCATCCTCGAACCAGCGCCCGCGAGCACGGGCCTCACCTCCAAGTCGCCATGATCGTGAGGACCTGTTTCTTTGGCCTGATCACCACCGGGCTGCTCGCGCAGGCTCCCGAAACCTGGGTGCGGCAGACAGACCTCTCCACCGGCCAGGTTTATGACACCCCCATCACAGGAACAGGCGGCATCTACACCTCTCCCCTGCCGGTGAATGAAATCGGCTCTCTTTACGAGCTCTTTGCGCGTGGCACGGCGTGGGACACCAACATTTACCTCCTCGACACCAAGATCATCAGTTCCTACAATCCTTCGGCCACTATAAGGATCACCTCTGAGGATGAGTATGTGCGTGGCAATCCCGAGGGCACCACCTTTGTGAAACGCACACGCGCAGACCGGCCATTCTCGATCAACATCCAGGTGCAGGGCCTCATCGAGGCAAGCTCCAGCACGGCAGAGCGCTTTGTTTACCTGGCCGTTCAGGGTAAAAATTACGACACGGTCACTTACTCCTCGCTGAACCAGCCGCAGTATTTGATCGATGAGTCCAATCTGGAGAACGGCACCTACACCTTTGATTCCGCCTATCACCAGCTTTCCTCGCCCGCCATCAGTTCAGGAAACGGCGAGCAGTCTTTCACCATCGTCCGCTATGCGGCGGATGAGGTGCCGGACACCATCCTGGCACAGCCCAAGATCGAAGTCTGGCCCGTGGCCACCGCCAGCATCGCCCAGATCACCGCCGGGCAGGTGTTCACCGACCGCATTCCGTCCGTGGTCATCTCGCTCCAGCATCTGTACCCAGACTCGCGCACTTATGCGCAGATCTACAAAGGTGCCCAGGTGCTTGGCTCCACAGGGACCATCATCAACGGCACCGAGCTTCGCTACGGCAGGCACTACAACCCCGATCAGGTCGAAGCATCCACCAATGTCCCGCAGAGCCTTTCCATCTCGGTGGAGGATCTTTCCAACTACACCTTGAAGGACGGGCTCTACACCTTGGAGGTGATCACCCACACGCCCTTCTTTGGACGCACGGCAGAGCGGCTTTATCACATCACTTTTGAGGTGGACCGCGTCATCACCTCGCGCAGCCAGATCAATACCAATGAGGCATCCAGCTCACCCGCTCCATGACCGAGCCCGTCGTCTTCCTCAACGACCGTCATCGTAAAGGGCAACACGATCATCTCGCCGACGAAGTGGAACATTCTCTGGGGCGTGAGTCTGCAAACCGTGAAGGAGCTCGTGCCGCAGATCGGCATGGAGTTCGTGGAGACGGACTTCCAAAGAGTGGGTCTGGACATTGAAGGACAGGTGATGAACTGATCTCACCTGCCATGAAGTTCCCCGCCGTCCTTTTTTCCATGCTGATCGCGTTTTCCACGCGTGCGGAGGCCGCAGCCGACTACCTGAAGGACATCAAGCCGCTGCTCAAAGAGCGCTGCGTCTCCTGCCACGGCTCGGTGAAGCAAAAGGGCGATCTGCGGCTTGATGCAGGCGCTTTGATCGACAAAAGCATCCACGCAGAGATGATCGAGCGTGTGACCTCGCAAGAGGAAGACGAGCGCATGCCGCCGGAGGGAGCAAGACTCACGAGTTCGCAGGTCGAGACGCTGAAACACTGGTTCGCAGACGGTGCGCCGTTTCCGAGCGATGAAGTGATCCCAAAGAAGCCGTCGGAGCATTGGTCATTTCAGCCAGTGAAGCGTCCCCAGGTGCCTGGATCGGCCTCCAAGCATCCGATTGATGCCTTTGTCTTCGGAAAACACGAGCCACCACCGCAAGCCGCTCCGATGGCGCTGCTACGCCGCATTCACCTCGATCTCACCGGCCTGCCACCGACGCTCGCCGAGCAGGATGCCTTCACCCATCAGTCCCATTCGTCGCATCAGTCCTATCACGCCGTCATCGACGACCTCCTCACCCGCACCGCCTACGGCGAGCGCTGGGCGCGGCACTGGCTGGATGTCGTGCGCTACGCCGACAGCAACGGCTACGAGCGCGATGCCGAGAAGCCCTTTGTCTGGCGCTATCGCGATTACGTCATCGAAGCGCTCAACCAAGACAAACCCTTCAACCGCTTCGTCATGGAGCAGCTCGCGGGCGATGAATTGCCTGATCGCTCGCTCGAATCCCACATCGCTACTGGCTTTCTTCGACTCGGTCACTGGGATGACGAGCCTGCTGATCCGGCTGCGGATCGTTACGATCAACTCGATGACATCGTCAGCACCACCGGGCAGGCGTTTCTCGGTCTCACCATCGGCTGCGCGCGCTGCCACGATCACAAGTTCGAGCCGCTGGCCACGCGCGACTACTACAGCCTCGTTGCCGTCTTCAATCCACTTCAGCGCCCGACCAAAGGTCGCACAGAGCTGACCGTGCCGGTCGATGGCACGGAGGTTTACACTTGGAAGGAGCCGTCCGCGAAAGCGCCCGAGACGCATGTGCTCGTGCGCGGCTCACCCACGCGATTCGGTGATCTCGTCGAGCCTGCGGTGCCAGCGATCCTCGTCAAACAGCAGCCGCAGTTTCCAGCAGGTGAGAAGACCACGCAGCGTCGCCTAGGCCTCGCGCAATGGATCGCCAGCCCAAACAACCCGCTCACCGCCCGCGTGATCGTGAACCGCGTCTGGCAGCAGCACTTCGGCCAGGGTCTCGTGACCACCGCGAACGACTTCGGCCTCATGGGTGCCGCGCCATCACATCCCGAGCTGCTCGACTGGCTCGCTCATTGGTTCATGCATGATGCGAAGTGGTCGCTGAAGAGTCTGCATCGCCTCATTCTCACCAGCCGTGCGTGGCAGAGCAGCAGCGTGGAGCAAAGGGCCAGCAGCGAAGGGCAAAGAGCAAAGAGCGGAGAGTCCAATCCCGCCGCCGCGTCATCAAGGAGCGGTTCAGACTCTTCGCCCTACGCTCTAAGCTCTACGCTTTATCGCTATCGGCGCTTGGAGGTCGAAGCCATCCGCGATTCGATGCTGGCCGTCAGCGGCCAGCTCAACCCGAAGCGCTTCGGCCCAGCGATGAAGCCCGGCATTCCCGCCGCCGCGCTCGAAGCCAACACCGACAAAGAAAAAGTCTGGCAGGCCTCCGATGCCCGCGAGGCCTCACGCCGCAGCATCTACGCCTTCATCAAGCGCGGCCTCGTCGTCCCGATGCTCGAAACCCTCGACCTCGCCGACACCGTCAGCAGTTGCCCCCAACGCCAAGTCACCACCGTCGCCCCCCAAGCCCTCAGCCTTTTCAATGGCGACTTCGTGAACCAACAGTCAACGCACTTCGCCGCCCGTCTGAAGCGGGAAGCCGGTGACGATCCTGCAAATCAGATCACTCTCGCATGGTGGTTGGCGTTATGCCGTGAACCGACTGCGAACGAGATGGCGAAGATGCATGCGTTTCTGCACGAAGAGTCGCTGGAGCAGGCTTGCCGCGTGATTTTGAATCTGAACGAGTTTGTATATCCTGAGTGAGAGGGTTCAGCCTGCCCGTCACCAAGACTCAGTCAGTAAGACGCGCTGCTGGGTGATCAAAGCACTCCGGGAATGCGCTGAGTCAGATCGACAAAAGAATGCGGACAGAAGAATGAGCCTATTGAGTGTCTAGAACGATGTCTCAGGGCTCGTCACTCTCGGATGGCAGTTCCTTGAGCATCCGGTCGAAGTCCGACTCAAAAAGGCGATCCTGGACGATCCTGTATTTCTCGAACTCGCTTTCGGCATAGGATTTCGCCAACTCGGCTGTGACTCTGCCCGCATCCTGAAGAATCTCGTGATCCCAGAGCCGAAGGAATCCGCTCAATCGGTTCTCCCAGTCTTCCATGGTCATCGGGATCTTCCGCAGCGCTTGCATCTCGGCCATGTCGAGGTAGGCGGTGACGATGCGCTGCATCTGCCCCAGTTCAGCGTCCGAAAGGTAGTTCTTGGCGATGGACACATCGTAACGCTGGATTTTGCCGTTGGGCGCAGCTTCCCAACTCGTCAGCCCCATGTTTTCCTTCTGGTGATTAGCCCGGTCCACGATGACTTCCGCCGCCGTCTGGCCATGCACGGCGTAGTGCATCTTGTTTTGAACTGCGGCAAAGAATCGCTTCGTGGCCGTTGCGGAGGGGTCGTAGTCGAGTGCTGTGGCGTAGATGTCTGTGATCTTTTGGTAGAACTTGCGCTCAGAGAGCCGGATTTCCCGTATCTTTTCGAGCTGGCGTTCGAAGAACTCATCCGTCAGGATGCCGCCCTGCTTGAGGCGCTCGCTATCCATGGTCCAGCCCTGGATGGTGTAGTCCTTGACGATCTGGTTGGCCCACTTGCGGAACTGCACAGCACGCTCGTTCTCGATCTTGAACCCAACGGCGATGATGGCTTGCAGGTTGTAGTGCTCGACAGTGCGTTGAACCTGGCGGCTCCCCTCGGTTTGAACGATTAAGTATTGCTTAACAGTTGCCGCTGGCTCCAGCTCGTTGTCGCTGAAAATGCGCTTCAGATGCTGGTTGATGGCCGGGATGGAGACAGCATAAAGCTCCGCCATCATACGCTGCGTCAGCCAGATGTTCTCATCTTCGTAACGCATCTCGACACTGGCTTCCGAACTCCCACCTGCTGCCACAAAGGTCAGGTATTCCGCAGCCGAGGAGCGAACCAAGGAGACCTCGGCTTTCTTCTTGGCGTTACTGCCGGTCGTGGATTTGTTTTTGCTCATGGCTGGGGTAGTCCGGTTTTTCGTGGCTCGGTCAAACACTTTGGCTTATCCCTAACCGGCACTGGATGCGTGTGCGCCCGTCCTCGGCTTGGTAGAGAACAAGATAAGACGCTGGAAGTGATGCTTCAATCATTGGGCACGGCACCTCCTTGCTGAAGTCTACGTCGAGTCACCTTGTGCGACGGCGCATTAAAGGTGACAGCCCTGACGTGATGCACCTGAATGCTTTCTAAGTCTATGCGAAGCGTGGGGGCACGCGTGTCTAAATCATGGTCAAAGGGATGGTCCATGCCAAACATCCAATGAGAAGCGCGATTCATGGGCTCCGCTTGTTCTGTGGGCATTGGTATTGTTTCCCACACCCTGTAATCAGAGTAAACGCCGTCGGAATCTCTCGTCTCAAGTTGGACGTCCAACTCGGTTCCTTTTGGCAGCTCAATCTCTTCGACTCTTGCTGCATGGTGGAACAAGACCACGTTCGATGATGATTGACCCGTCTGAACAGAAGGAAAGATCATCCCATCCAGCCGCTCGTTAGCTAAATAATCAGCCACAGCTTGAGTGGGCAGGTATTCTGATTCTTCTTCGTGCGGCATGACGGCACGGGACATCAGATGGCTCAGCTCCTCCAGAAAGTTGCTCCGCTGCATCTGCACAATCGTGGCAGGGTCGAAAATGCTTCCGCCTGCGGATACCGATCTCAAGGCAGTTAAATCGAGTAGCCGCAGGGGTCGTATGATGCTGAAAACGGCCAGAGCCACCTTGCTGCCGACAGGAGGACGAACTTCAGAGAGAGCCGTGTCAGCGTCTCGTGCTCCGTAGAACACTGCAATACCTCGCGCATTCATTCTTCCTGCGCTGGCAGCCTCTGTGGGCGGCGTGCCGAGGTGTTTCCACGGAACTCTAAGAGCCTCCGCCAGATCGCCGTCTTCACCCTCGAAGACCCGTGCGCGATAGAGATTGGTGATTGGCATTGCAGGCCCTACGGTCACCACCACTGGTGCTCGACTGGTCGTTCGCAGTTCGGACACTCCGCTGAAAATCTGATCGAGGACCAGTTTAGCCGATGGTGAGAAGAAGCGGCTCTGTGTCTTGAGGCCGCGCTCGAAATCATTCCATAGAACGAGGAACTCGCCGTGACCCGCATGCTTCTCGGCATAGTGAGACTCGTCTGAAAAGGGACACTCTTCTCCCATTTGAGCCAGATCATGGTCGTAGTGGCGATCTTCGAGCACGGAACGAATGTCCTCTGCAATCTTCTCGCAGACATCAGCAGCATTGAGAATCGCCCATTTTGCTTCCTCCCCATCGCGATCCCATCCTACTTCACGCGACATTGCATACTCAAACCCGTCGGGTTCGGTGGCTGTACGCTCATAGTGTTCCTCAAAAGCACGTTCAACGAGGTCTGCCACTTCTTCGATGGAAAGTGTGGCACCCTCTTCGTCGCAGTATGAACAGAAGCCTGCGGCCCCTGTGGTTCGGATAAGATTTTTGAGGTGGGCCTCTCCCACGCAACCAAGGCAGACACGATTATACTCGTCGGAATCTGGTTCAGGTAAATTCACAGAAATGGTTCGTTGATGACTGGATTGAGTTCTGTCAGGCGTCCTTCATGCTGTAACAGGGGATGCGCAGGGCGAGGCTGTTGCCCCATTTTTGAATCGTTCCGGTCATGCTCCTACATGGAGGCTGCGCATTCGGTGTGTCAACGCGGCAGTTTGTGGCGCACATGACCTGGCTTCAGGTTACGATGGATAATCGCAGGCGTGATCACCGTATTGCTTCACCCATGTCCCGCTTCATCCCCAATCACACGCCTTGTGGCCAGACTCGCCGGGAGTTTCTCTGGCAGGTCGGGGGTGGGTTTGCGAGGCTGGCGCTGGCGGATTTGATGGTGGCGGATGCGCTCGCGGCATCGCCGTTGGCGGAGAAGCGTCCGCATTTGGCGGAGAAGGCGAAGCATTGCGTGTTTTTGTTCATGAATGGCGGGCCGAGCCAAGTGGACACGTTTGATCCGAAACCGGCGCTGACGAAGCATCACGGCAAGCCTTACACGGGCGATGCGAAGGTGGGATCGAACGGACGGGCGGTGGGGCATCTGATGGCGTCGCCGTTTGAGTTCACGCGGCATGGGCAGAGCGGGCTGCCGATCAGCAGCTTGTTTCCGTACACGGCGATGCACGCGGATGATCTGTGCGTGATCCGCTCGATGCATGCGGACACAGCGGCCCATGCGTCGGGCTGTTTGCAGATGAACACGGGCAGCATCTTCATCGGCAAGCCGTGTCTGGGTTCGTGGCTCAGCTATGGGCTGGGCACGACGAATCAAAATCTGCCGGGCTTTGTGGTGATGACGGACCCGCGCGGCGGGCCGATCGGCAGCGCGTCGAACTGGACGGCGGGTTACATGCCGGCGGCGTATCAGGGCACGTTGTTCCGCAGCGGCGGATCGCCGTTGCTCGATCTGGCGACGCCGGAGGACACGAGCGACCGCACGCAACGGCGCAGCCTGGATTTGCTGAAGTCGCTGAACGAGGAGCATCTCAAGCTGCATCCCGATGAGACGGAGCTGATGGCGCGGATCGAATCGTATGAGCTGGCGTATCGCATGCAGACGGAGGCGATGAGCGTGGTGGATGTGGGCAGCGAGGACGCGGCGACGCGCGAGATGTATGGCCTCAATGATGCGCGCACGGCGGATTTTGGCCGCAAGTGCCTCATCACGCGCAAGCTGATCGAGAAAGGCGTGCGCTTCATCCAGCTCTACTCCGGCGGCGGGCACATCGAGGACACCTGGGACGGTCACAACGACTGCATCACGAATCACACCCTGCACGCGGGCGAGACGGACAAGCCGATCGCAGCGCTGATTGCCGACTTGAAACGCACAGGCCTGTGGGACGAGACGCTGCTCGTTTGGGGCGGTGAATTTGGCCGCACACCGACGAGTGAAGGCGTGGGCAAGCCGGGGCGCGATCACGACTGGCACGGCTTTTCGATGTGGATGGCGGGTGCGGGCGTGAAAGGCGGCCAGGCCATCGGCGCGACGGACGAACTCGGCTTCAAGGCCGTCGAGGACCGCTGCCATGTGAGCGATCTGCACGCGACGATCCTGCATCTCATGGGCATCGACCACACGCGGCTGAGTTTCCCGCATCAGGGGCTAAATCAGCGACTCACGGGCGTGGAGGAGCGGCGGGTGATCACGAAGGCGCTGGCGTGAGAACTGCCTCTCCTTGAAACAAGCGGCCTTCTCACGGTGTAACTCCTCGCCGATGAATCTGTGGCTCAAACTACATGACCAGACAGCGGCAAGCCCTGAGCGGCGGCGCTTGCTGAAGTCGTTCTCAGCGGGCGTGCTGGGTTTTAGTGCGCCGGAGTGGCTGGCGATGCAGGCGCGGGCGAGCAATTCGTCGAAGGCGGCGGTCGTGGGACAGGCGAAGCGGGTGCTGGTGATTTATGAGGAGGGCGGCATCAGCCAGATGGACTCGTTTGATCCGAAACCGAACGCGCTGCTGGATCATCGGTCGCCGTTCAAGCCGATCCCGACGAGCGTGCCGGGCACGCATTTCTCCGAACTGATGCCGCTGACAGCGAAACAGGCGCATCGGCTCGCCGTGGTGCGCAGCATGACCTCCGCGCCGACGGCGGGGCACAGGGAGTGCTGCCAGGAGTTCTTCAAAGGCTACCGCAACACGAACCCCTTCGACTTTCCCGACATCGGCTGCGTGGTGACGGAACTGATGGGCACGGACCGGCCGGAGATGCCGGGCTACATTTTTTGTCCGGGCATCAACATGCCGAACGCGATCACCAGCACGGGCTTCCTGCCCGCCAGTCGTGCGCCGTGGAAGCTCGGCACGAAGCAACTCGGTGAGAACTTGAGTGATCCGCAGTGGAAGGTGCGCTCGCTGGAACTGCAAAAGGGCCTGGAGCGTGAGCGGCTGCTGGAGCGGCATCGGCTGCTTGAATCGCTCGATGTCGGCGCGGTGGCGGAATCGACAGCCGGGCAGTTGATGAAAGGAAACACGCGGCACGCGCTCGATCTGCTGACCAGCGACGAGGCGAAGCATGCCTTTGACCTTTCGCGCGAGTCGAACAAGACACGCGACCGTTACGGACGCGATCATCGTGGTAATTGCTACCTGCTCGGGCGACGCTTGATCGAGTCCGGCGTCCGTTTTGTCACCGTGACCTGCATCCAGCCACCGGAGCATGTGAAACGGCCGGGCATCGGCCAACCGGGCGGCGTTTTCCTGAACTGGGATCATCACGAAGGCATCTACAACAACGGCCCATGCGGCGGACCGCAGGGCAGCAGCAATCAGGAGCGCTACGGCCTGCCGCATCCGGTGATGATGCCGAGTTTGGACCGCTCGTTCAGCGCGTTGATCGAGGACATGCATGAGCGCGGTCTGCTGGCTGAAACGCTCGTCTGTTTCGTCACTGAAATGGGCCGCACGCCGCGCATGAACAAGAACGGCGGACGCGATCACTGGGCGCGTGCGATGTCCATTGCCTTTGCGGGCGCGGGCTGTCCCGGCGGTGCGGTGATTGGCAAGACCGATCGCGAAGGCGGCGATGTGACGGACGCGCTCTACACGCCCTACGACTACGCCGAGACGATCTACCGCAAGCTCGGCTTCTTCGAGAATCAGCGGCTTGAAAAGCCCAATGGTGTCGCCATTCCGCTGTCGGATGGCGGGAAAGCGATTCGTGAGCTGTTTTGAATCATGAAGACGATTTTCCTCCTGTTAAGTCTCGCGGTGGTCTGTCGTGTTCAAGCGCAGACGCCCGACTGGGTGCTCGAAGGCACTGCACCGTGGCAAGCCCGAGACTCACAGGCGGAGTGGGCTTTCAAAGACCAGCTCTGGATCGGCGGCGGATGGTTCCAGTCGTTTGCGGAGCCTCCGCGTGATGTGTGGGCATCGGGCAATGGCAAGGAGTGGAAGCTCATCGAAAAAAACGCGCCGTGGCTGCACAGCGATCTGCCGATGAACATCACGTTTGCCGACAAGATGTGGATCATGGGCGGCTGGCACAAAGGCAGACTACCTGGGCACAGCGCGAGCAATCAAGTGTGGTCTTCAAATGATGGCACGAAGTGGGAGCAGGCGACTGCGAGCGCTGGATGGTCTCCACGGCTCGCTGCGGGACTGGTGGAGCATCGCGGGCGGATGTGGATGCTCGGAGGAACGGAGAACTACTACTTTGGCGATGATACAAGTTTGAAGAACGACGTGTGGTCGTCGGCGGATGGCAAAGTGTGGAAACAGGAGACAGCGAAGGCCGCGTGGTCGCCGCGTGCTTATCATCAGGCGGTCGTTTTGAACGACAAAATCTATGTCCTCGGCGGCGGGAACTATGTGCCGAGCTACCACGCGAAGAATGACGTGTGGTCATCGAGCGATGGCGTGAACTGGACCTGCGAGACGGAGAAAGCACCATGGGAGCCGCGTTTGTGGTTCAGCGCGGCGGTGTATCGCGGACGCATGTGGGTGCTGGGCGGCTGGTCGAAGGAGAAGGACAACTTTGGCGACGTGTGGCACAGCGCGGATGGCAAGAACTGGCAACGACTTGAAACAAAGACCTGCTGGAAGGCACGGCATGAGCACTCGGTCTTCGTGTTTCAAGACAAGCTGTGGATCGCAGGCGGTCATGCGCGGCCACTTTCGAGCGAGGTGTGGTCGCTAAATCTGCCGAAGGATTGGAAGCCGTGAGGCAGAAAGGGCTTCCAAGCTGAGTTCGTATGTTCCACCCACATGCTCACCATCAACGGCACATCTCGCACCAACTGCTCCGGCGTCACGCGTCGTGAGCTGTTGCAGATTGGCGGCTCGGGGTTGTTTGGGATGACCTTGCCGGGCATTCTCGCCGCGCAGGAGGCGCAGCAGGCATTTGCAGGTGGGAAGGCGAAGTCGGTGATCTTTTTGTTCCTGTTCGGCGGGCCGAGCCAGCTTGAGACCTTCGACATGAAGCCGGATGCCAAGCGCGAGGTGCGCGGGCCGTTCAAGCCAATCAAGAGTTGCACGCCGGACCTGCTTATCAGCGAGCATCTGGGCCGTTTGGCGAAGATCTCGCACAAATACGCGGTCATCCGCTCGATGACGCACAACTACAACGATCACAGCGGCGCAGGGCATTATCTCCAAACCGGGCATCGCTGGCATCTGCCGGTGGGTGGCGGCTTTTCGGCCACTCCGCAGGATTGGCCGTCGATGGGCTCGGTGGTGGAGCATTTGAGCCAAAAATTGCCCGGCGGCATGGAGCGTGATCTCGCCTCGTATGCTGTGCTGCCAAACCGGCTCGGCAAGTTGCAGGATCGGGGGCAATACATTCGCCCTGGCGAGTATGCGGGCTGGCTCGGCCAAGCCTACAACCCGATGACGACCGTCATCGACAAGAAAGACGAGAAGGACAACCCTTACTGGCGTGCCTGTGCGGACGGCGAGTTAAGCTATGAGATCGAGGGCCTGAAGCCCGTGATCCCTGTGCGCCGAATCCAGGAACGCGTCGGTTTGCTGGATCAATTCGAGGCAGTGCGCTCGCGTCTCGACATGGGCGATGGCGATGCGATGGACCTGCATCGCAAGCGAGCGATGGCGCTCATTTCCTCGGACAAAACGAGCAGCGCGCTGAACATTCGCGCTGAGGCCGAAACGATGCGGGATCGCTACGGACGGCATCTTTTCGGCCAAAGCTGCCTCATGGCGCGTCGCCTCGTCGAGGCGGGCACGCGCTTCGTTACGGTGCATTACGATTGCGCAGATGGCTACGGCTGGGACTCACACCGCAACAGCGATGATGTTCGCGATCACCTGATGCCCACGTTTGATCAAGGTTGCTCCGCCCTGCTCACCGATCTCGACGAGCGTGGCCTGCTTGATGAAACACTCGTCATCGCCATCGGCGAAATGGGCCGCACGCCGACACCAAACGCCACCTGGGGCCGCGGCCACTGGAGCACCTGCTTCCCCGCGCTCATCGCTGGTGCCGGAGTGCGTGGCGGCATTGTTTATGGCAAGTCCGACAAAGAAGCTGCCTATCCCGACGACAAACCCGTGTCGCCCGAAGACCTCGCCAAGACGATCTACTGGTCGCTCGGCATTGATCCCGACCTGATGCTCATGAACCGCGAGAACCGTCCGATTCCTATAGTGGACGGCGGAAAGCCGGTGATGGAGTTGTTTGGGTGAGTCTGCCAATGCGCGACAAAATACTCACGTTGGGACTGTATTGGTTCCATGCGCACTATCCTGATCGCTCTATTCGTCACCGCCTCCGTTTTCGCCGCCGATACTCCCAAGGCTCCGCTGATGGCCGGAGCCGCCACTTCCAACATCACGCCGGAACTCGGCGGCGAAGTCGTGGGAGGTTTCGCGCCGTATCCATGCACACATATTCATGACGAGCTTCATGCGCGGTGCCTAGTTCTGGATGATGGCAAAACAAAGCTGGCACTGGTGGTGTGTGATTTGCTCGGCCTGCACCGCAGCGTCTCGCTCAAGGCACGGGAACTCATCGAGAAGGAAACCGGCATCCCGGCGGCGAATGTGCTCATCAGCGGCACACACACACACTCGGCGGTGAACGCCCTCGGCGGGCCGGTGAGGTTTTATGGATCGGACATGGAGCTAACGGACTTCCAAAAGTTCGTCGCACGACGCATCGCAGATGGCGTGCGGCGTGCGATCAACCTGATGCGCCCGGCGGAGATCGCCTTTGGCACCGTGGACGTGCCGGAGCATGTGCACATCCGCCGCTGGTTCCTCAAGGAAGGCTCCATGCCGCCGAATCCATTTGGCAAGATCGACAAAGTGAAGATGAACCCCGGCGCAGGCAATCCAGCGCTGGTGGAGCCTGCTGGCGAGCCTGACCCCACGATCAGCATCATCGCGCTCCGCGAGCCGGGCGGGCGGCTCATCTCCGTCTATTCGGCCTACTCGCTCCACTACGTCGGCGGTGTGACTGGTGCGGACATCTCCGCCGATTACTACGGCGTATATTGTGAGGCTTTGAAGAAACTGCAAGCCAGCGGCGGCGACTATCCTCCCTTTGTCGCGATGATGGCGAACGGCACCAGCGGCGACGCGAACAACATCAACTTCCGCAATCCCCAGCCGCGCAAGCAGCCCTATGAGCAGATGCGCTACGTCGCCGAAGATGTCGCAGCAAAGGTGAACGCGGCTTTGCAAAAGCTGACGTGGCAAAGTGAAGCCCCGCTCGCGGCGAAGTATCGCGAACTCGACGTGAAATGGCGCAGCATCCCCGATGAACTCATCGCCTGGGCCAAGGAAACCGAAGCCAAGGCTCCACGCATCCAAGGCGGCAAAGCCGATCTGCCGCTGGCCTATGCCGGACGCGTTCAGCGCCTCGCCAAAGCCAGCCCGGAGACCAAATTCCCCGCGCAGATCCTTCGTATCGGCGACATCTGCATCGGCTCCTCTCCCTGCGAGACCTTTGCCGAGACCGGCGTCGAATTCCGCAAGCGCAGCCCGTTTGCGAAGTCCTTCATGGTCGAGCTAGCACATGGCTACTACGGCTACATGCCCACGCCGCGCCACTTTGAACTCGGCGGCTACGAAACCTGGCCCGGCACAAACAACACCGAGTCGCAGGCCTCCGTGAAGCTCATGAACGCGCTGCTGGAGATGGCGGCGGCAGTCAAAGCAAACAGTCCGTGAGTGTGCCGTGGACGATGTGCCTGGCTTTTGGCACTCTCTCAATCATTTGGGCAGAGGAAACTGGGCATGAAGAAGGTTCTCCGCTTCTTCGAGCGCGACCCGGTCAGGCGGATGACCGATGACGTTTTCCAACTCCGGCTGATCAGAGGTGTGATCGTAGAGTTCGCGTGATTCGATCTCGCCAGTCTGCCAGTGCCGCCACTCGGTGTAGCGCCACTTGGCGGTGCGGACGCTGTAACCCATGTGTGTGGGTTGTTTCGTGGGGGTGCGGTCGGGATACGCCGGGCGTGGATGCTGGGTGAAGGCGGCGGGCTTGACCGTGACCGCCGGGTTATCCAGAACGGGGAGCAGACTTCTACCTTCGAGACCCGGCGTGGCAGGCAGGCCGCAGAGGGCGTTCAGAGTGGGGAAGAGGTCGATCATTTCGACGAGGGCGGCGGTTTGCACACCTTGTTGCCCGGCCTGCGGCGCGGTGATGATCAAAGGCACGCGCGCGTCGAGCTCGAAGTTGCTCGTCTTGGCCCACAGGCCGTGCTCGCCGAGGTGATAGCCGTGGTCCCCCCAAAAGACGATGATGGTGTTTTCGAGGAGGCCCTGCCCTTTCATGGCCGCGATGACCTTGCCGATCTGCGCGTCCATGTAGCTGATGCCTGCAAAGTAGCCGTGGCGCATCTCCGCGATCTGCTCCGCATTGGGCTGCTTTTGCTGATCTGCCGGGCCGAGAATCTCGGTGCTTTGATGGGAGGCGATTTTGGGTGCGTTGGCAGGCCATGCCGGGTTCAGAGCAGGCAACTGTGCGCGGTCGTAAAGGTCCCAGTATTTCTTCGGCGCATTGAAGGGCGCATGGGGCTTCCAGAAACCGAGCGCGAGGAAAAAGGGGCCGTTCTTTTTCAGCTCGGGAAGGATGCGCACAGCCTCGGCAGCGACACGTCCGTCGAAGTAGGCTTCGTCAGGCACGTCGTAGCACTCGCACATGCCGACGGAGCCGTATTTGCGCAGGCCTTCGGTGTGTTTGGCGTGGTTTTCGGGGAGCGGGCCGCTGATCTGCGGCGTGTCGTCACCATGATTGGCGTAATGGAGGAATTCGGGGGCTGACCACGAGCGCGGATCGCCTTTCTCCTTCGTGTGCCAGTTGTGGAAGAGCTTGCCGGTGCAGCGGGTGGTGTAGCCGTGCTCCTTGAACCACAGCGGCAGCGTGGTGACCTCCGGCTTCAACTCGCGGAAGTGCGTGCCATTGACGTAGAGGCCGAGCGTGCCCGGTCGCAGGCCGGTGAGCATGCTGGAGCGGCTGGGATTGCACACTGCTTGCTGGCAGTATGCACGCGTGAATGTGGTGCCGCGTGCCGCGATGGCATCGAGATGCGGCGTCTTCGCCACCGAGCCGTAGCAGCCGAGCTCCGGGCGCAGGTCATCGGCCGTGATGAGAAGCACATTCGGCTGAGCGCCATCAAGACGCGGCAGGATCATAAGTGCTCCGAGGAGGATGGCAGGGACGATGCGATCAGGTTTCATGGCGGCTGGTTGATGATGAGTTGCACGCATGGCTTTAGGCCGGACAACTGCAAGACAGGAAGAGTTCGGCGCGATAGTCGAGCATCACTTCTTCACTTCAACGTGTTTACCATGAAAGCCATTCCGCTTCTGCTTTTCCTTCTTGTTGCTTCTTCAGCCTTCGCAGGATGGCAGGCCGGCGCGGCGGAGGCGGACATCACACCGACCGAATCCGTGCCGCTGGCGGGTTATGGCGGCAAGACGCGGATGTCGCAGCGAGTAGAACATCCGATCTGGCTGAAGGCGCTGGCGCTGAAGGATGAGTCGGGGGCGACTTCGGTGCTGGTGACGGCGGATTTGGTGGGATTGAGCGACAAGATGATCGCGGTTATCGGGAAGAACGCGACGCAGAAGCATAGTGTGCCGAGGGAGCGGCTGATCTTGAACACGTCGCACAATCATTCGTGTCCGGTCACGGAGGATGTGCTGTGGTTGTATTATGAATTCACGCAGGAAGAGGCTGCGGCGAAGGATCGCTACACAGCGATGGTCTATGCGAAGTATGATGAGGTGATCGGTGCGGCCATCGCGAACCTCGCGCCTGCGGAGGTGGCTTTTGAGCAGGGTCTGGCTGGTGTGGCGGTGAATCGGCGGCGTTCGCGTGGGCCGGAGAGCCGGGCGCTTGGCGGGCAAGTGGATCAAGACGTGCCGGTGATCACTGTGAAGAGCGGAAATGACCTCAAGGCCATCGTCTTTGGTTATTCCTGCCACACGACGGCTTTGGGCGGGTTGAGCATCAATGGCGACTACGCGGGCTTTGCGCAGCTTGAGTTGGAGAAGTCGTTTCCGGGCTCCGTGGCCATGTTTGTGCAGAATTGCGGTGGCGATGCGAATCCGCTGCCGCGCATTCGCGGTAAAGATGTCGAGGCGACGGAACTGGCGTCGATATATGGCAAGGTTTTGGCCGAAGCTGTCCGGCAGGTGATCGCGGGCACGATGAAGCCGCTCAGCGGGCCGATTCGGGCCGCGATGGGAGAGACAGAGCTGGAATTGCAGCCGGGTATTCCGCTCGATGAGTTGAAGCAACGCGTTCCCAATCTCACTGGCATGCCGAAGCGCGAGTTCGAGCACTTCATCCGCCAATACGAGACGCTAGGCTCGACACCGGATCGGGTGAAGTATCCGGTTCAAGTCTGGCGCATCGGGCCGGACTTCACCTTCATCGCACTCACGGGTGAAACGGTGGTGGATTACTCGCTGAAGTTCAAAGCGGCCTATGGCTGGAACAACACCTGGGTCTGCGGCTACAACAACGATCTGCTCAGCTATGTGCCCAGCCTGCGTGTGCTCAAAGAAGGCGGCTACGAGGGCGTGACCGGCATGTTTGAATACGGACATCGTGCGCCTTACACCGAGACGGTGGAGGAGAGGATCACGACGAAGGTCGAGGAGCTGGTAAAGGCGACAGCAAAGTAGCCATCTCGCTCCCGCGAGATGAGCCTTGTGCTCACGCCGACACAACGCGCTTCCAAAACTCGCAACCACTCTGACTCTGCGAAAGCGCCCAGCTCGTCTCGCGGAGCGAGACGGCTACTTTACCACCGGAGCCGTCTGCTCCGGCGTCACGCGGCCGCAGGGCAGTTCCATGATCTTGATGTTTTGGAAATGAATCTCCGCGCCCTCGGATTCGAGGCAGAGGTAACCTTTGCGCACGGTGCTCTGGCTGATCCCGTTCACAAACTTGCCGTTGATCGAGAGCTTCACGGTACCATCGACGCACACGACGTCGTAGGTGTTCCATTCTCCTCTGCCTTTGCAGCGCATCTCCCACGACATGCTGCGGCGGCCACGGGGATTGTCGGGAATGCCTTCGAGGCCGTTCGCACCGAAGAGTTCGCCTGAAACATAGCCGGGGTGGTTCGGCTGGCCGTCTTTGGTCGGATGCAGCTTGGGCCATTCGAGTTCCAGCATCTGCACTTCCATGCCTTTCGGCAGCGGACGGTCCGGCGGTGTGCTGCCTTCGCTCCAGACGAAGACGCCGGAGTTGCCGCCAGCCTGCGTGTGCTTCCACTCGATATGCAGGATGAAGTTCTCATACTGCTGCTCGCTGCGCATCACGCCGATGGGCAGGCCTTTGCACACGAGCAGGCCATCTTTGACGCTCCAGGTGTCCTTGCTGGTGTTCACATCCACCCAGCCGGTGAGATCCTTGCCATTGAATAGATCGCGCCACTGCGGCACGTCATCGGCGAGAGCGGTGGTGGCGAGGAGGAGCGGGAGAAGGAGGTGTTTCATGGCGTGACTATCACAGCGCGGCCTGGACGGGCATCTTTCACAAGTTCGCCATCACGCACGACGAAGGTGCCGTTCACCAAGACGTGCGGAATGCCTGCTGAAGGCGTGGTGGGCGCTTCAAACGTCGCGCGGTCGATGACTTTGGCCGGATCGAAGACGGTGATGTCCGCGTCCGCTCCGAGGGCGATGCGGCCTTTGCTTTTCATCATCGGCACATGGCCTTCGAGGCGTTTGGCGGGAAGGATGGTCATCTTCGCCAGCGCATCCATCAGCGGCAGCAGTTTCTTCTCGCGGGAGTAGTGGCCGAGCACGCGCGCAAAGGTACCTGCGCCGCGCGGATGGCCTTTGCCGTCGATGAAAGGGATGCCATCACTGGCGATCATCACGCCGGGATGCGCGATGGCCTTCTCGACGTTCTCGTCCTTCATCATGTAGATGATCACCCAGCCGCCTTGCTTGCGATATGACTCAAACGTCTCCTGCGTGAGACGTTCGCCCGTCGCGGCCCAGGCAAGATCACCGTAGCTGATTTTGAGGTTGTCCTGCCAGCCGGGGTTGAACATCGCGGACTCCAGCGCGGTGGATGCGGCGGTGTAGGGATACACTTCGGTCGTGAGATCCATGCCTGCGGCCTTGCTGGCGTCGATCAGTTTCAAGACCTCCGGAACATCCGTGATGCCGCTGCTGCCGACATGCACGATGTGCAACGCCGCGCCGGTTTTCTTCGCCGTGTCGATGGCCTCGCGGATCGCGAAGATGCCAAACGCACGCGTGTGGACAAAAGCGGGCACCTTGCGCTCTGCGGCGATGCGAAACATCGCCTCGATCTCGCTCGGATCGGCCGCAGGGGTGTAATTGATGCCGAAACCGATGCCCAGCGCGCCTTCATCGAGTCCGCGGCGAATCGCCTCGTCCATCAGCTTCAATTCAGCCTCGCTCGCGATCTTGTTGGCCCCTGCGGGCGATGCTCCGAGACCAACAAGACGCGCCCGATTGACCGTCCAGTGGCCGACTTCAACGCCTGGATGAAACGCCGAAAACCTCGTCGCGATGTGCCCCACTGTGGCACCATAATTCAGCGGCGCTTTACCCTCCATGGAACGATACCAATCACTCACCGGGTAAACGCCGACTTCCATGTCGAGCGCCGTCGTCACGCCATCACGCGCCTGGATCTGCATGTCGCCGGTGGTCTGGCCATGCGCATGAATGTCGATGAAACCGGGCGACACGACATGCCCGGCCACATCGAGAATCTTATCACCGGAAAGCGGCGTTTCGGAGATCGCGCTGATTTTGCCACCGGTGATGCCGATGTGCCGCACGGCGTCGAGACCACTCGCCGGGTCCATCACGCGCCCGTTGGCGAGCACGAGGTCGTGCGCAGAAAGTGGAAGCGAGACGCCGAGAGTGGCGAAGGCAGCGAGGAATCGAAGACATGCATTCATAAACAGGAAAGTGGCGGGCGATGCGGTGGTTGCATCTGGATACGCGCCGCCAGCACGATTGCTGTTCTGAGTCCGTATGTTTTCTCCAGCCATGAATCATCGCCTGCTCGCCGTGCTGACGGCATTTCCGCTCCTCGCCTTCGCCCAAACGAATGTTCCCGCCCCATCGGGTGATGCGCCGACTATTCCTGTCGAACGACACGCCGCGATCACCGGGCAGGGCTATTTCCCGGTGGCGATTCGATTGCACGATGGCCGCATCGCCGTGGTGATGCGCGGAGGCGCGGGACACCTCGGTCTGGCAGGGCGGCTGGACATGATTTTCTCCAGTGATGAAGGCAAAACGTGGTCGAAGCCGGTGGTGGTGAATGATTCGCCCATCGACGACCGCAATCCGTCGCTTGGCGTGGCCAGGGACGGAACCCTCGTCGTCGGCTTCTGGCGCACAGCGACGTATGACGACGCGGGCAAATACAGTCCGAAGCTCACCGACAAAGAACGCAGCACCTGGGTCACGAGGTCAAAGGATGGCGGCCAGACTTGGTCAGAGCCCACGCGGATCGACGTGAGCGACATCGAGCTGGGCAGTCCGTTTGGCCGCATGGTCACGCTGCCGGATGGGGCGATGCTGATGGCGATTTACGGCTATCAGGTGCGCCCGGCGGGCGAGAAGCTGCCCGGCGACCGCAATCACAGTTATGTCTATCGCTCCACCGACGACGGGCAGACTTGGAAGCGTCTGTCGGAGATCGGCGATGGGAAACAGCAGCTCAATGAGACCGCACTGGAGCGGATGCCCGATGGCCGGATCATCGCCGCGATGCGCTCACGCGCTGGCGAAGTGTGGCTCTCCGAAAGTGCGGACCATGGCTCGACTTGGTCGCCCACGAAGCAACTCACGCCTGTGAACGTGCATCCCGCCGATCTGTGCGTGCTCCCCGATGGGCGCGTGCTCATGACCGTCGGCAATCGCGTCGGTCCCACTGGCGTGCTCGGCATGGTAGGCGACACGCACGGCCAGTTCGATTGGGAAAAGCGGTTCGCGCTCGTGAATGACGCACTCGGTCGTGATTGCGGCTACCCGAGCAGCATCGCGCTCAAAGACGGCCGCGTGCTCACGCTTTACTACGCCACTCGGGTGAAGAACGAGCCAGCGTGGAAAGCACACTGCGGCGCGGTTATTTTCACCCCACCAGCTCGGTGATCACCTGACCGCCTTCGACCACGATGGGGCGCGGGCGGCCTTGCGGATCAGTCCAGTGTGCGTGGGTGTCGATGCCGAGATGATGAAACACCGTGGCGGCAAGATCGCCAGGCGCGACACGGCGGCTGTCGATGTCGCCACCCTGCCGGTCAGTGCTGCCGATGACCTGGCCGTGCTTCATGCCGCCACCGGCGACGACCATGGACATCACGCGCGGCCAGTGATCGCGTCCGGCGTTCTTGTTGATGGTCGGACTGCGGCCAAACTCGCCCATCATGAGGATGAGCGTGCTGTCGAGCAGGCCGCGTTCTTCGAGATCGGTGACGATGGCGTGCAGCGTGCGGTCCACACTCGGCAGCAGCGGCGTGAGACCCTTTTTGATGCCGCCCCATTTCACTTCATCGCCATGATGATCAAAGTAACCCCAGGCACCGCTTACGGTGACAAAGGTGGAACCGGCTTCGACGAGGCGACGTGCCAGCAGCGCCTTCTCGCCAATGCTGTCGCGGCCATAGCGGTCGCGCATCGCAGGCGTTTCGGCATCGAGATTGAAGGCGCGTTGCGCGTTGCCAGTCATGAGCACTTCGTAAGCCTGCTGCGTGTAGCGATCTGCGGCGGCGATCTGCGCATTGCCATCGACGCTGCGCTTCCAGTCGTCCATCTGCGTGAGCAAATCACGGCGATTGCCGAGTCGCTCGATGGTCAGGCCTTCGGAGAGCTTGAGACGGCCGGACAAATCCTTGCCGCTGACAGGTTCAAAGTCGCCACCCATGTGCCCCGCGCCCCAGATGTCGGCAGGCAGTGAGTCGGCCAGCGCGACGTAGCCGGGAATGCCCGGCGCGTTGGCCCCGCGAAACTTTGCCGCGATGGAACCCATCGACGGCCAGCCGCCGCCATCACGGCCATCGTTCGTGCGCTTCGCGAGCGGATTGCAGGCCTGCATGGTGATCGGCGTGTGATTGCTGGCGCTGCAATCGACCGAGCGGATCAACGTGAGCTTGTCCATGATCTTCGCCGTGAGCGGCAAGTGCTCGCAGACATGAATGCCGGGCACCTTGGTCGCGATGTGGCCGAAGGGGCCGCGAATCTCGCTCGGCGCGTCCGGTTTCGGGTCCCACATGTCGATGTGGCTCGGCCCGCCGGAGAGCCAGAAGAGGATCACGTTCGTCTTGCTCTTCGCTTGTCCAGCCGCAGCCGCCAGTGCCTGAGATTGGAGCAGCGAAGGCATCGAAACACCCGCCAAGCCAGCGAGGCCGGTCTGAAGAAATCCGCGCCGCGTGGAGCCGACACGCACCAGATCTCCGCGAGCGGGACTGAAGGCCTGAGTGATGGATGCAGTCGTGTGATTCATGCGCGTGGCGGTGAGTTGCTCCCAAACCTACGCCGCCACGTCGCCGGACTTGCCGTGAAGCTCAAAAGAGTCAGGGCTTGGCCGCCGGAAACAGCGCCTGCATGGCACGCACGGTTTGATCGACGAGGATCTGCCCGCCTTCAGGACCGACCTTGTTCACGTGCGGCAGGCCGCTGTAGCTGCCGCCTTCGATGGCGAGTGCGGTGGGCAGATACATGCCGCAGCCGTTGGTGAGCTGGAGCACAAAGGTCTGCTGCGCAGGGCTGCGGGCCTTCATCTGGATTCCCCAGTCGAGATACAGCTCAAAGGTGTTCGTGGTGATGGCAATGTCGCCAAGACGCAGGACGTGCAGCTCCATCTCGTAAGGCGGCAGTTTGTCCGCTTCCTCGAATCGCTTCACGATGCCTTTTTCGAGCGCCAACATCGTGATGACGCGGTTGTCCGGCTTTTCGACGACGCTGTATTGCGCGATGTTCTTCTTCGCGTCCGCATACTCGCGTTCGAGGATCTTGCGCGGCGGCAGCGGCAGGTCTTCGACGATGTGGCCGAACGGTGCATCAGTGCGGATGTCAGCCTTCGCGGCATCGACCGTGTCGAAAACGGCGTTGCAGATGCGGCGACCGAGTTCCTGCTGCCGCGTGAGGCCGCGCAGCTTGATCATGCGCGCCTCGGCGTCTTTGCGATACTGCGGATGCGGCGATTGATCGCCCGCCGCGCTGCACCAGCCGAGAACGGTAAGGTCAGGCAGGCTCAATTTGGCCTTCAACTGCTCGCGTGCGTCGTGCCAGAAGTCGGCGTTGAGCGCGCTGCGACTCTCCACTTCCTGCGAAGGACACGCGACGTTGATCGCGACGGCTTGAAGCTGCTTTTCAGCGTTCCAGAAGAACAGCGTCTCGATTCCCGAGTCAGAGCCGGCTTCCATGCCACGGAAGCGAGCGTCGTTAGTCTTCGCATACATCTGCGCGTGACCATCCGCGAAAACAGAGCGGCGGTTCTCACCGATTTGAGCAAAACCGAGCGTCCAGCTCACACCGCCCGGCTTGCGGCTCTTCCAGGCTTGCACAGCGGCCTGCGACATTCGTTCGATGAGAAACGCGGTGTATTCCGCTGGCTGCATGACGCCTTCTTTCGGGATCGGATAGGTGATGAGCGTCTCTTCGGGAATCTCCGAGGTCACCGGCGCGGTGTGCGTGTGCGTGGCAGACACGATGACCTTCCGCACATCGAAATCGGGCAGCAGCGGCTTCAGATGCTGGCGAAACTGCGCGAGCACGGAGTGATGAATGCCCACGAGGTCGCAGGAGATGAGAATGCTTTGATCGACCACCTTGCCACCTTCCACCGATTCAATCGCCGCCGCGGCTGCGATGATCGGAGCTTCCACACTCTGCGAAATGCGCGTCCCAAACTGCCCCGCCAGCGCCACCGGCTGGTCCGGCGTGATGCTGACGGTCGAAGAGCCGATGCGAAGTTCGGCGGCTTGGATGGCGGCGGATAGACAAAGAAAGAGCGCGATGAGTTTCATGATGGTTGGGAAAAAGTGGTCTGCACAGTCCCTTGTGCGGAATCAAAGAACGCTCGCCGCACAGAGGACTGTGCGGGCCACTTTGAGGAGCGTCTTGGAACTTGGAACCTGAAACTTGAGACGGAGCGGCAGGATCGAGGACAAGGAGGACTAGTAGCCGCGGGAACTCTCCTGAGATCGCCGTCGCTCAATGAGAGACCGAAGGCAGACGGTCGTCTGGATCAGGTTTCTCCTGGACTGCTTGGGAGAGGATGTCGAGCATCTGCTGGGCGCTGCCTCGGGCTGCTTTCACTTCAAAGCCGCGAAACAACCAGGGGGAACCAGGCAAGCCTCCCGGTGGGAGTTCGGCCAGGTAGGCCGAGAGAACGATGCGGTCCATGTGGTAAAAGCCAATCTTCACGGCCGCGTCGATGCCCTGCTTCTTCAACTCTTCCCGGAGGAGATCGCAGAAAGGACGTGCTCGGTCATGAAACGCATGACTCATAGAGGGGTGGGTTCCGTCCTTGAACTGCTTCTGCTCCTCGTCCGAGAGACTGGCGATATGTTTCTGCCAAAGATGCTCTTTTAGCTCGGTGAACTGTTTCCACCAAAGATCTCGCTGGGTTTGATCGGGATGGCGAGTCCAGTCTTCAGGGAGTCCCGGGCCGGTTTGCCATGCTTCGAGAGAATCGAACGCCAGATGCCTTTGGTCGAGATGGTGGCCACTCAATCCCAGGACTTTTTTGGCGGCTTGAAGCAGATTCATGTGCGGAGGGTGACCTTGCGTCAGATAACGGGGGCATCCGGTGATCGTCAAGGGCGCGGGAGCGCAGAGTGGTCCGCACAGTCCTCTGTGCGGGTGTGCGTAGGCGGATGGATTTCTTTTGGCGCTTGGCCAAATTCAAGATGGCCTTTGGAGGCCGCATGGAGTCGTGGGTGGTGGTGGAGCGCCGCACAGAGGACTGTGCGGACCACTTTAAATGAGCTCCGCGATCGGCTGGCCGAGATCGACGAGATACTGCGGTCTGCCGGTGGTGTCGGTCAGCGTGGTGCCACGTGCGTCGATACCGAGGTGATGGTAGAGCGTGGCGATGACGTCTTGATAATGCACGGGCCGCTCGGTGGCCTCGGCGGCGTGTTTGTCGGTGGAGCCGATGACCTGGCCGGTTTTGAGATGACCTCCGGCCATGATGCCCATCGCCACTTTGGGCCAGTGATCTCGACCAGCCTTGTCGTTGATCTTTGGCGTGCGGCCAAACTCGCCCCAGACGATGATCATCACGTCCTGCAACATGCCGCGCTCGTCGAGGTCTGCGACCAGCGTGTGCAGCGCGTGATCAATGAGCGGGCCGAGGTAGCGCATGGCGGAGAAATTGCGCGAGTGCGTGTCGAAATCACTGATCGAGATGCTCACGCAGCGCACACCGGCCTCGATCAAGCGCCGCGCGAGCAGGAACTTCTGCGCGCACTTCGGGCTTTCCATCGAGCCATAGGCATCCGCAGGCCGGATGAGGCGCGGCGTGTAGCGTTCGAGCACTTTGGGGTCTTCCTTGCTCAGATCCATCGCGTCGGCGAACCGGCCTGAGGTGAGAATGCCGAGCGAGAGTTGATTAAATTCATCCAGCGCGTGCATGGAGCCGCTGGAGTCGATGTCACGGCGGATCGTATCGAGATCGCGCAGCAGCGACACGCGGTCCTCGAGCCTCCCGACCGTCAGCCCTTTCGTCAAAGCGAGACTTTGATTGTGACCCGAGCCTCGACGCGCCAGCTCGGCCTTCATGCCGTTTTCCAACTGCCGCTCGAACAAGTGCGAAATGTCCGGGCGAAACGCTGACGCTGCGGTGCCGAGGAAGCCGGGCCGCGCACTGTTGCGCACGAGAGGTCGGCCCTGCATGAGATCGACAAAAGCCGGCGCGGAATCCTTTGAGGTGCTTAGCAGCTTGCTCACCACGCAGCCCATGGCCGGACGTCCGCCGATGAAGTTGAGATCTTTTTCCTCATAGCCCGACTGGCACTGAAACGCATTGTGCGCGCCCGCCGCACCCACCAGAGAACGAAGGAAGACATACTTGTCGGCATTCGCCGCCAGTCGTGGCAGCAGCTCGGTCAAATGGAGGCCCGGAATCTTCGTCGGCAGCGATTTGAACTCGCCGCGAATCTCGCTCGGAGCGTCCGGCTTTGGATCGATGAGATCCATCTGCGGCGGCCCGCCATCGAGATGAATGTTGATCACCGCCTTCGTCGAAGATCGAACGCCAGCCGCCGATTCCGCGCGCAGCAAGTCCGCCAGCGTCAGCGATCCAACACCCAGCGCCCCCGCCTTCAGAAAACTGCGGCGGTGGTGGCTGGAGGTGCTGCTCGGGAAGGTGAACATGCGCTGCAAACCTACGAGTCGCCGATGAAGGCACTTTCTGCGGATAATCGCCCTGCGGCCATGCCGTATGCCTTTCCAACCATGAACAACCCGACGTCCTACGGTCCCGCCAGCTCAAAGCCCGCCCGAATCCTCAAAGAGAAGATGATGAAAGGCCACACGGTCTTCGGCACGCTGATCCAGCACGCCGTGGTGCCGGCCATCGTCGATTTCATTCCAGACGGCAGCATCGACTTCGTCATCGTCACGGCGGAGCACAACGCGCTCGACATCGGCGATTTCATGCCGCTGCGCTATGCGCTGGCTGCCAAGGGCATCGCCACGCTGGCGCGCACGCACAGTCGTGATGCCGATGACGTGGCGAAGGTGTGTGATTCCTTCGACGGCGTGGTCATTCCGTATGCGGAGGATGTGGAGCTGATCAAACGCCTCGCCGCAGCCGCCGTGTATCGTCCGCTCAAAGGCGAGGCACTGGAACGCGTGATCAAAGAAGGTAAATGGCCCAGCGACAAAACGCGCGACTACATCGAGCAAAAATGCGCCGACACGTTGTTCGTGCCCATGATCGAGTCCGTGAAAGCCGTGAACAATCTCGACGCCATCTGCTCCATCCCAGGCGTGAGCGCTCTTTTCATCGGCCCGAACGACATGACGACGAACATGGGCATCCCGAACGAATACGATCATCCCGACTTCATCGCCAACGTGCAGAAGGTCATCGATGCCGCCGATAAGCGCCACATTCCAGCTGGCTCATGGTTCGGCAAGACCGAGCAGCAACTCCGCGCCATCAAGCAAGGCGCGCGGTTCATCTGCCACTCGAACGACAGCAGCCTGCTCAAGGACGTGATGACACAGGTCTTCGGAGCGCTGCGGCAAGGCTGATCTCTATTATGAACCGACTGACTGCTTTCATCTTCACGTCATCACTGCTGCTGCCGGTGGTTTCATCGCGTGCGCAGAGCAACGCCACACCTTGGTATGAGGACCGGACGAACTTGCTCTTCTACAAAGACGATCAGGGCAAACCGCAGCCGGTGAAGTCACCACAGGATTGGGCGAGACGCGTCGCGCACATCCGGGCGAACATGGAGCGGGTGATGGGAGCGCTGCCGGAGAAGTCAGCGCTACCTCTGGACCTAAAAATCGATGCTGAGAAGCCGCTCCGACACTACACGCGGCAGCATGTGACGTTTGTGGCCGAGCAAGGCGACCGAATGCCGGGATGGCTGCTGGTGCCGGATGGCGCAAGCGCCAAGTACAAGCGACCGGCGATGATCTGCCTGCCAGGAAGCTCCGCGCCGGGCAAGGACACGCCCGCAGGCCTCACGGCGAGCGCGGATCGTGCGTATGCGCACGAGCTGGCGGAGCGCGGCTATGTGTGTCTCGTGCTCGACTATCCACTGCTGCACACGACGGAATACAAGACCGATCCGTATGCGCTGAAGTATGACAGCGCGACGATGAAGGGCATCGTGAACCACCGGCGCGGCGTGGATGTGCTGCAATCGCTGCCGTTTGTCGATGCGGAGGCCATCGGCGTCATAGGGCACTCGCTCGGCGGACATAATGCTCTGTTTCTAGCCGTGTTTGATGAGCGGGTGAAGGCGGTGGTGTCGAGCTGCGGGTTCAATGTCTTCGCGAAACACAACGGCGGCAACGTGCGTGCTTGGAGCAGCCGCTACTACATGCCGCGCATCAAGTCGGTGTATGGCGATGTGCCGGCGAAGACTCCCTTCGATTTCACCGAGGTGCTGGCCGCGCTGGCGCCGCGCGCGGTGTTTGCAAACGCGCCACTGCATGATGCACCGGACTTTGAGGTGTCCGGCGTGCGCGATTGCTTCACGGCGGCCATTCCGGTGTATCGCGAGGTGTTCAAGGCCGAGGACCGGCTCGCGGTGCGCTATCCCGATGCCGGTCATGCCTTTCCAGCTGCAGAGCGTCAGGCGGCGTATGCATTTCTCGACAAGCATCTGCGGCCTCGCGCTGACAAAGTGGAGTTGCAGCGAGATCTCGCCGCTCACTGGCCTGTGGTGGACCAAGCGCTCGAAATTCCGGCCAAGGATGCGCCACAGTTTGGCTCGGGTGATTTCACCTTGTCCATGTGGATTAAGTCAGATGAATCGGCAGATCGTCTCCCTGGTGACCTGATGAGCCAATACGATCCTGTGAAGCGGCGCGGGTTTCATCTCACGCTGAAGAGCAATCCGGGCGCGACGACGAATCAGGCGAACTGGCGACACTTGCAGTTCGGCATCGACGATGATCGCACGTCGGAGTGGCGTGATTGCGGCCGCCCCGGCAATGCCACGCTCGCCTTTGGACTCGCGGTGCATGAAGGCGCTCTCTACGCGGGCACCTGCGAGCCGGGGAAGAATGAATCGGGCCATGTGTATCGCCATGGCGGAGGTGACTTGTGGATCGACTGCGGCTCTCCGGATAAATCAAACTCAGTCACCGCGCTCGCGGTGCATCATGGCAAACTTTACGCGGGCACAGGCAAGTATCGGCTGGGTGGTTCTTCGTTGAAGGAATCTGAAAACACCACGCTCGGCGGACGCGTGTTTCGTTATGAAGGCGGCACGCGCTGGGTGGATTGCGGCCAGTTGCCGGAGACGGAGGCCGTGGGCGGATTGGTGGTGTTCAAGGATCAGCTTTATGCCTCGTCGTTGTTCAAGCCCGCCGGGTTCTTCCGCTACGAGGGTGAATCGCGCTGGACGGCTCTGCCCGTGCCGCAGGGGCCTGATTTCAAGACTCAGGAGATCGGGCCGAAGCGCGTGGAGGCACTGACCGTGCATGACGCGTTCATCTACGCCAGCAGCTACGACGGCGGTCATGTGCATCGCTTCGACGGCAAGACATGGACCGACTGCGGCCAGATCGGCGATAACACTCAGACCTACTCCTTCGCGCAATACGAAGGACGGCTCTATGTCGGCACCTGGCGCAGCGGACGTGTGTTTCGCTTCGAGGATGTCGGCCGATGGACCGATGTGGGCCGCCTCGGTGAGGAACTGGAGGTCATGGGCATGACCGTTCACAATGGCCGCCTCATGGCCGGATCACTGCCGCTGGCGGAGGTGTATTCCTATGAAGGCGGCGACACATGGAAGAAGCTCGCACGGCTCGATCACACGCCCGATGTCACCTATCGCCGCGCCTGGACGATGGCCGAGCACGACGGGCAGGTCTTTTGCAGCACACTGCCTTCCGGCAAGATTTTCGCCTTCACCGCCGGCCAGCAGACCGCCTGGGGCCACACGCTCTCGTCCGCATGGCATCACGTCACCGCCGTGAAGTCGGCGAATCGGCTGACGCTTTACGTCGATGGCGAAATGGTTTCACAAACGCCTGCTTTTGATGCCACGAGCTATCAACTCAACACAGATGCCCTGCTACGCATCGGCACCGGCATGAATGGAGCTTTGAACGGGCGTCTGTCCGACGTCCGCGTGTATCGCAGGACGCTGAATGCCCTGGAAATAGAAGCGCTGGCGAAGGAGATGCCAAAACCATGAGCAGATTTCGTCATTTCATTCTCGCATGTCTGGCGCTCGTCGCAGGCGTGGCTTGGCCACAAGAAGAGGCATCACCGCTGAAGACCAACGGCCAGCATCTGAAAATTTTCGTGCTCACCGGCCAGTCGAACAGCCTCGGCACGACGGCTGACAAAAAGGAGCCGGACATCACACCGGGCAAAGACGCGCTGGATGCGCAGATCCCATTCTTCTGGGCCAATCGCTCATCACGAAGCGGTGACGGCGCGGCAAAGCTATACGATGATTCCGGCGACAAGATCGTCACGTTGCGTGCGCAGAAAGGTGATGGCGCGAACCCACTGTTCTGGGGCCCCGAGATCGGCTTCGCACGACACTTGGCAGCCAGCGGCGTGAAGGATTTTCTTTTTGTCAAAGCCAGTCGTGGCGGCGGCGGCAACAGTTTCTGGCTCAAGGGCAGCCGCGATGATCACATGTATCGCCATGTCGTCGAAACCGTGCAGCAGGCGATCCAGGCCTTGCCGCAAGGCGTCACCTTTGAGGTCGCCGCGCTGCTTTACATTCAAGGCGAGAGCGACAGCCCCGCTGAAGCCGCCGCATCGGGTGAGCGATTGAAGACGCTCGTCGAGAACCTTCGCAAGGATCTGCCGAACGCCGCTGCAATGAAGGTCATCATCGGCGGCATTGCCTCTGGCGGTGAGAAGAGCGATGACGTGCGTGCCCAGCAGTCCGCATTGGCGAAAAACGATCCCACCTTTCGCTACATCGACACGCTGGATCTGCGCGGCCAGCGCTACGACAACCTGCACTTCAGCAAAGGTGCCAAACTCGAAATCGGCCAGCGCATGGCGAAGGCGTGGCTGGAGTGGAGCAAGTGACCGCAGGCTGTCATCGGCAAGTCCTCGGCATCGGATCGCGTAGTCTTTGCCACTCATGAAATGCATTCTCCTCGCGCTTATCTTTCTGCCACTCGCTGGCTTTGCAGCAGACACCACTCGCCAAGTCGGCGCGGCGTCGGTGGACATCACACCGGACTATCCGGTGCGGCTCAGCGGCTATGGAGGAAGGAGATTGCCAAACACCGGCGTCTCGCAGCACATCTTTGCCAAGGCGCTGGCAATCGGCAGTGATGAGGAAGGCCCGGCGGTGCTCGTGACGGTCGATAACTGCGGCGTTCCCACCTCCATGCGCGCGGAGGTGCTGCGCCGGCTCGCGACGAAGAGCAAGGTAATCGGCGAACGTTTCGCGATCTGCTCCAGCCACACGCATTGTGCGCCGATGTTGATTGGAGTGCTGCCGAATCTTTTCGGCATGGACGTTCCGGCGGAGCATTTGCCTGCCATCGAGCGCTACACGCGTGAACTGACCGACAACATCGAAAAGGCCGCGCTGGCAGCTCTGGCGGACCGCAAACCGGCCACGCTGGCCTGGGGTGTCGGCAAAGTGGGTTTTGCGGCGAATCGGCGCGCGTTTCCTTTGAAGCCGATTGATCACGATCTGCCCGTTTTGCGTGCCACAGGTGCGGATGGCAAGGTGCGGGCCATTTTCACGAGTTACGCCTGCCATTGCACGACGATTGGCATTGATGAAATCCACGGCGATTGGGCCGGAGTCGCTCAAGAAGCCCTGCAACGCGAGTTTCCAGGCGCGATTGCGCTTACCGCTCTCGGCTGTGGCGCGGATCAGAATCCGAATCCGCGACGCACGATGGAACTCGTCAAAAAATACGGCGAAGACCTCGGCGCTGAAGCCAAACGTCTCGCGCAAGGCGAACTCAAGCCGGTGAATGGCTCGATGGAATGCCAGGCGAAGCAGATTCAACTCGCGTATGACAAACTGCCGACGCGCGAGGAATGGGAGGCACTCGCCGCCTCAAAGACACCGGCGATTGCGTATCACGCGAAGAAGAATCTCGCACGACTCGACCGTGGTGAGAAACTTCCGACGGAACTGCCTTACCTCGTGCAGCGCTGGAGCTTTGGCGAGGACATGGCGATGGTCTTCCTGCCCGGCGAGATCACCGTGGACTACTCGCTGCGCATCAAGCGCGAGTTTGACCGTTCACGCATGTGGGTGAACGGCTACTCGAATGACGTGCCGTGCTATGTGCCCTCGCGTCGTGTGCTCGAAGAAGGCGGCTATGAAGGCGCGGGTGCGATGGTGTATTATGACCGCCCGACGAAGTTCGCGCCGGATGTGGAGGAGCGCATCATGGGTGCGGTGCATGAAGTGATGCCGAAGTCGTTTTTGACGAAACCGGAGCAGATCAAGCCCGCTGCTGCTCCGCAGGCGATTGCGTATAATGACCATTCGAATCTACTCGTTGTGCGTGATGTGAAGGGCAGTGAGCGTCCGGTCAAAACTGCCGAAGATTGGGCGGAACGGGTCGCACACATCAAAGCGAACATGCAGCAGGTCATGGGACCGCTGCATGACACCTCACGCTGGGCTCCGCTGGATGTTGAAGTCGTCTCCGAGGAGAAAACGGCGAAGTATCTGCGCCGCAAAGTGCGCTTCACGCCCGAAATCGGCGACCGCGTACCAGCGTGGCTGCTGATCCCGAATGATCTGCCTGCCAGCGGCAAAGCACCCGCGATGCTGTGCCTGCATCAGACAACGAAGATCGGCAAAGACGAGCCTGCGGGCCTCGGTGGGCTGCCTTCGCTGCATTACGCGGATGAACTGGCCGAACGCGGCTATGTGTGCCTCGTGCCGGATTATCCGTCGTTCGGCGAATACGACTATGACTTCAAAAAGCACGGCGCAGCGCGCGCCAGCGGCTCGATGAAGGCGATCTGGAACAACATGCGCGCCGTCGATCTGCTGGAAACATTGCCGCAGGTGAACAAGGATCGCATCGGCGTCATCGGGCACTCGCTCGGCGGGCATAACTCGCTCTTCACGGCCGTCTTTGATCCACGTCTCAAGGCGGTGGTCACGAGCTGTGGCTTCACGCCCTTCCACGACTACTACGGCGGCAAGGTCGCTGGCTGGACCAGCGACCGCTACATGCCGCGCATCCGCGACGTGTATGAAAACAACGCCGACAAGATCCCTTTCGACTTCTACGAAGTCATCGCCGTCATCGCACCGCGCGGTGTCTTCTCAAACTCACCCCTGAAGGACAACAATTTCGACATCGGCGGCGTGCGGAAGGCCTATACGAAAGCCGGGGAGGTCTTTTCGCTCCTCAAAGCGGAGAAAAACCTCAAGCTCGTCACTCCTGATGCGCCGCATGATTTCCCTGAAGCCGAGCGCATGGCCGCCTACGAGTGGCTAGACAATTTGTTGAAGTGAACCTCACTTCTTCATCAGCGGATGCAGTCCGTTGCGAAAACCGCGATTTTAAAGCCGTAGGTTTGTAGCAATGCCAAAGAAAACCCTCACTTCTGCCTGGATGATTGCGATGCTCGCTGGAACGGGCTTCGCTGTCGAATCATCGCGTCCGCTGAGCTTCACTCACGACATCCAGCCTATTTTGACCAAGGCGGGATGCAACGCCGGTGTGTGCCATGCCAAGGCGATCACCGGTCAGCGTGGATTCCGCCTCTCCGTGCTCGGTTTTGAGCCGGAAGAGGACTATGAAGCCATCGTGAAGCAAGGCAAAGGCCGCCGCGTGTTTCCGCCGGCACCCGAGGAAAGCCTGCTCATCACGAAAGGCGCGGCCATCGTGCCGCACACGGGCGGGAAGAAGCTGGAAATCGGCTCTGAGGACTATAAGACGCTGGTGCGCTGGATCGCTGAAGGCATGCCTTATGCGCAGAAAAATGAACCCAAGCTCAACGACATCATCGTGGAGCCAGCCCGCGCGACTTTGCAGGTCAAGACCACGCAGCAGCTCAAAGTCACTGCGCGCTACTCCGATGGCAGCAGCCGCGATGTGACCAAGCTCTCGCTCTTTGAGGCCAATGACCGGGCCATGGCCGAGGCCAGTGAGCAAGGTCTCGTGAAGACACTCGATATTCCGGGCAACGTGGCCGTGATGGTGCGCTTCGGCGGCAAGGTATCGGTTTGCAGTGTGTCGGTGCCGCTTGGCGCTCCGGTGGATTCGCTGCCGCCGGTAAAGAATTTCATCGACCAGCATGTCTTCGCGAACTTGAAGCAGATCGGCGTGCCGCCATCGCCGATTTGCGATGACTCCAGCTTCCTGCGCCGCATCTCGCTCGACATCGGCGGCCGTCTGCCGACCGACGAAGAAACGAAAGCCTTCCTCGCGAGCAAGGAACCTGACAAACGCGACCGCGCCATCGAGGCGTTGCTCAATTCGCCCGACTACGCCGATTACTTCGCAAACAAGTGGACTTCGCTTCTCAAAAACCAGCGCACCGAGGCCGCCGACATCACCGCAAACTTCGCCTTCCACGCCTGGATGCGCGACAGCTTGCTGGCGAACACGAAGTATGACCAGATCGTGCGCCAAATTCTCGCCTCCACCGGCACCATCGTGTCGAATCCGCCAGTGGCTTGGTACAAGCGAGTGAAGGAGCCGAACGTGCAGCTCGAAGACGTCGCGCAGCTCTTCCTCGGCGTGCGCATGCAGTGCGCTCAGTGCCATCATCATCCCTTCGAGCGCTGGACGCAGGCGGAGTATTATCACCTCGCGGCTTTCTTCAGCCAGATCGGCCGTAAACCGACCGCCATCGCCGGCGAGGATCTCATTTTCCACAAGCGTGGTGTAGCGCAAACCGAGCACCGCAAGACACGCGTCATGCTAAAGCCCGCTGGGCTCGGCGAGCCTGAAATGGACATCGCGCCCGACGATGATCCGCGTCTCGCGCTGGTCGATTGGATGAGCAAGAAGGACAATCCCTTCTTCGCCAAGTCGCTCGTGAACCGCTACTGGAAACACTTCTTCAAACGCGGTCTCGTCGAGCCCGAAGACGATCTGCGCGACACGAATCCGCCGACGAATCCTGATTTGTTCGAAGCATTGGCCAAGAGCTTCACTGACAGCGGTTACGATTTGAAATCACTCGTTCGCACCATCACGCAGAGCCACACCTACCAGCTCAGCTCGACGCCAAACGAGCACAATGCGGTGGATCGCCAGGCCTTCTCGCACTTCTATCCAAAGCGCATGACCGCTGAGGTGCTGCTCGACAGCATCGACATGGTCACCGGTTCCAAAACAGACTTCGCCGACCTTCCACCCGGCACCCGAGCCATCTCACTGCCCGACAACAGCTACACCCGCGCCTCACCGTTTCTCAAAGTCTTCGGACGCCCCGACAACACCAGCGTCTGCGAATGCGAGCGCGTCTCATCCGCCAGCCTCGCGCAGAGCCTTCACCTCATGAACGCCGCCGACGTGAAAGCCAAGCTCACGGCCGCCGGTGGTCGCGCCGAGATGCTCACCAAGGCCGAGATGTCCGAGCCGAAACGCATCCGCGAACTCTACCTCGCCGCCTTCTCCCGCGAACCTGCCGCCGATGAAATCCGCATTGCCGAAACCCATCTGCTGAAGCCTCGCACCGACGCCACCGGTAAACCGCTCGATTCCCAACGCGCCAAACGCAACGGCTACGAAGATCTGCTCTGGGCGCTGCTGAACACGAAAGAGTTCCTCTACAATCATTAAGACCATGCATTCGAAAACAGCCCTCATCCTTGCCTCCGGCATCTTCATCGCTGCCTCCGCTTTCGGCCAGCAGGTCACACTGCCGCTACCGCGTTTGCTCACCGTCATGCCAATGGGCGGTCAGGCGGGCACGAATGTCGAAGTCACGATCGCCGGTGAAAACATCGAAGACGTGACCGAACTGACCTTCTCCTCGCCGAAGATCACGGCGAAACCCGTGGCCGGAACGACGAACAAATTTGCTGTCAGCATCGCAGCCGATGCACCAGTGGGTGTGTATGATGCGCGAGTGATGTCACGGCTCGGCGTGTCGTCGGTGCGGGCGTTTTCAGTGAACAAGCTGCCGGAAGTCGTGCGCACGAAGGCCAACAACACGGTGGAGACAGCGATGGCACTGCCTGTCGGCATGATTTGCAATGCGACGATGACGAAGCGGGCGGTGGATTTTTATTCCTTCCAAGGCGTGAAGGACAAAGCCGTCGCCATCGACTGCGCGGCGGTCGGGATCGACTCACGGCTCACGCCGGTGCTCATCCTCGCAGATGCGAAGGGCGGCGATCTGAAAGTGAACCGCACCGGTGGCATCATCGACTTCACTCCGCCTTCGGATGGCACTTATCTCATCAAGGTGAGCGACCTCACCTACCAGGGCGGCGAGCGTCATTTCTATCGTCTCGCGCTGCAAAACTCCCCCGCGCAGCCACAACCGCAAACCGCGACTGTCAGCTCGATGTCCTGGCCGCCTGTCGGTCTCTCTGCGACGGCTGCCGCAAAGGAAGTCGAGCCGAACAACAAGGAGTCACAGAAGATCACGTTGCCATGCGACATCGCGGGTGCTTTCTACCCCGCTGCCGATGTCGATACCTTCGAGTTCGCCGCCAAGAAGGGCGAGACGTGGTGGGTGGAGGTCGCCAGCGAGCGACTCGGGCTGAACACCGATCCCTTCGTGCTCGTGCAGCAGGTCAAAGATGGCAAATTCACCGACGTGGCGGAGCTTTATGACATCGCACCGCCGATGAAGACGACGAGCAACGGCTATTCGTATGATGGCCCGCCTTACGACGCCGGTTCGCCGGATGTGATGGGCAAGTTTGAGGTCAAGGAAGACGGCACCTACCGCCTGCAAGTGCGCGATCTCTTTGGCGGAACGCGCACCGATCCGAACAACATCTATCGACTCATCGTGCGTCAGTCCACGCCAGACTTCTCCCTCGCCGCGTGGGCCATCCACATGACGCTGCGCAACGGCGACCGCGCCTCGCTTTCCAAGCCGATGGCGCTGCGTGCGGGCGATTCGCGCGCCTTTGAAGTCGCCGTGCAGCGCCGTGATGGTTTCGATGGCGAGATCGACATCAGCATGGAAAACCTGCCCCCAGGAGTGACCGCCGCCGGTTTGAAGATCGGCAAGGGCAAGCCTTACGGCCACCTGATCCTCACCGCGTCCAGCGATGCGAAGCGAGGTTTCTCGCTCGCCAAGATCGTCGGCAAGGCCACGATCAATGGCGCAGTCGTCTCACGCCCTGTCCGCGTGGCGAGCATGGAATGGCCGGTGAAGGACGCGAAAGGCGAAATCCCCGCTCCACGCCTCATGGCCGACGTTCCCGTGTCCGTAACCGATTCCGAGCAGGCCCCGCTGACCATCGCGTTGGCTGAAAACAAAGTCTTCGAGGCCAAAGCGGGTGAGACGCTGAAAATCCCGCTCAAGCTGACTTGGCGCAATGAGTTCAACGGCACCTCGATCAAGGTGAAGGCCTACGGCGAAGGCTTCAGCGCCATCAAGGAGTTCGACATCCCGCTCAAGGCCGCCACGCACGAGCTGGTGCTTGACCTCGCCGCGATGAAGATCGCACCCGGTGAGTACACCTTCGCGCTGCAGAGTCTCGGCATCTGCAAATACAGCTACAACCCTGCCGCAGTGCCTCTGGCCGAGGCCGAGCAAAAGAAAGCCGAGCAACTGCTCGCCGCCGCCGCTGCCGAAGCCAAAAAAATCGCCGCCACCGATGCCGAGGCCGCAAAGAAAGCCGCCGAGAAACAGAAGCAGGCTGAAGCCGCCATGACCGCCGCATCGACACGCATGAAGTCCGTGACGACCGCCGCGAATCCGACCGACACGGTCGAAATTCTCATCTCCGAACCGATCCGGGTTTCCGTGAAGCCCGCAGCAGTCACCACCGCCAGCAAGTGATGAAACAGCACGCCCTCCTCGCTCTTCTTTGCACCTCGACAGCCGCCCTGGCCGCCGATCTGGATTATTACAAGGACGTTTATCCCTTCCTGAAGACGAACTGCATCTCGTGTCACAACAAGACCACGACGAAGGCGGATCTGAATATGGAGACGCCCGCGCTGATGATCAAAGGCGGTGAGAATGGAACGGCGCTCATTCCGGGAAAGAGCGCCGAGAGCCTCGTGGTGCAGGCCTCGCTGCATCAGCATGACATGGAGATGCCGCCGGGAAACAACAAGTCCGGCGCGGTGAATCTCACTCCGGCGGAGATCGCGATTTTGAAGCAGTGGATCGACCAGGGCGCGAAGGCGTCCGCGCAGCAGGAGCGCGCGGTGGTGTTGCAGGCGTTCGCGGCCAGCGTCGATCCGATCTACAGCGTGGCGATGACCAAAGACGGGCGCTATGTGGCCTGTGGACGCTCGAATCACATCTTCGTCTATGATCTCGCCACACGGCAGTTCGTGGCGCAGATCAGTGATCCGGCGGAGAAGAACGGCGCGGCGCATCGGGCGCTGGTGCAGTCGCTTTCCTTCAGTCCTGACGGCACGAAGCTGGCGAGCGGCAGTTTCCGTGAGGTGAAAATCTGGAAGCTTGAAGCTGGCAAACCTGTGGCAAGTGCCGCGAAAGCCGTCTCGGCACCTGCGAGTGCCGACTTGATCAAAAAGATCACCACCGCAGGCAAAGTGGTCGTCTTGAGCAGCGCGATGTCCGCCGATGGCAAGCAGGTCGTCACCGGTTGCGCCGATGGCTCGGTGCGCGTTTGGGATGCCGCGACGGCGAAGCAGATCATCGAACTGCGCGGCAGCGTGGCGGCGACGAAGAAGACGGCGGAGCTGGATTGGACCATCGCGGCACAGACACTGGAGACGGCTTTTCAAAAGAGCGAAATCGCCCGCATCGAAGCGCAGGACAAGGCGCTCGATGTGCTGCTCGGCAAAGCCAAGGAAGCCATCGTGACGATGAAGAAGGTGCTGCCAGAAAAACAAAAAGCTGTGACGCCCACCACCGAAGCCAAGACCACTGCGCAGAAGGCCGTGGATGAAGTCGCAACCAAGATCAAAGCCGTTCCTGGCGGCAAACCGGATGCCGCGCTCGACAAGCAGCTCAAGGATGCGCAGGACAAGCTCATCACGGCCAAGATGACCGAGGTATCCGCGCTCGCCGCCGTTTCCGCCGCCGAGAGCAATGTGAAGGACGCCGAGGACGACTTGAAGCGCATCAGTGACTCAAAGGCGAAGAACGCCAAAGCCGTCGCCGCCGCGAATGCGGCCATCGCCACCGCCAAAACCACGCAAGACAAGGCCACGGCCGATCTCGCGGCCTTGAAGCTGGCTTTGACCAAAACGGCAGCGAAGCCCATCGCCGTGTCCTTCTCCGCCGATGCGCAACGTGTGGCGTCGATGTTTGAAGATGGCACGCTGCGTGTGTGGGCCGCCGCGACCGGCACGCCGATCGAAGAAAGCGGTGGCAATGTCGCTGCAACCACAACCATCACTTCCGCGCCGGATGGTTCATTCGTGGCCACCAATGCACTCACACAGACTGTCGGCAGCACGCCGCGCTGGACGTTGGAGCGCAAGATCGACCAGAAGGGTCTCTTCGCCGACCGCGTGAACGCTGTGCGCTTCAGTCCCGATGGCAAAACGCTCGCCACCGGCGGCGGCGAGCTTTCCCGCTCCGGCGACATCATCATCTTCGATGTCGCAACCGGCAAAGCCACGCAGACGTGGAAGGAAAAGCACACCGACACCGTCCTGTGCCTCGATTTCTCGCCCGATGGCAAACGCCTCGCCTCCGGTGCTGCCGACAAGATCGCCCGCGTCACCGACATCGCCTCCGGCAAGCAAACGAACCTGTTTGAAGGCCACACGCATCACGTCATGGGCGTCGCCTTCCGCAGCGATGGCCGCGTGCTCGCCACCGCCGGCGCTGAAGGCACTGTCTCGACTTGGGACATGATCATCGGCGAGCGAAAGAAGAAGATCGAAGGCTGGACCAAGGAAGTCACCTCCTTGCAGTTTATCGGTGCCACGAATCAAATCGTCACGAGCGCTGGCGACAATCGCGTCCGCATCGTCACCGACGACGGCGCCGAAGTCCGCGCCATCGCCAATCTCCCCGACTACATGCAAGCCGCCGTCAGCGTCCCCAACGGCAGCGCCATCATCGCCGGCGGCGAAGACAGCCTGCTGCGCGTCTGGGATGGCGCGGGGAAAGAGCTGGTGGCGTTTGGGACGAAGTAGTCCTCAATCTCCACGGGAGCAGCTTGATGGAAACACATGTATTGACACAAATGTATCCATTCGAGTAAACTGAACCCATGCCATCCACCGTTCGAATCTCTGAAACAGGACGCAGCCTCCTTGCACAGCTCGCCCGCGAGGCAGACACCAGCATGACGGTCGTGCTGGATGCCGCATTGGAAACCTATCGCCGTCATCGCTTCCTCTCCCAAGCCGCCGCAGCTTACGAAACGCTTGCCTCAGATGCGGATGCATCCGCTGACTATCGCCGCGAACTCGCTGACCTTGATGCCACTAGCGCCGATGGCCTCCAACCCTACGCGCCCTGATCTATGCCAACCGGTCCATCGGCAACGAGGGGCGATGTCTGGCTCGCCGACTTGAGTCCCGTACGCGGCCATGAGCAGGCCGGAAGACGCCCGGTGCTTGTCGTCTCCGTCGATCCCTTCAATCAAAGCCGCGCCGATCTTGTGGTCGTGATCCCCATTACCTCCACGCTGAGAAGCATACCCTTCCATGTCGTCGTCCAGCCACCCGAAGGCGGCCTCACGAATCCTTCCGCTCTTCTTTGTGAGGCCGTCCGCTCCATCAGCAAAGATCGCCTCATCACCCGCTGGGGAAGCGTTCTGCCAGCGACGATGGCGAAGGTCGAGGATCGGCTGCGCATGCTGATGGGACTTTGAGTCAAGGTTCAAGATTTAGCCCGGATTTCTCACACCTGGGTGCGCTTGAGCGGGTGAGGAGGGGCGGCTAGGCTTTGATTACCAAGGCAAAACGCAGCATCACCGACCTCCATGCACCCGACT
>Ga0209573_1001307_pt1 | contig 40132 bp, 28 predicted proteins | sample TNRBio252014_DNA_FD_185870 | JGI IMG/M metagenome (GOLD analysis project Ga0209573, IMG submission 185870) | Wastewater treatment Type I Accumulibacter community from EBPR Bioreactor in Madison, WI, USA - TNR Reactor_6/25/2014_ DNA (SPAdes)... | ecosystem: Engineered > Bioreactor > EBPR >...
GAACACGAACATGGGATCGCTCAAAAAGCGGAGAAAAACGAAGATCAACAAGCACAAGCGCAAGAAGCGCATGCGCGCGAACCGTCACAAGAAGCGTTTGCGCTACAAGTCGTAACCGCTAGCCTCCTGGCATGGCTTGTCTCCGCAGGGCGAATCGATGGTATCGACGCGCCGGACGTTGTGCCATGCAGTGTTGCCATCTCGTGGCCTGCATGGCCGCGCTGTCCGGCGTGGGTTCGTCTCTCCAGGCGGCCGCGTCGGCGGATTTGTCACTCGGCGTCAAGGCGTCAGACCATTCCGACCTCCGGCTTTTGCCCGGCGGCGAGGTCAACGCCGATGTCCTGGCCCACTACAGCGCCGCTCTTCAATTTGAGGCGTCTGGAAAGCTGCGCCAGGCGCTGGAGCATTACCTGGCTGTCTTCAAAGCCGATCCCACCAACGCTGAACTGGCCGGGCACACGGCTGGCATCGCGCTCCAGTTTCAGGGCCGTCCTGCCGCGCTGAAAATTCTCGAAGACGCCGTGCTGGCCAGTCCGAACTCGCCCGCACCACTCCTGAATTTGGCGCGGTTTTGCAGTACCTATCCGCCGGAGGATCTGTTTGAGAAGGACGAGCGTCCTGTCCAGGCCGTGACCGAGGCATTGCAGCGTTTCCCGACACATGCCGAGGTGTATGAAGGCGCGGCGCTGCTTTACCTCACGCTCAACGAGCGGGAGAAGGCCGTGGAGGTCATGAATCAGGCCGCACGACAGCCCAGCCGCGATCCGCAATTCTGGCTGGCCACCGGCCGTACCGCCGGGCGTGTCTGGCCGCTCGGCCAGGCGGAGTTTCAGATGGAGTACCGCCAGCGCGTCGCGCCTTTCTTTGAAAACGCCCTGAAGAACGTCACGAAGCGCGATGCCGAGCAGGTCACGCTCGAAGTCGCCCAGCAGTGTGTGCTCACGAACGATCTGGACCGCGCCCGCCAGCTCTGCGAGAAGCTGAGCGCCGAGCACGACAGCCTGGAAGCCCGCAAGCTTCTTTACCGCCTTTACGGCGCGGCCGAGCAGAAGGACAAGGCGCTCACCACGCTCGAAGCCATCGTCAAACAAGCGCCGGAGGATGCCGAGCAGCGTCGCCTGCTTGCCATCGAGTACGACAAGCTCAAGCAGCCGGAAAAAGCCATCCCGCAGCTTGAGGCGGCGATCCAGAATGGCGGCGGTGAGATTGGCGACTATGTGAAGCTCGGCTGGCAGCTCTACCAGACGCAGCAGTTTGAAAGCATGGTGCGCCTCGGCCAGCGCAGCGTGCGCTTGTTCCCTGATCACCCGCTGGTGCATTACCAGCTCGCCATCGGTCATCGCTCACGCGAGGACTGGGCTGCTTCGGTAAAGCACTTTGCAGAGGCGGAAAAGCATGCGGGGTCCACGCAGGTGGAGCTGCTCGATTATCTCTTCTATTATCAATACGGCATCACTCTGGAGCGCATGGAGCGTTTCGAGGACTCCTCCCGCATGCTGGAGAAATCCATCACCCTCACCCCGCGTGAAGAACCGAAGGCCGCCGCCAACACCATGAACTTTCTCGGCTACATGTGGCTGGAGCAGAACACCAAGCTCGACAAGGCGGGCGAACTCATCACCAAGGCCAACGAACTCCTGCCAGAGACGCCCGCCTACATCGACAGCCTCGGCTGGTTCCATTACAAGAAAGGCAACTACCCCGGCGCTTTGAAGGAATTGCAACGCGCCGAGGCGCTGCTGGTGCCCATCGCCCCCGAAGACGCCGAAATCCTCGAACACATCGGCCTCACCCACCAGGCGCTCGGAGACAAGGCCCAAGCCCTCGATTACCTAGAACGCGCGAACGCCTTGAACACACCCGAGCCGAAGGCTCACAAACGCATCAAAGACGCTCTCAAAAAGCTCAAAGGCGGCGGAAAAACTGACACGGAGAAGAAGTGAAGAAAAGCATCGGCCTGAAGGGCCGAAGGATTCCAGCCCAGGGCGAAAAGCCCTGGGAAAACGTGAGGCCAATCAGCTCAAGGTCATGGCGCTCTGAAAGAGCGCAGGAGAGCTGCCGCAGCCGTTCCTGCGCTCTTTCAGAGCACGACCTTCGGTCCATGAAGTCCATATGGTTCGCGTTTGCTTGAGCCAGCGCACCCGCACGAACTTTCCGGATAAACCCTTTTTTTCCGAGCCTTCCGTGTGTTCCGAAAGCCGTTGTTCTTCTTCTCAGTCATCAATCATGCAGCCGCTCTTCGGAGTTGATGAAGAACCAGCACGCCGCGCCGAGAAAATAGGCCACGGCAAACAGCGTGATGTTCATGCCCCAGTCATTGTCTGTGGCGGCAAGCACGAGAGGCACCACCATCGGGGCGATCGCGCCACCGGCGTTGCCCATCATGTTCATGCTGCCGGAAAGCGCACCGGCATGGCGCCCGCCCACGTCCATGCAGGTGCCCCAGGCACCGGGCATGGCCAGGTCATTGCACAAGGAGGCAAGCCCGATGGCCAGCACGGACGCGACCGGCGCATCCGTTTGCATCGAGATCAGCAGCATCACACCGGCAACACTCATCCCGACCACACCGAGCCAGCGACGCGTCCGCGCGATGCTGCCAAACATCCGGTCCAGCCGCGCGGAAAGCATCCCGGCGATGATGCAACCGATGCCTCCGAAGAACAGCGGCACGCAGGCCAGCAAGGCGCGCTCCATGTCCGTGAGCGTCGTGAACTTCTCCTTCAGGTAAGTCGGGAACCAGGTGATGTAGAAATACCATGCGTAGGACATGAAAAAGTACTGCGCCCAAAGCATCCAGACCGTGCGCGAGGCCACCAGCCGCCCCCACGGCATGGAGTGATCGCCCGGAGGATGCGTTTCACCGATGTGCGCCAGTTCGGCGGCATTCACCGACGGGTGATCCTTGGGGTGATCGCGGAACCAGCGGAAAAACGACAGCGCCCACACCACACCGAGCAGTCCGAAGATCAAAAACACCCACTTGTAGTGCAGCCCGAGGCCGACCTTCCCTTCCGTGCCGCTTGCGAGCATCCATCCGACGAGCAATGGCGTGAACGCACCTCCCCAGCGTGCGCTGAGCCAGAGAATGCCCTGCGCTTTCACACGTTCAGCCACCGGGAACCACAGCGTGAAGGCCTTCGTTAGGTTCGGGAAGCACCCCGCCTCTCCCACACCGAACAAAAACCGCGAAACGACCAGCGAAACCAAGTTCCACGCCCAGCCCGTGGCGACAGTGAAGAGCGACCACATCGTCACCACCCGCATCAGCACTTTTCGCGGCCCGATGCGATCACCCAGCCAGCCGCCGGGAATTTCAAACAGCGCATAGGCCCAGCCAAAGGCCGCAAAAGCATAGCCCATCTGCGTCTTCGTCAGCCCCAGCTCCTCCTGCATCATCGGCGCCGCCTGCGAGATGCACACGCGGTCGATGTAGGTGATGATCGCCAGCGTGACAGCAAAGAACAGCACCACCTGACGGGCGCGGGAGGGACGGAGGGAGGAATCCATTGAATGAATCCGCATGCTGGCACGCGCCGCGCCTTAACGTCAACACTCAAACCACATCCCTGGCCAGCAGATCAACCTCAACGCCTCATGCCCATGCGATCCTAATGACAGATAAACACCCTGAAGAGCAGTAACCACCTCTCAATCCAGCGCCTCGGCGGTCCACGCACGACTGGAGACTCCGCGAAAGAATGAAGCAGCGGCGCACGAATGACTTCACCACCATGAAACCGACGCTTCTGTTTTCTTCACTCGCCTTGGCTGTGCTCTTTGCCTCCTGCTCCAAAGAGCCGGTCCCACCCGCTGGCTTCAAAGCCATCTTCAATGGCAAAGACCTCACCGGCTGGCATGGCCTGAATCCACACAGCGTCATGAAACTCGAAGGCGAGAAGAAAGACGCCGCGCTCAAGAAGATGCGCGAGGAGTTTCCGAGCCACTGGAGCGTGGAAAACGGCGAACTCATCAACGATGGCAACGGACCCTACGCCACCACGGACGCCGAGTTTGGCGACATGGAATTCCTCATCGAATACAAGACCGTGCCGAAGGCCGACAGCGGCATCTACCTGCGCGGCGTGCCCCAGGTGCAGATCTGGGACAAAAACCAGGTTTTTGATCCTGCGAAGCCCACACGCCGTCCTCACCTCGGCTCCGGCGGCCTTTTCAATAACACGCCGGACACTCCCGGACGCGATCCGCTCGTGCTCGCTGACAAAGATTTCGGCGAGTGGAACAGCTTCCGCATCCGCCAGATCGGCGCCCGCACCTGGGTGTGGCTGAATGACAAGCTCGTCGTCGATGGCGCGCCGATGGAAAACTATCCCGACAAAGCGGCCCCCTACCCCGCGAAAGGCCCGATCATGCTGCAAACCCACGGCGGCGAAATCCGCTGGCGGAATCTCTTCGTGCGGGAGATCGGCGCTGACGAAGCCAAAAAGATTCTCGCCGAGGCTGACGCGAAAAAATAGGCGCACACGACAAACGAGCGCAAAACTCATCGGCACGGAACGCGCGTTTCATCCATCCATGCCACCTCAGGGGGGGAAGCATGGGTTCAACGTCTTCCCTGCCCCGAACGGTCCACCAAGTTCTCATAGATCTTGCGCCGTTCGTCCAGGCCGAGACCCTGGTTGCGCAGGCCGAACATTTGTTTGTTGATGTCCTCGCGCTGCGAGACGCTCAGGCGCGCGAGTTTGGCCACCATCTCAGGCGGCGGTGCCCTGGGGTAGCCGTCCGCGTTGAAGCCTTCCTTGTAGTTCACGGCGGCGTTTTTCGCCTCGCTTAATTGGGATGAGCTCAAAGGCGGTGAGTTCCCACCCGAACCGCCGCTGGAGCCAGCGCCCGACTTTGCCAGGACGGTCTTTTTGGGCGGCTGTTGGTAGCGGATGGAGACGACCTCTCCTCCCGGAACCTGGATCTTTGCCGACCATGTCCGCATTTCGGCTGAATTTCCTCCGACACCGACCAACTGCCATCCCTGAAAGTTGGCCGTTTTAGAGACCACATGCGACTCCATGGTTTTGGTGTCGAGAAGAGTGGCGAAGACATCGTTCTCGAACTGCGCGACGCCCGTGAGAATAATCGAATCGGAAACGCCCAGGGAGCGTGTGAACGGCGAGTTCGTGAGCAGCGCTTCAAAGTCCTCCTCCTTCACGGATGGCGGAATCGCTCCATCGTCGTCAGGCGGCGGAGTCTGAGGCATCGCATCGGCGCCATGCAAGGTCACGATGCCGCACAAGCCCGCGAGAAAAACGCATTGCCACAAGCTCATGATCTTCCTCCTAACGAAATTCGGCACGGTCGCATGGAGCCAGGTACGGCGGCAAACCGGCTAAACCATCACCGCAGCTTCTGAAACTCCGACCAACCCTCCCAGGCGATGCGCTGAAGGTCGGCACGGTCCTGGTCGGAAAACTTGCGGGTGATAGGATCCCCATCGCGATCCTTGGTCTTGTCGTTCCGTTCACCTTCGAAGTGCCGGGTGTCGGTGACGGAGTCGATGGGCAGGCCGACAGGGCTTTGACCAAACAACGCGGTATAAAGCGTGCAGGCCGTGAGGTAGCTCATGGTTTGGTTGAGATGCGCGTCATTGACGAAGCGCAGGGTCAAATCGGGCCGCTGGGTCTGGAAGCGATGTGCCACGAGCGCCATCGGAGCGACCGCAGCGTCGATCTTCTTCGCCAGCGCGGCGATGGCGCGTTCCTTGGCGAAGATGGGCGCTGAATCCGGCGCTGCGGTCAGTGGTTTGTCGTTTTGGGTCAAAGGCGTCGTCTCATACAGAATCACGCGGGCGCCCTGCGCCTTCGCCAGCTCGGCAAACTTCGGCGCATACTCGGCATACAGCGTGGGATCGCCCTCAATGTCATCGCGGTAAGACTGGAGCACCACGACATCCCAGCGCTGCCGGTTGGCCTCGATCTTCGGCAGCAGCGCCCGATGCCGTGCAAGGGCGCTCGGGGCGTATTTGTCCTTCGGATCGTCGGCAGCAGCTTTTTCGAGTGCCTCAATGGTGGCTTTCTCCTCAGCCTCGGTGAGCGTTGATTGCTTCACAATGTTCTGCGTGCCCAGCCGCCAGTGATCTTTCAGGGTGCGTCCGCCATAAATGATGTCGGTCGGGTTGAACGTCAGCCCAGGCTGCCCCGCCTCCGCCATCGCCTTGACCACGGTGGAGAGATTGTGCCGGGCCGTGAAGCTGTTGCCGATGAAGAGCACGTTCAGCGTTTTCTTCCCGCCCTCCGCGCCAGCAGCCATGGAGAATGAGACAAAGGCAAAGGCGAACAGGGCGAATCGGTGAAACATGCGAGTCATGGGTCGGAGAGGATAAAAAGCCGGGAGACCGCCGTGGATCGGCCCGGCTTCAGGGGATCTTTCTTCAAAATGGCGTTATCAGAAGCTATGGCCGCTTTCTTTTCGCCACCTTGAGCGCCCGTTTGCCACTTTGGGGCGTATCGCTACTCTCGCTGTCCCCTCATGTCTCGTGTGCCGAAAAAAACTGCCCGCCGCCCTATTTCTGACGACGTCATCCGCATTCGCGGGGCGCGGCAGAACAATCTGAAGGGGATCGATCTCGATCTGCCGTTGGGAAAGCTGAGCGTGATCACGGGGCCGAGTGGCAGTGGCAAGTCGTCGCTGGCGTTCGACACAATCTACGCGGAAGGCCAGCGGCGGTATGTGGAGACGTTTTCGCCTTACACGCGGCAGTTCTTCGAGCGCATGGACAAGCCGCAGGTGGATTCGATTGAAGGCATTCCTCCGGCCATCGCCATCGAGCAGGTGAACAACATGCGCAGCACGCGCTCGACCGTCGGGACGATCACGGAGATCAATGATTACCTGAAGATGCTCTTCCCACGCATCGCCTCAGCGACGTGTCCGTCGTGCAAGCAGGCGGTGAAGCCGGAAACGACGGAGAGCATCCTGCACACGCTGCTGCACTGTCACGCGGGCAAGCAGGCGCTGATTCTGTTTCCCGTCCCGGTCCCGAAGGACACCGCGTCGGCTGATTTCGCGGCCTTTTTACAAGCACAGGGCTTTGTGCGCATCTGGCTGTATGGGCAGATCGTGCGCCTCGATGAAATCACCGAGCGCAAATTGCCCGCGCAGGTGATGGTGGTGCAGGATCGCGTGACGCTTGAAGCGAAACAGCGCGCGCGCATCAGCGAGGCGGTCGAAGCGGCGATTCGATTTGGCAAAGGCAAGGTGGCTGTCGCGTTCGAGGTCGGAGTTTCAAGTTCCAAGTCTCAAGTTTCAAGTTCTCCGCCCTCGAATGCCAAGGCGGTCACGACAACTTTGAACTTTGAACCTGAAACTTTAAACCTCTCCACCGACTGGAGCTGCGCGGACTGCGGGATTACGCTGCCAGCACCGACGCCGGGTTTGTTCAGCTTCAATTCTCCCATCGGCGCGTGTCCAACGTGCCGTGGCTTTGGTAGAACGCTCGGGCTCGACATGGGCAAGGCGATTCCCGATGAGTCGCTGAGCATCAATCAAGGTCTGGTGCGGCCGTTTCAAGGCAGCACCTATGGCGAGTCGCAGCTCGATCTCGAACGTGCGGCGCGCAAGCGTGGCGTCGATATTCACAAGCCGTTTGAGGATTACAGCGATGCGGATCGCAAATGGCTCATCGAAGGAACGCGGGACGATCCCGAGGAGGCTTACAATCGCGGTGAGTGGTATGGCGTACGCGGATTCTTCAAGTGGCAAGAGTCGCGCAGCTACAAGATGCATGTGCGCGTGTTCCTGAGCCGCTACCGCGCCTACACGGAGTGCATGGACTGCGGCGGCGGGCGTTTGAAGAAGGAGGCGCACAACTTCCGCATCGGCGAGCACACGCTGGCCGATCTGTGGCGTCTGCCTGTGAGCGATCTGCATCCTCTCGTGCAATCCTGGCCGCTCAAAGACGGCGATCACGCCGCGGCGATGCTGCGCGATGAAATCGCCAGCCGCATTAGCTACATGGATCGTGCGGGCCTCGGTTATCTGAATCTGGATCGTCAAACCCGCACCTTGAGCGGCGGCGAACTCCAGCGTGTGAATTTGACGACCTGCCTCGGTGCATCGCTGGTGAACACACTTTTCGTTCTCGATGAACCGAGCATCGGCCTGCATCCACGCGACATCGGCCGCCTCATCGGCGTCATGGAAGGCCTGCGCGACAAAGGCAACACGCTGCTCGTCGTCGAGCATGAGGAAGCCGTGATGCGCAGCGCCGACAACGTCATCGACATCGGTCCTGGCCGTGGCGACAAAGGCGGCGAGTTGGTATTTAGCGGACCGCTGTCGAAGTTGAGTGCGAAGGTTGGATCGCTCACCGGCGACTACTTGTTCGGAAGAAAGTCAGTGCCAGTGCCGAAGGAGCGGAGAAAGTTCGGAGTCCCGCCTTCAGGCGGAAAGGGCACCGCAACATCCAAGAGCCCCAAACCGCCTAAAGGCGGGACTCCGTACCTCAGCATCCACGGTGCGCACCAAAACAACCTCAAGAAGCTTGATGTGGACATCCCGCTCGGCGTGTTCTGCTGCGTCACGGGCGTCAGTGGTTCCGGCAAATCGACGCTGGTGCATGACGTGCTCTACCGGAACCTGCAAAAGCTGCGTGGCGAGGTCTGCGAGGACGAACCGGGCCGCGTGAGCAAAATCACGGGCCATGAAGATCTGCGCGAGGTCGTGATGGTGGATCAATCGCCACTGGCACGCACACCGCGCTCGACGCCAGCCGTTTTCCTCGGTGCGTTCGATCACATCCGCACGCTGTTCTCCGAAACAGACGATGCGAAAGCGCAGGGCATCATGCCCGTCTTCTTCAGCTTCAATTCCGGCGAAGGCCGCTGCGAGCGTTGCGCGGGCAACGGCTACGAGAAGATCGAGATGCAGTTCCTCAGCGATCTGTATGTGACGTGCCCCGAATGTGAAGGCCGTCGCTATCAGCCGCATGCGCTGAAAATCCTGCTGCATGGCAAAAGCATTCATGACGTGCTTGGTTTGACCGCCGAGGAGTCGGTGGCGTGGTTCAGCAGCCCGTTGTTTGAGTCGTCAAAGAAAGCCGCGCAGATCGTGACGCAGCTTCAGATGCTCAACGAGGCCGGACTCGGCTACTTGAAGCTCGGGCAGCCGCTCAACACGCTTTCCGGTGGTGAAGCGCAGCGTTTGAAGCTCATCGGGCACCTCATTGAAAACCCGACCAATCCCAAAGCGAAGCAAGGCTCCGGCAGCCTGCTTCTGCTCGACGAACCAACCACCGGCCTGCACTTCGATGACATCGCGCTGCTGGTGAAACTGCTGCAACGTCTCGTCAACGAAGGCCACAGCCTGCTCGTCATCGAGCACAACCTCGAAGTCATCAAATGCGCCGACTGGGTCATTGATCTCGGGCCAGAGGGCGGTGCGGCGGGTGGTGCGTTGGTGATTGCGGGAACGCCGGAGGAAGTCGCGAAGTGTGAGGCTTCGCATACGGGGCGGTATCTCAAGCAGGTGCTTGGAGTAGCTCGACTTTCCAAAGTCGAGTTCGAACGTTCCAAGGCACGCGTCTCGACTCTGGAGAGTCGAGCTACAACAAACACGATCAGCATTCGCGGTGCGCGTGAGCACAATTTAAAGAACATCAGCCTCGACATCCCGCGTGACGAATTCGTCGTCGTCACCGGCCTCAGCGGCTCGGGCAAGTCATCGCTGGCGTTTGATTTGATCTTTGCGGAAGGACAGCGGCGCTTCCTGGACAGCATGTCGGTGTATGCGCGGACGTTTGTGGAGCAGATGGAGAAACCGGAGGTCGATTTGATCACGGGCGTGCCCCCGACGGTGGCCATCGAGCAGCGCATCTCGCGTGGCGGTGGCAAATCGACGGTGGCGACGGTGACGGAGTCGTATCACTTCCTGCGCCTGCTGTTTGCGAAGCTGGGCACGCAGTATTGCCCGAAGTGCGCGGTGCCGGTGAAGAAGCAAAGCGTGCAGTCTATTTTGAATGCCGTGATGAAGCAGGCGACCAAAGGACCGCTGCATCTGCTGGCGCCGCTGATCAAGGTGCGCAAAGGATTCCACAACGAGGTGGCGGATCATGCGCAGCGGCATGGCATCGAGACACTGCTCGTCGATGGCGAGTTTCGCGAGACGCAGGGCTTCCAACGGCTGGAGCGCTTCAAGGAACACAACATCGACGCGGTCATCGCCAAGGTCACAAAGGCCGATTCGGATGAGAAATTGCGTCCGCTCGTCGAGGCGGCGATCAAAATGGGCAAGGGCACGATCAAGCTGCGTTTGGCAGATAAATCGACATCGGTGCTAAGCACGGAGATGAGCTGTCCTTCGTGCGGTTTGTCGTTTGAGGAGCTTGATCCGCGACTGTTCAGCTTCAACAGCCCACATGGCTGGTGCAAAGACTGCCGCGGCTTTGGCGTCGTCGGACGCAAACTCGATCTGAGTGATCGCCAGCCCGATGTGTCGGTGCTGGAAGCCGAGATGGAGGAGGAGCGCCGCTTCAACAGCGAGGACGAGGAAGACGCGCCGCGCCAAACCTGCACGAGCTGTCACGGCAGCCGCATCAACGAGATCGGCCGTGCGGTGCAGCTTCAAGGCAGCACGATTCAGGACTTCACCTCGCTCACAGCGGGCGATGCGGGCAAGCTCATGGGCAAACTGAAGTTTGCCGGCACGGAGGCCATCATCGCACGCGACATCGTGAAGGAGATCGAGCAACGGCTCAAATTCATGCAGGAGGTGGGCCTGGGTTATCTCCAGCTCAATCGCAGTGCGGACACGCTCAGCGGCGGCGAGGCGCAGCGCATTCGTTTGTCGGCACAGCTCGGCAGCAATCTGCGCGGTGTCTTGTATGTGCTCGATGAGCCGACCATCGGCCTGCATCCGCGCGACAACGAGAAGCTGCTGGACACGCTCTCCGCACTGCGGGACAAGGGCAACTCGCTGCTCGTCGTCGAACACGATGACGAAACGATGCGGCGCGCGGACACGATTCTCGATCTCGGGCCGGGCGCGGGCAAATTCGGCGGCGAGGTCATCGCGCAAGGCACGCTGGCGCATCTGCTGAAGAACAAGAAGAGCGTGACGGGCCAGAGCCTGAACAAACCGCTCAAACACCCCTCACGCGGCGAGCGCCGCGCCTTGCCTGCGCTCAAATCGAAAGACGGCTGGCTGCGCGTGACCGGCGCGACGGCAAACAACCTGAAAAACGTCGATGTCGCGATCCCGCTCGGTCGTTTGACTGTGCTCACCGGCGTAAGCGGCAGCGGCAAGAGCTCGCTGATGCATGGCGCGTTGTCGCCGGCAGTGCGCGAGAAGATCAGCAAGTCGAAGGCCAAGATCGTTCATGCGTGGAAGAGCATCACAGGCTTTGAGAACTTGCAGACGGTGCATGAGGTCGATCAATCGCCGATTGGGAAGACCAGCCGCTCGTGTCCGGCGACGTATGTGGGCATCTGGGATGACATTCGGAAGCTGTTCGCGCAGGTGCCGCTCGCCAGAACGCGTGGTTACTCGTCGGGCCGCTTCTCCTTCAACACCGAAGGCGGACGGTGCGAAACCTGCGGCGGCAATGGCGAGATCAAGGTCGAGATGGCCTTCCTCCCAACGACGCGCGTGCATTGCGAGACGTGCAACGGCCTGCGATTCAACGCCGCGACGCTCGAAGTCGAGTACAACGGCAAACACATCGGCGAAGTGCTGCGCATGAGCATCACCGAAGCAGCGGAGTTCTTCGCGCCCGTGCAAAAGATCGCACGTCCGCTCAAACTGCTCGCCGACACCGGCCTGGGCTATCTCCAGCTCGGCCAGCCCAGCCCCACGCTCAGTGGGGGCGAGGCCCAGCGCATCAAGCTCGTCACCGAACTTCGCAGCGGCGATGGCCGCACGATCAAAGAGCAGCTCAAAGGCATCACCAAGGCCGGGAAGCGCAATCTCTACCTCATTGAGGAGCCGACCATCGGCCTGCACATCCAGGACGTCGCCAAACTCATCGACGTGCTGCATCGCCTCGTCGATGAAGGCCACACCGTCGTCGTCATCGAGCATCACCCGGATGTCTATGCCGAAGCCGACTACCTCATCGACATCGGCCCCGAGGCGGGAGCCGAAGGTGGCCGCGTCGTCGCTGCGGGAACACCTGAGCAGGTGAAGAAGTGCAAGGAGAGCCGCACGGCGCGGTTTTTGTGAGCTGGATTGATCATTGACGAATTAAAGTTGGAGTAGTTTGATCCGCCCATGCCCGAAAAAGTCTCTCTTTATCGTGTCTTCATGGCCTCGCCGGGTGATGTCATTGAGGAGCGTGCCGTGGTCGAGGAGGTGCTGAAGGAATGGAACCTCCAGCATGGCAATGATGCGAAGGCACGGGTAGAACTTGTGAGCTGGCACACACACTCGTATCCTGCAACGGGAGACCGACCGCAGGCTTTGATCAACAAGCAGGCGCTGAATTCATCCGATATTGTGGTGGGCTTCTTCTGGTCTCGGTTTGGCAGCCCGACTGGCGTCGCGCTATCGGGCACGGTGGAGGAAATTCGTGAAGGCATCGCTCAAAAGAAGCCGGTGATGGTTTACTTTTCCAAGCGCACGCCAGCCGCCAGACCGAAGGCCGACGAACAGGCCAAGATCGATCAATTCAAAGCAGATTTTGGCAGGCAGGCGTTGTTCTGGGAGTATAGTGACATCACGAGTTTCGAAAAAGCGTTCCGCAATCATCTGGCGCAAGTCATGAGCAAGCTCATCCAAAGAACGTCACGCAGGAAATAACATCATGGCTGTCAAAATCACCAATCAAGTCACCGGCAACCGGAACACGGTCATCGGGCAGATTGTCTTTTCAACGCCCAAGGTGAAAAGCGTGAAAACGGAATATCCCGCAGGCTCCATCGGCGCTGATTTGCTGCGCCGAAATTATGTGAAGTATCTGGTGGAGCGTTATCACAAGTTCAAGGAAGCCGATGGCAGCTTTGGCAAGGCCTCGCGCCACAGCTACGCTGTCATCTATAAAAATATCGAGGCCAGCTTCAAAGCTCCCGCCTATTTTGTGCCGGTGACCCGGTTTGACGAACTGGTGGCTTATCTTCAAGGCCGCATCGACCGCACAATGCTCGGCAAACGTAATCGGTCACGCGGACAGGCCTGCTACAGCACGTTTGATGAGTTCGAGATGGAGATGAGCGGTGACAGCTAGGAGCAGCGCGAACGACGCGGTTTTGGTGAGTTCAGACCAGGAAATTGAAAAGCGCCGGAATTCTCGCGAAAGTTTCGCCTCTCATGCGACGGATGATTGACTCGCCCTTCTCCTTCGTTCGTATCATCGTCATGAAAACCGCGCTCACCCTTCTCACCACCTTCCTCATGGCTTCTATCGCCCCGCTTTCTTCTGCTGCCGACGCCCCTGCCGCTAAAACTGAAACGGCCATCATCGGCGGTGGCTGCTTCTGGTGCGTGGAGGCGCAGTACCTCCTGGTCAAAGGCGTGAAAAAAGTCGTCAGCGGCTACGCCGGAGGCAAAACCGAAAACCCGACTTATGAGGACATCTGCACCGGCGAAACCGGCCATGCCGAGGTCATCCAGATCGAGTTCGATCCTGCGGTCATCAGCTTCAAAGAGATCATCGACCTCTTCTGGGACGCGCATGATCCCACCAGCGTGACGAAGGAGGACATGATCAAACACGGCAAGCTCCTCCCCAAAGGCACCGCCTACCAGGGCAACGACTACGGCACGCAGTACCGCTCCGCCATTTTCTACACCAGCGAGGAGCAGAAGAAGATCGCCCTGGCCTCCCGCGACGCCGCCCAGAAGAACTGGAAAGACCCCATCGCCACCGAGATCGCCCCGCTCAAGAAGTTTTATCCTGCCGAGGACTACCATCAGAACTTCAAAGCCCTCAACCCCAACCAGGGCTACGTCCGCGCCGTCGTCGATCCCAAGACCGAGAAGTTCAAGCACACGCTCGAAGAGAAAGGCAAGATCAAGCCCGAGGCGAAGTGAACCGGACGTCGTAGCACGGGTTTTCTAACCTGTGTTTTTCAAAGCACCACGAGTTGGAAAACTCGTGCTACGGCTCAAAACCCCGTTCGCGTCGGCTTAGAGCCGTTCTTGGACGCCAACTCGATCCAGTCGATTTCCACCGTCTGCTCCTGCATCGGCAAATACAGCCGCACGATGCCGAGCGGGCCTTCGGCGGGCAATTCGATGGTGATTTCTTCCCAATCGCCGCCTTTTAGCGTGAAGTCGGTTCGCTTTTGTTGGCTGCCGACACCGCCAGGCAGCCAGTCGAAGTGGCTCGTGCCTGCTTGAGCTTTGATTCGGAACTTCGCGATCGTGGGGCCACTGTGTTTGCCAGCCGAGAAGCCGAGGAAGCCTTCAGAGCCGATGTTTGTGATGATAAGGATGCCGTCTTTGACCGCGCCTTTGCAACCGCGGGCCTTCCAGCCTTGCAACGCAGGATCTCCATCGTCTTTGCCCTTGGTTGCGGATTTCGCGGGCGCTTTGGCTTTGCCCTTCGGCTGCTGCTTGCCTTCGAGGTCTGGGCGATACTTCGCCGGATCAAATGCTGGGTTCGGCACGGGCACGACGGCCTTCGTGTCGGCGAGGAACTTTTCGATCATTGCATCGAGTTCAGTCACGAGTTCGGGCTTCTGAGCCGCGAGGTTGTTTTTCTCACCGAGGTCATCGCGCAGGTTGAAGAGCAGATGACGATGCGCACCTCTTTCACCGCCGTGGAAGATGCGGATGAGCTTCCAGTCATCTCGATGCACCGAAACGCTCGGCGGCAGCCAGTCAGGCACGCCGGGATTGTGCGGGAAGTATTGGAAGACGGCCTTCCCAGCGAGTGCGTCGCCTTTCAGCGCGGGGAGAATGCTGAAGCCGTCGAATTGCTGCCCCTCCACAGGTTTCAAAGCGAGCGCTTCCAGCAGGGTGGGATAGAAATCTTCGCTTTGAATGATCGCATCGCTGCGTGTGCCGGCGGTCGTGATGCCGGGCCAGGCGATGACTGCAGGCACACGAACGCCTCCCTCAAACATGCTGGCTTTGCCACCGCGCAGCGGGCGGTTGCTGGTGGGCGTGGTGCCATCGACCTCGTTATACATGTTCCCGCCGTTGTCGGAGGTGAAGATGATGATCGTGTTTTCCGCCAGCTTGAGCCGGTCGAGACCGTCAAGCAGCGTGCCGATGGCGTCGTCCATGCTTTCGATCATCGCGGCGTAGGTCGGGCTGCGCTGCGCGTCCTTCGGATCAATGCGGCCGCGATGCTTCTCGATGCTCGCCTTCTTCGCGTCAAAGGGCGCATGCACGCTGAACATCCAGTAGTTCATGTAAAACGGCTTCGCGGCCTGCTCCCCCATCCACGCCACGGCCTCCGTTGCCATGCGGTCCTCAATGTGTTCGCGGGGCGCTTTCTCTTTGAAATTCGCAAACTTCCACGGCGCGACAAAACTGCCCGCAGGCCCCGGCCCTGGATGATGCGGCAGATCGACCTCAAACCCCTGCTGCAGCGGCGAATACGGCTCCGGTCCGAGGTGCCACTTCCCAAAATGTGCCGTGGCATAGCCCGCATCCTTCAGCGTCTCCGCCAGCGTGCGATACTCCGTCTTCAACCGTGTCGGCGGATCAGGCAGGATCGCCTTTTGATCCGGCGGAGCCTTCTTGCCCGTCGTCGCCTGCAAAACGACGCGCGGCTCATGGCAATTCGGAGTGGTGATACCTGTGCGGGCAGGACTCAACCCCGTGAGCAACGCCGACCGCGTCGGCGAGCACAACGGACTCGCCGAATATGCCCGCGTGAAAGTCATCCCCCGCTTCGCCAGCCGTTCGAGGTTCGGCGTCTGGTAAAGCGTCGTCGTCCCGTAAAGCGTCGTGTCACTCCAGCCGAGGTCGTCGGCGAGGATGACGATGACGTTCGGCTGCGCCGAAAATGACGAATGAAGAATGGCGAATGACGAAACTAGAAGGAGGAGAAAGCGAAGCATCGCGCCCTTAAACGCCGTCCGCGGCCAGACATTCCGGCAAAGAGTTTGTCGGAACCCTTGGTGGGCTTAACTTAGAGGCGCTGACATGATACTCATTTGACGCTATTGGCTTGGGATTGTCATGGTCGCCGGATTAGTGCGGTTTAGGATTTTGCAATTTTAGTCGGGCAAGACACCGGTTTGGGCACCTCTGGAAAGCATGGAGCGATTGTCAGCAGCCTCTAGCATTTTCAGCTCTTCGAATCTGCTTTTGCCAACCAAATCCACGATTCGGCTGTCCCACAGATATCCTACAGCAGTTTTCTCCTGAAAACTTAGTGTCGAGGTTTCCACATTACCTGCTTCAGGCTTTTTGATCCAGAGAAGCTGTTCTTTTTCCCGCTCTCTTATCATTTGGCGCACACTATCTGCCACCGTTTGGGTGAGGCCCCATGTTCGGAACAGGCGGTCATACTCGGGATTTCTCCGGCTCATCATGGCATCAAGCCTTTCATCGACATCTTTTTCATTTGTTAAGGCAGCCATTTTTGCAAGCAGGTCGGCCTTTTTCTCGCGATATTCTTTTGTACTTTGATTGAGGGGTGCCTTGGAACTCGATGGGGGCTTAGGCGTACGGTCTTCAGAGGACGGCTTTGTTGTTGGTGAGGCGCTCATGTTTGATGCTGACGTGCGAGTGCCTTCACTGAGTACAGTTTGGAACCCCAAGAAGATCAGTAGTGTGACAAGCAGCAGAGAGAGCAAGACGATGACTTTTGTTTTCATGGCAGGTAAATCATATCAGCATAGCTGCTAGTTTTGTAGTTATCACTTCCAAGCCTTCAACTCAATCTCCTGAAACTCCGCGCCTCCCGCAGGCAGATGCACGCGCATGTGGATGACGCGGGCGGTGGTCGGGATCTCTAGGGTGGGAGTTTGCCATTCGGCGGTGGCTTGGAGGGGGAAGGTGAGGCGGTTGGCGGGGAGGAAGTCTTGGACGCCACGCGATGGTTTCTGGGCTTTGGTAAACTTGGTGTCACAAGGCACATAATGATAGGCGGGCAAGAATCCTTCAGAACATCGCTCCACACGTCATGATTCGACCGACCTGCAGCGTAGGTTTGTCATGAAGGCTTTTTTCAATGCTCTCCTGATCGTTTCATCCCTCTCTGCTGATCCCATCGCCATCGGCTCGCGTCGCGAGTTGTTCGTGGACGATTTCCTCATCGAAAAACTCACCGGCAAGGCCGAGCAACGCCTCCATCAGCCCCAGCCGCAGGAGATCGCCATCACGCATGATTTGCCGTGGGAGGGCAGTGGCAGCGGCTATCACAGCATCTTTAAAGACGGTGACAAATACCGCATGTATTACAAGGCATGGCAGCTCACCGTCACGCCTGACGGCAAGGTGAACACCGGCGAGCATCCACTCTTCACCTGCTACGCCGAAAGCGATGATGGCATCCATTGGCGGAAGCCGGAGCTTGGTTTGCACGAGTTCAACGGCTCGAAAGCCAACAACATCGTCATTCCGCGCGGCAAGATGGGCAAGGTGAACCCCGATGGCGGTCACCCGGCCGTCTTTAAAGACGAAAACCCGAACGCGGCTCCCGATGCGAAGTACAAGGCCATCATGCGCTCCAATTCGCCCAAAGGCCTGCTCGCGCTGAAATCCGCCGACGGCCTTCGTTGGTCGCCAATGGCCGATGCGCCTGTGATCACGGATGGCGCTTTTGATTCGCAGAATCTCGCCTTCTGGGATGCGCACAGCGGCGTGTATCGCGCCTACTGGCGCTACTTCACCGGTGGCACGACCGACGAGAAGAACTGGAAGCCCTCGGGTGATCGCGCCATCCGCACGGCCACGTCGAAGGACTTCATTCATTGGGAGAATCAGCACGACTTGAGCTACACCGACTCACCCAGCGAGCAACTCTACACAAACCAAGTGAAGCCCTACCATCGCGCGCCGCACCTGCTGCTCGGTTTTCCCACGCGCTACCTCGAACGCGGCTGGTCCGAGAGCATGCGTGCGCTGCCAGAGCGCGAGCACCGCGAATGGCGCTCTAAAGGCAGCGACCGCTACGGCATGGCGATCACCGAAGGTCTCTTCATGGCAAGCCGTGATGGAGTGAAGTTCAAGCGCTGGAACGAGGCCTTCCTACCGCCTGGCATCGAGCGACCCGGCACCTGGAACTACGGTCATCAATACCTCGCCTGGCATCTGGTGGAGACGAAATCCGCGCTCGATGGCGCACCGAATGAACTCTCGCTCTACGCAGGCGAAAACTACTGGACTGGCACCAGTAGCGAACTGCGCCGCTACTCACTGCGTCTCGACGGCTTCGTCTCCATCCACGCCCCGATGAGCGGTGGGGAGCTGATCACCAAGCCGCTCACCTTCACCGGCAAAGCCCTCACGATGAACTTCGCCACCTCTGCCGCTGGCGGCATCCGCGTCGAAATTCAGGATGCGAATGGCAAGGCGTTGCCCAGCTTCAATCTGGACGACTGCGAGGAACACTTTGGCGACAGCATCGAGCGCACTGTCGTGTGGAAAAACGGCACTGATGTCAGCTCGCTTGCCGGAAAGACCGCGCGCCTGCGCTTCGCGCTGAAGGACGCGGATCTTTACTCGATCAAGTTTGAGTAGCCGGTTTCTGGCGGTGCTTTCGTCCGTTCAGCAGTGCGCCGATCCAGGTATAGCGCGCCAGATATTCGTAGCTGACCAGCAGCAGCGCGAAAACACCGTCGCAGACCAGCAAGAACTTCCACCCGGCCGCCAGCGGCCAGTCACGCACCCAAAGCTGGGCCGCGATGACGAGCGGCAGGTGCGCCAGATACATCCAGTAGGAGGCATCAGAGAGATAGCGAATCCACGACCGCTCCTGCGACACGAAACGACGAAACAGTCCCATCATCGCCGCACTCATCATCCAGACGTAGATCACTTGCAGCAGGATGGCGATGCCGCGCAGCTTTACGCCGCCGTAGGTCGTTACGAGGCCAACAGGATAAACAACCAGGAGCGCCAGCGGCAGTGTCAGCCACCAGCGACGGCCCAGTCGGTCTTCGTGGTCCCCGCTGTCGAAGTACAGCGCACCATAGCCGAAGAAGATGGCGTAATAGGCCAGCAGATGCAGCGGCGGCAGGATGCTGGATGAGGTGTCCGGGCCGAAATTCGGCATCGCGCGGCCCATGAACCACGCGGGGATCAAAGTGAGCGGCACCAGCCAGAGATAACTCAGCGATGAAGTGACCCAGAGACGCGGTGCAGGCTTCCATCCGATGCGATTCGCGATCCATGCGCACACCACAAAGCCCGCCACCATCCAGCAGAGGAACCACAGGAACCAAAGATGGCTGAAGATCGGCATCTGCGTCAGAAACAACCAGATCACGACCAAGGGACGCGATTTCACCTCCTCCCCGCCCCCGCCGAGCATCTGCCGCACCTCCTGGCGACCCTTTGTGACGGCTTCCCTCTCCACCGGCACTTTCATGACCTTGGCGATGAATTGCGTCACGCCCCAGTCCACCAGCGTCGCGTCGAGCGCCGTCTCGCCGCGCTCATTCTTGATCTTGGGGTCGGCACCGGCCTTCAGCAGCTCGCGTGCGATGTCGGCGCGACCCAGAAACGCGGCTCCGTGCAAGGGGGTGCCGCCATCGCGATTCGCACGTTTTGCATCCGCGCCGCGCTGCAAAAGCAGCTTTGTGACATCTTCGCGCCCGAAGATGGCCGCGTAGCTCAGCGGCGTCACGTTGAGCACGGGATCGGGTGCGTTCACATCCGCGCCATCATCAAGCAGGCGGCGCACGAGGTCGCGATCTCCGACCGCGCTGGCCTTCCACAAGGTCGGCGGCCCTTGTTCGGCCCTTCGCGCCCCGGATTGCGCCGCGACCGCGCCGAGCCAGAACATCGCCGGCACGATCGTGAGCGTGCCGATCACCAGCGGCAGAAACACACGCTTGAAACGGTGCGCGATCACCGCCCGCACTCCGCGACGTCGCCAAAGCATCGCGGTGAAGAAGCCGCTCAACACGAAGAACAAGGGCATGCGAAAGCCATGCACCGCGCTGATGAGCACCTGAAACACGCCGCTCGTCCGCGAGTCCTGCACCATCCACGGCCCGCCCGTGAAAGACAGCGCGGCGTGCAGCGCGATGCCCAGCAGCATCGCAAACGCACGCAGGGCATCGAGATCGTGGCGGCGGCTGGAGGGGGGCGGGAGTTCCATGCGGTGCGTCGTAAACTGCCGTGCTGCGCCGAGGTTTCGCGTTTGTTTTCACGGTTGCAGCCCGAGCAGCTTCAAGCTGTCGCGATGAATCATCGCCTCGATCTGCGCCACGTCCAGACGCGGCAGCTTCGTGCCCTCCAGCATGTCGTTGAGCTTGCGGATGCCATCGATGCTCGCATTCACCGTGGTGAAGGGGAAGTCGGTGCCAAAGAGCAGCTTGTGCCACACACCGTATTCCTGCGCGAGCATGAGTGAGTTGTAGAGCTGCCAGGGGCGGTAATGCAGCGCGCTGACATCCGCAAAGACGTTCTCGTGCTTGCGGATCGTGACGATGCATTCGCCTTCATACGGATGACCGAGGTGCGCGAGGATGATCTTCACGCCGGGGTGCTTCAACGCCACCGGCTCGATCAATCGCGGTAGCGTGAAGGCCAGCGGTGCCTGCGCAATGAATGTGGTGCCCATGTGCAGCAGCACGGGCAGGCCGTTTTTCTCCGCATACTGCCACAGTGGTTCCAGTTTCGGATCATCGGGGCTGAAACCCGCATACATCGGCAGCAGCTTGATGCCGCGCAGGCCGAGTTCTTCGTGTCCGGCCTTCATTTCGCGTTCCCAGCGATCCTGCGTGGGATCGACTGATAAAAAGCCGATCAGACGCTGCGCATCCCGTGCCACATAGGCCGCCACAGTCTTGTCATTCACCCACAGCCCACTGAGCTGCGCCTTGCCGCCGAAAACAATCGTCCGAGTGTCCTCCGGTGCCGTGGCACGATACGCCTCATACGTCGCGCTCATGTCCACCTTCACCCCTGGCCGCGCACGACCCGCTTGATGGATGAAGTCGTCGGAAAAGTCGGATGGGAAGTTCCAGGCGTGGGAATGGACGTCGATGATCATGTGGGAAGATGAGAAGCTAAAAGCGCCGTCTGATCAGATTCATTCATGTGAAGAATGTTTCCGGCAGTGCCAGTGCCCGCTCGTTTCGCGCTTGATGCTCACGTCGATACCGCAGCGGCGTGAAGCCGGTGAACTTCTTGAAGCGCTTCACGAATGAGCTTGGATCGTAGAACCCACAGCTCACCGCGATCTCCGCGATGCTTGCCGCTGTGTGCTGGAGGGAGTCGATGGCTTGGAAGAGCCGCACCTGCTCGACGAAAGCATACGGTGTCATTTTCATGCGCTGCTTGAAGACACGCATGAAGTGGCTCTCAGAGAAGCTGCAGCGTTTCGCGAGCTGGATGATGGTGATGCGCTCGGCGTAATGTTTCGAAATATGCTCGATGGCGGGCAGCAGGCGGTTAAGCTCGGCATTCTCACCCATCACGTTGTAGTATTCTTCGTTGATGGTGATGAGGCCGATGACCTTGCCCTTTCGATCACGGAGCGGAAACTTGCTGGAATAAGCCCATTTCATCGCATGAGCGAAAAAGCCCACGGCATGTACTTCGTTGATCAAGGGCTTGCCGTGTTCGAAGACTTGCAGGTCGTTCTGGCGGTAGCTCTGTGCGATGATCTTTGGAAACAGGTCGAAATCGGTCTTCCCAACCACGTCAAAACCCGGGGCAAGGTGAACGACCTCACGCAGCGCCCGACTCATGTAGATGTAGCGTGAATCGAGGTTCTTGATCATGAACATCGCCCTCGGAATGCGTTCCAGCGGATCAAGGATCTGGCGCAGATCACTGACTTGCTGGAAGAACTCTTGCTGAATCGGCTTCATGACGGGAGGGGTGGGATATTACCATTTTTTGGTCGTCCCGCCATAGATAGAGCCGCTGTGGGCAGCGTTTGTTTCCCTGCATGTCCATTCGTCACGTTCTCCAAGCCTCGATCTCCTGCGCCATCACGAGCGCGGTCGCGCAGGATGTGGCGTTCTTTGAATCGAAGGTGCTGCCAGTGCTGAAGCAGCGCTGCCTTGAGTGCCATTCGCATGAGAAGAAGATGAAGGGCGGCCTGACGCTCGATTCGAAATCCGGCTGGGAGGAAGGCGGCGAGAACGGGCCGGCTATCATGGCCGGGAAACCGGAGGAGAGCCTCATTATCAAAATGGTGCGCTGGACGGACAAGGACCATCAGATGCCACCAAAGGAAAAGCTGCCTGCGGCGGAGATTGCGGTGCTGGAAGAGTGGATCAAATCGGGCGCACCTGATCCACGCGTGCTGGTGACGCGTCCGACCTCGACGGACTGGTGGTCGCTGAAGCCGCTGCCAAGGAAGGGCGCTTTGCAAGCGCCCCAGGCGGGTGAAAACCGCCTCTCCTTGAATCCGATTGATGCCTTCATCCACGCCCGGCTCGCGGAGCGAAAGATCACGCCATCGGCAGAGGCGGATCGCCGAACGTTGATCAGGCGCGTGATGTTTGATCTGCACGGACTGCCGCCCACCCACGCGGAGGTGGAGGCATTTGCTCGTGAAGGTGATTATGAGGCGTTGGTGGATCGGTTGCTTGCATCACCGCGTTACGGAGAGCGCTGGGCGCGGCATTGGCTGGACACGATTCACTTCGCGGAGACGCACGGCTGTGGTCACGATCTTCCGCGCGATCATGCATGGCGGTATCGCGACTATGTGATCGATGCGCTGAACACGGACAAGCCATGGCAGCGCTTTGTGCGTGAGCAACTGGCGGCGGATCGCTTGTTCCCGGATGAGCCGCAGCTAATCACGGCGCTCGGCTTTCTCGGCGCGGGTATGTTTGATCACAGCGCGTATCAGACGGCACCGACGAACTTCGATTACCTCGACCGCGATGACTTGGTCACGCAAACGATGGCCGCTTTCACCAGCACGACGGCGAACTGCGCCCGCTGCCACGCGCACAAGTTCGATCCGATCACGCAGGAGGACTACTACGCGCTGCAATCGGTCTTCGCGGGCATCATTGAGGGTGATGTGGCCTTTGATGCAGATCCGCAGATCTCGCAGGAACGGAAGCGCTGGCAGGCGCTTCTCACGGCAGCAGATGCGCAGGACAAAACAGTGCTGCTGTCACCGGAGCATACAGCCCTCGTGGCCGATTGGGAGAAGCAACAGGGACCAGCAGTGAAGTGGACGACGCTGAGCTATGAGAGCTTCGTGAGCACCGAAGGCGCGGCGCTTTCACGCAGCGGAGATGTCATCATTTCCGGCGGAGCGAAGCCGGACAAGGACACCTATGTCATCACAACTGCCGTGCCACTCAGCAAGATGACGGCTTTGCGGATCGACACGCTCGCTGAAAAATCATTGCCCATGAACGGGCCAGGCAGACAGGACAATGGCAATCTGACGCTCAGCGAAATCGAGGCGCATCTCTTTGGGCCAGGCGCGGCTCAACCGGTGAAGCTGAAGTTTTCGCGTGCGACCGCAGACTTCGATCAGCAAGGCTGGACATCGTCGATGGCGATAGACGGCAATCCCGCCACGGGCTGGGGCATTCATCCGGCAGTGGGCCAGTCGCATCATGCCGTGTTCGAGCTGGCCGCGCCTCTGACATTGAAGCCAGGCGCGAAGCTCGCGATTTCGTTGAAGCAGTTGTCGGGAAAATCTCACCTCATCGGCCGCTTCAAGCTCTCCGCCACGGATGAACCGGCCTCACATGCCGCAGCCATGCCAGCGCTCGCTTCCGAGGCTCTCATCATTCCAGAGGAAAAACGCAGCGAGCCGCAGCGCCTCGCGCTAGCCGCTCATGCGCTGCGCATCCGCGCCAATGAAGAAACGCGGAAGCTGCCTGCGCCTTCGCTCGTGTATGCCGCAGGCAAGAAGGCGGATGTTTTGCTCGCCGTGAGCAAAGGCACGCCGACCACGATGGCGAAGCCGAAAGTCGTGCAGTTGCTGAAGCGCGGCGAATTCGACAAACCGATGGCCGAGGTGCCCAGCGGTGCGCTCAGTGCTATCAATTCCATGCCTTCGCGCTTCACAGCTGCCCATGCAGGCGATGAAGCGGAGCGCCGTGCCGCGCTCGCGGATTGGATCGCCGATGACAAGAACCCGCTCACCTGGCGCAGCATCGCAAACCGCGTGTGGCACTATCATTTCGGTCGCGGCATCTGCGATACGCCGAGCGACTTCGGGCGAATGGGCGGCGTGCCTTCGCATCCCGAGCTGCTCGACTGGCTGGCGTGCGAATTGCGCGACAGCGGTGGCTCCTTGAAGCATCTGCATCGGCTCATCGTCACCAGCGCCGCGTATCGTCAGAGTAGCGAGCAGCGCGACGATGCGGCGAAGCTCGATGCCGACAACCGCCTGCTCTGGCGCATGAACCGCCTGCGGCTCGATGCCGACAGCTATCGCGATTACGTGCTCGCCACCGCCGACAAGCTTGATCTCACCCTCGGCGGCCCCAGCGTGCGGCAATTTGTCACCGGCCCGGCCGTGCAGCTCACGCCGACGCTCGATTACACCGCCTACGACTGGGCTGCCGCGCCCAAACATCGCCGTAGCATCTATCGCTTCGTCTGGCGTGGCGTGCCCGATCCCTTCATGGAGACACTCGACTTTCCTGATCTCGGTTTGCTCGCGCCTAGCCGCAGTTTTTCCGCCTCCTCGCTGCAATCACTCGCGCTCTACAACAACGCCTTCGTCCTGCACTTCAGCGGTGAGCTGGGAAAGCAGATCAAATCGCCCGCTGAGGCTGTGCGCCGCATTTTGCTACGTGAACCGACAGCCGATGAAGCCATCCAGTTCGGTGCGTATGTGAAGAAGAACGGACTCTCCGCGCTCTGCCGCGTGCTGATCAACAGCAACGAGTTCTTGTTTGTGAACTAGATCATCCTTCATGAAGTCCCGAATCCTCAACTGGCTGCTTGCTCCGCTCCTCGCGTTTGCCGTGGAATCGAGCGCTGAGTCCGTGCGCTACAATCGCGACATCCGCCCCATTCTGTCGGACAACTGCTTCGCCTGCCACGGACCGGACAAGGCCAATCAAAAGGGCGGTCTGCGGCTGGATGTGCGTGAGCAGGCGATGAAGCCGGCGAAGTCGGGAGACGTGGCGATTGTTCCTGGAGACGTGAGCAAGTCCGCGCTGATCGCCCGCATCGACACCACGGATAAAGATGAGGTGATGCCGCCACAGAAAGCGCATAAGACTCTCGCCAAAGCTCAGAAAGACAAGCTGAGGCAATGGATCGCCGAGGGTGCGAACTATGAACAGCACTGGGCCTTCATTCCGCCTGCTACGGCGCAGCTTCCCGAGGTGAAGCAGGCTGGATGGCCGCGCAATGACATCGACCGCTTCATTTTGAGCCGCGTGGAGGCCGAAGGTTTTCCGCCTTCAGCCGAGGCCGCGAAAGAGGTGCTGATCCGGCGTGTGACGCTCGATCTGACGGGCTTGCCGCCGACGATTGCGGAAGTGGATGCCTTTGTCGCCGATGCCTCACCACAGGCCTACGAGAAGGTGGTGGAGCGGCTGATGAGATCACCGCATTACGGCGAGCGCATGGCGGTGGACTGGCTGGATGCGGCGCGCTACGCGGACTCGAACGGCTATCAGGTGGATCGCGACCGCGAGCTGTGGCCGTGGCGCGACTGGGTGATCAAGGCGTTCAACGACAACAAGCCATTCGACCAGTTCACCATTGAGCAGCTTGCAGGCGATCTGCTTCCAAATGCAACGCTGGAGCAGAAGATCGCCACCGGCTTTCATCGCAACCACATGCTGAACGAAGAGGGCGGTGTGCTCGCGGATGAGTTCCTCGCTGAATACACGGCGGATCGTGTGGAGACCACGGCGGCAGTCTGGCTCGGTCAAACCTTCAACTGCGCACGCTGCCATGATCATAAATACGACCCGTTCACGCAGCGTGATTTTTATTCAATGAAGGCATTCTTCCACAACATCCCGGAGAAGGGCGTGGGCATCTACTCGAATCCCATCCGCATCAATGCGCCGCCGTTTGTGAAGCTGCCCGCGCCGGAGATCGAGGCCAGAATCGCCGCACTGAATGCGAAGATGAAAACCGTGAATGACAAGCTTGCCGCGTTGACGAGCAAGTCGGCGGAAGGAGTGGATGTGTGGGCCGGACGCATGGCTTCAGCGTCGGTGAAGTGGGAGCCCGTCAAACTGCTCGCGGCGAGCGGCGGCGACCAACCGCCACGCCTTGATGCTGCGACGAACACGCTCGACGTGGGGCCGCAGGAGACGCGACAGAACAACATCAAGATCACGGTTGCAGCGCCCAAGGGCCGCGTGACAGCTCTGCGATTCGAGTGTGGCACCACGGCATCTGCCGAGAGCTTTCAGTGGAGCGAGCTGACGGTCACCAAGTTCAAACTGCGTGCCGCAGCGCTTGATGACTCGCTGGCGACCGCTGAGCTAGAGAAGGTCCTGGACCGTGACCGCAAGACCAAGGCGGTGCTTTCCATCACTCCTGCCAAACCGGTGAATGCTGTGTTTGAAGTTGAGCCAGGTGACATGACAAAGGATCTCGTCATCACCATCGGCGTCGAGAATGCGGGTGGCCCATCGCGCTGGCGTGTATTCGCCACGGATGCGGAGAAGGACATGCTCGTGCCGGCAAACGTGAACGCCATCGCGAAGAAGGACGCGGTGAGACGCACGGATGCCGAAAAGAAGCTGCTCGCCGATTTCCGCGCATCACAGCAGCCGGAGCAGCGCATGCTCAAAGATGAAGTGACTGCGCTGACCAAGCAGCTTGCGACAGCCGAAGGCGAGATCCCCACCACGCTGGTGATGGACGAGATGAAGGAGCCGCGCCCGACTTTCATCCTCATGCGTGGCGCTTACGACAAGCCCGGCGAGCGCGTCACCGCCGCGACACCAGCCGTGCTGCCCGCGCTCGACAAGGACTTGCCACACAACCGGCTCGGCTTTGCCAGATGGCTCGTGAGTCCTCAGAATCCGCTGACGGCACGCGTGACGGTGAATCGCTTCTGGCAGCAGGTGTTCGGCTGCGGACTGGTGAAAACAAGCGAGGACTTCGGTGCGCAGGGCGCGCTGCCGAGTCATCCTGAACTGCTCGACTGGCTGGCGCTGGAGTTCGTCCGCAGCGGGTGGGATATGAAGCACCTCATGAAGCTGATGGTGACGAGCGCGACGTATCGGCAGAGTTCAAGGAGGGGTGCTTTTCAAGCGCCCACGGCGGTTGAAAAGCGCCCTTCCTTGATTGATGACACGGACAATCAACTTCTCTCTCGCGGCCCTCGTCATCGCCTCATGGGCGAGTTCATTCGCGATCAGGCGCTCGCCACGAGCGGACTCCTCGTTGAGAAGATCGGCGGTCCATCGGTGAAACCGTATCATCCGCCCGGCATCTACGAGCAGATCACCGCTGGTAACGGCTACAACGTTTACGTTCCCGGCAAAGGTGATGAACTTCACCGCCGCAGCCTCTACACCTATTGGAAGCGGTCGGTGCCGCATCCCGCCATGCTGCTCTTTGACGCGCCGTTTCGCGAGGCCTGCACGCTGCGCCGGCCCCGCACCAACACGCCGCTCCAGGCGCTCAATCTCCTCAACGATCCCACGTATGTCGAAGCCGCACGATTCCTCGCGCAGCGCATGATGAAGGAGGGCGGCTCGTCGTTGGATTCGCGGCTCGTCCATGGTTTTCGCCTGCTGCTCTCACGCCAGCCCAAGCCGCAGGAACTCACGGCGCTGCGCTCGGCCTGGGAACGTGCGAAGAAAGAATTCCAGGCAGATGCGGAGTCTGCGAAAAGCTTCCTTACGGTTGGCGATGCCAAAACGGATGCCGCACTCGATCCCATTGATCTCGCCGCTTTCACGATGGTGGCCAGCACCTTGTTCAATCTCGATGAAGCAGTCACCAAGCCCTGATCGCATGAACGCCGCCTCCAGCTACACCGATCTCCAGCGCCGGCATTTTCTCAAAGGCATCGGAGGTGCCGCACTGGCATCGCTGATGCATCCGAACGTCTTTGCATCGACGCAGGTGCCGCACTTTGCCGCGAAGGCGAAGCGGATCATCTGGCTCACGCAAGCTGGGGCTCCATCGCAATTGGATTTGTTCGACTACAAGCCGGGGCTCGCATCGCAGTTCGACAAGGATCTGCCGGAGTCGATCCGCAACGGCCAGCGGCTCACAGGCATGACGGCGGGACAGAAGCGGTTTCCCATCGCGCCGTCGGTGTTCAAGTTTCAGCAGCACGGGCAGTCCGGCATGTGGCTGAGCGAACTGCTGCCGCACACGGCCAAGTTTGCCGACGACATCTGCGTCATCCGCTCGCTGCATACGGAGGCGATCAATCACGATCCGGCGATGACGCTGTTGCAGACGGGACATCAGATCGGCGGACGTCCATCATTTGGCTCGTGGGTGTCTTATGGGCTGGGTTCGGAGAACTCGGATCTGCCGGCGTTCGTGGCGATGATCTCGCGCCCCAGCGGACCGACGAATGCGCAGCCATTGCATGAGCGCATGTGGGGCTCGGGCTTCCTGCCGTCGCGATACCAAGGCGTGCGCTTCAACTCCGGCAAAGACCCGGTTTTGTTCCTGTCGAACCCGCCCGGCATCACGAACGAGAGACGACGCGCGATGCTGGATGACGTGGCCGCTTTGAACCGGATGAACTTCGCCGAGAATCAGGATCCAGAGACGCAGGCGCGCATTGACCAATATGAGATGGCCTTCCGCATGCAGGCCGCCGTGCCAGAGCTGGCGGATCTGTCAAAGGAGCCGGAGGGCATCTTTGAGCGCTACGGTCCCGAGTCGAAGAAGCCGGGAACGTATGCGGCGAACTGCATCCTCGCCCGCCGTCTGGCCGAGCGTGGGGTGCGCTTCATCCAGCTTTACCATCGCGGCTGGGATCAGCACAACAACCTGCCCAGCGGCATCAGAAGCCAGTGTCACGACACTGATCAACCCACCGCCGCACTGCTCGCTGAGCTGAAAGAACGGGGCATGATGGATGATACACTCGTCATCTGGGGCGGGGAGTTTGGACGCACAGCTTACTCGCAGGGTGTGCTCACACAGAACAACTATGGCCGCGATCACCATCCGCGCTGCTACAGCATCTGGATGGCGGGCGCAGGCGTGAAGAAGGGCCACGTCTTCGGTGAGACCGATGATTTCAGCTACAACATCGTGAAGGATCCCGCGCACATCCATGATCTCAACGCCACCGCTTTGCACCTCATGGGCATGGATCATCTCAGGCTCACCTATCGTTTCCAAGGTCGCGACTATCGGCTCACGGACATTCATGGTGAAGTGATCAGCGGTGTGCTCTCATGATGAATGCTGACCTCCAGTTCTCCGTGGATCGTCGCCAGCTTCTCGGCGGCTTCGCGGGCATGGCGCTGTCGCAGATGCTGGCGCGTGATGCATTGGCCGATATCGCTTTGCCAAAGCCGGAGTTGAACGGTGGCATCCATCATCAGGCCAAAGTGAAGCGCGTGATCCAGCTCTTCATGAATGGTGGCGCGAGTCCGATGGACTTGTGGGACTACAAACCGATGTTGACCAAGCAAGATGGGCAGAAACTCGGTTCGAAGGTGAAGATCGAGGGCGCGACGGGCATGCAGGGGCCGCTGATGAAGAGCCCGTTCGAGTTCAAGCAGCATGGGCAAAGCGGGCGATGGGCGAGCAGTTTGTTTCCCGAGCAGGCGAAACTCGTGGACGAGATGGCCTTCCTCATGGCGATGCAGGGCCGCTCCAATGTGCATGGGCAGAGCACTTACCTGCTGAACAACGGCTTCCTGCTGCCCGGCTTCCCCTGCATGGGCGCGTGGATCTCATACGCATTGGGCAATCTCACCGACACCCTGCCCACCTTCATCGTACTGCCCGATGCACGCGGCTTGCCCTACAACGGACGTGGCTGCTTCACCTCCGGCTTCCTGCCCGCCGTGCATCAGGGTACCGTCATCAAAGCCGGCGCAGCGCAGGCCATTCCCGATCTGTTTGCGAATGAGAAGTTCGGCTTTGCCAGCCGCCAAGCCGACACCGACGGCCTGAATTTGCTGAACCAGATGAATCGTGCGCATGCAGCAAAACATCCTGGTGATTCGCGACTCGATGCCCGCATCTCGGGCTATCAACTCGCCGCCAAACTCCAACTCAGTGCGCCGGAGGCCTTCGATGTGATGCGCGAGCCCGAATCCGCCCGCAAAGCCTACTGCCTCGACAGCATCGACAAACCCACCGCCGACTTCGGCAAGCGTTGCCTGCTCGCCACACGTCTCATCGAGCGCGGTGTGCGCTTTGTGCAAGTGTGGAGCGGTCCTGAGGGTGCGTCGAACAATTGGGACAACCACGGCGACATTCCCAAACAACTCCCACCGATGGCCGCCAGCATCGACAAGCCCATTGCCGCTTTGTTGCAGGATCTCCGTCAGCGCGACCTCGCCGAAGACACGCTCGTCGTCTGGACCACCGAGTTTGGCCGCACGCCGTTTTCACAGGGATCACTCGGTCGCGATCACAACTGCGGCAGCTTCGTGAGCTGGCTTTGGGGTGCAGGCATCAAGCCCGGCATCGCTTACGGTCAAAGCGACGACTGGGGCTATCAAGCCCAGCACGACATCACCACCGGCTACGACATGCACGCCACCATCCTGCACCTGCTCGGCATTGATCATGAAAAACTCACCGTGCGCACGAATGGCGTCGATCGCCGACTGACGGATGTGCATGGGAAAGTCATCAACGAGGTGCTGGCATGACATGAAACGACTCATCACAGGCTCATGGTTGCTCATCGCCTCGTTCGCGAGTGCGGATGACTTCTTTGCGTCAAAGATCGAGCCCTTGCTGAAGCAGCGCTGCTTTGAGTGCCATTCGCATGAGCAGAAGATCAAAGGCGGACTCGCCCTCGATTCGAAATCGGGCTGGGAAAAAGGCGGGGAGAGCGGGCCGGCCATCGTTCCGGGCAAACCGGAAGCCAGCTTGCTCATCCAGGCGGTCAGTCATGTGGAGAAGGACCTCAAGATGCCGCCGAAAAAGATGCTGCAGCTCGCGGAGATCGAGCTGCTCACCGAATGGGTGGGGCAGGGCGCGCCTGATCCGCGTGTGGCTGCCAAAACGACCGCACTCGCCGTCGATGACGCCTGGGAGGTGGAGTTTCAGAAGCGCCTCGACTGGTGGAGCCTCAAACCAATGCGGCAGGCCACCAACGGTAGCGTGGATGGCTTCATCAAAGCCTCGCTGAATGCCGCTGGGCTCCAGATGGCACCCCTGGCGGATGATGCCACCCTTCGTCGTAGGCTCTCGTTTGTGCTGACGGGCCTCCCACCCATGTCAGACCCGTCTGACGTGTCCGACCCGTCCGACTATGTGGACGCGCTGCTAGGCAGCCCGCACTTCGGCGAGCACTTCGCGCGCCACTGGATGGATGTCGTGCGCTATACGGACACCTACGGTTACGAATGGGACAACCCCGCCAAAGGCTCGCACGAATACCGCGACTACCTCATCCGCGCCTTCAACGACGACATCGGTTTCGATCAACTCCTGCGCGAGCATCTCGCCGGTGATCTGCTGCCGAAGCCGCGCATCCACGCCACCGCGGAAACCAACGAGAGTCTCATCGGGCCGATGTTTTATCATCTGGGTGAGCATCGCCACGGCAGCAGCCTGATGTTCAACGGCATCCATCAGGAGATGGTGAACAACAAGATCGACGCCTTCTCCAAGGCATTCCTCGCCACCACCGTCGCCTGCGCACGTTGTCACGATCACAAGCTCGAAGCCGTCTCACAGCGCGACTACTACGCACTCGCCGCGATGTTCACCACGCCGCGCTGGACTTCGCGTGTCGTCGATGCGCCCGGCAAGAACGACGCGGTCATCGCCAGGCTCAAAGAACTGCGCGGCGCCATCCGGGATGAAATGGCGAACTTTTGGAACCCATCGTTTACGCCTTCGACACTTCAAAGATGGGCCGCAACACATCCAGAAGCCTTGAAAAGCGTCGGCACGCCGCTCGCCACTCCAGCCGATTTTCCAAAACTGGCCGCAGAATGGCAAAAGAGTCGAATAGCTGCGAAAAAAACCAATGCAGCCTTCAAACCGGCCTCGCTCAAAAAGTGGGTCTTTGAAGGCGATGGCTTCACGCACGGCCAAACTGACGATGCAGCACCGCTCATCGCTCTCGAAGGCGAAAACGTCATCACAGGCTTGTTGCCAAAGGGATGGCATTCGCATGCGCTCAGCTCGAAACTGCCCGGCAGCCTGCGCATGCCGCCGCAGCATCTCGTGCCGGGCAAGTTCGTGAGCCTGAATCTCGCAGGCGGCGAATTCGGCGGGCATCTCGTCGTCGATGACCACGCGTTTCAAAACGAGACGATCACCTTTTACACAAACCCAGCGCCGCAGTGGCGGACCTTTGCTGATGCAGCGCTGAAAAACGGCGTGCAGCAGGTCACCGTCGAGTTTTGCACCTCGTCGCTGAACCCCAATTTCCCGCCACGCACCGGTTTGGCGAAGGGATTGCCCAACAACGACTTCGGCCACGACAAACGAAGCTGGCTGAGCATCACCGGCATCGTTTCGCACGAGGCCGCAGGCACACCGCAGGATGAACACGACGCGTTTGTCGGTTTGTATGAATCCAACACTTCCGCTGATCCGTGGGAGCGCATCGCCGCCTGGTTCAACGCCGCCGTGAGCCGCTGGTGCGCGCAGAAAACCAAGCCTGGCGACCTCGAAGTGCTCGACTGGCTGCTCGCGAACACTTTGCTGCCAAACAAGGCCGAGCCCGGTTCCAAGCTCAGCAGCCTCGTCAGCGAGTATCGCCGCGTCGAGGCCGGAATCGACTTTCCACGCACCGCGATCAGCATGGACGAGCGCGACGTGATGCCCGCGAAGTATCCGCTCAATGTGCGCGGCAACGTGGACACCACGGGTGAGTTGGTGAATCCCGCGTCGCTGAAAATGCTCCACGGCGATGGCATCGCCAGTCGCCTCGATCTCGCGGAGTCGCTGCTGCATCCCGAGCATCCGCTCACCGCACGCGTGTATGTGAACCGCGTCTGGCAGTGGATTTTCGGCACGGGCCTCGTCGCCACGCCGGATGACTTCGGCCGCCTCGGTGACAAGCCCTCGCATCCCGAGCTGCTCGACTGGCTTGCCCGCGAGTTCATCCGCGAAGACTGGTCCACGAAGAAACTCGTGCGCCGCCTCGTGATGAGTCAGATGTTTCGTCAGGACTCAAGGAGGGCCTTGGAAGTCGATCCCTACAACCGCCTGCTCTCATTTTATCCCACACGCCGGCTCGAAGCCGAGGCGATTCGCGATTCTTTGCTCGCTGTCGCCGGTCGGCTCGATCCGCAGCTCTATGCTCGCCCCATCCTGCCGTATCGCACCGCCGAAGACGACAAGAAGCGCCTCTTCACCGGCCCGCTCGATGGGAATGGCCGCCGCTCGATCTACCTGCAAATGTCCATCATGGACCCGCCCAAGTTTCTGACCGGATTCAACCTCCCCGACCTCAAACTTCCCACCGGCAGGCGAGACGTCACCAACGTGCCCTCGCAGGCGCTCATTCTGCTCAACGACCCGTTCGTGAACTCGATGGCGAATCGATGGGGACTGCAGTTGGCAGGTCAAAAGTCGATGAAGAGCGAAGAACGCATCCGCAGCATGTTCGTCCGCGCCTTTGGCCGCCAGCCTCGTGAAGCAGAACTCCCGCGCTGGGTTTCAGCGCTGAGCGATTTCGGCGGAGACACACCGGATGCATGGGAGCGGCTCGCTCATGCGTTCTTCAATGCCAAGGAGTTCATTTACTACCGCTGACATGATCACTCACAACCATCGCCTTTGCTCGCGCCGCCAGGTTTTGGCGAGCGCATCCGCTGGCTTTGGCATGCTGGCGTTGCGGACGATGGCGGGGATGCCACTGCATAACCGCGCGAAGGCGAAGAACATCATCTTCTGCTTCATGGACGGCGGGCCGAGCCATGTGGACACCTTTGATCCGAAGCCGATGCTCAAGACGCACGAGGGCAAGGCCATCGGCGAGAGCGCGGTGACGAAGCGTTCGCAATCGAACGCGAACCGCGTGTGGATGGGCAGTCCGTGGGAGTTCAAGCAGCGTGGGCAGAGCGGCTTGTGGGTGAGCGATCTCTTTCCGCACATCGCGCAGGTCGCGGATCATCTTTGCGTTGTGCGCTCGATGGTCGGCGAACTGCCGTTGCATGGTCAGCAGAATCTTTTGCTGCACACCGGACGCATCCTTGGGCAGGCACCGAGTTTGGGCGCGTGGGTTTCATACGGACTCGGCACCGAGAACCGAAATCTGCCCGGCTATGTCGTGCTGAACAACGACTGGGTGCCGAACGGCGGCCTCGAAAACTTCGGCAGCTCCTTTTTGCCCGCCAGTCATCAGGCCACGATGGTCCGCGCGAAGGGCGTGCCGGTCGATAACATCGTGCCGCACGACGCGGCGGCCATCCAACGACGCAAACTCGCGCTGCTGTCCGAACAGGACGCCGAGTTCGCCGCGGCCACGTCGGATGCGCGAGCCATCGAAGGTGCCATCGCGAACTACGAGACCGCGTTCCTCATGCAGAGCGCCGTGCCGGACATCGCGGACATCAACAACGAGCCTGCGCACATCCGCCAGCTCTACGGACTCGATTCGACCGACGAACACCAGCGCTTCTACGCCACGCAGGCCTTGCGCGCGCGTCGATTGGTCGAAGCTGGCGTGCGCTTCGTCGAGATCACCTGCCCGAGTTTTGATGGCAACAACTCACCCTGGGACCAGCACGGCCAGTTGAAGCAGAACCACGAAAAAAACGCCCGCATCACGGATCAAAGCGTCGCGGCGCTCATCACCGATCTCGACCAGCGCGGCCTGCTCGATGAAACCATCGTCCTCTGGGCCGGCGAGATGGGCCGCACGCCGCACACGCCGAAAGTCAGCGCCACCGCAGGCCGTGATCATCATGTGAATGGCTACTCGATCTTCATGGCCGGCGGCGGCTTCAAAGGCGGCATGACCTTTGGAGAGACCGATGACTTCGGCAACGCCGTCGCCAGCAACCCGGTGAGCATCCACGATGTCCACGCCACGCTGCTCCATCAAATGGGCATCGACCACGAACGCCTCACCTTCCGCCACGGCGGCCGCGATCAGCGGCTCACCGATGTGCATGGGCGGGTGCTATCCGAGCTACTAGGCTGACTCTGCCGCCGCGATCATCCGATCAAACTGCCGTTCGACTTCGCGGATCGTCTCCGCATCCAGTTTGAAGCCGACCGGACCACGCACGAGCGTATTTGTGAAAATGCCCTGTCGCTTGAGCAGGTGCTTCTCCACCGCCAAAAAGCCGTCCAGGCTCGTCTGCATTGAGATCAGCGCCGAGAGCGGCCCGTGAATGCGATCTGCCTTCTCCGTATCGCCAGCCTCCAGCGCCTTCCAAAGCGCCACGAGCCCGCGAATGAGGTCCGCACCAGGCATCGTGCCCACCACACCGCGTTTGAACGAATCCACCAGCGCAATGCCGCCCGTGCCTTCAAAGACGCGTGCACGCCCCTTCGTCGCATCCCTCAGTTCGCTGAGTTTGGGACCGATGGGCGAGGCTTCTGGTTTGTACTGCACCCGTTCCGGCCCGAACTCTTCCAACAGCCGCGCCTGCATGGCGATGGGCATCGGCTTGCCCACATAACCGCTCGCATCCTGCACGATCACTGGGATGCGGATCGCCTCAATGATGCGTGTGTAATACGCCAGCAACTCGCTCTCACCGATGCCGATGGAAACCGGCGGAATCGCCATCACCGCGTCCGCGCCGACGCTTTCCGCGTGCTTCGCATACCGCTCGGCGACTTTGGAGGATTCGGCACCGACGCTGATGACGACCACACCACGATCTTTGCCAAACCGGCACGCCGCCTCCCCCAGCGCCTCCCGCTCCTCGCTGTCCAGCCGCAGCGTTTCGGACACCATCGCCATCACGATGCCATTGGCACCGCAGTCGTAGAGCCAGGAGATCTCGCGTTCGAGTGTTTCGAGATCAAGAGTTTCATCTTCGTGCCAGGGAGTCTGGAAAACGGGCAGCACCCCGCAGAGTTCGTGTTTGGGAGAGGTCATGTTGCTTTGAAGGTCACCACAGCAGCTTGCCGCCATCAATGACAAGCACACTGCCCGTCATGAAACTGCTCGCATCGCTGGCGAGGTAAAGCGCGAGCGGGCCGATCTCTTCGGGGCTGCCCCAGCGGCCCATGGGGATGCTGCTGGCGACCTCGCCTTCAAACTCGGGCTTCTCGCCAATCCAGCGCTTGTTCGCGTCCGTCAAAAACGGCCCAGGAGCGATGGCGTTCACCGTGATGCCATGCACGGCCCAGTCGGCGGCGACGGCCTTCGTGAACATCGTGAGAGCACCTTTGGAAGTCTCGTAGCTGCGTCCGCGCATCGCCTTGCCGGGCCAGAGAGCGTTGATGGATGAGATGTTGATGATGCGGCCCCATTTTCGCGGGATCATTGCTCCACCGATACGTTTCGTGAGGATGAATGCCTGCGTCAGATTCAGATCTATGATCCGCTGCCAGTCTTCGAGCGCCAAGTCCTCGGTGGGCGTGTTGATGCGGCGACCACCGACGTTGTTGATGAGGATGTCGATGGGCGGGTGCTCTTTGAGCACGACATCGCAGAGACGCTCGGCCTCTTCCGGCTTGGAGAGATCGGCTTGAATCGAGGTGACGTGCAAATCCTGGCTGCACAGTTCCTCGCAGGCCTGGTGGAGATGATCGGCGTTTGACCCGGCAATGATGACCTGGGCACCCGCCTCTCCGAGCGCACGCGCCATCTCCAACCCAAGCCCGCGTGATCCACCGGTGATTAACGCACGGCGTCCGGTGAGATAGAAGCGATCCAAAACTGACATGAAAACAGATCGGTGCAGCGAAGGGAGTCTTTCAGGAGGTTACGCTGCCATCTGGGCAGTCAAAACCCGTGGCAAGCATTAACGCGGCCTCTCAAGGGTGAAAAGATTGACACCCGGCCCTCGCAGCGGGTAAAAACACCGCATGCAACGTCTTGTCTTCGCGCTCGGACTTCTGCTTTTCACCCTTCAGGCCCCGGCGCAGGAGCGCAGGCTGCCGGTTCTCTCGGCGAACCTCGACGCGCTGCTGAACTTCACGCAGTTGTGGACATGGAGCTCGGAGGATTTTGAAAAGGCCTACGTCGTGAAGCTGGCCGACCCGGAGCAGCAGGAGAAACCGCCGCAGTTTGAGTGGGTGAGCACCACCAAGGACCGCGCCCGCTTTTCCCGCAAGATGTTCAGCAACGTGGACACGAAGCTGACGATGTTTGGCGGCTCGATCCGGCTGGAGGAGGCGATTGTGGAGTTTGTGAACGGCAAGGCGGCGCGGGCGACGGTGTCGTTCTACAACCGTGGTGACTCAGGTGACATTGAGGTGACGGACTTTGACCGCATCCTCAAAACGATCGGCCAGAACCTCGGCCAGGTGACGAAGGTGGTTCCAAAACGCCAACTCAATTCTGCCAACGCGGCGCTGCCGGTGACGAGCTGGATGTGGAGCGCTCCCACGGGCATCGCGCTGCTGGAGCACAACGAATACAAGACCTCGAAGCCGGAGTTCCTGCGCCTGAAGCTGGCCGCGCCGAACCAGGCGGACTGGAGCATGGGCAAGATGGCCGTGGGGGTGCAGCGCATGGAGCTGCTGAAGCGCGTCACCAAGACGCCGGAGGGGGACGTTTACATCGCGGGCGTGCCGATGGTGGACCAGGGGCAGAAGGGCTACTGCGTGGCGGCGAGCTGCCAGCGCCTGTTTGAGTACATGCGCATCCCCTGCGACCAGCACGAGATGGCGAAGCTGGTGAGCGTGGACGCCGAGAGCGGCGCAAACGTTTTCGACATGCAGAAGAGCCTGTCGAAGATCGACAGCGCCTTCAAGGTGACCTTCAAAGCGCTGGTGAACCCGGAGCAGTACTACACCGCCGGCCGCAAGCGCCGCGTGTCTGAGAAAGCCTTCGCCGCCGATGTGAAAGCGCACATCGACAGGGGCGTGCCACTGCTGTGGGGACTGGCCCTCGGCCAAAAGCCGGAAGATCCGCCGCTGCCGATGGGTGGGCAGGTCAGCGGCGGTCACATGCGCCTGGTGATCGGCTACAACCTGGCCAAGAACCAAGTGCTCTTCACCGACTCCTGGGGCGCGGGCCATGAACTGAAGCGCATGGCGATGCTGGACGCCTACGATGTGACGATGGGCCTGTACTCGATGGCTCCGAGCGGCTTTTGAGGCCGCGCCTTACAACCCGCCGAGCTTGCAGATGCGCTCCCAGTGCTTCGCCTCGACCGGGGTGATGGATAGGCGGTTCCCGCGGCGCAGGATGAGCATGTCGGCGAGCTTGGGGTCGGCGCGCAGCATGTCGAGCGTGACGAAGGTCTTGAAGTCGGCCTCCCACTTCACGTCCACCATCAGCCAGCGCGGTTCCTCGCGCTTGCTGCCCGCGTCGAAGTATTCGGAGGACGGGTCAAACTGCGTGTGATCGGGATAGGCCTCCTTCACGATCTTCACCACGCCCGCGATGCCCGGCACGTCGCAACTGGAGTGGTAGAAGAACCCCAGATCGCCGACCGCCATCTGATCCCGCATCATGTTCCGCACCTGATAATTCCGCACCCCGTTCCACGGCTCCGTCTTCTTCGGGCGCTGCTTCAGATGGTCGAAGGAAAAGACATCGGGTTCGGATTTGAGGAGCCAGTGGTTCATGGGAATGGCCCACGGAATACACGAGAGGCGCGGAAAGGGAAATGGCTTCTTCGCTCCCTGCTCAGTGGCCATTTTGAACCCATCGGAAAAAATAATTCAAAAAGTTGTCACGCCTTTCCGGCGGATTGCGATCCCCACAGTGAAGGCTGTTACACGAACAAAAAAATGAAGGCAGGTGCCTTCAGCGTGGAAGCGGCCTCGAAAAATCCAAAATCATATGAAAACACTCGCATTCATCGTCCTGGCCATCTCACTCTTTTCCCTCACCATCAACTCACATGCAGGGGAAGTGCGCGGCTATTTCCGCAGCAACGGCACCTACGTCCAGCCACACTACCGCTCCAGCAGCGGCCACTCCTCAGGTCAAGTGCACCACTACCGGAATCCTTATGCTGCAAACCCGGTTGTTCGTGTTCAATCCTACAAGAAAAGAGATGGCACCCGTGTGATGGAACATTATCGCACTTCAGCGAACAGCACTCGGACTGACAACCTCAGTTATCGCGGGTTTGGATCATTTCGTCGCTCCTACTGAATGCTGTGCGCTCTGACCTTCTCGCCGAAGCAAGCCGCACGTTCCATGACGGCGGCTTGCTTTCACGCAGCGGTTGGATATGTGCGCCACATGCCTTACTCGCTGCCCCAATCAGAATCTCATTTGGATAAGCCCGAAGACGGCAATTCGCTGGATCCAGCTTGGCAGAACCTAAAACGAAGACTGTCGTCAGGAAACCCGGACACATGGAACGAAGTTTTCGATCTTCTCTACCCAGTCGCATTTCAAAGCGCACGGGTGATTCTAAGCGGAAAGTTTGAATCTGATTGCGAAGACGTAGCCATGGAGACGATGAAGGAGATTCTGGATCAAGCCATGCATGCTGCTTCACTGGAAGCTCTTGTGCCTCTGACTGCCTCAATAGCTCGCAACAAATCGAAAGACTTGCTGCGACGAAGGCTGGCAGAAAAGCGCGGAGGGAATAATCTCGAAAGTCTTGATCTGCTGATCGAGTCCAGTGGCGAAAGGGCGGTGGCACTTCCTCAAGCAGATTTTCTTGACGCGCTCACCGTTAGTGAAGTCCGTGACTTGCTCGCCGAGTTGTCAAAGGAGGTAAAGAAGGAATACCGGTTGGTTTTGAAAGACCACTTTTTTGATCACCTATCTCACTCAGAAATTGCCGACAAAAGGAAGATTGCGATTCATCCGGGAAGTTGGTGCGGAATGGCTGAGGTGATGGCACAAGGCCTGGATGAGCCAGAGTTTGCTGTATCACGCGTTTGGTGTGCGCGAGGGCTACGAGTATCGCAGCACGAAGTATGTTGA
>Ga0209573_1001308_pt1 | contig 40130 bp, 26 predicted proteins | sample TNRBio252014_DNA_FD_185870 | JGI IMG/M metagenome (GOLD analysis project Ga0209573, IMG submission 185870) | Wastewater treatment Type I Accumulibacter community from EBPR Bioreactor in Madison, WI, USA - TNR Reactor_6/25/2014_ DNA (SPAdes)... | ecosystem: Engineered > Bioreactor > EBPR >...
GGCAAGGACCGCATTTCGGTGGTGCTGAAGAGCGCCCGTCCCCAAGTGCAGGAAGATAGCAAGGCGCTCCTGAACTGGTCGCTCGGGCTCCAGTTCACCGGGCCGATGCAGCCGTGAATCCTCAAACGCCCGCGAGTCGTGGCATCTGCTTGCCCGCGCTTTCGTAGGCGTCGGCGACGGCGGTGCGGACGTCGGCGAGAGAGATCGGCTTGGCGACGAATCCGTTCATGCCACCGGTGATGCAGGAATCACGGACCCCGGCGAGCGCGTGTCCGGTCATGGCGATGATGACGGGTTGGCGGGGCAGGTTGAAATTCTGACGGATCGCTTCGGTTGCTTCCATCCCGCCCATCACAGGCATCTGGAGATCCATGAAGACGAGGTCGATGTCGCCCTGGTTGACGCGTTCCACGCCCTTGCGTCCGTTGTTGGCGAACTCGATGCCGGTGTAGCCGAGTTTTTCGAGGACCATGCCGGCGATCTTCTGATTCATCATCACATCCTCGACGATGAGGATCTTGGCCGGATACATCTTCGCGAAATCTCCGCCCCGGGGGGTGTTGGCCTCGGCCTCGGTGGTGAAGGCCTTGTCGGAGATCTCGATGCCGGCCTTGCGCTGCACCATCGAGAGAGTGTCGCGCAGCAGCTTCAGCTCGGAGACGGGTTTGTAGAGGGTGCGGATAAGGGGGAAGCGTGCTTCGTCGATGCGGATGGTGCTCTCGCCGATGGAGGATAGGAAAATCGCCGGGATCTGGTGGCGGATGAGCTGGTCGGCGAATTCGCTCATGCGGTTCTCCTGTCCGATCGCGAGCGGATCGACGATGACGATGTCCGGCCGGAACTGGACGATCTTGGCCGCAACGTTGTCGTCGAGTGTGGGCGCGAGATGCGTTTTCATCTGCCAGCTCTCGCAGTAGGTCTGGATGAGCGAACTGAGTGAGAAATTCCGGGTGAGGACGATACAGGTTTTACCGTGGAGGGGGCGCTGATTGTCGATGAGATGCTGCGGCTTCACCGCACCCTGCTGGGGCACTTCGCGGAAGGGGAGGTCGAAATAGAACTCGGAACCTTTGCTGAGTTCGCTCTGCACCGAGAGATTGCCGCCGAAGGCGTGGCAGAGCTTGCGGCTGATGGCGAGGCCGAGGCCCGTGCCACCGAACTTCCGTGTCGTCGATGCGTCGGCCTGGGTGAAGGCTTCGAAAATCCGCTCGTGATGCTCGGGGGCGATGCCGATGCCGGTATCCTTCACGCTGAAACGGATCACCGATTCGCTGCCTGCCTTGGTCTGGCGGGTGGAAAGACGCAGGGTGATCACGATCTCGCCGCGATTGGTGAATTTCAGGGCATTGCCGACGAGGTTCACGAGCACCTGCTTGAGCCGCTCGCGGTCGCCGTAGATGAGATTCGGGATGCGGCGGTCGATGAAGTAGATCAGCTCGAGCTGGCTCTCCGCCGCGTAGTAGGCGAACATCTCGATCGTTTCCTCGATGAGCGAGACGACGTCGAGCGGCTCGGCCTCGAGCGCCATCTTGTCGGATTCGAGCTTCGAGAAATCGAGGACGTCGTTGATGAGATGGACGAGCGACTGGCCGCTCGTGCGCATGATCTGGACGAGCTCCTTCTGCTCGCTCGTCAGCGGCGTTTCCATGAGCAGACTCGTTGTCCCGATGATGCCGTTCATCGGGGTGCGGATCTCGTGGCTCATGTTCGCGAGGAAATCGGACTTGGCGTGTTGCGCGACCTCGGCTTGCTGCTTTGCGATCTGGATTTCCTTGATGGAATGGTGGAATTGGTCGGTCGTCTTGCGCAGACTCTCGGCCATGGCGTTGAAGCTGGCGTGGACCTTTTCGATTTCGGGCGGGCCGGCCTCGCGGAGACGGTAGTCGTAGCGGCCTTCCGTCACCGTGTTCATCCCTTGGGCGAGTCCCTGGAGTCGGCGCGTGAACCAGGAACCCATGAAAATGAGCGAGGCGAAGAGAGGGGCGATCCCGAAGAGCGGGAGGAAATGACGTAATTCCATCACCCGGGTGAACGAAAGGAGTCCGGGATGGACGCGTGCCTGGATGACGATGAAAAAGGTTTCGCCTTCGATCGTCATCGGAAAGGCCGCTCCAAGCGGTTGGGGCGAGCCGGTCCCGAGAATGGAGCGTAGCCCGGTCGAGGCTCCCGAGAGGGTCGGACCATCGCCGGGGAATCCCTCGATCACCGCCTGATTCCGCGAGAGCACCTCGGTGGTGAGATGGCTCAGATAGGGCTCATCCTCCGGCGCGTTGAAGTCACCCACGGAAAGATCGACGGTTCGTTCCAAGGGAGGATCTCCACCCGTGCGATGGAACACGGTGAGCCGGGCTTCCGGCGTGTCGGTGCTCGTGTAGTTCAACTGATACAGCAAGTTCCGCACTTCAATGGGCATGTTTGCCGCTTCTTCACCCGCCTCGGCTTTGGGCGCGAGAGAAAGGGTGGCCATCAACTCGGGATTGATCCGCTGGGAGAAAGTCGCCGTCTTCGTCGAAAAATCGGAGACGATTTCCCGGCGGTTCAGTTGAGCTTCCTGGAGGTAGGAGATCCCGAGCCCCAAGGCAGCACCGATTCCGGCCGTCACGAGACTGCCGGAGAGGAGCATGAAACCGAGCGAGGGTTTGACCGAAAACATCGCTCAAACTATCGCGCCCGAATTTTAGCAAATCAATTAAAAACCATAAATATTGGAAATTTTCGCAATCCGAAGTTTCCTCACGAAATGCTTGCCTGATTTCGCGGGTCAGGGTAGAGTTCCGGCCCGCAAACCCGCTCGGTTAGCTCAGGGGTAGAGCACCTGCTTCACACGCAGGGGGTCGCTGGTTCGAACCCAGCATCGAGCACCATTTCTTCCGTTTGCCCGCTTCTCCGGGACCTGTCACCCGGCCTCTTCTTCTCAAATTTCACTTGTATTGGATTCTTCTGCGTCCAATATTCAACCAAATGATTGAATATTCCTCCGAAACCCTTGATCGAACCTTCGGGGCTCTCGCCGATCCGACCCGACGGGGGATCCTGGCGCAACTGGCGACGGGGGAGGCCTGCGTCACCGATCTCGCCAAACCGCACGCGATGTCCCTCGCCGCCGTCTCGAAGCATCTCCTCGTCCTCGAGCGCGCGGGCCTGGTGAGTCGGCGTCGCGACGGCCGAGTCCATTCCCTCGCACTCGAGGTCGAGCCCCTGCGGGAGGCTCAGGCCTGGATCGAGCGCTACCGGCGTTTCTGGACGGGGAATCTCGACCGCTTTGAAGAATATCTGGAGCAAATCCAGTCCGAACCAACCGAAACCAAACCAAACAACCATGAATGAAGTAACGAAGCCCGACCAAGCCACCCTGATCATCCGCCGCCGCCTCAAGGCACCGCAGGCGCTCGCCTTTGCGGCGTGGACGACCCCCGAACACATCGCCCGCTGGATGGAGCCGGAACCGGGTATGACGGTTCCCTCCGCCTTCGTCGATCTGCGGGTGGGAGGCAGATTCCGCATCCAGATGCAGAATCCCGAGGGGGAATATTTCACCGCAGTGGGGACCTACGAGGAGGTCAACTCACCGCAACGGATCGTCTACACCTGGGATTGGGAAGTGGATGGCAGCGGTCTCGAATTCGGCGAGGTCGAGGGGAATCCCTCCCTCATCACGATCGAGTTTCTCGAGCGGGGCGACGAAACCGAATTTGTCATGACCCACACCCGCTTTGCCACCGAGGAAAGCCGCGACAACCATGCCCGCGGCTGGGGTAGGGCGGTGGACACGCTCGCCATTTATCTGGAGAAGGAAGCCCTCGCGACGGCCTGATTGGCTGATCGACCGAGTCCTCTCGTGGCGTGGCCCTTCACCAGTGCAGGGTCACGCCGGTGCGGACCGAAAGCGGTTCCATCGGATGGTAGTGGGTGTCGGCGATGCCTGCGAGCGGTTCGCCGGGGAGACGCGACTCGTAGTAATATTCGATGTCGTTCGCGTCGGTGTTGAGGAGATTGAGCAACTCGACGTAGACATCCCACTTCTCCTTCCGGTAGCCGGCCCGGGCATTGAGGACGAGGGAATCGCGCGACATCACGCTCTCGTCGGCGGTGAGGGGGCGGGCGCTGAAGTAGCGGGCCCGCAGCGAGCCGTAGGGACCCGTCGCACGTCCGGCGGTGACTCCGGCAGAGAGGGCGATGGGCACGGCATTTTCGACATAACGGTCGACCGGCTCATTGCGGAAGCGCGCCTCGGAGACGGCAAGTTCGCTGTCGAACTGGATCCAATCGTTCGGATTCCAGTAGACCGCCCACTCGACCCCGTATCGCTCCGTGGCGGGACCGGGCTCGTTCGTGCCGGCGTCGCCGACGTAGAGCAGTTCCGATTCGCTCTCGAGATGCCAGAGGGAAATCGAGGAGGTCACGCCTTCGAGCACCTCGGTGCGCGCGCCGATTTCAGTGCCCCATTGGCGCACGAGCGGATCGACGGCAGGCGCGGGCAGACCGGTCGCGGGATCGACCGTCAGGGTCACGCCGCGGGCGTCGTTGCTGTGGAAACCGCCACCCCAGTTGAAGAAGAGCTCGGTGTCGTTCCACGGACCGAATACGGCGCCGAACTTCGGATTCACCATCGCGGCGGTGTCGTTGCCCGAGTTCGCCGGCACGCCGGAGAGCGAGGTGACGTCGAAGTGATAGAGATCGGCGCGGACCCCGGTGTTGATCTTGAGCCAGTCGTTCAGGACGAGTTCCTGATTCGCGAAGGTCGAGACATTCATCTCGTAGACCTCGTCGGAGCGCACCGTACTGAGGCGCCGGCGGGCGGCGGTGTTGTGGAGGCCGACCTCGCCGATGAAATCGTGGTGCGATTGAAGACCCACGGTGAAGTCGCCCTCGCGGCCGAAGAGGTCGTTCTCGCGGGTGTCGGTGATGCGCAGTCCGGCGAAGACGCGGTCGTCGACCTGGTTGAACTGGTCTCCGTTGACGGGATCGGCGAGGAAGTAGGTGAAGTTCGAGTAGAGATCGAGCGCGTAGCTGCCCACGTAGGCGTTCACCTCGGTGGTGGAAACATCGCCCTCATGGATCCAGTCGAAGGAAAGGCTGTATCGCTCGGAGTCGCCTCCCACGGTCGGATCCACGAAGCCGAGGCGGTCGATGATGCCGCCGCTGACGAGGCGCGAGGGGATCTGGTCGGTCGCATCCCATTCGCCCTGGTAGGCCATTCCAGTGATGGAGTAGCGGTTCACGCCCGACTCCCAGTAGTATTTCACGAAGCCGTTGAACTTCTCGAAGTTGTCCTCGAGCACCCAGGGCCCGTCGTAGTAGTTGTATTCGAAGGCCGTCGTCAGCATGCCGTCGCCGGCGGCGACGCTGTCCATGAAGAGAAAGCGGAAGTAGTCGTCCTCGCCCGCGCTGATCGAGGCGGTGCCTTCGGGAAGGATGTCGTAAAAGCCGAATTTCGCCGAGCCCGCCGTGGAAAAATCGCCGAGGTCGGCGAAGTAGGGGCCCTTCGTGTAGTCGAGCGTCTCGATCAGCTCGGGGATCACGAAATTGATGTCGGCGTAGCCTTGGCCGTGTCCGTGGCTGCGGTTGTTCACCGGCATGGCGTCGGCGAAGATCCCGAAATCGGTGCCATGGTCGAGGTTGAAGCCGCGCACGAAATACTGGTTCGCCTTCCCGCCGCCGCTGTGCTGCGTGATGATCATGCCGGGCACGACTTCGAGGAGTTCGCCGCGTCTCAGGTAGGGACGGGCCATCAGTTCTTCCGCGCTGGCGCGACCCATCGAGGCGGAACCGGCGATGCCGAGGAGGCTCTGGTTTTTGCCCGGCTCGACGATGGTGTCGTAAACCGATGCGGTGCTCTCGGTGCGGACCGGAGTGGGGACGCGGTCATTGATCACCGGAGCCGGGGCTGATTCGACGATGACGGCTGGGAGTTCGCCGAGATCGGGGGTGGGGGCTTCCGTGGCAGCCGGAGCTGGTGTCGTGGTTTCCTGAGCCGAAAGCAGGAAGGGGACGGCGAGGCCGAAGAGGAGAGTGGGGAAAAAGCGGTTCATGGGTGGTCACGGAGGGAAACGAAGTTTTCCCACCGACCCCACGAATTTTTTTGCGCCCACCTCCGATCAGTCCCGCGACCCTCCGCAACTCTGTGCCAACTCCTGACGTGCCCGGTAGAGCCGACCCTCGACGGCGCGGCGGCTGCAACCGAGCAGCGCGGCGCATTCTTCCTGGCTGAGTCCCTCGATACCGCAGAGCACGATCACTTCGCGGAGCCGCTCGGGCAGCGCGGCGATGGCCTGACGAAGTTTCGCCAGTTCCTCGGTCTCGGCGGCATTTTCATCCGGTCGCGGGCCCGGTGCGGAGAGTTCGTCGACGCGGGAGGCCTCAAGCGTGCGATTCCGGCTTGTGTTGCGTTGCGAGCGGCTGCGGTGGTGATCATGACACCGGTTCCGCGCGATGCGGAAGAGCCATGCCGAAAAATGATGTTCTCCCTGGTAGCGGGGGAGGGCGGAGTAGGCGCGCACAAAGACATCCTGGCAGAGCTCCTCGGCGTCCTCGGGATTTCCCGTCCAGCCCAGGCAGAAGCGATAAATCCGGTCGCGGTGGAGGTGGATCAGCTCGGCGTAGGACTCGTGGCAGCCCGCGCGAGAGCGGGACACGAGAAGGGCGGAGCGATCCGCTTCCGCCTTCGGACAGGGCGGCGCGTCGGCGAACCACGAGAGGTCCGGAGTGATCGCGTCAGGGCCGGTGCTCATGAGTGATGCTCTCTCGCGTCCAGCGGAGGAGTTTCGCGGCCTGATCGGGGGAAAGGGCCTCCTTCATTTCGAGGAAATGCCCGATCGTGACCTGTTGGAGTTGCCCCTGGGCATTGTGGATCTTTCCGAGGGCCGTATCGACTCCGGGACGATTGACCGGGTCGCTGTCGAGGGCGGTGGCGAGCTGGTGCCCGGCTTCCTCGATCTCTTTCAGCAACGTCCCTCGCTTTTCCGCGTAGCTGCGCTCGATCGGGGCGAGTTGGGACTCCTGATCAGGAGTGATCTCGAGCTGGGAGTGGAGCCACTCGTGGAACGCATCGCCCGAGGCATCGTGCGGATCGGCGTGGACATGGCCTTCGTGATGCTCCGCCGTCTGCCGGGCCACCACGTAAGCCGTCAGCGCCGCAAGAACAACGGCGGCGGCGGTCCAAAAAAAGGGCTTTTGCGATGGATTCAAAGAGAGAGAAGAGGGTTCGTCGCGCCACTCAAGAGGGTCAACTGCGGCGGGGCGGGACGGACCGATTCCCTCGTCACGCTCGAGCCGATGAGGAAGGCGAGGACCATCGCCGCGGCGCAAGAGATCGCGCCGGTCACAAGGACGAGCCTCACCTGACGGGCAGGATCGCCGAGCCGGGCGAGGATCGCAGAGGTGAGATCGGCGGACGGCGCGGGGCGCGCATCGCGCAGTCGATGGAAGAGCGGGTCGAGATCCGGGGCATTCATGGTCGGAGAAACGCTGGCCCCGATCCTATTCCGCTCGCCCGACTTGCCAAGTCGAAAGAGAAGCGAGCGTGAAAAGAATCTCGCCACCTTTGCTTCTTGACTCGGGGGTCGTTTTTGGCGAAAGGAAGGGAGGCATTTCGTTCCGCCGCTTCGCCCATGGAAAGAGTTCAATTCGACGTCGCTGTCAAAGCCATCCTGATCCAGGATCGGCGTTACGAGACGGACGGTTATCACTTCCTCCGCGACGCGCTCGATCACACGATCAAGGCCCTGCGGAAGGACGAACTCATCGAGCACCGGCATGTCAGCGGTCCCGAGTTGCTCGAAGGGCTCGTCTCGCTTGCCGTGGAACGTTTCGGACCCATGGCTGTCGCCGTGCTCGAGTCGTGGGGCATCCGCGAGGGCGACGATGTCGGCACGATGGTCTTCAATCTCATCGAGGCCGGAGCCTTTGGAAAATCGGAGGAGGATTCGCCCACGGACTTTTGCGGAGTGATGAATCTGCGCGAGGAATTGCTCGCTCCCTATCGCCCCACCCGCGAAGTCCTCGCGAAGCGCGGCGGCGCGTCCGAGCTGGATCCGCCCACCCGTGGCAACCAACCCGCGAAGTCGAGCGAGCTTTGAGCGCGGAACCCGAGGCGCTGCATTTCCCTTCCTTCGAGGTCCGGGTCGAGACGCTCCCGAACGGCCTCGAGATTCTGGTGCGCGAGGATCCCTCCGCACCCGTCGTCAGCCTGCAAGGCTGGTGCCGCTCGGGCAGCATCCACGAGGGTGACTGGCTCGGCGCGGGCGTCTCGCACTTTCTCGAGCACATGCTTTTCAAGGGCGCGGGCAGCCGCGACGCGAACGAGATCGCGCAGACGGTGCAGGCCCAGGGCGGCTACATCAATGCCTACACTTCCTTCGACCGCACCGTCTACTGGATCGACGCGCCCTCGAGCGGCACGATGACCTGTCTCGATGTCCTCTGTGACGTGATCGGCGACGCCTCGATCCCCGAGGATGAATTCGAGAACGAAAGCGATGTGATCCGCCGCGAGATCGCGATGGGAGAGGACAATCCCGACCAGGTCCTCAGCAAACTCTTCTTCCGCACCGCCTACGCCGTGCATCCCTGCCGCCATCCGGTGATCGGTCATCTCGACCTCTTCAACCAACTCCGCCGCGACGATCTCTACGATTATTACCGCGAGCGTTATTCGCCCGACAATCTCTTCCTCGTCGTCGTCGGAGATGTCGATGCGGACGAGATCATCGCGAAGATCGGGGAAAAGCTCGGGGGGCTCGCCCGCCGCCGCCGTTCCCCCCTCATCCTGCCCGCCGAGCCTCCCCAGCGCGGACCGCGTCACGAGGAGGTCGCTTTTCCCACCGAACTGCATCGCGAACGCCTCGCCTGGCAGATCCCCGATGGACTCCATCCCGCCGTGCCGGCGATCGACTTGCTCGCGGGCATCCTCGGCGATGGACGCAGCTCGCGGCTCTTCCAGGCGGTGCGGGAAAAACAACAGCTCGCCCATTCCATCGGAGCCTGGGCCTACACGCCTTCCTTTACCGGACAATTCGGACTCAGCTTCGACACCGAGCCCGACAAGGCCGGAGCCGCGCGCGAAGCGGCCCTGCGCGAGGTCGCCCGCATCCGCGAGGAAGGCGTCAGCGAACGCGAGATCGAGAAAGCGCGACGCCAGATCCTCAGCGCGCAGTTTTCCACCTTCACCGACATGCGCGGACAGGCCTCCGACATCGGGTCGAACTGGCTTCTCGTTCGCCATCCGGATTATACCCGAGACTACGTCGAAGCAGTGCAGCGCGTCGGCTGCGAAGCGGTGCGCGAAATCGCCGCGGCTTACCTGCATCCTGACTGCATGACCTCGGTCGCCCTCCTCCCGAAGGCAACGGCGAAACCTTCGCGCTACGGAGCGGCGAAACGCTCGGAGGACATCCGCAAGATCGAACTCGCGAACGGACTCACCGTCCTGATCCTCCCTGATCATCGTGTGCCCTTCGTGCAGGCGAGCGGCGTCTTCCGTGGCGGCCTCCTCGCCGAGACCGAAGCGACCGCGGGGATGACGCGCCTCATGTCGCGGCTTCTCACCAAGGACACCCTTAAGCGCAGCGCCGAAGAGCTGGCCCTCGAGATCGAGTCGGTCGGCGGCGGCATGGGGGCGAGCACGGGAAACAATTCCTTCGGTGTCTCCGTCCACGCCCTGCGTCCCGATCTCGAGCGGGTGGTAGATTTGTTAGGCGAGACGCTGCTCGAGCCCGCCTTCCTCGATGAAACCGTCGGGCGGGAAAGGACTTTTCAACTGTCCCAGATCAAGGCCGAGGCCGATCGTCCCTTTTCCGTGGCGATGAAAGCACTGCGGAAGCGGCTCTACGGCACCCATCCCTACGGACTCGAGGCCACCGGCACGGTCGATTCGATCGGCTCGCTCGATCGCGAGGGACTCGTCGCGATGCACCGGAAACTGGTGGCAGGGGGCAATGGCGTCATCGGCGTCTTCGGCGATCTCGATCCCGCGCGGGCCGAGGCGATGATCCGTTCGCGTTTCGAGCACACCCTCGAGGCGGGCACTAGGGTCTCGTCGGCGGGAGCGTTCGTCCTGCCGACCGACTATGCCGGCACCGTCGAGCTGACGCACGAAAAGGAGCAGGCGGTTCTTTTGATCGGCTTCCGAACAGTCGACCTGACCCATCCCGACAATCCGGCCCTCGAGATGATCGACGAGGCCTGCAGCGATATGGCGTCACGCCTGTTCATCCGCATCCGCGAAGAGCTCGGGCTGGCCTACTCGGTCGGGGCGAGCCGTCTCGTCGGGCTCGAGCCGGGATTCCTCGTTTTTTATGCCTCGACCGCGCCGGAGAAACTCGATCTCGTGCAGCAGGAAATGCTCGCCGAGATCGAGCTGATCGTGCGCGAGGGGCTCGAGGTGGAGGAATTCGAACGGGCCAAAGCCTCGTGGCTCGGACGCGAGGCCATCCATCTCCAGGGCGTGCGCGAGCTCGCCTCGACCGCGACCGTTGACGAACTCGTCGGGCTCGGGTGGGATCACTACCGCAAGACTCCCGAAACGGTCCGTTCGCTCACCCGCGAGGCCGTGCGCGAGGCGGCGGCGAGGCATCTGCGCGAGGACAACCGCGTCATCGTGCGCCTCACGAGATAAGGGCGATTCCCGAGGCCACCTCGGGGACGGGTGGGGCGGCTCAAGGCGCGGTCTTCCCGTCAGCCGGGGCGCTCACGTTTCCTTCTTCGACGATCCGGGTGGAAGTTTCGTCTTTCACGACCAAGGCGGCACCTTCCGGCAGGCCGGAGACGAACCAGTCTTTCACGACGATGTCGGACGAGCCCTCGAGCTTCACACCTCCCTTCGATTCGGTGAGGAGGTTGCCGTTGAGGGCGAGGCGTTGCGAGTTCTTCACGAAGAGCGATCCTTCCGGAGCGAGCAAGGCCCGCAGGGTGTTGTTGGAAAAGATGCAATCCTGACATTCCTCGAATATGATCCGTCCCGGACGCTCGAATTCGCGGGGATTGAAGGTGTTGCCGTTCACGACGACCCGCTTCCCGCGGATGACGTGGAGGTTGTCCGGATTCGGGGCGAAGAGGACGTTGCCGGTGAAGGTGATGTCGGTGCAGTCGCGCAGGTCGACATTGAGCGAGACATCGCTGAGGACGTTGCCGGTGATCGTAACGGAGTCGATCGGCGCGATCTCTTTTCCCAGGAAGCGGATGTTGGCTCCGCCCGGGGCGAGCTCCTTGAACTCCTTGCCCGAATAGTTCGAGCTGTGCTGGATCGTGCAGCCGGTGATCGCGACCTCGGCGATGGAGCGTGCCTTGTCGTCGGCCGAGCCCGAGACATCGAGGAGGATGTTCGCGGTTTGGGTGGGGCTGTCGTCGTCGGGCATGTTCGACTCGATGTCGCAGCCCGTGATCTGGAGATTGCGGACATTCCCGTCGCGCACGACGATGCCGCCGCCGCGATTGTAGCTGATGTGCGAGTTGGCCACGTCGATCTGGTGGAGGTTCACGTCGTCGAGGTGCAGTCCGATGCCGCGGTTTTCGTAGAGGTTCACGTCAGAGATGGTGACGTTGCGGTTGCGTTCGAAGAGGCGGATGCCGTCGCGGCACCAGCGCACCGCGACCTTGGAAACGATGGCCTCGAAGGTGCGCACGAGTTCGATCCCGTCGGCTTCGGGGTGGTTGCCGACGATCTCAATTCCCTCGATCACGGGCATGCGCTCGTGAAAGGTCTCTACCTTGAAGGACTTGGGAGAGGCGCTGCCTTCGTGTGAGCCGACGAGACGGATCGCGGGGCCGGGACCGTCCATGATGAGCGTGGCGCTACCCGTGGCCGGGCGGATCAGGGCGCTGTGTTTTCCTGACAACACCACCTCGAGCGTGCCGGTGATGCGATGGGCGCCGGGTTCCAGGAGGAGGGTGCCGTTCCCCCCCGTGAGACGTTGGCGGTATTCGGCCGTGCGATCGGGCATGGCCGCCAGATCGGGGAACTGGCTCGCGGCGAAGGGCGGCTCGGCGGCGTTGAGAAGTCCGGCGAAGAAGATGGGCAGGAGAAAGAGAACGGGGAAGGGGGCTTTCATGGGGATCGGTCGGGGAGAAAAACAAGAAGGGCGACCCGCGTCAGCGAGGTCGCCCTTGTCGTGGAAAAACGGATTTTCGTGAAGGGGCGATCACGCCTTGCTTTCGACGCCGCCGATCCCGGGGATCTGGAAGACACCGGGCTTGGGCACGTCGTGGGGCTTGTAGCTCTGGCTCCAGGAGAGGTTCTCTTCGCCTGGGAAGAGATCTTCGCTCGCGGCCATGGCCTCTTCCCACTTCACTTCCTTGCCGGTCTGGGCAGACATGCGACCCATGATCGCCATCATCGTCGAGTTCACCATGCGGGCGCCGTCGTTGATGTGCTGGCCGGTGCGGATCGATTTGAAAAGCTCGTCGTGCTCGACCTGATACATGTTCGCCTCGCCCTCGCGCGGCTTGCGGTAGCGCCAGAGGAGCTTGCCGTCGTTGTCCTCGATGTAGGGATCGCCGCCGCGTCCGAGGACGAGGGTGCCCTTGGTGCCGCGGACGTAGTCGGCGTTTTCATTGAAACAGCCGGGGGCCTTGCGCGAGCCGAGGTGGCACCAGACGTTGTTCCCGTATTCGTAGGCGATGTGGTAGTGGTCGAAGATGTTGCCTCCCGCCTGAGGGGCGCCGAGACCACCCGTGGCGCGGCAGCTGATCGGCGGCTTGTCGCCCATGATCCAGCCGATCTTGTCGACGCTGTGCACGGCCTGCTCGACGAGACCACCGCCACCGAGCCAGGTGTAGTTGTACCAGTTGCGGATCTGCCATTCGATGTCGCTCATGCCGTCCATACGGAGCGAGGGATCGAGGTGGGGTTTGGAGTGGTTCGAGTAATAGGTCGCGTAGACGCCGACGACGTCGCCGATCATGCCTTCTTCCATCACCTTCTTGTAGGCTTCGCGGCGGCTGGGGGAATAGCGCCAGCAGAAACCGGCGACGATGGAGATCGGCTTGCCCTCGGCCATCTTGAGCGACTCGAGGCAGTGACGGGCTCCGGCGGCATCAACGGCCATCGGCTTCTCGGCGAAGACGTGTTTGCCCGCTTCGATCGCGGCGCGGAGGTGGAGGGGGCGGAAACCGGGCGTGGTCGTGAGAATGACGACGTCGACCCCGGAATCGAGGACGCGCTTGTAGCCGTCGAGACCGACGAACTGGCGCTCTTTCGGCACATCGACCTTGTCTTTCACCTTCGGGTCCTTCGCGATTTGGGCGAGAGCACCGTCGATTTTGTCCTGGAAGACATCGGCGACCGAATGAAGGGCGATGTTGTCGTCGGCCGAGAGGGCTTGCACGACGGCTCCGGTGCCGCGTCCACCCGTGCCAACGAAGCCGACTTTCAGCTTCTGGGAGGGGTCGATGCCTGCACCCCGGGCAGCCCCGAGGAGGGCACCGGTCGCGGCGGCGGTGCCGGCGGCGGTGCGGAGGAAACGGCGGCGGTCCAACTCTTGCGAGGGCTTTTTCTTGGAGGTCATGGTCAAAAAACGGTTCGAGGGGTCCTGATCTTAGATGTCGCTGAGGACAACAGGAAGCTCCGGCGGGGACAAGGCGAAAGCAATCACGCGATCAGGCTGGCGCGAATTTTGTGGGGTGGTTTCGCACGGATGGCATCCGCCTCCACAAGACTTCATCGCGCAGAGTCCAATCAGGAGTGTTCCGGTTGCACTTTGGCCCGAACCCCGTTCTAATTGGCGGCATGCGTCACCATGGCTGCCGTGTTCCGCTTTTGGGCGGGATCCCAATTTCATTCCTGTGGATTTTGTTCGTTGGGCTGGTTGTGCAGCCGGCCCAAGCTCATCGTGTCTCCTCGGTCTCGCTGATCTCCTATCTGAACACGAAGGACCACACCTACACCCTCGACGCGGCGATGGAGGTGGTGCCGAGCGAAGATCCGGCGGTAAACGATCAGGTCTCGCCCGAGGACGCGGCGCGGGAATTCGCGAGTTATCTCATCGTGATGTTCGACAAGGCCGAGCAGAAGCCGGAGATGGAAATCTCCGTGCAGGAGACGAGTGACAAGGACACCCCCGAGGAATTGCGGCGCCGACAGGTGCTCACAAAACTCAAGGGCAAGATCCCCGATGAGGCCAAGGAGTTTCTCCTCTACCTCGATCCGCGTTGTCCCATGGCCGTGGTGATGGTGGTGGTGAAGGACGACCAGCCCAGCCGTCGCATGCAGGTGATCCTCGCGGGCGAATACAGCCGTCCCGTGAGCGTACTGCCGGTGGAGGAGGGAGACCCTTTCACGAAGGAAACGGAAGTCGCGGCGGCTGCTGCGGCACCGGCGGCCGCGGCGACGGAGTCGGTCCCTGAGGAGAAAATCGGGCCTGTGGGCGCTTTTGCCTCGGGCTGGCGCGCCTTTTTGCACGAATCGGTCCTCCCCGCCTTGCTCATCATCGCGATGCTGCTCCTGACGCTGGGGCGGACGAGCGTGCTCTGGCAGGCGGGCACCCTTCTCCTCGCCCAGGGGCTCGCGGTCTCGCTGGCGGCCTGGGGTCTCGTGCCGGCACCGGCCTGGGTCTGGATGGGGCTGGCCGCGGTGGCGAGTCTCGTCGCAATCGAGGCGCTCCTGCATCATCAGGTGAAGCCGTGGCGTTATCCGCTGATCGCTGCGGGCGGGATCTTCCTCGGTCTCGCCCTCATCGACACCTCGGCCTACCGCGAGTTGATCTCTGGCGCGGATCTGGGGACGGGACGGCTCATCCTGTTCCTCCTTGGCACGGAAGCGGCGTTTTTCCTCGTCGCCCTCGTTGCGGCGGCCAACTTGCTCTCGCTGAGCCGCTTCGACTGGTATCGGAAATCGGTCGTGACGCCGCTCGCGGTGATCGCGGCGGGATACGGGCTCTTCACGATCGTGGAGCGATTTTTGTGAACTTCCGGTTCGACAAGGTCGGCATTCGGCTCCTGAATGAGCCAGGTTTGAGCACGAAACCCACAGATTCCACCCCTCCGAAGGGGCGTGGCGGCGTTTTTGTCGTCTCGCTCGCAGCCGGATTCATGCTCAGTGGGTGCACCTTCTGGAATGGAGCAAAGTTCGAGACGGCGGCGGCGGTCGGCGATCTGCCCTCGCGCTGGACGGCGGGTGGCGGGGTGCCGGGGCAGGCGGTGACGGGTTGGCTCGATGATTTCGGGTCGCCGGCCTTGCGCTCCCTCGTCGAGGAGGCGGTCGGGCAGAATTACAGCCTCGCTTCGGCCCGCTCGCGCATCGCCCAGGCCCAGGAGCGGGCCCGCATCGTCGGAGCGGACAGGCTCCCGGCGGTCGATTCCTCGCTCTCGACCTCCCGCTCGCAGAATCTGCGGGGCTCGGAATTCGCCAACACGCGGGCGAACAATTTCAATTTCAGTCTCGACCTCCGCTGGGAGATCGACCTCTGGGGCCGTCTCAAAAACCTGCGCGACGCCGAGCTCGACCGCGTCGCCTCCGAGTCGGGGCTCTACGAAGCCTCGCGACTTTCCCTCGCGGCGAATGTCGTGAAGACAGCCTTGGCCATCGTCGAATCGCAGGAGCAGATCGAGATCTCGCGCCGCACCCTCGGCAGCCTGCGGACGAATTTGAAAATCCTCGATTCGCGCCTCGAGGCGGGCGATCTCGCCGATCAGGCTGCGCTCGAGATCAGCCTGAGCCGCGCCGACATCGCCCGGGCGGAGCGTGCCATCCTCCTCTCGCAACGGCAGCTCGACGGATCGCGGCGCACCCTCGAGACGCTCTTGGGCCGTTATCCCGAAGGCAGCGTCTCATCGATCGGCGGGCTCCCGCGCATTTCGCGGGAGATCCCCAAAGGCCTGCCGAGCGAGCTGCTCCTGCGTCGTCCTGATCTGCTCGCGGCCGAGGCGCGGGTCGATGCGGCTTTCAAAGAGGTCTCAGCGAGCCGCAAGGCCCTCCTACCCGCTCTCAGCATCAGCGGCTCGATCGGCACCTCGAGCACCGATGAATTCGGCGACATTTTCGACATCCAGAAGATGGTCTGGGCGGTGGGACAGAACCTGGCCCGACCGCTTTACCAGGGAGGACGCCTCCGCGCCAACATCCGCCTCGACGAAGCCGAGCGCGACGAACTGGTAAACGACTACGCCGAGACCGCCCTGACCGCCTTCCGTGAAGTGGAGACGGCGATCGCGGCCGAAAAGTATTTGAAATCCGAGGTGGCGGCCCTCTCCACCGCCGTGACCGAGTCCCGCCGCGCCGAGGATCTCAGCCTGAGCGAGTATGAAGAGGGTCTGGTCGAGATCATTACCCTCTTGGAAAGCCAGCGGCGTGCCTTCGAGTCCGAGAGCGTGCTGCTCGCCGCGAAATACGAACTGCTCGCCAACCGCGTCGATCTCTACCTCGCCCTCGGCGGCGACTTCGACCATTCGCCCGTCGAAAAAGAGCCCGTGCCCGAGGCCGCGGCGAAGGTGCGTGAGTAAGAAAAAGGATAGGCGGCGTCCCGGCGCTTGCATTCCTGATTCTCGTTGCCAAGGTTCCGCGCCCTACGTAAGATCGGGCCTTTCCCTTGAAAATCCACCCCACTGCCCTTGTCGAATCCGGAGCGGAACTCGCGGATGATGTTGAAATCGGTCCTTTCGCGGTGATCGAGTCCGGAGCCCGCATCGGCGCGGGTTGTGTGATCCGCGGTCATGCCCAGATCGTCGGATCGGTGATCCTCGGCGAGGGTTGCGAGATCGGACACGGAGCGGTGATCGGGGCCGATCCGCAGGATCTCGGTTTCGACCGCAGCCTCGTCAGCGGAGTGGTCGTGGGATCGAAAAACATTTTCCGTGAGCACGTCACGATCCATCGCAGTGCTCGCGAGGGGCAGAATACGGTCGTCGGTGACGGCAATCTGCTCATGGTCGGGTGTCACCTCGGTCATGACACCGTGATTGGCGACTCGAACATTTTCGCGAACGGATGCCTCCTCGGCGGCCACGTCCACCTGGGCAGCGGCACCTTCCTCGGCGGTGGCACGGGTATCCATCAATTCGTGCGGATCGGCGATCGCTGCATGGCGCAAGGGCACGCTTCGATCAGCCAGGATGTTCCGCCTTTCGCTCTCGTCGCCGACTTGAACAAGATCTGCGGCCTCAATGTCGTGGGGATGCGGCGCGCCGGTCTCGGAGCATCGACGCGGCAAAATGTGAAGGACGCCTACCAGCAGATCTACCTCTCCAAGCTGAGCCTGCAGGAAGCGCTTGCCGCCGCGGAACAGATGGAGTGGGAACCCGAGGCCAAGGCCTTCATCGACTTCTTCCGGGTGTCATCGAAGAAGGGGATTTGTCGGCCCTGACAAAACCTCACTCCGCCCCCGCCATCGCGGCCGGCAAGGTGACATCCTCGATGCGCAGCTGGCAGCGGAGGAATTTCACATCCTCGACCTTCCCGGGCATGAGAACGGTGGCTTTGCTCCAGCGGAAGTTCGAAATCTTCGCCGAGATCATCGCCTCGAAAGGTTGGAGCGAGCCGCTCCAGGTCGCCATCTTTTCACCGTATTCCTCTTCACTCGCGCTTTGATCGCGTTTGGGACGCGCCGTGCCGTAGTCGCCGATGAGGCGGCATTGGTTCAGGGTGAAACCGTAGGGATTGCCGATCTCGAGATGAAGCTTGGTGCCGATGTCGGTTTGTTCCGCGCTCTTGACCGCGACGAGGAAGGCACCGTAATCGGTTTTCAGAACCGTGGCGGTCTTGGCATCGACGTCGATGTGTCCATACTGGCTGGCACCGGATCCGCCGCCCTCGGCCATCTGGCGGTTGAGCTGGGCATTCTCCACGACCATCGCAAAGCGGATCATCTCGAGCTCCTCGCGTGAGTCGGCCGTGATCTCGATGTCGAAGGGGGTCCACGAGAAGGGCTCGAGCGTTTTGGTTACGCGGTATTCAAAGGGCTTCAGGCTTTCCTGCCAGGCCTTCAGTTTTTCATTGCGCACGTCGTACGCCTCGCCCTCGGGGAGCTCGGGCGTGCCGCCTCCGTGATGACCGCGCAAGGTGAATTGCTGCACGGCGATGGCCTGGGGATTGCCGATGTTGAGATGGACCGCGTAGGTGCCGTTGGCGACATTGAGATCGATGCCCTCCATCCGCACGAGGAAGGTTCCGTGATCGGTGAGGAGGGGGGCGTGCCCCTGGAGATTTGCGCGGAGATAGACCATCTCGTTGTCGCGCGATTTCATGGAAAGGACTTCGCCGAACGACGCCTCGAGCGAAGCGATGCGCTGATCGAGGGTCTTGCCGTCACTCGAGACGCCGACTTTGGTCTCGGCGGAGATGACGCGGGTCTTCAACTCTTCGACGGTATCGCGGGTATCGGACCGCACCCCCCGCAGCTCGGCCTCGAGGCGATCGATGCGCTCCTCGAGATCCTTGTTACAGGAACTGAGGCCTAGCGCGACAAAGATCGCGGCAAAGGGAAGGAGATTGGGGCAATGGCCTCTCATAAACAACAGGGGAGTATCGCGCGGCTCGCCCGGCCTTCAACCGGGGAAAACGGCCATCTCATGTCATTGGCGCGACAAAACCGTTGGGATGGAAAGGATGCCGGTGGGGCCGACGTGGCGGATGGCAATGGCGCTCGGGGCGCTGGAGAGCTGGATCGTGTCCTGGGCTGCGGGGAGGAGACGGAGGGTGACCCATTGATTGCCATTCTGCACCTGGAGGACGCGCCAGCGGGCGGTTGGCTCGGGTTTGAAGGTGAGGTGAAGGCCGCTCTTGTTCTGAGCAGGGGCGACATAAACGGGGGCGGGCTGGCTCGATCCGAGCCAGGGCGAGGCAGGGGGGATCGCGTTTTCGGCGTAGACTTCGCGCAGCTTCGAACGCAATCCGCCACGATCGTTCTTGATGGCCTCGATGCTCCAGTGGAGGTGACCGGCACCTGCCGGCGATGGTGCTTGACGGGTGATCTCGATCTGGCGGACCGTTTCACCGGCGGGGCGGCCGCGGTCATCGGAACTCATGATCCGGCTTGAGGCGATCCCGGGGAAAAGGTGGCGGCCCTTTTTGTTTTCACCCGACCACCACTGGTAGAGCGAGGCGTAATTCTGATCCGAATCGACCCTCCAGTAGAGCTGGGGAGAGAGGTAGTCCAGCCAGCCTTGAGTGAACCAGAGACGGGAATCGGCGCAGATGTCGTCGTATGCGTCGAGGCCGGCCTTGACGGTCGAGGGGCTGCCCGGTCGCCAGATTCCGAAGGGACTGATTCCGAAATCCACGTAGCTCTTGTTCGACTTGATCGCCCCGTAGGCGGTGCGGACGAATCCGTTGATGTTGTCTCGCCGCCAGTCGCGCAGCTCGAGTTTGCCGCCCTTGGCGCGATAGGCGTTGTAGGACGGGGAGTCGTTGAACTGGTCGATCGTTTTCCCGCCAACCGTCTTCGGATAAGGATAGAAGTAGTCGTCGATGTGGATGCCATCGACATCGTAACGCCGAGTCACGTCGACCATCACATCGATTGCTCGCTGGCGGACGAAGTCGGAGGCAGGATTGCCCCATTTCATCGTGCCGGCCGAGAGCATCTGCGAGGCATGGGTGCGGGTGATGTGTTTCGGAGACTTGTTGGAGCGCTCTGTCGCGCTGGCACGGAAGGGGTTGAACCAGGCATGGAGTTCGATCCCGCGCTTGTGGGCCTCGGCGATGGCGAAGGAAAGGGGATCGTAGCCGTCCGAGGGGCCGACGCCCTGGTTTCCGGTGAGAAAGAAGGACCAAGGCTCAAGGCTCGAGCGGTAAAATGCGTCACATTCCGTCCGCACCTGGAAGACGACGGCGTTGAGTCCGGTCGAGGCGGCGAGGTCGAGCAGGGCGATCATTTCACCGCGCTGTTGGTCGGGCGAAAGGGTGTAGGTCGAGGGCCAGTCGAGATTGTGCACCGTCGCGATCCACGCCGCCCGAAACTCCCGCTTCGGCTCCGGCACCTTCACGTTGACCGGCACGTAGTCCGCTCGCGTGGGACCCGGCATCGCCAGGAAGAGGGCGGCGAGAAGGAAGAAGATTCGGGAATCCATAAATTTAAGAAATCCTAAATATATCGCAATAATGCGAGGAGGCAAGGAATTCGGGCATGGTGGCCAGGTCTCACCTTCGGATCGCTATCACCTTCACAACGATCGAAGCGCTGAAATGAGAGCGGCAATTTTCGCCCGGGGGTCCCGGGGGGCTGGAACCCGTGTCCGTTTCGCCGCCGTCTCAGGCGTTCGTTTGGCTCCGGCATCTTGATTCCGGTCTGCTTGCGTTTTCGGTGAGCACGGCGAGGGTGCCCGCCCACCCATGGGCGAAACGGAATACAGCAGCCGCGAGCCGGTCGACGTCGAAGCCATCCTCGAGGCTCTCAAGAGTGGCGAGGCCGATCAAGTCGTTGCGATCTCGAAAGAGGCCCACCCCGGCGACGTCGAGGTGGCCTTCGAGCGCCTCGCGGACGAGGAACGCGAGCAGATCCTCGATCAACTGCCGGCCGAGGTCCTCTCGGTCTGGGCTGATTATCTTCCCGCCTCGGACGTCGAGCACCGCCTCAATACCCTGCCCGAGACCGAGCGTCGCGAGGTGCTGGAGTCGCTCTCCGACGACGAACTCGTCGATTTTCTCCAGGAAGTCGATGAGGAGGATCGCGGCCAATACATCGATCTGCTCGACGAGGAGACCCGCCAGATCTCGGAGGATCTTCTGAAGTATCCTGAAGAGACGGCGGGCGGGCGCATGACCAAAGCCATGGCGGTGGTCCCCGTGCACCTCACCGTAAGGCAGGCCCTCGATGTCCTCGAATCCATTCGCGAAGAGGCCGAACTGCTCAGCCGGATCTACGTGGTGGACCAATCCCAGCGGATTCTCGGCAAATTGCGCTTGAGGGACCTCGCCTTCAGCAAGTGGAACACGCCCATCAGCGAGCTGATGGACTCCGACCAGATCTCGGTCAATGCGATGGCCGACCAGGAGGAAGCCGCGCAGATGATCGCGCGCTACGACCTCATGGCCCTGCCCGTGGTCGATGACGAAGGCCGTCTCCTCGGAGTCATCACCCACGATGATGCCCTCGAGATCCTCGAGGAGGAATCGACCGAGGACATGGAGCGCATTTCGGGTATCGGCGGTCAAAGCGACTTCGCCTACCTGCAGACTCCGGCCCTGACCCACTTCCGCCGCCGCTTCGGCTGGGTGCTGACTCTGGCTTTTCTTGCTCTGAGTTCGGGATTCATCCTTCACTCCCACGAGGCGATCCTGACTCATTACTACATCCTTTCATTCTATCTTCCGATGGTCGTGGCGGCGGGTGGCAACACCGGCACCCAATCGGCCACCATGGTGATCCGGGCCATGTCGCTCGGTGAACTCGATACACGCGAATTCTGGCGGGTGATCTGGAAAGAGGGGCGTATCGGGTTTCTCATCGGGACGATCCTCGGACTCTGCGTGGCGCTCCAGATCCAGTTCCTCATGCCTCCGGGCATGATCACTGGATCGCTCAGTGCTTTCTCGGTCGCACTCGTGGTGGGATCCTCCCTCATGGCCCAGGTCCTCACCTCCACCCTCATCGGCGCGGCCTTGCCGATCGCGGCGAAGAAAGTCCGCCTCGATCCCGCCGTCGTCGCCTCGCCGGCCATCACCACGGTGGTGGACGTGAGTGGATCGGTCATCTACTTCACCCTCGCAGGAGCGATCTTCGGGTGAAGGGGCGCATCCGCGGATGCGCCGTGAATTCGGTTGTTGCCTCACCGTCACGGCCGTACCCGTGAAGTGGGAACGAGAGGTTCCCGGACGCCATGAAACGACTCGTTTTTCTGGTTTTGATAGGAGGCGCGGCCCTCGGCCTCGCCGAAAGGTCGCAGGGGCAGGAAATCCGCTACCGCGCCGAGATCTCCGATGCTGATCGCGTGAATTCGCGGGGAGCGCCGCTCAAGACTCTGCGGGAATTCCTGCGTCAGGATCGATTCAACGTTCATGGTGGGCATCATCTCGATCCCGGCGACACCACCGATCCCCGATTTGGAACCGTCGAGGCTCGGGGCGAAATCGAGAGCGCCCGATTCGTGGTGAAGCCGGGGCTCGAGGGACAGGTGATCCAGGGCAAGGTGACCCGGCTCGATGTCACCGTCACGGGAAAGGGCAAGGGACTCGTGCTCGCGGTCGCGGCCGCTCCCGATGAGGAAACGCCGATGACGGAGAAAAACCCTCCTGATCCCGCCGCGACCTCTGCCGATCCCGTCAACGCTCCGCCTCCTCCCAAAGGCTTTCGCCTCGTCTACACCACCACCTTGGGGAACCGCGACTGGGTCGACTCGAACGGGGCCTCTCTTTCCCGCCTTCGCGATGTGTTGAAGCAGGACCGCGCGAACGTGAACCGCCTCGGCCTGGCGGACACGGGCGACGAGCGCGATCCCTTGTTCACCTCCGCGAGCGAGCGCCGACGTTGGGATACGGTGGAGTTGCTCTTCGATCCGGCACTTGCGGGCCCGTTGTCCCGGCACGAGGCGGTGAAGGTCACCGTCCTTCTCCCGCGCGAGGGTGATCGGGCCCTCGTGGCTCGTCCGCAGGCCGAATCCCTTGATGGACTGGAAGCAATCGACGACCTGCTGTCTTCGCGGCAATGGAAGGTCGAGGCACTCGTCACTTCGGGTGATCCGGGTGCGATCGATGCCTCGCGGGATTTGGTGAGGCTCGTGGATCTTTTGTTAGGGCGTGATCACGAAGATGCCGTCCTCGCCCGCGTCAATCTCGCGACCCGTTTGTTTGAGAAAGGAGTCGTCGAGGAGGTGAAGCCGATGCTGGAGGAAATCGAGACCGACTTCCGCGCCGCCGCTTCGCGCGAAGTGGATCCCGCTTCGATCATCGCGGTGATGGGGTTTCTCATCGAAGCCCACGACCTTCTTGGGGCCGAGGATCGTGGCACGAAACTCCTCGAAGAGCTCACCGAATCGCCCGGACGCGAACAGTGGCGCCTCGACGAGGCCCAGCGTGAGGCCTTGCGCAAACGCCGCGGTGGTGTCGATGCCTCCGGAACGCGTCCCACCTACGAAGAGGCCCTCGCCGCGTGGGAACAGGTCGAGTCGAATGCCGCGTCATCGGTGGCGGATCGGCTCGCCGCTCTCGTGATGACGATTTCCCTGCATCCGCGGCATCGGGGTGACGACCATGCCTTGCTCCTGCAGCGCCTCGCCGCTGAGGTGAAGAAGGTGAATCGCGATCAGGCCGGGGAAGATCTCTTTTTCCCGCTCGCCGAGGCCTTGATCACCTTGGCCTTCGACGCTTTCCGGCGCGGTGACCTCGCCGTGGCACGCGCTCAGTGTGAAGAAACGCTCACCCTTCTCGACACGCCCGGGCGGCAGGAACAAGCTCCGGCGATCTCCGCCCGCCACCTTCTCGTCCGCCTCGCGATTGCTTCGGGCAAGGCTGATGAAGCCGAACAATTCGCCAAAAAGCATCTCGATTGGGCGAAGGGGATTTTCCGGCCCTACGACGCCCGCTTCGCCGAACTCGCGATGCTCTATTTTGAATTGCTCGCGGATCGTGGTGATGCCTCCGCGATCGAAACGACCGCTCGGCCCTTTGCCGAAGTATCGCTGGCTGCCACCGATCTGCCCGAACCCGCGATGCGTCTCTCCTGGCACGAGCAGATCGCGGGGATGGTCTACGAAGCCGGAGATGAAGAGCGGGCCGACGCGTGGTATCGAGAGGCTCTCGCGGCGATCGGGCGGGACCCCGGGCTCGTTCCGGCCCTCGCCTCCTGCTACAGCCGTTGGGGTTTTCTCTACGAGGGTAGTGGTCACTACGGTCGTGCCGAAGCCATCTGGAAAGAGGGACTCGAAACAATCGCGGGACGCGAGGCTCTCATCGCCGACTATGTCTCGCTCCTGCAGGATCTTTCACTGGTCCGCAAACACTACCGGGATGAAGAGGGGGCCATCGCCCTCATCGAACAGTCCCGAATTCTCGCGGCCGAGAAACTCGGCACCGACTCCGCGGAGTACGCCGTGGCCTGCAATAATCTCGTCCTGCCACTCAATGCCATGGGACGCGGCGAGCAGGCCCTGAAACGCGCCGACGAAGCCTTGCGCATCGCCGAATCACATCCCGACCGGGAATGGGGGCGGGAAAGTTCGATCATTTTCCGCAACAACCGCGCCATCCTCCTGATGAACACGGATCCAAAGGCGGCGGCGGAGATCTATGCGGGACTCGTCGACGAAATGGAGCGAGAGGGACGGCAGGACGAACATCAGACCGCTCTCTACCTGATGAATCTCGGGGCCTCCCTCCGCGAGAACGGACAGGACGACACGGCCGAAGCCTCCTACCTCCGCGCCCTCGAGGTCTTGCGTTTGCAAGGTTGGGAGGACAGACGCAATCTCGCTTTCATCCTCGATGCCCTCGCCGGCCTCGCCTTGCGCAAGGGGCGACTCGCCGAGGCCGCCGACCGGGTCCGCGAATCGGTCCGGCTCGCCGATGAGTTTTTGTCAGGGGCCTCGGCGATTGCCTCGGAGTCGGAGAAGCTCGCTCTCGGCACGCTCTTCGATCATGGGCGGCATCTCCATATCCTCCTCGCCGCAGGGGCGACCGAGGAGGCCTGCGAACTCTCCTTGCGGAGCAAAGGTACGGTCCTCGATCAGAGCATGCGCGAGGCGAAAGCGCTCCAAGGACTCGCGAATGACGAAGCGAAACAGCGGCTCTACGCGGAATGGCGCGCGCGGGTGCGCCAACTGAATCGCGCCGCCCTGGAACTCCAGCAGGGAGGTCTTGCCGAGGGATCGGAGCCGGCCCTTGCGGCTTTGAGACAGGAAGTGAAGCGGCTCCAGGTGTTGCTTCTCGGCGGAGAGGGTGGGGGAGTTGTCTCAAGCGATGCCGTCGATCTCGCCGCGGTGCGGAGCCGTCTCGGTGAGTCGGGTTGTTTCATCGAGATGGTCGTCGCCCACGATGAAGAGGGCGAGTCCTACGTCGGCGCGTTTGAGATCACCCGCGACGACGTGCGATGGACTCGTCTCGCCACGGTGGAACAGGTCCGCATCGTCCTCACCGGATTCCGCGGGGCGATCGATGCCTTTCTCGCAGTCAAAGCCGGAGGCGACCGGAGCGAGCCCGCCTCCCGTCTCGAGGCTGCCTCGAAGCAACTCCATGGCCTCGTCTGGGAGCCGCTCGAGGCCCCTCGTCGCGACGGCGTCCGCCTCGTCCTTTGTGCCGACGGCATCCTCCATTTCGTGCCCTTCGCCGTGCTCCTCGATCGCGAAGGAACCTTTCCCGGCGAGGATCATGCCTTCGACTACGTCGGCTCGGCCCGTGACTTTTGCCGAAAGGACGATGGGGGCAAACGCGACCTCGCCTCCGCCGTGGTCGTCGGCGGGCCGGACTATCGGGTCTCCCTCAAAGTCGACTCCAGATCGTCCCGCTTGCCGGCCGATCGCAGCCGCGCGGCGGAGACGGAAACGGTCCGCGGCAGCCTCGGCCGCTCGGGGATGATCCGCCTCGCGCCTTTGCCCGGGGCCGAGCGCGAGGCGGGCCTGATTGCGGAAACTCTCAGACAAGCCGGGGCGGAAGTGAAAGTGCTCACTGCCGCTGCCGCCACCGAGAAGGCTTTCGCCGGAGCCGTCGCTCCCGGCATCGTCCATGTCGCGACCCACGGGATCTTTTTTGATCGCGATTTCGGCTCGCTTTTGACCGAGGACCACCGCGCCTCCGCCGACCCGATGATGCGCGGTGCCCTCGCCCTGGCAGGGGCGCAGAGCTCGGTGGAGGAGTGGGCCGAATCCCGTTTTCCCGAGGGAGAGAACGATGGCTGGCTCTTCGCCGCCGAGGCGGTGCAACTTGATCTGGGCAAGACCGAGTTGGTCACGCTCTCGGCCTGCGAGACCGGGATCGGCGACCTCGCTTCGGGCGAGGGTGTGATCGGTCTTCGGCGCGCCTTCCTCGCGGCCGGGGCCCGTCATGTCCTTTCGACCCTGTGGCCGATCTCCGATGACATGACCGTCGAACTGATGCGCGACTTTTACGAGCGCCTCGGACGGGGCGAGGAGGTCACTGCCGCCTTCTCCGGAGCCCAGAGCGAGGCCCTGAGGGTGTTTCGTCAGGAAAACGCCCGGGCCGAGGCCATCGCTCTCTTTGGCGCCTTCGTGATGTGCCGGGCCGGGGAATGAAGAGGGTCGGGTGAGCGACCCATCACTCTTTGGTCGACGGGGGCGTCTCCTCCGGAGCTTTTTCGAACTCCCACGCACCGAGCGGGCCTTTCACGAGATCCCGCTGCGGCGGATCGAGATGGCGGATGACGAGGTTCAGGATGTCGCGCACGACGACCTTGTGGCTCCCGTAGTATCCGTGTCCGAGGAGGCTCGTGTCGATGTTGGTGGCATTGATCGTGTCCATACCGTCGAGGAGGCGGAGGTTTTCGCCACCGAGTCCGAGTCGGTCGTTGCCGTGGATCTTTTGCGAGACCTTCAGGGCGGTGTCACTCGAGGAGGAATACATCGTCGTCTTCTTCGCGATGCCCTGCATCTTGGGAAGGATCTGTTCCTTGAAGACATCGGCATCGATGTCGGGAGCGGCGAGGATGATGTTGTTCAGTTTGAGGCGGAAGCCATCGTCGTGCGCCTTGGCGAGGGCCTGCGTCAGGATCCGCGTGCCCATGCTGTGGGCGATGATATGGATGCTCTCGAGATCGGTCGTTTCCTGCAGGTCGATGAGGAACTGGCTGAGGTGTGGCACTGACCAAGTCGCGTTGTCCTGGTCGATCGTGTAGCCCTCGAGCGCGGCCTGCGAAGGCCAACTGAAGGCGATCGGCACACCGTGGAAGTCGAGATCGAACGCGATCTGCGCGGTGCGCTGGATCGCATCGGGGAAGGCGACGTTGTAGCCGTGAATGAAGATGAGGGCCTCGTTGCCAGCGTCTTGGGCGGTGGCGCGGGTTTTGATCTCCGAGAAGAAGACACCCTTGTCGAGAGTCTCGAGTTTCAGGAGCATCACGTGCTTTTTCGGATCCTCGGAGAATTCGAGCTTGTACCACTTCGGGCGCTCCACGACTCCGATGGTGTGATGCAGCGGGATCGAAACATCAATCCGGCCATAGGACATCGGACCCTCGCGATGGCGCTCCGCGCCGTAGAAGGCGTTTGGCTCACGAAAGCCGGTGGGTTTCCGATTGGTGCCGTAGAAGACGCCGACGGTGTGGAATTCCTTCGAGGCGGGGGCTTCGGTCGTCGCAGGCTGCTCCTCCGCTTCGCGCGTCGGAGCTTTGGGACCCCCGGGTCGGTAGCGCGAAGGCCGCGTTTCCGCCGTGGTTGGCTCCGGCTTGACTGGTGTCTCCTTCGGGACTTCCACCGGAACCGGCCTCGGAGCAGGGGTCGGTTCTTCCTTCGGTTCGGACGGTTTCTCGCAGGTCGCGAGGAGAAGGCAACCCAAGGATGCAAGGATCGGAGGGAGGTTGAGAAGGTTCGGACGGGAGAGCTTCATGATACGATAACCGATCGACACTTCAGAATTGTGGAAAACGCGTCCGCCTTCCAGAGAAATCGATGGCGGGCTTGCGCGCCTCTTGTGCTTCTCTTCGCCGGGGTTGGTCTCCCGGTCCAAGTAGAGGAAATTTTGCGTGTTCCACGGCGGCGGGGACGCTATGATGAATCGAGCTTTCCCATCATTCGTCCACACGCCGCATGAAGACGCCCCCGACTCACCGACTCCTCGCCGCCACGCTGCTCGTTCCCATTCTCTCATTTGGTGCTCCCTGGCCCGAGGCTCCGCTCGGCACCTTCGCGAGTGTGCCCGCTGGCGTCACCGTCCCGACGATGAAGCCGATCCAGGAAGCGCCACTCGACCTCGGGACGGCGCGCGCCGCCACCGGGCTCTTCGAGGAACTCGGCTTCACCCTGACAAACGCCCAGAATGCCGCCTTGCAGCGCGACAAGTTCGTCCTCATCCCCATCGAGACGATTCCCTCGCTCGATCCGATGGAGCGCGAGCCTTATGTGCCCGAGACACCGGAAGAGGCCAAATATTTCCCGACCCCGACCGGCGGGCTCGCCGTCTACGAAGATGAGATGCTCGCGATTTATTCGCGGATCGGGGGAGGGGGGGAACTGAGTCCGTGGCGGAATCATTTTGTCACGGCCGACTCGATGCTGCATGCCTGGCACCGCTTCTTCGAAAGCGCCCTCGAGGAGATCGAGACGAAGGATCTTTATCCTCGTCTCGATCAATTCCTCACCCGCTGGCTCGCGAGTTTGCGCGCATTGCGCGAGACGGCCAGCCCGGAGCTCGCGGTCCATTACGAGCAACTCGAAGCCCAGGTCGCCGTCGCCCTCGTTTTGCTCGGCGACGATGGCGAGGAGCCCCGCAAGGAAATCACCTCCGGCTGGGATGACGAGGGCAATCCCAAAACAATTACCCTCACGCCTCTCGTGGACCGGATCGAGTCCGTTCTCGGCGCTTTGCCCGAGCGTTGGCGCAAGCCGGCTCAGGATGAGGTCCGCCTGATCCTCGCGAAGGAAGGCCTTTCTCCCTCGCCGCTCTTTGCTTCCTACGACCCGGAAAAAGGGCAGGACTACACCCAGTTCACGCCGCGTTCGCATTACACCAAGAATCAGGCCCTGCGCGCCTACTTCCGCTCGATGATGTATCTCGGCCGCAACGGCTGGCCGCTCGTCGCACCGGCCGGGGAGGGGACTGCCACGGGTTTGAGCCATGCCCTCCTTCTCGCCCACTCGCTCGGCAGTCCCGCGCCCGATGGCAAGGCACCGGTTGAGGATTGGAGAGAGATCATGGAGATCACCTCTTTCTTTGCCGGTGGGTCCGACGATGTTGATTATCCCGAACTGCGCCGTTGGCTCGGTGGCAACGCCGATCTCGCGAGCTGGACCCCGGAGAAGGCGGTTGATCCCGCCCTTCTAGGCACCCTCGGCGGCAAGCTCGGCGAACTCCGCCAGCCCGGCATCCTCAGCCAGGTGCGCCAGCGCGCCAAGCCCGGCGAGATCGGGGAGGAAGTGCGAGCTGAGTCGATCCAATTCCGCGTCTTCGGACAGCGTTTCACCTACGACGCCTGGGTCCTCACCGAGTTGACGCCGCCGCTGATGGACCAGCTTCCGGCGACTCCGACCGCCCTTTATGTCGCCGCCGCGCTCGGTGATCCCAAGGCCCGCGAGCTCTCCCTCTCGTGGCTTGAATCCAAGGCGGCTCCGGCGAAAGGGGATTTTGTCACGAAGCTCGACGAGCTTTCCGCGACGATTGCGTCCGTTCCCGACGCGGATTGGTTCGCCTCGATGGCGACGAAAAAGCTCCATCTCATCGGCACGCTCGCCGGCGCGAAGGGCGATGGCTTTCCCGCCTTCATGCGCTCGCCGCAGTGGGGTGCGAAGCACGTTGAAACGATGCTCGGTGCCTACACCCAGCTCAAGCACGACACGCTGCTCTACGCGAAACAGAGCTACGCCGAGATGGGCGAAGGTGGCGACACCGACAAGATCAAGGAAGAGGACGTGCCTTACGGTTTCGTCCAGCCCGAGCTGCGCTTCTGGGCCGAGCTCGAACGTCTCGCGAACTACACCTTCGAGGGATTCACCCGACACAAGATGCTCCCCAACACCGTCGAGGAATTCGGGCATCTGGGTCGTTTCCGGAAGGATGTCGCGGCCCTGCGTCTCCTCGCGAACAAGACCGCGGCGGGAGAGAAGTGGAATCTCGAGGACCGGCTCTGGCTGCTCGAGTTCAATCCCTCCTACATGGCCGAACCGGTCGATCCGATGAACGTTCAAGGACCGGACGACGGCAAGGCCGCCATCGTCGCCGACATCCAGACGAACGTGCGGGACCGCCAGGTGCTCTACCAAGGGCTGGGGCGTCCCTATCTGATTCTCGCCCTTGTCGGGGACGCGGGTCTGAACCGTCTCGTCGCGGGGACCGCCTACGATTATTACGAGTTCGTGCGTCCACTCGAAGAGCGTCTCACCGACGAGGAATGGCGGAAGCAGTTCTACCGCATCGAACCCGAAGCGCAGCCGAAGCCTGATTGGACTGTGCCACCGGTGAAGTGAGGCCTCGGTGTAGGGAAGGGAAAGATGAGACGACCCGATCTCTTGCCGCTCCTGCTGTTCGTGGCTTTGTCAGGAATTCCCCTTCGCGCCTCCGACGCACCCTTTCCGCCCTTCTATCATAGCGCCGCTCCCTTCCGGGCGGCGATCGACGGGGTGAAAACCGCGCCGCTCGATCCTCCTCCCACGGGCGTCACCGTGCCGCATCACGCCCTCGTCCTCGATCTCATCGCTGAAACCCTCTCCCTCGCCCGGGGCGGTGGCTACGAACGCATCGTCATCGTCAGTCCCGATCATTTTCGCCGAGCCGAGACCACCGCCGCCGTCGCGATGCGGGATTTTCTGACCGTGTTAGGGCCGGTTCCAACGGACGAAGCCGCTTCGCGGCAACTCACGGAGAGTCCGCTCGTTTCCGTTTCCTCGCTGGCCTCGCACGAGCACGGCTTCCGCGCCATCCTGCCCTTTCTTGCCGAGTGGTTTCCCGGCGTGCCGGTCGTGACCTTCGCCGTTGGCATCCGCACGACGCCGGACGACTGGCGCGGCCTTGCCGACGCGCTCGATCCCATCGTCACGGAGAAAACTCTCGTGATCCAATCGACCGACTTTTCCCACTACCTGGCTCCCGCCGAGGCGCGCGCGAAGGACGCCGAAACTCTCGCCTTTCTCGCTCTCGGCGATCCGGATGCGGTCGTCGATCTCGATCAACCCGATCACATCGATTCGAAGGCGGCGCAGTGGATCCAGATGACGCTCCAGCAGCGGCGCGGGGCATCAGTGTCGGTGGTGAACAACAGAAACTCGGCGCAATACGCGACCGACGGCGAGGTGCCGCGCGAGACGACGAGTTATGTCCCGCAGGTCTGGCGTCGCGAAGCGATCCCGGCCTCCGCCTTGCCGGGAGAGGCCTGGTTCTTTGGCGGTGACTTTCATCTCGGACGCGGTCTTGCCGAAATCGCTGATGATCCCTCAGCCGTGGCCTGGCTCGAGGAGCGCATGCGTTCGCTCACCGGAGGACGCCCCCTCGTTCTCAATCTCGAGGGCGTTCTCGTTGACGCAACGCCCGATCCCGCAACGCTCCATCCCATGCAGATCCTGATGCGGACCAAACCCACCTTCGATCTGCTCAAGCGCTGGAACGTTGCCGGTGTCGTCCTCGCGAACAATCATAGCCTCGATCTGGGACCGGAGGCGCTCAGATCGATGACCAAGCATCTCCGCGACGAAGGGGTCACCGTCTTGGGCGAAGGCGAGGTGGCCGTATTTCCCGGATTCGACCTTTTTGCGGCAAGCGATGTCCGCAACCGTCCCGAACCGGCCCAACAGGTGCTGCGAGCCGGGGATTTTCCGGTTTTGTCAGGATCCTCGGCGGCATTCCCGCACCGCCCCCGTCTCGCCTTCCTTCACTGGGGCGCCGAGTATCGCGAAGGACCCGACCAGCGCCAACGATGGCTCGCCGGGGCCGCAGTAAAGGCGGGATTCGATCTGCTCATCGGTTGTCATGCCCACGTACCTTCTCCGGCGACGAAGCAGGTCGAAGGCATCCTCACCCTGCCGACGCTGGGCAATCTGCTCTTCGACCAAAGCCAACGCGAGCGCGGAGGCGTGCTCCTCGAAGTGCGCTTTTTCGAACAAGGCACCTTCGCGACCCGAGTGATCCCGGTTGGGAATTTGTACCGCGAGTGGCGGGGGAGGTGACTCAAAACGGCCGCTTCCCGCCGCCGAACTGCTTCATCATCTGGCTCATCTTGCCCTTGTTGCGCATCATCTTGCGCATGTCGCCGAACTGCTTCAGGAGCTGGTTCACCTGGGTGACGCTGGTGCCGCTGCCCATGGCGATGCGGCGGCGGCGCGAGGCTTTGATGATCTCGGGACGGGTTCGTTCCATCGGGGTCATGGAAAGGACGATGGCCTCGGTGCGTTTCATGCGTTTCTCGTCGAGATCGACGCCCTTCAGCTTTTCACCCATGCCTGGGAGCATGCCGAGGAGGCTGGTGAGGCCGCCCATCTTTTTCATCATGCGCATCTGCGAGAGGAAATCGTTGAAGTCGAAGTCGGCGCGTTTGAAACGCTCGGCCATGCGAAGGGCTTCGTTTTCATCGATGGCTTCGGCGGCTTTTTCGACGAGGCCGACGATGTCGCCCATGCCGAGGATGCGTCCGGCCATGCGGTCGGGCACGAAGGCTTCGAAATCGGAGAGCTTTTCCCCGACCCCGGCGAACTTGATCGGTTTGCCGGTGACGCTTCGCATCGAGAGCGCGGCCCCGCCGCGGGCGTCGCCGTCGAGTTTGGTGAGGACGAGTCCGGTGAGTCCGATGATGCCATCGAAGGTCTTGGCGACGCTGACGGCCTGTTGTCCGGTCGCGGCGTCGGCGACGAGGAGGGTTTCCTTGGGATCGAGGAGGCGGTGGAGCTGGCGGAGTTCTTCGACCAAGGCTTCGTCGACTTCCTGCCGTCCGGCGGTATCGAAGATGAGGACGGTGCCGTTCTGCTGCTCGGCCCACTTGAGGGCTTCTTTCGCGACTTTTAGCACGTCGGTCTCGCCGGGTTCGGGACGGAAGACGGGGACGTCGATCTGCTTCGCGAGGGTGACGAGCTGGTCGATCGCGGCGGGACGGTAAAGGTCGCAGGCAATGAGGAGGGGGCGGCGTCCTTCCTTGCGGAGATGGAGGGCGAGCTTGGCCGAGGTCGTCGTTTTGCCGGCCCCGTTGAGGCCCACGAGGAGGATGCGCGCCGGGGGATTGAGATCGAGGGGCGAGGCATCCCCGCCGAGGAGGGCGGCGATCTCGTCGTTGAAGATCTTCACGATCTGCTGTCCGGGCGAGATCGTGCGCAGGACGGATTCACCGAGGGCCTTTTCCTTGACCCGGGCGATGAAGTCCTTCGCGACGGAGAGCTCGACGTCGGCCTCGAGCAGGGCGAGGCGCACTTCGCGAAGGGCGTCGGTGATGTTCGATTCGGTGATCTTGCCGTGACCACGGAGTTTCTTGAAGGTTTCTTGAAGGCTGTCGGAGAGGTTGGCGAACATGGGAAGGGCGCGGCCTTCGGCCGCGGTAAAAGGTGGGAAAGTGAAAGGTAAAAGGTAACGGGGAAGGGAGCGCCTGGTGGGACGGCGCTCAGGGCGATCAACTAAACGGGGGCGATCACAACGAAGGCGTCGCGGTGGGTGGGGCGAGGGCGGCTTCGTCGGTGGAGGCCGGTGCGAGGGGATCGTTTTTGCCGGGCGCGGTCGAGTCGGAAGAAAGGTAGTCGGCGAGGGGATCGATCTGGAAGGTCCAGCCGATCAGTTCGTTGTCCTTCGATCCGGCATAGCGAAAGGAAAGCTGCACGGCACAGGTCTCGACGCGGAGGCGTTGGGGGACTTGATAGGTGAGGCGTCCGCTAGCGGGATCGAACTGGTGGGAGACGCGCCCAAATCCCGAGATGCGCAGGACGATGCTGGCGGGATCGACGCCGGTGAGTTTGGAAAGGTCCACCTCGATGAGCGGGAGCCGGTTGCCGATGACGGTGTTGGCGGCGGGTTTCACCGAAACGAGCGGTCCTTGGGCGGCCCCGTCTTCGGATGTTTGTTCGGCGAGGAGTTTACGGCCACCGGTGGTCACCGCACCGCCGCCGAAGTCGAGGGCGGGATCGAAGTTCGCGAGAGTGGTGCCGTGGACGACATAACGGCCGATCTCGAAATCCTTCTCCTCCCAACCGGTCTTCTTGCCGTTCACGGTGAAACAGGCCTCGTAGCCGGCCTCGCGGACGATCTCGAGGACGCGGTCGTTGTAGATCCCGAAAGGATAAGCAAAGGTCTTCACGACGGCTCCGGTGTCGCCATAGGTCTCTTCGAGGTAACGCATCGACTCGGCGAGTTCCACACGCAGCCAGGCATCGTAGGCTTCGTCGCCGCGTCCGCCTTTGCGGGAGAGATTCTGGTGGCTGACGGAGTGGCTCGAGATGGTGCCACCGCTCTGGGCGATCTCGCGGACTTCCTCGTGGGTGAGGGAACGACCGCCGATGTTGATGTAGTTCTTGTAGAGGAACACGGTGAAGGGATAGCCGAACTCCTTGAGCACGCCGAGGGCGAGGGTGTGGGTCGCCTTCCAACCGTCGTCGATCGTGATCATGACGCATTCCGCGGGAATGTCGGACTTGCCCTGCTTCCAGTCGAGGAACTGGCGCATGCTGATGACGGGGAGTTTCGCGTCGCGGATCGCCTGCATCTGGCGGCGGAAATCCTCGACATTAAGGATCATGTCGTTGGTCGAGGTGCCGCCGGTGAAGTCGTGGTAGCCGAGAATGGAGACGCGGGCCTCCTTGTTCACGAGCGGCTCCATTTTCACCGGAGCCGGCGGGGGCGGGATGTCCTCGGGGGCCACTGGTTTGCGGGCGGCGAGCTCCTCGTCGGTTTCCCGGTCGAGAGCCTTTTTCACCTGATCGAGGTAGGGGGCCGCCTTCTCGCACGAAGCGAGGAGAAAGACGGCCCCGAGGGCGGCGAGGCCGATCGGAAAGAAGCGGGAAGAGGGGATCATGCGGGCAGGCGGAATTCCGGGAAATATAGGCCCGTTCCGGCTTAAGAAAACCGGGATTTGCGCATCCACCCGCCGTGGCTTATCGGTCCTGCTGAACCGCAACCAACCTTCCTGAAACTCATGGCAAACGAAAAACCTGAAATCACGGCTTATCTGAAAACCTTCTGTGGCTGGAGCGAGGGCGTGCGCGCCGTCTTCCGCAAGTATGATCTCGACTACACGGAAAAAGACATCATCAAGAATCCGGCCTTCCGCTGGGAGATGGAACAGAAGAGCGGTCAATCCCTTTCCCCCTGTGTCGTCGTGAACGGCACGATGCTGCCCGACGTCAGCGGTGAAGAGGTGGAGCGATGGATGCTCTCCAACGGTTTCCTCGAAGAGAATGATGCCGAGCCGGATGCGCCGATCGACTCCGCCTGTAGTGACGAACAGCACGCCGCGATGGACGCGGCCGCCCGCTTCGGTGGTCATGCCGCTGGCGCCAACGTGCGCATCGTCGAGTGAGCGGATCGCTCTTGGACTCTCCCTGTTTTCCCTCGAGCCCGTTTTGCGAGATGTCGGACAACTTTCCCCCCAAAAAAGGACTCGGTCGCGGTCTCAATGCCCTGATCAAGGCACCCGGTGCGGTGCCGGTGAGTCCATCCGGTGGCGGCGGATCCGATGATGCCGGCACGGGCGAGCGTGTCCTCCGGGTCGCGCTGGACGCGGTGGTGCCGTCCCCCTTGCAGCCCCGGAAGCGTTTCCACGAGGAGAATCTCACCGAGCTCGTCGATTCGATCCGCGAGCACGGAGTGATCCAGCCGCTCATCGTGCGGCTCGTGAATGGGAAATACGAGCTCATCGCCGGCGAACGCCGCTGGCGCGCCTCGACGCAGTTGAAGCTGCCGCAGGTGCCGGTGATCGTGCGCGACGCCTCGGACCGCGACGTACTCGAGATGGCCCTGATCGAGAACCTCCAGCGCGAGGACCTCGATCCGCTCGAAGAGGCCGAGGCCTACGCGAGACTTGCCAAGGAATTCGGCCTGAAGCAGGAGGAGATCGCCCAACGCGTCGGAAAGAACCGCGCCACGGTCTCGAATGCGATCCGCCTCCTCGACCTCGATCCCGAGGTGCAGACACTTGTCTCTAGGAAGATGTTGACGAGCGGTCACGCCAAAGCCCTTCTCGGGCTCAAGACCAAGGCCGAGCAACGCATGCTCGCCGACCTCGTCGTGAAGCGGAAGCTGAACGTGCGCGACACCGAGAAACTCGTCTCCGAGACGATCACGGGCAAGACGGTCACCAAGAAAACGACCAAAACGAAGTTGTCCCCCCAGGCCGAGAATTACATCCGCCAGATCCAGGACCAGCTCCGCAGCCGCTTCGCGACGAACGTGGCGATCCAGCACGGCGACAAACGCGGCAAAATCGAGATCGAGTATTATGGCAACGAGGATCTCGGCCGCGTCCTTGAGCTGATGGGCGTGCGGCTCGACTGATGCAGCCTGGCGGGAGAGCCCGTGCTCCGCTTCATGAAAAGTCTCGCGCCCTTTCTCGCACTCTCTTTCCTGCTCTTCACGGGATGCAGTGAACCCGCCTACACCTTCAACGAGGCGGATCCGCTCGACGCGAAGGTCTCGGGAGAAAAGGCTTTCGCCCATGTCTCCGCTCTGGTTGGCTTCGGACCGCGTCCGGCCGGGTCGGAAGCGTTGGAAAACTCCCGGAAGTACCTTGAAAAGGAACTCGCCGCGTTGGGTTGGGTGGTGCGTCGCCAGACCTTCAAAACAAAAACGCCGCGGGGCCAGATCGAGTTCACGAATTTGCTCGCCCGCTTTGGGGAAGGTTCCTGGGAAAAGCCGGTCGAGGGAGTGCTCTGCTCCCATTACGACATCAAACTTTACGACGATATCGCCTTCGTCGGGGCCAATGACGGTGGATCGGGCACCGGTCTCCTCGTGGAACTCGCCCGTGTTCTCGGGGAACGTCCCGAGGCGGCGCGACGGATCGAGCTCGTCTTTTTTGACGGCGAAGAGGCCTTCGGCACGAACATCACCTCGAGCGACGGTCTCTACGGAAGCAAGCATTATGCCGGTCAATGGCTGCTGAAGCCGGAGAAGGATCGTCCCCGTTGGGGCGTGCTCCTCGACATGGTCGGCGACATCGATCTCAACATCCGTGCCGCCGTGCGAATTCCCGGCCATTCGATCCGCGAGCTCGCCGAAGCCAAGGAAAAGGGCGCGCCGGTCGTCGACATGGTGAAGATCGAGGAGTCCCTCCAGTTCCTTGCGCGCCATCTCCTCGACGCGGCCGGCGAACTCGATCTCCGCGACCACGTCGGGGTCAGTTCCGATTACATCATCGACGATCACATTCCCCTGAATGTCGTGGCCGGCATCCCCACGATCGATTTGATCGATTTCGATTTCCCCGCCTGGCACACCCCGGCCGACACCCTCGACAAGATCTCGGCCAAAAGCCTCGCGATCACGGGGCGGGTGACTCTGCGGCTGGTGGAGAAATATCTGTTGGCGGGAGACTGGTGAGGCGCACGGGCAGGGCCGGAGGCAAGGGAGTCGGCAGACCGTTGCGAAAGGTGCTCGCGACGCGTTCGGAAGTCAGGAAGTAGGCGGTCCAGCCGACAAAGAACCCCAGCGCGACGACAACGGTCGCCGCCGTCGTGCCGAGGACGGCGCGATCGATCGAGTCGATCCGCATCATCATGAGCAGGAAGATGCACTGGGAGATGGTGAGGACTCCCTGAAAGAGGATGCGATAGAACGGATAGGTGTAGTGTTTGCGAAAAAACTGGATCAGAAGGAAGACGCTGAAGGGGAGTGCACCGGCCGTGATCATCGTTTCGATGAGGAGGATTGGAGCCCAGAAGACATGGTAGGCCTCTCCCTCGACTGAGGCGACCCTTTGCCAGTTTGTGAGATCAGTGTCCTTCAGCGCCATGAAGATCTGTCCGATCAACACCAACGGATCGAGGCACGTGCCGAACGCCACGAGGATGAGCCAGCCGTCGATCCCGCTGAGGTGGGGGCGGAACGGTCGACGAGTTTTCCACTTTGGCTTCCAGATGAAGGCGATCACACAGAAGAGCATCGATCCCATCAATCCGAAAACGGCCATCACGATGACGGGCCAGGCGGGTTCCCAGTCGCCCGCAGTCCCGACGGCTTGACTCGATTGTTTCCCCTCGTGCAGCGCGCGCGAGATCCACAGGGGATAGTTCGTGTGGTCCTCCGCCTTGCGCACGTTCTTCAGATACTCGGGGATGCGTTCGGCGGCGATCTCCTCCTGAATGCTTTTGTAGGCGAATTCGACCTCCGTGATCTTGCCGGCGCAGCGCTCCTGATAGTCGAAGTGGAAGGCCCCATCCCGGATCGAGAGGTCTTTCGGCTTCTCGTTCATCGGATCGGGAAGGTGGATGGCGATGCGGTGCAGGAGATTGATGGGATGGGCGATGCTGTAGGGCATCGTGCGCTTCTGGGTTCCCGGGATCCAGAGCCGCTCATAGGCGTATTTGGAGGGAAAGTCCGCCTCGAATTGATCGGGATTGCTGCTGTTCTCCTCCCAGATCTGGGCAATGCGATAGCTCTCCCGCACCGTCACGACATTGGCCGCCTCATCATCCTCCATCGTGAAGTCGCGCGACGCCTCGATGCCATCGAAGGATGCGGAGTAGTAGTTCACATATTTCCGCTGCACTTCGGACTTGGCCATGGAGGCAAAGTAGGAACGGATCGAATCCGCGTCGTCGCCGTGATAGACCGTCTCGACTTCGAGCGTGGCGGGGCCGCGGTAGTCGGGGAGCCGGAATGTTTCCGTCACCAAGGTTCCAACCGTGTCGTATCCCTGCGGAGTCACCTTTGTCAGGACGGTGCTTTTGTCAGGGTTTCCGCGCAGGATGAGTGACTCGCCGTAGTCGGGAAAAAAAAGCGTCTCGAGCGGACCGCGTTGATACGAGGCGGTGGGATCGAGCCAATGGAGTTGGCTTCCGTTTTTCACGACCGTGACGAGATGATTGAAGGCGTGAGGGCTCGCACTCCATTCGCCGATCGCCTTCCCATAGTCGGTGTGCACCAAGGCCGGCCAAGCTTCGAATCCGAGATGGCGCAACATCGAAACAAGCAGCAGGGTCTTGTCCTTGCAATCGCCGAAGCGTCGCTTCACGATCGTCTCGATCGGATAGGGTTTGTGCGAATGCACCCCGTCGAAAATGCCGAGGTAGCGGATCTCATCCTGCGCGAAACGGAGTGCGCCGAGGATGCGGGCTTCGTCACCATCGAGGGAGGCGAGACGCTGCGACTCCTCGAGCAGTTCGGCGGGCAGGTCCGTGGGGATCACGTATTGTTTTTCCGCCCATGCGGCCACTTCGCCCCAGTCCTGCCACGAAGTAGCCTCGACCCAGCCCCAGGGATCGTAGTGAGAGGGAGTGCCACCCTCGTGCGGGATCGGTTTGGGATTCTCGATGAGCCAACGATGGACCTTGGACGCTCCCGATTCCGAAACTTCCGCCTCGACCTCGGTGCTGTGCCTCGCGAGGACGACCTCGCGATCCGCAGGATGCCGCAGCGCGCCATGCACCGCCCCGACCGGGACGGAGTAAGCGGTCGTGAGGGTCCAGTAAAAGTGATCGTCGAAAACGGGATTCGTGCCCTCGACCGAGAAGGCGTATTCGATCACATCGCCCGAACGGATGTCCTCGAGCAGGGCGAGGACGCTTAGGCTGTCGTCGTAGAGCTGGCGCTCGTGATCCTGTTCGCGCTGGATCACTTTGAACTCCTGCTCAGCGAGCCGGTCGATCACTTCACCGTTCCGGTGAATGAGGAGACGGTGGAAGGCGAATTTCTGATAGTGCGGATCGTAGCTGAAAGTGAGCTGCGCGCCATCCTGCAGGGCGCTCTCGCCTTCGAGCCGCTTCAAGTAACGGTAGTAGTAGGTGCGCGAGGCGACGTCGTATTGATTCTCAATCAGGGGAAAGTAGGTGTCACCCACCTCGGATTGGTTCTCGGGGCGGCGCTGTGGGTCGGCTTCGTAGGGGACGACCCAGTCCGGGATCGGGGTCTTGGCGATCTCCCGCTTGGCCGGTTCGGCGGAGGGAGCGGCTCCCTCCTGGGCGGCAAGACCAGTGGTGAAGGCAACCAAGGCAGCAACACGAAAAAGCGATTGAGGAGACAAAATCGGAGCGGACACGGAATTGGGATCGGATGTGAGGGAATCCTAACCAGAATCCCGGAGACCCGGCAAACAAATCCCGCGAAAAATCGCCCGCTCAGAAACGGCCCGTGCCGAGGCCCTTCATCCGCTGCCAGTTGCCATGGGCGAGGAGACCGAACATGACGGCCATGAAAAAATTCTGTCCGAGGAGTCCGAGCACGGCCATGGCGAGAGCGAGGACGAATCCCACCTTCGGCACGATGGAGCGGTGCCGGTCGGGAACGAGTCCGTCAAAGATGTGCCCGCCATCGAGCGGGAGGATGGGCAGCAGGTTGAAGATCGCCCAGCCCACATTGACCCAGAGCATCTGACCGACAAAAAAGCGCACCCAGGGATCCTGCATCCCGGGCGTGAAAACAATCAGGTAAGTCACTCCGCCGAGGAGCAGACTCGCCGCCGGACCCGCCGCCGCGAGTCTGCTCCTCG
>Ga0209573_1001309_pt1 | contig 40125 bp, 25 predicted proteins | sample TNRBio252014_DNA_FD_185870 | JGI IMG/M metagenome (GOLD analysis project Ga0209573, IMG submission 185870) | Wastewater treatment Type I Accumulibacter community from EBPR Bioreactor in Madison, WI, USA - TNR Reactor_6/25/2014_ DNA (SPAdes)... | ecosystem: Engineered > Bioreactor > EBPR >...
CCCCCGCAGCGCCCGCCGCACTGCGCCGAATCGGTTATGTTTACATGCCGATGGGATGCGACATCACTCGCTGGACTCCTCCAGGCGAAGCTCTCGATGAACTGTCCCCATCGCTGAGTGCTCTTGCGCCCGTCCGGAAGCATGTGTCAGTCCTGTCTGGCCTGGAAATCCGCAATGCGTATCCGGGCACCCATGCCACTTCCAATTCGTCCTTCCTCAGTTGCGCGACGGCAAAGCTGACGGAGAGTTCCGACTACTATCTTGGAATCACGGCCGATCAGGTGGCCGCCCAGCACATTGGCCAGGACACTCAGCTACCATCGCTGGAACTCTCGATGGATCTGATGTCCACAGTCGGTCAGTGCGACAACGGCTACGCATGCGTCTATCAGAACAACCTGTCCTGGTCGTCGCCCACCAGCCCGCTGCCATCGGAAGCTCATCCGCGAATGGTCTTTGAACAGCTTTTCGGAGAAGGCGGATCCATCGAAGAACGTCAGGCCGCCCTGAAGAAGCGAGCCAGTCTGCTGGATTCGGTCTCCGAAGAGTTTCGGCGGCTGCAGCGACAACTGGGACCTCAGGACCAGCAGCGAGTCGCCTCGTATCTGGAATCTGTCCGGGAAGTCGAACGCAGAATTCAGCAGGCAGAATCCACCACTCAGGACAATCCCCTCCCGGATCTGGATCGGCCAACCGGCGTTCCCGCAGCGTATGCCGACCACGCCCGTCTGATGTTCGATCTGCAGCTCCTGGCAATGCAGGGCGGGATCACTCGAGTCATCACCTTCCAACTGGCGAGGGAAACCAGCAATCGCACCTACCCGGAAATCGACGTTCCTGAACCTCACCATCCTCTGACACATCACGGCGGTGATCCCGAGAAGATCGCGAAGGTGGCAAAGATCAATCAGTTCCATGTGTCGCTGTTTGCCGAGTTCCTTCAGAAGCTGCAAGCCACTCCGGAAGCCTCAGGCACTCTGCTGGATCACTCGCTGTATCTCTACGGCAGCGGCATGGGCAATCCCAATCTGCACGATCATCAGAACATCCCCATCATCGTTGCAGGCGGTGCCGCAGGAAAAATGCGCGGTGGGCGGCATCTGCAGTTTGAAACGCCCACCCCGCTGGCCAGCCTGCATCTGACGCTGCTGGATCGAGTCGGCGTGCGACTGGACTCATTCGCCGACAGCAAGGGCCCAATTGACCAACTGTTTGAAACACTGCCTCTGTAATTTCCATCTCGACAAAGTTTAACCCGTGGCCGACAGGCCAGGCTGGCGAGTTCCCGGCCTGTCGGCCACGGGTTAAACTTTAAGACAGCTGAGACGAGATGCTCGAAAGGCCCGTCACGATGTCCCTGCAATGCTCCAATCCGAATGTCGATCACTCTTCGCAACGGCTGCCGTTGCCGATGATCGCGCGGACGCGGATTTGGTGCATGCAGTGCTCGCTCATCCTGCTGCTTGCTTCGGATCCAAACTCAGTCTGAGCCGCGGAAGACAAATCGCCTGCGGATCTTGCTGAACATCAGAACTGGACGTCATTGAAACAACAGCTCTCGACAGGTGCAGCCGGACTCAATCAGCCCCAGGCCGATGGCATGACAACTCTGCACTGGGCCGTGCATCATGAAAATGTCGAGATCGTTCAGGCGCTGCTGGACGCAGGCAGCGAGGCCGATGTGCCAACCCAATATCACATCACCCCGCTGCGAATCGCGTGTCTCACCGGACATACAGAGATTGCCCGACTCCTGCTCCAGGCTGGTGCCGATCCCAATCACACGCTGCCTGGTGGCGAAACGATCCTGATGACGGCCGCTCGCACAGGGCGTTCGGAGGTTGTTGACGCACTTCTGCAGCGTGGCGCTGATGTCAATGCGTCGGATGATCAGCAACAAACCGCTGTCATGTCGGCAGCTGCCGAAGGACACGCCAAAGTGGTCCAGCACCTGATCGACGCCGGAGCCGATTTTCAAAAAACGCTGCCATCAGGCTTCTCGGCCCTGACGTTTGCCGTTCGTGAGGGCAAAATCGATGTCGTCGACTTACTGTTGACTGCCGGCGCGGATCTTCAGGCTCCGATGGAACCAAAGCGTGGCGGAGGCCGCAGTGTTCGATCAGGAACCAGCCCTCAAATTCTGGCAATCGAAAACGGCCACTTCGAACTGGCCGCCCATCTCATTCGCAATGGTGCAGACCCGAATGATCAGCGCAGTGGTTATACGCCGCTGCATGTTCTGACCTGGGTCCGCAAACCCAATCGCGGCGATGGGGAAGACGGCGATCCCGCACCCCTGGGTTCCGGCCGAATGACCAGTCTGCAACTGGCTCGCTTCCTCGTAGAATCCGGCGCCGACGTGAATGTTCGCCTGACCAGAGGAAACGGTGGGCCAGGCCGATTGAATCTGAAAGGAGCCACCCCGTTCCTGATGGCTGCCGACACGGCCGACGTTCCGTATATGAAGCTGCTGCTGGAACTGGGTGCGGACCCCACACTCAGAAACATCGATGAGGCCACACCGCTGATGGCCGCCGCCGGACTCGGCACAATCGCGCCGGGCGAAGAAGCCGGAACCGAAGACGAATGTCTGGAAGCCATGCAGTTCCTGCTGGACCTTGGTGCTGATATCAATGCCGTCGACAACAACGGTGAAACAGTGATGCATGGAGCCGCCTACAAGGGCTCGGAAACGCTCGTTCGATTTGTGGCCAGCCACGGAGCGAAGGTCGAAATCTGGAATCGCCACAATCGCTATGGCTGGACACCCCTGCTGATCGCGCGAGGTTATCGCCCGGGAAACTTTCGACCACTGGCCCCCGTCATCGACGCTCTGCGAGAAATCCTGCTGGCCGAAGGCATTGATCCCCCAATGAACGACAAACCCTCCGTTCCGCAGAAAGATCAGTACTCAAAGCAGAAGTAACCGGTGGCATCTGTCGTAAAGCTGCGCACTCTGTATGTTCCTTCTCCCTCCCAGGGAGAAGGTGCCCGAAGGGCGGATGAGGGTCTCTGTCGAGCAGTGCCGCGTGAAATGAACACGCCCTCTCTGCCGGAACGACATGGCCGTTCGTCCCTCACTGAAGTACGAGCCTCTGCCCTCAGATAAAGATGTCCGTCTTCGCGGAATTTGCGATCGCCAGCACTGCCGGATGCTTGATCTTGCGCTCGGCCGAAATCGCAAAGAACTGCTCGCGAACTCCTGGAATCTCGCCGACCAGTTCCACTTCATGCTGGCGACAGATCTCTTCGGCGATGGCCATCGTTCCCGGAAACAGTCCTTCTCCCGTCTGACCGAAGGCTTTCAGCAGCGCCGAATCATCAAACTCAGCTCGTAGAAACGGATGAATGTCCAGCTTCTCCAGCCATGAATCAATCGAACGTCGCACTGCGGAGTTTCGAGTCGGCAGCAGCAGCGGAACTCCACTCAATGAATGCGGAAAGTTCTTGCGGGTTCGCCGCGCCAGCTCCTTCTGTCCAAAGAAGCCCACGCCGGAATCTCCCAGCGCATGGTTATAAGCGCGAACTTTGAAGGCAGCGGTCACAGGTGCGTCGGACAACACAATGTCCAGGTTGTGCAGCATCAACTCGCTGAGCAGCTTTTCCATCGTGTCTTCCACGCAGAGCAGCTGCAGATTTTCCGACATTTGCAGGGCGGGTTCCAGAAGACGCCGTGCCATCAGCTTCGGCACAACATCCACGACACCCACAATCAATCGCACGGGCTTTCCGGATGGGTGCCCTTTCAGAGTGTCCACCATCTCACGGCCCAGGGAGAAAATCTCATCGGCATACCGATAGACCGTCCGGCCAGCCTCCGTCAGCTGCAGAGTTCGGCCGGACTTCTGAAACAGTTTCTGGCCCAGCGATTCTTCCAGAATGCGCAACTGAGTGCTGATGGCGGGCTGACCGATGTGCAGTTTCTCGGCCGCTTTCAGAATCGTGCCTTCGCGGGCCACCATCCAGAAGTACAGCAGGTGGTGATAGTTCAGCCAGTTCATGGTGCCTCAGACCTCCGATTTCAATGATTCACTTTTCTGAATATATCAACTCATAACTTTGAATTAGTCAATCCTCAGGAGACCCGTAGATTTGTGTCGATGGTATTTGTGAGCCGGTGAAACTGTCGGCAGTGAGCGAACATCCGCCGGATTTGAATGGTCTCATTCGATGGGCGAATCGTTCGACTCTCTGCAGCACAGTGGCACCGCCAACTCTTCTCCTTCAGGAATTGAGATCATGAACAGGGCTCGGGATTCTTCGCATCAGATTCACAGGCATCAAAGCCTGCAGAACGAAGTCGGTCCCATCACTTTCGGACGAGTCCGCAGGCATCAGATCATGGATCTGGATCGCGCCGATCATCTGACCAGAAAGCATCGCCGCAGACTTTTGCTTCAGTTGCAGCAGCAGTCCGCAGGGGAACTGACTCGGGATCCGATGCGTCTGTATGCCTGGCGGTCGCAGCGCGATGTGGCGCAGCGAGTCGTCGACTGGGACTAAGTTCGGGATGGAGGCAATTCCGTCCGCGTTCTGAACCCACGGGTTTGAGTTGAGCGAGCAACCTGAACGGCTTTCCGGATTGCTGATCGACAAACATCGATCGTCTCCGGGTGCAGCCGGTTCAGCATTTCAATTCTCTGAATCACGAAAGTAGTGCCATGGAAATTCAGATTGTCACCCGCGCATTGACCCTGACCGCTGCTCAGTACGAACTGATCAGTCGGCGTCTGCAGTTCGGCCTGGGACGCTTTGCCAGACGTCTGCGCCGAGTCGACGTGACACTCAGCGATGTCAACGGTCCGAAAGGCGGAAACGACATCCAGTGCCGCATGAAACTGCTGCTGAATCGTAAGGGCGAACTGGTTGTCAGTGACACCAGCGAAACCGTCGAAGCCGCGATCTCCAGCGTCACCGCCCGAGCGGCGATGGCCGTGAATCGTCTGGTAGGACGGCATCAGAACCGTCAGCCAGCACCCCGGCACGAATTCGCCGCTTCGTAGCCCCCCGGGCTCACCGCTGAGTCCCCATCAGCCGGGGACTCCGGTCACGTCTAAATGGGGCCACTGAAAAACTCGATTCAGGTTTCTCAGGACAATCGCCGCTGGAACGGTGTCCGGGGAAATCAGTCTGCCGGCAGGCAAGGTTCAGAACAGCCAGGACCACCTGCCGGCAGTTTCCGTTATCTTCCTTTTCCACTCTTTGTTTCGACAAGCACACCATGGAACTGTCATTCTGGGCCTGGACGGGCTTTTGCGCATTCCTTGCAGGCATGCTGGCTCTGGATCTGGGAGTGTTTCATCGCAAGGCGCATGTGGTCTCGTTCAGGGAAGCCATGTCGTGGAGCCTGGTCTGGATTGCTCTGGCAATGAGCTTCTGCGGACTGCTGCTGGCGAAGTCCGGCCCGAAGCCCGCGATGGAGTTCCTGACCGGATACTTCATCGAAAAGTCGCTGAGCATCGACAACGTGTTTGTCTTCGCCATGTTGTTTACAGCCATGCGGGTTCCGCGACACTGCGAGCACAAAGTTCTGTTCTGGGGTGTCTGCGGTGCTCTGGCCATGCGAGTCGTGATGATTGTGGCCGGGGTCTCGCTCATTCAACAATTCCACTGGCTGATCTACGTGTTCGGAGCGTTTCTGCTGATCGCCGCATTTCGCATGGTTCAGGGTGCGGCCGTGACACAGTCTCACCACGATCACTGGGTCCTGAGGGTTTGTCGTCGATTTCTGAATGTCACCGATGATTTTCGGGGCGATCGGTTCTTCGTCCGGGAGAATGGCAAGCTGCTGGTGACTCCGCTGTTGCTGGTCCTGATCTTTGTCGAATGGTCCGACCTTGTGTTTGCACTCGATTCCATTCCAGCCATCCTCGCCGTGTCTGCAGATCCCTTCATCGTTTTCACGTCCAATGCGTTTGCCATCCTGGGTCTTCGCTCGCTGTACTTCGCGCTGTCCGGACTGATGGATAAGTTCTGCTACCTCAAGTATGGACTGGCCGGCGTTCTGGCATTCGTGGGTGTCAAGATGATGCTGGTCGACATTGCCCCAATCTCGATTTCCGTCAGTCTGCCCATCATCGCCACCATCGGACTGGCGTCCATCGTCCTTTCCATCGGACGACAGCCAGCCATCGCGCTCGTACCGGAATCTTCGCTTGAATCGGAGTCACCCGTTTCGACTCTGTAGTGATCATCGATCTCATAATCGCACGATATGCCGATGTTTCAGCAGCGACGTACCTGAGCGGGCGGTCTTCGGCGAGCTGCCAGGCTGCTGGGCATTGAGCGCTGTCAGCCTTCATTAGTGCTCCATCACTACAGGATTGATGGGTGGCCAGGCTTGGAAGTCGACAGCCCGAAGCCCTGGGGCTTCCTTGGTCGAGCCCCGGCCACCCGACTCATCAACGCCACTCTGACCGAGCATTCGGCCTTCGCCAATCGATCGCGCCGCTTGCGGAATCGCTGATCTCCGGGCATTCCGACAACCCTCAAATTTATCGCTTGCAAGGAAATGTAGCCGAGGCTACATCGCGATCCCGCCCACGAATCGAGGCGGAAGAAGAAGAATCACCACGGTGACTTCCCGGAGCGTTATTCATGCGTCCATCTGCAGAACCGATTGGTTCCCTCTGTCGAAAGCACCACGGCTTCACACTGATTGAATTGCTGGTCGTCATTGCGGTGATCGCCATTCTGGTTTCTCTGCTGCTGCCCGCCGTGCAGCAGGCCCGCGAATCCGCTCGACAAACCCAGTGTCGCAATAATCTGAAGCAGATCGGACTGGCGCTGCACAACTATCACGACACACATCAGGTGTTTCCGCCTGCTTACATTGGAAGTCCGGTTGCAACCGGCACCGCAGCAGGTGCCAGTTTTCCGGATGATAATTTCAACGGACCATCCGGCCTTGCCTGGGGCGCGCTGCTGCTGCCCGCACTGGAGCAGTCGGCGTTGTATCAGCAGTTTGATCCGACACTGCCATTCTGGTTGCCACAGCACGCATCGGCCATGCGAGTACGCCTGACCGTTTTTCTGTGTCCGAGTGTTCCCGGGGGCGGCGAGGGATTTCAACTGCGGCGGTACACGGCAGGCAACCACGAATCGCCTCAGAATCCTCAACCCTACAGCCCGGACCTACGACTGAGTCACTCGCATTACGTGACGATGGCCGGGACTCAGGGACCATGGGCTCGGCCTTCGCAGTACTCGCTGGATTTCTCTGTACCGGAACCGATTCCGGGTTTTGGAGCTGCCACGATCGATGGCGTCTTTTATCGCAATAGTCGCATTCGCTTCTCCGACATCTCAGACGGTACATCCAACACAGTGTTTGTCGGCGAGCACACTTCCAGCCTGAGTGACAAGACGTGGGTCGGAGTCGCTCCGTATTCCGTCACGTGCGAGAAACGCAACGGACAACTGACAAATGGTTGTGACAGCGGTGGAGCATTGGTGGCAGCACACAGTGGTCCTGATCGCCATGATCATCCGGAAGTCATTATCCATCAGCCAAATCATCCGGCCCGACACGCGGATCAATTGGAATCCGATCACATGAGTGGCTGTCACTGTCTGCTGGGTGACGGATCAGTCCGTTTCATCTCACAGTACATGGATGCGTTCGCGTGGGCCGGCCTGTGCACTCGCGCTGGCGGCGAGATCACGGGAGAATTCTGATGACCTCCGCGCACCGCGGTCAGAATTTCCCCTGCGCCGTTCTGTTGATTGTTCTGCTGACAGGTTGCGGCCCGTCGGCCGTCAGTTCTCCGGAAGCTGAACGATCGGTCGACGCCCTGTACACAGCCGTCACCTCGCGCCGACCTGAATTGCTGGATCAGTGTGAGCAGCGACTGAAGCAGTTACTGACTGAGGAAAAACTGACGCAATCGGCCCATGACGAACTCGCTGAGATCATTCAGCAGGCGCGGCGTGGAGAATGGCAGCCAGCCGCGGAAACGCTGGATTCCTTCATTCGGAATCAACCAGCGGACGAATAGCACCCCCGATTCAAAGCGGGCGTCCGCGGACACCCGGCAGCCCGGGCATTTGCCGATTTCGAGGAACTTCGCTGGAATTCACAGGATTTTTCCGAGTATCCTGCGTGATGGAAGACGATCACATTTACTGATCGCCAGTTTCCCCAGCCTGATCCCGCCTCACTCGCCCGCCACTTCTTCCATCCATCAGGGAAGCCCACCATGCTCGACTTTGTGCAGCGGAATGTTCGTGACTGTGAACGTGTTTCCCGTCGCGGACTGCTTCAGGTCGGAAGTCTGGCAGGGCTGGGAATCAGTCTGCCGTCCTGGCTTGCCGCGAAGCAAGCCGTCGCCGCGGAAGGCGGAACTCATGACGCACGCGATCGAAACTGCATTCTGATCTGGACGCAGGGCGGAACCAGTCATCACGACACATTTGACCCCAAGCCAAATGCTCCTGTGAGTGTCAAAGGGGAATTTGGCGTCATCAGCACATCGGTTCCCGGAGTTCAGTTCACTGAGATTCTGCCCACCATGGCAAAGTCTCTGAATCGCTTTGCACTTCTCCGCAGCTGGAATCCCGAAAACGGCAGCCATGGCGTGGCCGATCAGTTCGCGATGTCCGGTCGCAAAATGAATCCGTCGCTGCATTATCCAACGTACGGTTCGGTCGTCAGCTGGCATAAGGGATTCAAGTCGGCACTGCCTCCGTTTGTGCAGCTGGGAAGCGCACTCGATCGAAGGTTTGGTGGTGGCTCGGCCGGAATCCTGGGACTCGAACACAATCCCTTCGAGATCCTCGCTGACCCGGGTGCGAAGTCGTTTAATGTCCGTGACATCAGCTTTCCCAGCGGCGTGACGGCATCACGAGTTGATCGTCGAAAACGCATGCTGACAAAACTGGATGCCCTGCAGCGGCAGGCTGACATCCAGGCCGAAGCTTTCGATGCGCTGGATGAAAACTTCAAATCCGCATTCAACATGATCACGGCCCCGGAAACAAAAGCCGCATTCGAAATCGACAAGGAAACACCAGAGCTGCGAGATCGCTACGGACGCCATCGATTTGGCCAGAGCTGTTTGCTGGCTCGGCGACTGATTGAAAGCGGCGTTCGCTTTGTCACCGTGACCGATGGTGGCTGGGACACACATCAGGACAACTTCAAGGCTCTGAAGACCAATCGCATTCCGCCCATCGATCAGGGTCTACCCGCGCTGCTGGCGGATCTGGAAGAACGAGGTCTGCTGGACAGAACTCTGGTGGTCTGGCTGACGGATTTTGGACGCACCCCGGTCATCAATTCCGCCAGTGGACGAGATCACTGGGCCAGTGCCGGATTCGTCATCATGGCAGGTGCCGGCATTCCAGGCGGTTCCGTCCTTGGCGCCACCGACGAAGAGGGCGGCCGCCCCATCCGCAACGAATACCTGACCGCTGATGTCGCCGTCACCATCTACGAAAAGCTGGGCATTCCAAGTGACCTGATGGCTCAGGCCCCCGACGGCCGCCCCGTCCGACTTCTGGAAGGACATCCGATTCACGAATGGATGTAGTGGTTCCCTGATTCCCTCAATGCAGACTCCCTGCACTTTCTTTTCAGAATGAACACTTCGGCGAGCCCCTCGAAGAATTCTCTGTTTCTCCAACGCATCGTTGCTGTGCGCCCGTCTGATATGCGTTGGAGCATACCCTGGTTCTCCGTCGCGTGATTTCACTGCGGAATGCCGGACGGCCACGTTCATGGCCAACGGCCGACAACGATTTCTAAGCAATCTGGCCTGCAGCCAGTGGAACTGGCCGGTGGTTACTCCAGGATTTCTCGGAACACAACGTCGGAACCGAGGCGATAAGAGAAATCCGGACACTGTACGGTAAACAATGTAGAATGTCCCCTTTTCTTATTTAACGCGCCGGCAGTCTGAAACCGAAGACCTCTTTGTCTCCACGCGCAATCATCACCGGGAGCTCCCGTCCGCGCGGCGAACGAATGATGCCTTCGATTTCTTCCATGGTCATCTCGTCGCATCGGTGTTCCCCGACACCCAGGAGTTCGTCTCCTGCCTGGACCCCATATCCTGCGAGTGGAGACCCCGGATCCATGGCTGTGATGATCAACTTCGTGCCCTGCCGCTCGAGCGAACACCCAAGCCGCGGAGCCTTAACCTTTACGCCCGCGGCACTCAGAGGATCCTGGCTCGCTGAAGATCCCGCACCCGCACCGACCAGCTGACACAAGCGCTGCGCTGTTTCCTTCGCCCGCGTCAGACAGATGCGGCTCATAGCAAGCTTCTCATCGCGGGACGCGGTATCTTTCTTTCCTTCCTTCGAGACGAGATTGTAACGGACTGAAAGAATCAGCGTCCCTTTGAGGAATCTCGCTTCAGCACCCCCGGTCCCGTAGAAAAGTTTCGTGGTACGATCCAGGTGCGTGTCCGGATCGGTGTAGAGGAACGCGTATCCGACAGCACCTGCGCCCGGTTCAAAACTGGTGTACTCACCCCAGCTCCCGTCCGGCATTTTTGCGAGGTCCGCGGCCATTCCACGCCCTTCATCAAAAACCTTGCGCCCCGCCTCGGAAGTGTCCTCCAGGTCTCCCGTCAACTCGAGGATGTCGATACCGGGGGCTGGTTCTTCGGGCTGCCCGGGGAGTCTGGCCCAGAACATGCAGGAGGACGACTCAAAGTCCGGGCGAGTCCGCACAATCCGGAATCCGGACGGTGCCAGTTCCCTTCCGACCATCTCCAGACGGCTTCGCAGTCGGAGTGGCCTGAGCAGGTCCGTGGCAACGCGAATGTGATCCGCCGTCTCCTGGAGCTGCGCAGCGACTACTTTCACCGTCGCCTCGTCCTTTTCAATCGCTGCCCCCAGCTCGTTGATCCGGTTCTTATTCTCCGACTTATAGTTTCGCAACAACGAGTCTCGTTCTCGCGTGTTCGCCTGCAGACTCCGGCCCAGCCTGACAAGCACCGGGCCACCACTCTTCAGTTCTTCCCGCCAAAAACTGAGCCGCTCGGCGACGCCTTTGACCGTATCGGACGAGAGTCCCCAGACTTCTTCGGGTTTGGAGATGTCAAAGCCGTGGTTCTCACGAAAGACCGTCTTTACGAACTGCTCAGCTCCAGGAACAAGGTTCGGTAGTTCATCGCGACGAAATGATCCCGCCCCGCTCCCTGTGGCCTTCCCTTCGCTGTTGATGAAGTTCTGTCGGTTGATTGACCAGCAGTAAATCCGCAGGGCCTCCTCGTGGGCTTTTTCCAGCGCATCCAGCAACGTCGTTCCTGGCTTTGGGTCCGCACCCGGCTGGAATGGCGAATCCCCCGGAGGATCCTCCATCGCGTAGGCCGGATTGAGAAGGTGAAGTGAAATGAGAAACGCGGAAAGGGCAAAACGGCAGAACCTGTCCATCTCAATGCTCCGGAATGAACTTCATGGGTGAGCGATTCCCTGCGGAAAATCCGCTTTCACGATCCCGCTGCAGTTGATGCTGGAACTGGCTAAGGACTTCTGCAGCAACGGCAATCACTCCCGCAAATCATCGTCAACTCAAATCGGCGTGCACGGAATTCGACTCAGGGCAGCACCCCGCACACTGTAACTCAGTCATGCAAACGTCATTCCACGGGACACGATTCGATGTTCCTGCCCCCTATCTGCGAAGTTGACAGCGCTTCCTTCGCCCCCAACCCATATTCAAGTGCTGGGGCATCCAGCAAAAAAGTGGACGGACGCGCTTTGGGGTATCGTTGGTGGCCAGGGAACGGGTCGGTCTGGGAGAGGGCCATCCAAACAGTGTTGCGGCCTAGACCTTACGCTACTAAATCCGGCGTTCATCTACATTGGATGGCCCGTGCGATCGCCGCCTGATCTGTCCGGTCCGGGAATTCAGGGCGAATTCCTGGGTGGCACTGACAAGTCCCGGGATCCCACTATCATACGGCCCTGATTCAGGATCCGCACTTTCGCCGCAGTTCTGCAAAGCCGCAGGGTTCCGACTGCAGTTGCTGATCGCCGTCGCAGTTTCAACCAGCGGCTTCAAGCACAGGTGCGCGGCGCGTGCGTTTTCGGATTCCTGGTCCGGTTTCGTGTGGATCTGTTCCTCACACTTCAAGGTGTCTGTTCGATGCGATGGTCTCAGACGTTTATCCCCACAATGAAGGAAGTCCCGGCCGAGGCGGAAGTACCCAGCCATCAGCTGATGCTGCGCGCCGGATTGATTCGGCAGCTCATGGCCGGAGCGTACACGTACCTGCCGCTGGGATACCGTTCGGTCCGAAAGGTCTCGGAGATTGTTCGCGAAGAAATGGACCGCGCGGGGGCCATCGAACTGTTTATGCCGGCTCTGCAGCCGATTGAAATCTTCGAACGGACCGGGCGACGTGAAGCTTTCGGAAATGTGCTGTTCAACTTCGAAGTCAAGCGCGGGGATCGCAAACTGCACCTGGCACTTGGCCCCACGCACGAAGAAGTGATCACCGATCTGATGGCGCGGCACATCAGCAGTTATCGTCAGCTGCCGATGACGCTGTATCAGATCCAGACGAAATTCCGTAACGAGGAACGTCCTCGCTTCGGAGTCCTCCGAACCAGCGAATTCCTCATGAAGGATGCCTACAGCTTTGGCACATCGCTGGAACAGCTGAACGCCGCGTACGATTCCATGTATCAGGCCTACTGCCGGATCTTTGAACGCTGCGGACTGAAGTATCTGCCTGTCGAGGCCGAAAGTGGTCCGATCGGCGGCGATGCGTCGCACGAATTCATGGTACCGGCCAGCAACGGCGAAGACTTTGTGATTCACTGTCCGGGATGTGGGTACGCGGCCAATCAGGAACGAGCAGAGACCGGACGAAAGTCCACGATTCCCTCAAAGGTTGCCGACGCCGCCGCCCCGGTTCGCGTGGACACTCCAAATGCCGGCAGCATTGAACAGGTCAGCAGGATGCTGAAGTCCGATGCAACCTCGTTCATTAAGACGCTGATCTACAAGGCGGATGGCAATCCGATCGCAGTGCTGCTGCGAGGCGACCACACGGCTAACGAAGGCAAGATCCGCCGCGCAGCGAAAGCCACAACGGTCGAACTGGCCGATGAAGCCACCATTCTGAAGGTGACCGGTGCTCCGGTGGGCTTTGCCGGGCCAGTCGGCATCCAGTGCGCCTGTCTGATCGATCACGATGCGGCTGCGGTGACTTCTGCGATCGTGGGCGCCAACGAAAAGGACGCGCATCTGACGGGAGTGATTCCGGGGACTCATTTTGCTGTGACTGACACCGTTGATCTGCGGAATGCCGAGGAAAACGACGCCTGTCCTCGCTGTGCCGGGACTCTGAAAATGGTGCATGGCATTGAAGTCGGTCACGTCTTCAAGCTGGGCACCAAATACAGCGTGTCGATGGAAGCGACCTATGTGGATGCTCAGGAAAAGTCGCATCCGATTATCATGGGGTGCTATGGCATTGGGGTCACACGCGTTGTTGCATCCATTGTGGAAACGTGTCACGATGAAAATGGAATCATCTGGCCGGTGAGTGTCGCTCCCTACACCGTTCAGCTCATCCCGCTGAATGTGACCGATTCGGAAGTGATCAGGGTCACTGAGAAGATTTACGCGGATCTTACCGCGGCCGGAATCGACGTACTGATGGACGACCGCGATCAGCGACCCGGATTCAAGTTCAAGGATGCCGACCTGATTGGAATCCCGATCCGCGTAACGATCGGCGGAAAAGGATTGGCCGAAGGAATTACTGAAGTCAAAATGCGATCCGAGACCGAAGTCAGAAAAGTCCCGCTCAACACAACGGTCAGCGTTGTGAAGGACCTGATCGCCCAGCATCAGAAATAGACAGTTCTCCGAACGTCAGTCACTGCAAAACGGACGCGCGGCGAAGCAGCACGTGAACAACCAAGAGTCATCGTCGACCTGCAGACGACTCGTCTGTCAGAATTCCCCGCTCTGTTAAGTTTGGAACCCGTCATGCGCCTGATTGCTGCTGTCACCTGCGCTGTGATTTCCCTTGCAGGTGCGGATCTACTAACGGCCGAAGACATTCGCGCCGATCGACTGTTTCCGGAAACGACGATCGGCTATGTGGAAATCCCGTCGCCTCCGGAACTGATCAACACGATCCTGGACCATCCCCTCAGCAAATGGATTCAGGGATTGAAGGAATTCAGTGCGGCGACAAAAACCGAGGCGTATCGGAGCTTTCTGACGGGTCGCAAGTTCTTCGAAGTTCAGATTGGAGCGGAATACCGTCCGGCGATCGAAGGGTTGACGGAACACGGAATTGCTCTGGGATTTGATTCGAGAACTCGCGGTGCCGCGTTGCTGGTTCGGGGACGTGATGCGGCCACGATGGAGAACTTCCGAGCGAAGATCCTGGAACTGACTCGTCTGAATAAGAATGTCAAACAGCCGGACCCCTATCGTGAAATCCCAATCTATAAGCTGCAGGATGGGGGTGGCGCCGTTGTCAACGACTGGTTCGTGGTGACCAATAACGGCGACCTCGGAAAACTGCTCATTGATCGAATCCTTGACGGCCAAACTCCCACTGGCGCAGCGCTGGCCGATTCTCAGACTTATCAGCGATATCAGTCAGATCACCGTGCAGCCATTGGTCAGGTGCGAGCCTTTGCGGATCTGCAGGCAATTCGTGACGCGGGCCGCAACGACAAAGTCTTCACGGGCAAAACAGACAATCCCATTGCGGAACTGCTGCTGGGCGGGCTGCAGAGTGTGATCCGGAAGGCCGACTATCTGGCGGCGTCTCTGCAGATTGAACCCACCAGCGCGGAGCTGCGGCTGAATGCTCCATTTCAGGCTGACTGGATTCCGGAAGAACGTTCGTGGTTCTTTGGCGACAGCGCGACAGGTCGAGCTCCTGCACTGCCAGCGGTCCCCGAGACACTGCTGACATTCGCCACCTACAGAAATTTGTCGCAGATGTGGCTTCGAGCGGGCGACCTTTTTGATGAGCGGATGAATGATCAGCTGGCGGAAGCCGACAGCAACCTGTCCACAATTTTTGCGGGCCGTGATTTCGGTGAAGACATCCTGGGGTCATTGCGACCGGAATTCGGAGTTGTCGTAACCCGGCAATCGTTTGACGAAAATGCACCGGTCCCCACGATCAAGCTGCCTGCGTTTGCGTTCGTCGGCCGCCTGCGCGATCCGGAAATCATGAAGCCCGAGCTGCGCCGCACGTTTCAAAGCGCGATTGGATTTTTCAATATCGTCGGTGCTCAGAACGGACAGCCGCAGCTGGAAATGGACATGCGGAAATCCGAAACGCTCGACCTGGTCACGTCGCGATATGTGCCGGACAAAAGTCAGGCGGGCTCTTCAGCAGCGCCGTTGATTTTCAACTTCTCACCGTCAGTGGCGTTTGCCGGCGACCGCTTTGTGCTGGCCAGCACCGCCCAGCTGGCTGAGAAACTTGCGACGGCACCCAACGCAGACGATCTGACAAATGTGAACACTCAGATGTCCCTGGACGCAGACGTTGCCGGAGCCGTCCTGAACGATAATCGGGATCAACTGGTCTCCCAAAACATGCTGGAAGACGGGAAGTCCAGAGAAGAGGCGGAAGCTGCAATTGACCTGCTGATTCAGACTGTTCAAAGATTCACACGCGCCAATGTGATGCTGGAAAACCCAGAAGGTTCCATTGGCGTGCGTTTCCTGCTGCGGGCGGATGAGACCGTTCCGTAACCAATCGTGACTGCCGGAACGACATCTGAGCGTCAGTATGCCGATTGACACTCTGTGGCGTGCCGCCTAATGTTCTCGGGGCATCTTTGCCAGATTCTCGGTTGATCTGCCGGTCTGAGGCCCTGCATTCCTGCGGTCCATTCTTTGCAGACTGAATGTTGACCGCAGGAGAATGTGATAAGAATTGAATCCCGCTGACAAGGCCGCCATTGCAGTCTGGTCGTGTTTTCAAAGATGATTCGTCGGACTGGAGGCCTGTCTGTTCAGGCAGAGCGTTGCGGGGCAGGGGTCCCCTGGACTTCGATCTGGAACCCGAATTCAGCAGGTTTAAACAATGTCAACGATCGTCTGCCGCGTGGCAGTTCTCACCGTTTCGCTGTTCATCGTCACTCCACACGTTTGGGCACAGGGCAGTATTTCCAGCCTTGTCGAACCCAGAAACATGGAGTTCGGGGTGATTGCAACCGGAGCAGATGCTGAAAAGCTGGTGACGATTACGAACACCACCAAATATCCGCTGCGGCTTTCGCACACATCAACCGGCTGCGTCTGCGCTGAAGTCCGTCCGAAAGAAGCGCCTCCGTCCAACATCGTGATACCGTCGGGCGAGACCTACCACGTGCGCGTCGGGATTAATACGTTTGCATTCAAACAGCAGCGTAATACTTCTGTCACCCTGCATTTTGTTGAACCGTTCTTTGAAGATGTCCGCATCCCCATTGCGGCCTACATTCGAACGGACGTGGTGTTCACACCTGGAAAGCTGGACTTTGGACAGCTCGAACCGCTGTCGGGCGGCACAGCAAACATCCGCATCCAATACGCCGGCCGACCGAACTGGACCATTCGGAGCGTGAAATCCTCGAATGACGAGATCCTGTCAGCCGAAATCGCAGAGATCTCGCGAAACGCGAATGGTCAGGTGGAATATGCGCTGAAGGCCACACTGGATTCGAAGACTCCGGTAGGGCGAATTCGTGAGCAATTGACGCTGGTCACCGATGACGCCACCAATCCGTACGTTCCTCTGATGGTGGAAGGGGCAGTGGTTGCGGACATCTCACTGGCGCGCAGCGAACACCTGTTCCTTCGCCCACTGAAGCCTGGCGAAACAGCTCGAATCCCCATGATTATTACCGGGAAGAAGCCCTTTGCGGTCCAGAGTCTGCAGTCCAAAGTCCGTGAAAACTGCTTCCGCTATGAACTCAGCGAAGACGAAAAGAAGGTGCATCAGGTTCAGTTGGAGTTCACCGCGCCCGACGAGGCTGGCAAGTTTTCCGAAGAGGTTCAGGTAAAGATCAAAGGGCGTGAAGAGACGCTCCGATTCTCCGTTAAGGGCACCGTCACCGGCAGTTGATTCGTCCAGGTCTTACACAGACCGTCTCCGCGTTTGAATGCGATGCCACCGGCTCGGCCTGTGAGCGGTAAGTCGCCAGCCTCCGGTTTTGTTGGCGAATTACCCACGGCTGGCGCCCTGCGGCTCACGAAAGCTGCGGTATCCCAACAGACTCCTGGGCCGCGGTGCATCACGCAGTCCGTCAGTGAATTGCGTCGCTGCTGCCTGAGTCATCTGCCTTACGCTGCTCTGGTTTTTTCCCGGATTCCACGCAACTTCGTCGGCCTTCAGCACGACAATGACTCACGCAGCAGAACCTCCCGAGCTGCTGATGTAACGGCGATTGCGGGGACCATGGCAATGTCTGACGGTGCTGCAAATCCAATTGAAAAGGAACTGGCGAAAGTCGGAGCCTGCTGGACGACTTTTACAGAGCAGCCAAACGCCCGCATCCTTCGCTGGCTGCCGGATGACGATGCCCGACAGATGATCCAGTTGTTTGTGGATCTGGAGAGTGAACCAGTCGGAACAACTCCGGATCTCTTTCTGGAACTCAAAGCGCCGTTTGAATCCCAGACCGCGTATGCAGCCACGCTGATCGAAGACCTGAAGTCACAGTATGCCGCCAATCGCGAGTCCATCGCAGAAGCCGGGATCACCACAGACTGGCAGACGCCGATCTGCCGCAGCGACTGCTCTGTGTCGGAAATGCTGCAGACGTTTGATTCGTTTCACCAGGCATTTCCCTCGCTGGCGCGATTTTTGGTGCTGGTGCTGAGCCCGGAAACCAGGACCAGCAGTCGACAGTGGGAGCAATGGTGGCTGGAGCTTAGTCGTCAGAGAATTCCGGAATCCCTGCGGTTCATGGTCGTCGATTCGCCCGCCTGCCCGGAACTCAGCAGACTTTCAGAGACCGCTCCTGAAGTAGCTGTCACCATTCGTCCGGAACTGGACATGTCGTCGGCCTATGAAGACATTGTGGCCAATGTCCCCGGATCGGGGCCGGGCTTTGACTTTCGCAAGTATTTTGTCGCACTGACGAATGCCGCCGGAACCGGGGATGTAGCCAAAGCCGAATCCATCGCAGGCAAAGCTGTTGCCATCGCCGCGGCAGAAAAATGGTACTACCTGGTCAGCGCGACACAGATGGCACTGGGAGCAGCCTATTTCGCCGCTGGTCAGCTTCAGAGTGCGGTGGCTGCGTATCGTCAGGCCAACGCGGCGATTTCTGGCGCGGACGATGTGGCATCACGCAATATGGAACTGCCGACTCGTATGGCCGAAGGTGCCGCTCTGATTGCGGCGGGCGATTTTCCCGCTGCGGCGGATGTTTACCAGAATGCAGCACTCGTTGCGGAAAAGCAGAAACAACCGTCAGCTGAACTCGAATGCTGGCGAATGGCGGGCTGGTGTTTCGAATCAGCAAAGAAGCCAGATCAGAGCTGGGAATGCGGTGAGAAAGCGCTGACAGTCGGGTCCAGGATTCCAGAATCCGACAGAGGCATGTCAACTCTTCCCTATGCGGGACAGATGCTGCTGCGTCTGGCCGATGCCGGAACAAATCGACGCCGGAAATCCGAGATTACGGAACGTATGACCGAGCTAATGGGAGCGGACTGGACCAATTCGCTCGTGACCGGAGCGACCTGATCATGCTGGCAGCCAAACATTTTGATCCCGTCATCGGAATCGACATTCATATCATCCAGCCGCCTGGTCCGGTGCCACCGGTTCCGATTCCGCATCCGTTCATCGGATTCCTGATGGACCCGGCCGATTATGTCCCGATTATCGGATCCACAGTCCAGATCAACGGAATGCACCGGGCTCAGGCGGGCACAGCAGGGAAATGTGTTCCGCCGCATATTCCCATCGGAGGCGTTTTTGTCCCGCCACCGCCGGGCAACGAATGCGAAATGTTCATGGGCAGCGCGACAGTCGAGATCGACGGCGAAGCTCAGAGCTATATGTCATTGCCCGTGCTGAGCTGTCAGAGCGTCGGAATGCCTTCGCTGCCGCGAATGACACCCAAGAAGAAAACGATCCCCAAATGTCTGATGCTGCCCACCAGCCAGGTGCTGCCGATTCCAGCGGGACCGCCCGTGATGATTGGGGGTCCTCCGACGATTTCAATCATGGGGATGGCCATGAAGGCCGGCATGGCGGGTCTCGGAAAGTTGGGTAAAGGTCTCCGCAAACTGCAGCGCGGCAGCGGAAAGATTGGCAAGGCCATGCGGAAGCTGTCAAAGACACTCCGCGATAAAGCCAAAGGCCTGATGACAAAGATGGGTGTCCCGCCCAGTGTCCAGAACAAAGTCAGTCGCGCGATCTGTGCTGTTACGGGTCACCCGGTCGATATTGCGACAGGAAAAGTTTTCACGGAGGCCGTGGATCTCGAGTTGCCGGGACCACTACCGTTTCGATTCGAGCGAGTGTGGTTTTCGACCTCGGTCTATCAGGGCCCATTGGGACATGGCTGGCACCACAGTTACGACCTGGCTCTGACTGAGGAAGACGGGGCCGTTGCCGTCCGGATGGCTGACGGAAGGCCAATCGCATTCCCGGCTTTGCGGAAAGGTGAGAGTCATTTCGATCGAACCGAGCGGATGACTCTGCATCGCGATCAGGACGGCTACCGACTCGAAGAAATCAATGGTATCAGCTACCGATTTGGTCTGGCGACGTTTGATACAACCATCCAGAAGCTGTTGTCCGTAAGCAACCGTCCCGGATTTCGTATTGAGTTTCGCTACGACAGTTATGGTCGTCTGGAAGAAATCATCGACAGCGCCGGCCGCCGCCTTCCGGTACGTTGCGATGACAGTGGGCGCATCGTGGAAATCCGTGGCCCGCATCCGGACAAGGCAAATCAGACCATCCCGCTGGCGTGCTACGACTACAACACAGCCGGAGATCTCGTCAAAGTCCGCGACGCGCTCGATCAACCGATGAAGTTCCGCTACGAAGACCACCTGCTGGTGAAGGAGACGGATCGGAACGGACTGAGCTTCTACTTCGAATACAGCCGCCACGGCGACCAGATTCGCTGCCATCACACGTGGGGCGACGGTGGCATTTATAATCATCGGCTGGAATACGATCTGGAACTCCGCAGCACGCGCGTCACCAACTCACTCGGTCACACGACGACGCACTACTGGAACGAACATGGCCTGGTTTTGACGTCCATCGATCCGCTGGGAGGTGTGCGTGAATCCCTTTACAACGAATTCGCAGAGATCATCGAACAGAAGGACGAGCTGGGTCGCACGACGCGGTTTGAATACGACGACAGCGGCAACCGCAAAGTCGTCGGACGACCAGATGAATCACATATCGAACTTGCTTTTAATGAAAGCGGCCAACCACTTTCCGCCGTCGATGCCGCCGGACGCTTGTGGAGCTGGGATTACAACCATGCAGGACAACTGCTCGCCAAGACGGACCCCAATGGATCGCAGATTCGGTGTGAATACAGTCTCGGTCAGCTCGTAACCATATTTGACACCGCGGGGAACCCAACACGCCTGAGTTACGATTCGCAAGGCAACATCGAATCCATCATTCAGCGCAATGGAAGTTGCATCTCCTGGAAGTACGATCACCTTGGCCGACCCATTGAGCAGAAGGATCCCCGAGGAAACTCACGGATTTCTGAATACGATCTCTGCGGTCGGCTTGTCAGGCGCATCGAGGCAGACGGAAACTTCTGCACGATGCGGTATGACGCAGTCGGTAATCTGACATATTTCAAGGATGTCGATGATGAAGTACGGCTGACGTACCAGGGACTGGGCCGCATTGCAAGCCGTCGCCAGTCGGGCACAACCATAACCTTCACATATGATACTGAAGAAGATCTCTTATCGATCACGAATTCGCACGGCGCCGTTTATCGCTTTGAACGAAACGAACGCGGCTCCATCGTGCGGGAGTTTGGGTTTGATAGCATTCGTCGGATATACACCCATGATGCTGCACAACGGCTGCTCCGCGTTGAACGGGCGGCCGGAGAGTGGTCACAGTTCACCTATGACGCGCTGGATCAAGTTGTTGAGGTTCAATATAGCGATGGCGCAACGGAATCGTATGAGTATTCCAGGAGTGGAGATCTGCTGAAGGCGACAAATGATGCAGCGGTTGTGGCATTCGAGCGCGACTCTGTGGGTCGAATCGTCAAAGAATGCCAGAATGACGTCTGTGTGACATCAACTTTCGAACTGTCAGGGATGCGATCTTCAATGCGCACGTCCCTGGGTTCCGAACAGTCGATCACTCGCGATTCCATGGGCTATGTAACCGGGATGGCGTACCGAGCCGAACCGACGCAGGCATCTGAACCTTTGTGGCAGACCGATATTATTCGGGACCAGCTCGGATATGAACTTGAAAGAACATTGCCGGGCGGGGTTCGAAGTCGATGGGAACGAGACACCTATGGTCGTCCGGTTCGGCACGATGTGGTCGCGGGCGGTGATGGTCGAAACACTGCATACCGCTGGCGATCAAAAGATCGCCTTGAGCTGATTCGGAATTCAGCGTCCGGTGAAACTATATTTGAGCATGACCCCTGTGGCGTACTTGTGAGTGCAACTCACAGTGACGGTTCCGTCGTCCTTAAGATGCCGGATGCAGTCGGAAATCTTTTTCGAACACGTGACCGTTCGGACAGAAAATATGGACCATCAGGGCAGTTGCTGGAAGCACAGACTCCCGCGGGGCGAATCCGTTACGAGTATGACCTCAATGGCAACCTCCTCAGGAAGAACACTCCCGATGGTATCTGGACGTTTCACTGGAACGTCGCCGGAAAACTGACATCCGTGACCACGCCAGCCGGACTGGAGATTGAGTATTGCTATGATGCCTTGGGACGTCGCATTGAAAAACGGACTGGTGATGCCAGGATCAGGTGGCACTGGGATGGCAATACACCTGTCCATCAGGTGACGATGCGAGAACCAGCGAAGACAATCGCTTCGCTTTCGATGGTGACCGACTCGTCGTCAATGAATGATACTGCAGCCGCCGTCTCTGATACCCAGCCATCAACTGCCATCGGCGCCGAAGATCGGTCTCCGGAAGTGGAAACCTGGATTTATGACCCGGAGTCCTTTACCCCGGCTGCGCGGTTCCTGAAGTCACGTTCCGATTCCATCATCAGCGATCATCTCGGAACACCCTCGGTTCTTGTATCCAAAGAAGGAACTGCAACATTTCTCCCGGAGGCATCGATCTATGGCGAACGAGCACTCAGTTCGGAATCCGTCAATGAGTTTCCTGGTGGATGGCCCGGACAGTTCTATGACGATGACATCGGATTGTATTATAACCGTTATCGTTTTTATGACCCGGATTCCGGTATCTATATTTCACCGGACCCTTCGGGACTTCTTGGTTCGATGTCGCTCTATGCCTATGTCACCGATGTCACATGCAGAATCGACCCGTTAGGTCTTAATGAGTGTGCGCCAAAGAAAAAGCTTGGACTGGGCCTCTGGGACAAAAAGAACCGTCCAGAATTTGACAAATGGGCAGAGTCCATTGGTGCTCAGCGATATGGAGCCCTGTCCGGCAGAGGAAGTTTTTCTGAGCAAATCGATCAGGCAATGCGGAATGCTGACGAAATTCACTTCCGACTGGATGACGTGAGCCCCCGTAAGGCAAGTCCGGACCTGAATGACTATGGCGAACCGTCACGGGGTTACACTAATTATGAACTGGCAATGATCAGGGATAATCCGGATTTCATGTCAAAGACGACTTGGTGGAAGGACGGCGAGCCGATGCCAAAGGGCTACAATCCGTTTCTGTAGCGGGATGGATGGTGGTTGTGCCGAGCTTTGCAGTTTGCATTTTGCTCGCAGTCAGGAACCTAGCCATCTGGTGTCGGTGGCGACTCGATTAAATCATACCCCTTGGCTGGTGAATGGAGGAATCTGTGGCATTTCCTCTCGATGAAGAATCGGGTGCGCTCGTTAGCACGGTTTTCTTTCAGGATGTACTCAGCAGCGCTGGAGATCGACGGTACTGGGTTTGTGCCCCCGAGACTGGGCATCCTTCAAGGATCCATGAAGAGTTCGGGGGTTCTGAAGTCCCGGTATTCCGGCGGGCGTTCGTTGAGTTTCTAAGGAACTATGGTGATCGTGTATTTCGATTGACCGCAAATGACTTTGCGATTCGTGACATTGGCGGATCTCCCCTTCCGAACGTATTTGTGTACCGAGGGGTTGAAGTTCGCCTTTCTCTACGACGACTGCAGATACAAACAGCGTAGTTCTCAACACGTTGCGGCAGGAATCTTCAGGAATGGTCCAGCGATATTCAGGCTGATACGGATCGTATAGAACCGACGCTGTATGAAAGTTGAATCGCTCGGCGTAAGTGCCGGAGTCTACATCTGCATGTGGGCGGTGCGGTTAAAATCTACTCCCGAAACACCTCGCCAAAGAACGCCCGCATCGCCGCCCAGGATCGCCGGTCGGCCTTCTCGTTGTAGGCTACGCCGCGGGAGTTGTCGTTGCCGGCGATGGGTTGCGTGAAGGAGTGCACGGCTCCGGAGTAGATATCCATCTGCCAGTCTACTTTGGCGGCATTCAGCTCGGCCTGGAATGCTTCGATATCCTTCGCTGGCACAAACGGGTCATCCGCCCCGTGGCAAACGAGGATCGCACACTTGATGTTCTTTCCGGAGGCCGGATCCGGGGAATCCAGTCCACCGTGGAAGCTGACGACACCGGAAATCTCCGCGCCGCTGCGGGCCAATTCCAGCGCACCGGTCCCGCCGAAACAATAGCCGATGGCAGCAAGTCGATTCTTCGCGACACCTGGTCGCTGCTTCAGTTGCTCAAGCCCCAGATTCAGGCGATGCCGATACAGTTTGCGATCCGTCTTGTAGATGCCGGCCTGCTTTGCGGCATCCTGGGGATTTCCGGGACGGATTCCCTTGCCGTAGATATCCAGAGCAAACGCGACGTAACCGAGTTCTGCCAGTTGTCTGCAGCGGCTTTTTTCGTAGTCCGTCACTCCCATCCACTGATGCACGACCAGCACACCCGGGACGGCCTGTCCCTGTTTCACGGAATCCCACGCGACAAATCCCTCCAGGACGACATCGCCATCTTGATATTCGACGTCTTCGGTTCTGATTTCAGCCTCCACCGTCGACATGCTCACACAACTCAACAACGCGACCGCAATCCAACGCATGGCCATCCTCATTCATCAGGAACTCGATCCCCGAAGACCCCCACCCCCAGGCAACTGAGATTGTCTCGAAGAACCGATTTGTCAGCAAGTGCCCAGCGGCCTGCACGGACTTCCGCGAGAGATCATTGCCATGACCGGAAGAACGCGGGGAAGAGACCCAACGTCCGACAACCAGGCTCTTCCCACAGTTCAAACCTGGCGCGAGGCCTTGCGTATCGAGCGACGTTGAAAGTGGGCTTTCGGCCGACGAAAACGGTGACTCTGCCACCTCCCAAGTGAGTTTCTTGCTTCCACTCAGTTGCATCCCGGCGTCACACCGCCAAGACTTCCTGCATGAGACCACGTTGAACAAGTAGGCACGATTGGAGCCTCTGGTGCTCAATTCTGTGCTGTCCATTTGCCTGCTATCTGGAGCGACTGACATGAATGGTTTCCGGAGCCTGCTGGCTGGAATGGCGCTGTTCATTAGTACGGCCCAGATCACGCTGATCCGTGCGGATGAAAGCAATGCCGAGGTAAAGCTCAGGGCGGGAGCGGCGACCAGCAACATCACACCGAATCTGGGCTGTGACGTTGTTGGGGGCTTTGTGCCGTTTCCGGCGAAGCATGTTCATGATGACCTTCATGCACGATGTCTGGTGGTGGACGATGGTCAGACACGAATCGCATTTGTCGTCTGTGATCTGCTGGGACTTCATCGCAGTGTGTCTGTGGAAGCGCGTCGTCTGATTGAGGCAGAAACCGGAATCCCGGCTTCTCATGTGCTGATCAGCGGAACTCATACCCATTCCGGCCCGAACGCCATCTGGAAACCAGGGACTGTCCGCGAATACTCGGCCGATATGGAGTTGTCTGACTATCAGACGTTTCTGGTCCGTCGAATTGCTGACGGGGTGCACCGTGCAAATCACCTGCTGCGACCTGCGGAATTCGCATACGGTTGGGTTGACGTCCCGGAACATGTCAACATCCGCCGGTGGTTCCTGAAGGAAGGGCGGATGCCGCCCAATCCGTTTGGTCGGACTGATCGAGTCAAAATGAATCCGGGGGCAGGGAGCCCGGACCTGGAATCTCCCGCCGGGGAACCTGATCCGCGAGTTTCGTTCATCGCGTTTCGCGAACCTCAGGGCCGCATGATTTCGTTGCTGGCGGCCTACTCATTGCACTACGTCGGTGGTGTCGGGTCGGGGCATCTGTCTGCCGACTACTTCGGAGCGTTCTCGGAATCTCTGAAATCACTTCAGCCGAATGCGTCTTCCGACCCGCCATTCGTGGCGATGATGGCCAACGGGACCAGCGGCGACGTGAACAACATCAATTTCCGTTCTCCACAGCCACGAAAGGCTCCGTACGAGCAGATTCGATACGTTGCCGAAGACATCGCAGGAAAAGTCAGCGCCGAACTGAAGAACGTGAGCTGGTCGTCGACCGCACCTTTGAAAGCACAGTATCGTGAACTTGACATCGCCTGGAGAACAATCCCGGAAGACCTTCTCACCTGGGCAAAGACGACCGAGGAGACAACCACAGCCGAGGAAGGTAAGGCCAACCTTCCGCTGGCTTACGCGGGACGAGTTCAGCGGCTGGCAAAAGCACGAGCCGAAACAAAACTCCCCGTTCAAATCCTGAAGATTGGCGATGTCTGTATCGGGACAAGTCCCTGTGAGACATTTGCAGAAACCGGCGTGGAGTTTCGGAAGCGAAATCCCCATTCAAGGTCGTTCATGATCGAATTGGTTCACGGTTATTACGGTTACCTGCCGACGCCTCGACATTTCGAACTGGGCGGCTATGAAACCTGGCCGGGAACGTGTGTCCTGGAACCCACCGCGTCCACTCAGATTATGGATGCACTGCTGGAGATGGCGGAAGACGTGCAATGACTTCAGGTTCCTCAGCTCCCGGAGCGCGCCCGTTCCAGCTGAGTACTCAGCCAGTCGCGGGCGGACTGCCAGACGTACTTGCCGATCGAGTCTCCGGAGATCCCCAGGCTTGCCAGTCCTCGTTCGCCACTTCGAAAGCGCAGGGCATCTTCCGAATTCAACTGAATCGTGGCCACAAATCGGTAATCCACCAGACGAAGACGTTCTGCCGACCTGTCTCTGCCATTTTTCGGCTCGCCGACGTCCTCAACGGCCAGCATTCCACCGTTGACAGCCGCCAGTGCCGGGTGTGGAACCGAACGGCTCACTCGAGGATTCAGTTTCACAAGCGTCCCTGAAACCGCATGATGCGTTCCGATTCGGACGCGCACAGGACGTCCGATCAATGCATGCGCTGTCGGCAGGTCCCGTTGCTGAACGGAGATCTGGACATCTTTCTCATGCTCATAGCCCAGCGTCATCAGCTCCATTCCCGATTCCGCGTAGAGCCCGCGAAGTTCGGATAACTTTCGACCAATCACCCGACCATCACGCGCTGCACGGATCTCCAGACCGTCCTGCTGTCGTTGACATTCGGCCAGTTGACGGCGCAGTGATTTCAGGTTTCCTTCCGCGACATTCAGCGCTTCGGAATCGTGTTCCCGCGACGCCGTCTGCACTCGAAGTTCTTCAGCCGCGAGCTGATGCTGCAGAGCATGATACTCAGCCGTGATCTCGGGATTGTGCATTGAGATCAGCAGATCCCCCTCGCGAACTTCCTCGCCATCCCGTACATGAATAACGTTGACAAATCCGGAGGCCTGCGCCCGAATCACCTGACCTTCATGGAATGAAACAATGCCGGGAGCGGTTGTCATGACGGGTGCCGGAAGGCCTGTCACCAGACCGGTCGTGACCAGAGCCAGAACCGTCGTGACAACACTGGCTCGCAACAGTCGTTGAGGATGCTGTACAGACATCTGACGAACCGACCTGAGCGTCTGCAGCAACGGTCGTCCAAACCACACCGCAGCACCCAGAACAGCCAGCGCGATGCCCGCACCATGAAACAGAACGGACGCCGCCACCAGCAGAGAAACGGCTACCAGACATCGCCAGATCCACGCGGCGATTCCGAAAGTCACCAGAATTCGAAACCGTGCCCCGATCATATCGGGGACCTGCACTGTGTCGCCAAAGACATACCGACCTGCCAGTCGCTGAACGGCTTCGCGTGACAGTGCTGCCAGATTCGGGATCTGCAGCAGGTCGGACAGCACGTAGTATCCGTCAAACTTCATCAACGGGTTCAGATTGAACAGGATCGTGGCAACACTGGCCATCAGAACCACATTGCACAGATGTTGCCGGACCACCGGGGAAGTCACCTGAGTCCACGCTACGACGCATATCGCCGCGACAATCAGTTCGACATAGATCCCGGCTACTGCCACATGAATTCGCTGCCAGCGGGAGCGAAACGACCAGCTGCACGAGGCATCGATATAAGCCATGGGCGTGAAAACCGCGAAGACCAGACCCGCTTCACGGACAGCTCCGCCATAGCGATGACAGACCAGTCCGTGACCCAGTTCATGAATCGCCTTCAATCCGATCCACGCCACAAGCATCCAGATCCAGTTGCTACCCGAGAAAACCTGCTCCATACCCGTCGAAAACTGTTCGCGATGATGCCATAATACGGTGCCGCCAGGAATCAACACCAGCAGCGACGCGATCATTGCCGTCGGTGCGAAGAGCCATCCCAGAAACGGAGCGGCCGCTTCTACCAGACGACCTGGCTGTCCGAACGGCAGCCGAATCCAGAGTGGATTGAATGATCCTGAGGATCGGGTCTGCGTGCCACGAACAGCAGCCAATGAGTCCGCTGATGGCGCGGCGTCATGGTTGACGAGCAACCCCAGCCCGTTCGCCATCAGCCACGAATACAACACGGACGCTCTGTCCCGGCTCAGGGCTTTCTCTCGAAGGATCTGCGACGAAACCGCAAGGGCTTCCGCGAAGCTTGTCTGTCCGTCCAGCAGCGACAGGAAAACGTATTCCTCGTATCCGATGCGAAAGTATTCGGACGATCCGGTCACTTCCAGATGGTAGAACACCTCGCCGGAATAATGCTGCGGAGTCCAGCGCAGATCGTCACGAAGCCGGATTCGCGTTCGACTCAGTTCCACAGTGGCGATGTCGGGACGTTCCTGCATGTCACCAGCCCAGCCAGCCCAGAAGCCACAGTGCGGGCTTGTGAAACAGAATCCATCCCAGTGAATGTCGTTCTGTTCTGATCGACGCATCCCCCTTCATTCCCGGCCGCAATAGCCGGGATTCATTGCTGAGCGTGGTTTCCCCGATAAACACGTTCTGACCATCGCGGATTTCGGCCGCCGGATGAACCATTCTCAGCGGGGCCGTGACCGGCTGTTCCGGCACAGCATCAAACCGGACATAAACTTCCATCTCTGGTTGCACATGCCGAATGTCTTCTTCAGGAATAAACAGCTCGACAACCATGGAGTTCAGCGGAGCGATCTCAAACAGCGTTTGTCCGGTCTTCAGAGGAACTCCGATCGCTTCCCGATGATCTCCGCTCACAACCACACCTTCCGCCGGACTCCGGACTTCCAGGCCGGCATCACGGTGCTGAAGCAGCTCGGTGCGTTGCTTCAGTCGTTCAATTTCTTCGGCCGACACTGCCGCTTTGCCGAATTCACGTTCATTCAGCTGCGTGTTCCGTTCACGGGTGGCTTTATTGAGACTGGCCTCAGCTTCGGCGAGTTCCCAGCGAATCTCTCGTCCATCCAGTCGCGCCAGTAACTGGCCTGCGGCGACGACATCGCCCGGCTCAACCAGGCACTCTGCCAGCGGCGCATCAAACGGAGCTGCGACGAAGTGACGATGCACGGGTTGCAGTTCCAGCGTACAGTCCACACGATAGGGCATCGGAATCGCCAGAATTCCGATCGCGAAAACTGTTCCCCATGCAGCCAGATGGGTCGCACGACCTGACGTGGTGCGTCGCCACCACGCAGCCACGTTCAGCAGGCGACTGTCCGCCAGTTTCTGCAGAATGCACAGACATCCTGCCAGCGACTCGTTGCCGGCCCGCAGGAATGCCGCCGTCAATCGCGTTTGTTTCCTCATCGCCTCCTGGTCCGGTCCGTCATCAAAAGACACCAGCAGACTGCCGACCGAATGACCCGTCTCGGTTGTCATCGGCATCGTGATCACTGTGGATCCAAAGCCGGATTCGACCAGTTGCTGATGAGCCAGCAAAGCATATCGGTTACTGCGATCCATCACAGGCCATGCCGCGACACCCGCTCGGATAATCGACTCCTGCAGAACGGCCTCAACAAGCCGAGTGTGTTCGGAAAAGTGATCAACCGAGACTTCGCCGGAAACAGCCTCCAGCCGACAGCACAACGCACCGCTGCGGCAGAGCCCTACAGCCACATGGGCTGCCCCCAGGCAGGTTTTCAGGAGATCAACCAGTCGCTGACAGGCGGTCTGCACGTCGTCACAGGCCTGAACCTGGCCCAGAAGTTCCATCAGGGCTGCTGTGGTTTCCGCTTTTCTGTCAGAAGCTTCTGCTCTGCGTGTCAGCGACCATTCGTTAATCAACGCCCCCAGAATCTGCAGGCTGCCTGCCAATGAACTCCGGTCCATTGTCTTTGCACCCGAGGATTCGGCAACCAGCAGCAGACAGTGCCCGGGAAACGCCGGAACCGGTAGTCCGTACAGAATCCAGGCATTCGAGATCGCATTCTGCTGAAGCGTTTGCTGCTGCAGACATCGAACAGCCAGCTGACGCAACTGTTCCCGCAGTTCCGAGGTCATTCCGTCGGCAGAGATCAGCAGTCCTTCAAGCTGTCCAGGTTCTCCGTCAATGCCGCTGGCTGGACTGTACCAGATCGTCAGTATTGAGCCGTTCAGCTGTCTTACGCACTCGGCAACCGCATTCTGAATGTCGGCCAGCTCGGCCGCAGCAAAGATCCTGGCACGCGCTGCAGCCAGCGCATTCAGGCCTGATACGGGAGTTGTGAAATCAGGACAGGAAACCGAGTCAGCCGCAGTGTGGAATCGCGACTGGCGCGAGACCACCACGGGATCATTGACGAGCAGAGGTTTCATAGGGCTCCAATGCGACCGCCTGTGCCGCGGAATGCTCGTCGCTGGGCGTGGTGGTGGCTTTGGGAGCAGCATCAAAAATCAACTCGGCCGCTTCACCACTTTGAATCTGGCTGGAGGAATTTGCGATCCGCACCTTGACACGCACAGAGGAGTTCGATGAATCGGGCGTCGGTGAGACATATTCCACGACCCCCTCGACGAGTTGTCGTTCCGGGCCCATCGCCACCTGAATCTTCTGATCCTTTGTGAATTCATTCCGTCGATTCAGGGGCACGGAAAATACGATCAGAAGCGGGTCCAGCTGAATCAGACGAACGATGGTGGAATCGGAGGGTGAAACATACTCGCCAACTTCGCGAAGAACTTCCGACAGAATTCCATCCATCGGGGCTCGGATCACGCGCTGCTCAAGCTGCGCTTCGATCCGCCGCACCTCCAGTTGCTTGACTTCAAGATCTTCCTGAACAGACAAGAGTCGGGCTTCAGCAATCCGTAACTCCGCCTCAACTCGGCCCACTTCCTTCTGACTGGCATGATTCCGGTCCCGCAGGTCCTGCAGCTTTGCCAGCTCGGAACGCTTCAGATCCACGTCGGCCCGCGCAGAATTCAGGGCTCCCTGGGCAACACTGCTTTGTCTGGCAACCGCCAGAGATGCCTTCAGAACTTCATCTTCCATGATGGCCAGCACATCGCCCCTGCGAACCAACTGACCTTCACGCACTCGCAGCTCAGCAATGGTCCCCATTTCGGATGCAGCCACCGCCACCTCCAGATAGGGCTCAGTAAATGCTGAGATCCCCGGGGATTCACTCACCAGTAACTGATCCGATTTTCGCTGTGCGGAAACCATCTGTGCTCGCCCGGAGGCAATTTCCACGGGAATGGTCGGAGGCGACTTACGCGACAAGGCTCCGTCGGGCTCTGTTCCGGATTCCACCTGTTCAGCAGCTCGTCCTGAACTGACAGGCCGAATCATCACTTCACCTCGCTGTGCCGTGATGCCGTAAAGAAAATAGGCGCCAGCAGACAGGGACAGACCGAGTGCAGCCAGCAAAGATTTGTTTGGAACCATTCGGCACCTGTGAAAGTCGCGAGGACCCGCGATGGATTCGCATGATCCATTCCTGCGGGCTCGTTGAGATTTCGCAACACCCAATGGACCCTAGATCACAGATGCGCGTGCAACGAGATCTTTCCGGGCAGGTGGGGGTTGTCCCTATCCAATTGTGCGGGCGATTCGGTGTGTACGGATTTGCCGGATGAAATGGGCTTCAAAAACTCTCGAGTCCCGGAGTTTCACCGACAAACGTTTGAGCCCTTCGTGCGCATTGCAGATCGACCACTGCCATCCGGAATCCGCCGGTGGCGACCCCGGATGACGCAATGAATCGGGCATAAAAAAACCCGGGCAGCGAAACCGCCGACCCGGGCTCAGGAACTCCAGAGGGACTGATCTATTCGACGTCGTACTCAGACTGGAGAGTCTTGAGGGCATCGACGATCTGGCCTTCATTCATACCGCTGTCACGAACAATCTCTGCGCTGGCTTGATTGTTTCCGGTCATCTCTTTCGCTGTAGCACTGATACGTCCGGAAGCATCATAGGAATAGGTAATTTCAATCGGCGAACCCTTGGGAAGGTTGGATGGCAGATTAGTCACCCGAAAATCACCGATCAGTTCGCAGGCGGCCGGATCAAGAGCATCGCCTTCAAGGATTTCCACGTGGATCCGCTGCTGACCTTCCGTATTCGTGCCAAAGCGTTGCTTCACGCTGTTGGGAACGGGCGAGTTCTTCGGGATCATGATGTGATTGATCTTGCGCGTGCGATCCTTGGGATCCGTAATCTTGATTCCAAGGGAATGAGAATTCACGTCCGTCGTTTTGACAGTGTTCAGCCGCTTCTGGACGGCGTCGATAACTCCGCCGGAATTCACACCATGGCGAGCCTGCAGAATGGCGGCGTGGATGGCCGCACCTTCCGCCACCGCGCGTTCGGGTGCCAGTTCTCGTGAAGGCTCACGCTGGCAGACTTCGCGGAGCATCTGTTCCACCACAGGCATGTATGTCGACCCGCCGACCAGCACGACTTCGTCCAGAGTCCCTGGAGTAATTCCGGCCTGCTGAAGCACCAGCTCAGTGGTGTCCTTGGTGCGCTGAAGAAGGTCAGCCGTCATGCGCTCATAGTCAGTTCTCGACAGCGACACTGACAGTGTATTGCCTTTGTAATACACACTGATGGGTACCTGAGTCTTGGTACTCAGGTCGCGCTTGGCATCTTCTGCTTCCTGATGGAAGGTCAGCATCGTTTCCGGATCTTCACTGGGATCGACATTGAACTTACGCTTGAACTGTTCGACCAGATGGTCGGACAGTCGCTTGCTCCAGTCCAGACCACCCAGCATTACGTCCCCGTCGGTTGCCAGAACGCGGAAGCTCGTTGGCGTATAACGCACCACGGTGACGTCAAAGGTACCGCCCCCCAGATCGTACACCAGAATGGTTTTCTCTTCGGCCTTCAGATCACCTCGACCAAGTTCGCCCTTATTCCAGGCATACGCCAGAGTTGCGGCCGTCGGTTCATTAATGATGTCAATCACATTCAGGCCGGCAATTCGTCCCGCATCCTGAGTGGCTTTTCGCCGCACATCGTTGAAGTAGTAGGGGACTGTGATCACCGCATTGGCAATTGGTCCCACTACCTTTTCCGCATCCTGCTTCATCTTTTTCAGGATGAGGGCCGACACGAACTCCGGAGTCAGCTTTTTGTTCTGGTACACCACATAGAAATTCTTGTTGCCCATTTCGCGCTTGATGGCTTCCACAATCGACTTGGGATCAGCGACGGAAATGCGTTCAAACGAGGGACCAACAACCACTCGCTCATCGTCCAGCAGGACCACCGACGGTGTGATCGGGCGACCATCGGCATTTGGCAGCACCGTTGGATTTCCATCCTTATCCAGCATGGCGATCGCGCTGAACGTCGTTCCCAGATCGATGCCGACCGTATGTCCCTCAAGAAACTTCATCGCTGCCCTCGAACTTCAAAAGAGTTGCCTGCGTCTGCTCAGTAAGTGCCGTCCGATTTGCTGGCGAAATACAGACCGTTCCGGCGTTCAGGATGGCAGAGAGTCGCCACACACAAAGGCCCGAATTCCGGAGTTGCATCCTGCGGTCAATTCCGGAGCCCAGGATTCTGTCAGTGTCCGGCAGGCGATTCAAGCGGCAGACACGGCGAAATACAGAGACCGGGCTGACCTCGACCGGAATTTTCCGATTCCGCCTCCGCTCAACCAGCGACGATTCACCGTCACAACCGATCTTCGGCCCACCAGAGCAGACGGCGGGCATCGTCCGCTTTCAGGAAGTGCGGACCTTCTTCGCCGTAGTTTTCCTGCGTCGCCGGGCGAACGGAACTGTGGCCCTGATCCAGACGACTCTGTGATCCGACTCCGACGTTTCGCGCATCTGCCGCTGGCTTCACCGGTCGATTCAGACTGTCGCCTGATGCCAGCGCTGCGGAATCCGCATCATCTTCTGCCATATCCCCCGCCGGAGTGATCGCGGAATTCAGAAGTGTCCCCAGCACATCACGCCGCAGCAGTAATCCCAGCACATGGCTGGTGGAATCTGTCACCGGCAACGCGGTTCTGGCGCACGCTCGAAAGAGTGGTACGGTTTGTGTGAGGTGGATATCCCATTGAATGGATTCCGCATGTCGACAGATGATCGACCGAATCGTCGCGGAGGCATCGGGACCCGCGATCAGGGCTCGAACAACGCTGCTTTCACAAACAACGCCTGAAAGTTTCCCCTCAGCATCGACGGTTGCCATCAGATCACAATCACTGACAATGAACCGAGCCGCCGCCTCGCGAATCGAGAGTGTTTCAGGGACCACATGACTGTGACGCACCCGCATAACATCTCGTACAAGGAGTTGTTGCATAGAGCACCTCAGAAAAACTGGCACAACCGCAGCATGGGCGGAACAAAACCTGTCACTGTGAACCCTGGTACGGCAATCTGCGGAAGGCGGGCGTCAGTCGCACCTGTATCGGTTTTTCTGCCGGTTGCATTTTGGCAACATCCGACAATGACGGTTGAAGCGATTCTGAGCGCGAAGTCCCGCCCGCTGTTCGTCGAGTTCGATCGGCCACGCGGATTGCAACATTTGTGCGGAAGTGATCTTTTGGTTTCACTCCACCACATGGCATCCGGCTTTCGGGCCTGATACGCTCGTCCGTGGTGTTTCCAGAACCCTGTCATTCCGCCGTCTGTGAGCCGTCTCATGATTCGCGTTCTGACCGCTGCGTGCTGCCTTCTGCTGATTCCGGATTGGTCCTGCCGAGCCGAATCGGTCTCGGAATGCCAGCAACTGCTGGCCACCGGCCAGTACGCAGAATGCCTGACGGCGACTACCAAAGCGGTTGAGGAACGCAGTTACGGCGAAGAGTGGCCTGTTCTCAAGGCGCACGCAGAAATGGCATTGGGAAAATACCCGGAGGCACTGGCCACAATTGCCGCCGGGATTGAGCGATACACCTGGAGCGTTCGGCTGCGGCAACTGGAATACGATTGTGCGCTGGCCAACGGAAAGAAGGACCAGGCCGCGGCCGCGCTGATGGAGATTGAAAAACAGGTCAGCGCAGCCGCATGGCGATACACGGATGCCGACGATCTGGTGGCACTGGGCCAGGTGGCGCTGATTCTGGGTGCCGATCCCAAAGATGTGCAGCAGGGGTTCTTCGAACGCGCTCGAAAGAATTATTCCAGCCGCCCGGATGGTTATGTGGCGGCCGCGCGACTGGCTCTCGATAAAGGGGACTCAGCCTTCGCCGCCGAACTCCTGAGTCCGGCTGTCGAACTGTTTCCGGAGAATGCTGATGTCCATTTTCTGCTGTCTCGGGCCATTGGTTCGACGGACGAAGTGAAGTCATCGGAACTGCTTCAGAAAGCACTCGACCTGAACCCCTCACACTTTGATGCACTTTGCCAGGTGATCGAAGGTCACATCATCGCCGAGTCCTATTCGGACGCCGAAAAGGTGATTCAGCGGCTGCTGGCCGTGAACGCCGATTACCCTCAGGCACACGCGCTACAGGCCGTCATTCATCATCTGCGAAATGATGAGCCGGCAGCCGCCGCAAGTCGAACGGCAGCGCTCCGCTTTTCCGGCAGCGATCCCCGTGTGGATCATCGGATCGGTCGGATTCTGTCTCAGAAGTATCGCTTTACGGAAGGTGCTGCCGCTCAGCGCCGCGCGCTGGAGGCGGATCCAGAGTTCATTCCGGCAAAAATCCAGCTGGCTCAGGATCTGTTACGACTGGGCAATGAAGCAGAAGGCTGGCAGATTGCGGAAGAAGCTCACCAGAAGGATGGATACGACACAACTCTGTTCAATCTTCTGCAGCTGAAGGACAGCATGGATCGCTTCACCGTGGTGTCTACCGAGCACTTTCGAATCCGCATGGAAAAGCACGAGGCTGCGGTTTATGGACCTCAGGTCGCAGCCCTTCTGGAGAATGCCTGGGCCGAACTGATTCCGCGGTATGAATTCACCCCGGAACTGCCGGTCGTTGTCGAGATCTATTCGCGAGCGGACGACTTTGCCGTTCGGACATTCGGAATCCCGGACGTGGCCGGTTTTCTGGGAGTCTGCTTCGGGAAAGTGGTCACCGCCAACAGTCCGGCAACGCGTCGGGATAGTCCCACAAACTGGGAATCCATTCTGTGGCACGAGTTCTGTCACGTGATCACGCTGCAGAAGACTTCCAATCGACTTCCGCGATGGCTTAGTGAGGGCATCTCTGTCTATGAAGAGCGAAGACGAGATTCGCGATGGGGCCAGAGCATGGATGCGGAATTCCGGGATCGGGTTCTGGAGGATAAGCTGACGCCCATCGCTCAGCTCAGCAGTGCCTTCCTCAGCGCAAAGAGCGGAGCTGACCTGAACTTCGCCTACTATGAATCCTCCATGGTCGTGGAGCATCTGGTCGAACTGCATGGCCTGCCGGCTTTGAATGCCATTCTGTCGGATGTGAACACAGGTCTGCAGCTTAATGACGCCATCGACCGTAATACGGACGGGATCGAAGCGCTGGAAGCGTCCTTTCGTATCTTCATGCGGGAACAGGCGAATGAGTTCAGTCCGGGAACCGAGTTTTCTGCCGAGGCATTCACAGAAGCCAGGCCCACCAGCCTGGATGCCGTACGCGAATTTCTGAAGGAATCACCCGACAGTTTTCCAGCGTTACTGGCTGAGGCCACATTACTGATTGAAGCCGACCAGCATGAGGAAGCAGAGACTGCTCTGCGAAAGTTAATTGAGCGAGTTCCGGAAGATGACCACGCCAACGGACCTCGTCGCCTGCTGGCAAGTCTGTATCGCAGACAGAACCAATCGGCGCAGGAAGCCCGGATTCTGGCGGAACACCTTCAGCGGTCAGCCGACGACCTTGATGCAGCCATTCGACTCCAGGAGCTGAGTGAGTTGCTGGAACAACCTCAACAGGTTGTCGACATGGGACGTGCCATTGCGGGAATCGATCCTTTCCAGATTGCACCCATCCTTCGAACTCTCAAAGCGGCCGAAGAACTGAATTCCACAGAAGTGGCTGTTACTCAACTGAACAGCCTGCTTCAGCTGCAATCCGACGATGCCGCCCGCTTTCATTTTCGGATTGCTGAGCTTCAAAAAGACACAGCCCCGGAACAATCCCGACGACATGTCCTGCTGGCCCTGGAACAGGCGCCTCGCTACCGCGAAGCTCATCGCCTGCTGCTCAGCATTCCCGCTTCAGCGGCAGCTCCGGAAAACGATGCAGCTCCGAATCGTCTCGCAAATTGAATGGACTCGGCTTCAGAAACAGGGTCTCCGGGCACACGCCCGGGGAATCGGGTTTCCCCGCAAGTTCTCGAACAAGTCCTTGCGACACACTGGAGAATCTGGGCGATCCGACTCCTGCCCGAGCTCTGAACTCAACGTAAAAAACCTGCTGTCGTTTCCGGAAAGTGCTGGCAGACCTGTTTTTCTCAGGTACTATCGCGGTCATGTGATCGAGGACGGACCCTCGTCGGGAGCTGCTGGATTTTGCAAGACCCACAAGGAGGACGTTTATGCCCGCTCTGGCCTCTATGATTTGTCAATCGCCTGACGAATCGGCTCATCGCCTTGAAACGGACGTCCGCCGTGCCCTGCTGACTGAAGAAGGGCTGGATATCGCGTCGTTGGTCGTACGACGACTTCAGAATGGCATCTGTCTTGAAGGTGTCATCAGGATTAATGGTGATGATGTTGATGTCTGCCGTGCCGTACGCCAGCTGGATGGTGTAGGAACGGTGCTGAATCACCTGCTGGTCTGCTGGAATTGCCCTGAACCATCGCCTCAGTCCGAGGAATGGGCCCCATTCTGAAGCGCCAGCACCTCTGCAAGAATCTGACCATAATGAAATGTGACGGTCAGCTGATCTCCGGCAGCCACCTGCCGGAAATCGCTGATAATTCTGCCGTCAACGGTCTGCGTCAGTGAATAGCCGCGGCTCAGAACCTGAAGTGGACTAAGCGCCTGAAGTGCGGCGGCTGCTGTGGCAATTCCCTGCCGCTTTCGTTCAACATGCAATGTCATGCCGCGGACAAGACGACCGCTCAGATCATCGCATTGCATTCTCTTCTGATCGATCAGTGAAGTCGGTCGCTGGAATACGGCGCGGGCTTCAATAGCGCTGAGCTTCAGTCTCGCCCGGTCAATGCGATCCCGCAGCGCCAGGCGGAATCTGTGCGCGGTGTGGTGCAGTGTGTCACGCAGATCGTCGGCGGAAGGAACAACCAGTTCGGCCGCTTCACTGGGTGTGAGTGCACGGCGGTCTGCCACGAAATCCGCAATTGAGACATCAATCTCATGTCCCACGGCCGCCACAACAGGAATTCTGCAGGCCGCGATCGCCCGAGCAACGATCTCCGTATTGAAGCACCACAGGTCCTCCAGACTTCCTCCACCTCGCCCGGTAATCACCACATCGACATCGGGAATCCGATGAACATTGCGGAGTGCCCGAGCGATGTCTTCTGCCGCGCCTTCCCCCTGAACCCGGACCGGCACCACAATCACCTGCACCGGTGGCCATCGCCGTGTCATCACCTGGATCATATCGCGGACGGCCGCGCTGGCTGGACTGGTGACAAGCGCAACACGCCGCGGAATCACCGGGATCGGACGTTTTCTGCTCTCATCAAACAGGCCCTCAGCTGCCAGCTTGTCACGCAGTTCCCGAAACGCCAGCTCGAGTTCACCTACTCCCTGCGGCAACAGCTTTGTGATCACAAACTGACAGGTGCCTCGTGCGACATAGACCTGGAGTGAACCGGATGCCAGGGCCTGCATGCCGTCCCTCGGTTCAAATCGCAGACGCTGGGCCGCACTTCGCCAGATGACAGCGGCGATCTCGGCTTGGTCATCTTTCAGCGTCAGATACCAGTGGCCGGCAGGGCTGCGACGGCAGTTGGAGATTTCTCCTTCGACCGTGCAGGGTGGCAGGGCGGTTTCAACAACTTCACGAAATGCGCTGACAAGTTCGTGGACACTGACAACCGGAAGTTCCGACATGCTGTTGCCCTGCAGCGCTTTCCCGCGTCACGAGAACCGATCCTGGCTCATTGCTGAATCTGCACGATCACCTGCAACAACACAGGACGAACGGCGTGGCCTGGACGGAGGCCTTTCGAGTTCGCATTACTCCTGGCGACGGTCATTCCGGGACACCCAGGGAAAATCGAGCTGCTTCACGTTGAGCGTGAGAAAATCGACGATGTCCCTGTTTGTCGCTTCTCCGAAACGGCCTTCCAGAAAGCCCTCTGAGCGGACACCGCCGGAGACCAGTGTGAGCTTACGCGATTCCTTGAACTGAGCATCCTTCAGGTCGACGGCCTTAAAGACCTTTTCTGCGTTCTTCAGATCTTCCTTATTATCCTTTGAGGAGATCACGTGAACGGCAATCAGCAGTCCTCGAATGGTTTTCAGGACCGCAGTCGAATTGATTCCTTTCACACTGGTATTCGGACTGTACAGGACCAGTGCGCGGACATCCTGTCCTCGCGGCGTACTCAACGCCAGCGTCGGACCATCCGGATACGGCTTCTTGTCCCAGTCGGCGACGGCAAACGCAGAGGCGACCATCGCACTGGACCCCATCGCCACAATCCCCATTTTGCGAACATTCAGTTTCTCGGACTTGTGCTGCTCCAGCAGAAATACTTTTACAGCCTCCAAATCCCCGGCAGCCATCAGGACATAGTCCGCCGCGGCCATTTTCAACGCCGACGCTTCTCCGCTGCCGGCAGTTGGCACACTGTCGCCATGCTTTCTGAGATCAACAGTCACCGCGGCAAACCCGGCTTTCTGCAGCGCGACTGCCGTTGGCTGCCAGACTCGTCGATTGCGGGCGTCCTTCTTGTCAGAACCCTCGGTTGCCGTCAGCAACACGACCACAGGAGATTCTTTACCAGCTGAGGACTCGAAATAGGTGCAGTGAATCGGCCAGCCGTCCGCTGCAGACGGCAGAACCATATCGACACTGCCATCTTTGGATTTTGCCTGCGTGTTCGCACCCGAGCCTTTCTGAGCCTGACCAGCGGCATTGGCTGGGGGATTCTTAGCGGCATTCCCGGGCGCGGACTTCTGCTGCGCTGACGCGGTGTCGAAGGTACCAGCGAGGACCAGAAGAGCAACCAGCCACCATGCTGACATTCGATTTACAGTCATCACGCGCGTCTCCCGAGGAGTTCTTTCGTCAAGGCCAGGATTAACGAAAACGTCGAGCAGTTACCGATCAACCGCACGATTCGATCTTGCCAGGTTCACACAGTGAATTCCCGA
>Ga0209573_1001310_pt1 | contig 40085 bp, 34 predicted proteins | sample TNRBio252014_DNA_FD_185870 | JGI IMG/M metagenome (GOLD analysis project Ga0209573, IMG submission 185870) | Wastewater treatment Type I Accumulibacter community from EBPR Bioreactor in Madison, WI, USA - TNR Reactor_6/25/2014_ DNA (SPAdes)... | ecosystem: Engineered > Bioreactor > EBPR >...
CCCATTCAGTGCTTCCCTCCGGCCATCGTGCGCTTCGCGGCCGCCGCGATCTGCGCCGCGCTCGGGATGTACAGGTCTTCGAGCACCGGCGAGAACGGCACCGGCACGTGCGGCGGCGTGACCATCTCGATCGGACCCTTGAGCGCGCCGAACGCCTGCTGCGCCACCTGCGCCGAGACGTCGGCGGCGATGCTGCAGCGCGGGTTCGCCTCGTCCACGCAGACCAGGCGCCCGGTCTTGGCGACCGATTCGAGCACGGTGTCGATGTCCAGCGGGCTCAACGTGCGCAGGTCGATCACCTCGGCCTCGACGCCGTCCTTGGCCAGCGCGGCGGCGGCGTCGAGCGCGCGGTGCACCATCAGGCCGTAGGTCACGATCGAGACCTGCCTGCCGTCGCGCACGACGTTGGCCTCGCCGAAGGGAATAGCGTAGCTCGCCTCGGGCACGTCGCCTTCGAAGCCGTACAGGTTCTTGTGCTCGCAGAAGATGACCGGGTCGTTGTCGCGGATCGACTGGATGAGCAAGCCCTTGGTGTCGTAGGGCGTGCTCGGGCACACCACCTTCAGGCCCGGGATGTGGGTGAACAGCGGCGTCAGCATCTGCGAGTGCTGCGCCGCCGCCCGGAAGCCCGCGCCGACCATCGCGCGGATGACGACCGGCGTCTCGGCCTTGCCGCCGAACATGTACTTGAACTTTGCCGCCTGGTTGAAGATCTGGTCGAAGCACACGCCCATGAAGTCGATGAACATCAGTTCGGCCACCGGGCGCATGCCGCAGGCCGCGGCGCCTATGGCCGCGCCGATGTAGGCGCTCTCCGACAGCGGCGTGTCCAGCAGCCGGTCGCCGTGCTTGGCGTACAGGCCCTTGGTGACGCCGAGCACGCCGCCCCAGGCGTCGCGCTCGCCCTCGGCGCCGGCGCCGCCGACGATGTCTTCCCCCATCACGATCACCGACGGGTCGCGCGCCATCTCCTGGTCGAGCGCCTCGTTGATCGCCTGCTTCATGCTGATCCTGCGGGCCATGGTCGTTCTCCTTGCGTTCTCAGTACGCGACGTAAACGTCGGTGGTCAGGTCGGCGGCGGTCGGCAGCGGCGCCGCCTTGGCCTCGGTGACGGCGCGCTCGATCAGGCCGAGCACCTCGTGGTCGATCTTGCGCAGTTCGTCGGCGCTGATCACGCCGGCGCTGGTGACCACCGCGGCGAACTTTTTCAGGCAGTCCTTGTTGGCGCGGTTGTCCTCGGTCTCGCCGGGCGCGCGATAGGTCTGCGCGTCGCCCTCGAAGTGGCCGTGGAAGCGGATCATCTTGCACTCGAGCAGCGCCGGGCCGCCGCCCTTTCGCGCGCGGTCGATGATCTCGCCGGCCGCCTCGTGCACGGCGAAGAAGTCGGTCCCGTCCACCGTCACGCCCGGCAGTCCGAAGCCGGCGGCGCGGTCGACATAACTGTCCACCGCGACGCCGTAGTCGCGGCTCGTGCTCTCGGCGTAGCCGTTGTTCTCGACGACGAAGATCGCCGGCAGGTTCCACACCGCGGCCAGGTTCAGGCTCTCGAGAAAGGTGCCCTGGTTGGACGCGCCGTCGCCGACGAAGCTGATCGCCACCTCGCCCTTGCCGCGGAACCTGGCCGCGAGCGCCGCGCCGCACACCAGCGGCGCGCCGGCGCCGAGAATGCCGTTGGCGCCCATCATCCCCTTGTCGAGGTCGGCGATGTGCATCGAGCCGCCCTTGCCTTCGCACGCGCCGCCCTTCTTGCCGTAGATTTCCTTCATCATCGAGACCACGTCCACGCCCTTGGCGATGCAGTGGCCGTGGCCGCGGTGCGTGCTGGCGATGCGGTCGCCGTCGCCCAGGTGCATCATGATCCCGGTGCCCGCGGCCTCCTCGCCGGCATACAGGTGGACGAAGCCGGGGATGTCGCCGCGCGCGAAGTCGATGTGCAGCCGCTCCTCGAACTCGCGGATCGTGCGCATCGTGCGGTAGGCCTGGAGCAGTTGCTCCTTGGACTGCGGGAACGGGTTGCCTGCCATGGCGTGTCTCCTGTCTGTCAACGGGTGGGTGAGGGAACGGATCGGAGCAGCCCGTCGCGCGCGGCAGCCGCCATGCAGGCGGCGACGTCGACGGTGAGAAAGGCGTTCTCGCGCAGCGTCATCTGCACGCGCTGCCCGGGCTCGAAGGCGAGTTCACGCTCGCCGTCCAGCGCCACGGTGCCAGCGCGCGCGGCCACCGTGTGCGGCTCGCCGGCGGCCATGCGCCGCCAGCTCGCCACCTGCACCGGCCGCACCATGCCCGGCGCGATCGGCGCGTGCAGCGTGGTCGTCGTCGGCGCCGTCGTGGTCTGCTCGCCGCCTTGGTCACCCGGTGGCGCCAGCTGCACCGCCAGGCCGCCGGGCTCGCGCCGGCCGACCGGTTGCAGCAACGCACCGATGGCCGACAGGCCGATGGATTGCGGGTCGGCAAACGCGAGGTAGGCCGCGTCGAGTGAACTGGTCTTCCACAGCGCGCGCGCGCCGACGCTGCGGTCGTGCGTGACCACCGCATCGACGATCGCGATGTCACTCTGGTCGCCGCGCACCCGGTCGACGATCTGGACCTCGATCAGCTTGTTGGGCGCCAGAGCCTCGGCCTCGGGGATCCGACCGCCGGCGTAGAGCCCGACCGCCATGCCGACGATTGTCGGCTCTCGCATCTCCGGGAAGGCGTTGTTGGTGCCGGTGGACAGCCCGGCGATCGGGATCCGGCTGCCCGCGGCGACGAGCGCGCGCGCCACCGCGCGGTGCGTGCCGTCACCGCCGAGCACGACGATCGCCGCCACGCCGGCGCGCACGAGCAGCCGCGTCGCGGCAAAGGTGTCGTCGACCGTGGACTCGGGCTCCATGTCGAGGAACTCGACCTGCGGGAACTCGCTGTGGCCGCTGCCGCCACCCCCGGTGCGCGGCGAGCCGTGCGGCTCGTGGTGGTGATGGTGATGCTGGCGCCTGAGCTGGCGCTCGAGCAGCGCGCGGATCCCGCCGCGGTCGGGCATCACCAGCGCGCGCTGCACGCCACAGGCCGCCGCGCTGCTCAACACGCGCAGCACGATGTTCACCCGGTCGGTGATCTGCAGGTTGCCCGCATTGGCCACCACGCGCCGGATGTCGCGCGCGGAGACGGGGTTGGCGATGATGCCGATCGTGGCGGCCACGCGCGACGCCGCGATGACGTCGGTGGCGACCAGATGCTGACCGGGGGCTTGCATGCCGAACCCCGATTGCATGGGGCGTGCCAGCACCGCGGCGCGCTACGTGTGGCGCGGGCTGGCGGGCGCCATGGGCGGGTGAACCCGCAGGAGCGGCGGCGTCACAGTGGGACAGGTGTCACAGGGCGTGGTGTGACGGTTGGGCTGGTACGTGCTTGGCCGGGTCAACGCCGGGGTCGCTGACGGCCCACGACCCGCAGAGGTCGTTCGGCAGCCTCATCTCGTTGCAAAGCTGCCGGTCGAGAGCGATACGTGCCAATGCCGAAGACCCCCAGCGGACGACAAACATGGGTACGTCAAGTTCGGAGCGCATGGGGCCCAGCGCACCGCTACTAGTCCCGGCTGCGAGGTCGCTCCCTGCCGAGGTAGTCGGGCCTATCAGAAGCCGACAGTTGCCAGTGTCCGGGCATGGCCGATCAGCGACCTCTTCCGGCGTCACAGACCATCACCAACTTCGCGCCGATCGTTATCTGTCAGGGCGTGCCCGCAGCGCGATCGGCCTGATCTTCAGGCGCTGCGCATTGCGGCTCAGGACGTCGTCCAGCGTTGCCATGTGCTTCGCACCCGCCGCCTCGGCACACGCCAGGTGCAAGGCGTCGCCGGCCCGCAAGGCGCTCGCCGGATCGAGCACGAGCTCGGCCGCGCGACGAAAGTCGGCAGGCGCGACGGGAAGCAGCCGAAGGTCGGCCGCCACCATGCGTTCGAAGCGCGCCCACGCGCCCTGGGCCTGCCGCGCGTCGATCGCTCCGGTGCGCAGCTTGATGCCGAGGGCGCTGGCGAACTCCGGAATGCACCAGGCCGCGGCGACGAGTTCGCTCTTCTCGCGCGCGTACCAGTTTGCGGCCGCCACGCTGTGCGGCTCGTTCAGGAACAACGGCACGAGCACACTGGTGTCGACATAGACCATTTCACTCAGTACCGAGCGGCACCGCGCAACTCGTCCATCACGGGCTCGTTCATGGGCATGGCATTTCGCGCCTCGGTCAGCTCGAGCGCGAATGCCTTGCGATTCCACTGTGCCGGCCGGATCGACAGGCTGCCGTCGACGGTCAGCTGGGCCTCCACGGTAGCCCCTTCGCGCAAGCCGAGCCGGCGGACGACTTCGGAGGGGATCCGCAGGGCAAGGCTGTTACCCCATTTCGCAACTTGCAGGTCCACGATGTATATCCTTGTTCGTGTATACATCCTACCCGCTGAGCGTCGGATGTCAAGCAGTCGGTTCCACAGGAATCCCGCAGGCCGTCTTTGGACAACGGCCGCGAGCGATGCCTGCCGTTCAGGCGCGTTCCGATGGCTGAAGCGGCTCAGTCCACTCGCCCCGCCCCCGCCCGATTCGGCGCCTCGATGCCCCAGCGCTTCATCCGCCGGTAGACCGTCATCCGCGACAGTCCCATCTGGTGCGCGACCGCGGTCACGTTCCACTGCGCCGCGCGCAGGTACTGCAGCAGCAGTTGGGCCTCGGCGCGCGGCGGGGCCGCAGCGGGTTCTTCTCCGTCGTCGCGCGCGTCGTGGCTGGCGCCGCGCAGCAGCGCCTCGGGCAGGTCGCGCAGCTCGATCACATCACCCTCGCACACGGCGCAGGCGTACGCGATCGCGTTGTGCAGCTCGCGCAGGTTGCCCGGCCAGGCATGCGCGCGCAGCAGGGCCTGGGCGTCGGGCGACAGGCGTGCCGGCGGCCGCGCCGGCTGCTGTTGCTCATCGAGCATCGTCTGCACCAGCCACGCCAGATCGCGCCGCGCGCGCAGCGGCGGCAGTTGCAGGTGTGCGCCAGCGAGGCGGTAGAACAGGTCGTCGCGGAAGCGCCGCTCGCGCACCAGCGCCTCGAGGTCGTGGTGCGTGGCGGCGATGACGCGGATGTCCACCGCGACGGTTCGCGTGGCGCCCACCGGCAGCACTTCGCGCTCGGCAAGCACGCGCAACAGCCGCGCCTGCAGCGGGAGCGGCATGTCGCCGATCTCGTCGAGGAAGAGCGTGCCGCCGTCGGCTTCCTGAATCAGCCCGCGCTTGCCCTTGGCCCCCGCGCCCGAGAAGCTGCCGGGCAGGTGGCCGAAGAGCTCGCTCTCGATCAGCGTCTCGGGAATGGCGGCGCAGTTCACCGCGACGAAGGGCTTGCCGCGGCGCGCGCTGGCTTCGTGGATGGCCTTGGCGAAGTACTCCTTGCCGCTGCCGGTCTCGCCGGTGAGGAGGATGCTCACGGGAGTGTCCACGAGCCGCGCCACGCGCTGGATCTGGCGATCCAGCGCCGGGTCGCCGCCGGACAGCCGCGCCAGCGGCGCGGGCAGCGGCGTCACCGCTTCGGCGGCCGTGCTGGCGGGCCGTAAGGCTGCAAACGGCCGCAGCGGCGGCGGCACCGCATGCAGGAAGAGCACGCGGCCGCTGCCGCGCAGCGTGACAGCGCGGCGCTCGCCGGTGACCGAGCGCACGAAGCGACCCAGGTCGTCGAAGCGTGCGGAGAAGAAGTCGTCGAACGGCAGGCCGAGCACGCTGGTGCCGCGGTGCGCGTCTTCGAGCATCTGCTGCGCCGCGCGGTTGTGGCCGATGATGCGACCGCCTGCGTCGAGCGCGATCAGCTGGTCGGGGCTGATCTCGACGAACTCCGGCGACGGATGGATCTTGACGATCCAGTCGCGGCGGAAGCAGCGCAGGAAGTGCGCGTTCTCGACACGGCTGGCGTAGACCTTGATCAGCTGCAGCGCAAGGTGCTGGCTGCTCTTGGCCTGCGGCGAGGTGAGCGCGCTGATGTCGAGGATCGCGTTCAGGCGTCCGAGCGGGTCGTACAGTGGCGCGGCGGTGCACGACAGCGGGATGTGCATCGCGTCGAAGTGGTCGTCCTGATGCACGGTCAGCGCCTGGCCGGTGGCGATCGCCGTGCCGACGCCGCAGGTGCCGGCGTGCACCTCGCTCCAGTCGGCGCCCAGGTACAGCCCGGCGCGGCGCAGCGCAGGGTCGAGCTGCAGGTCGCCGATGAAGTCGACCGTGACGCCGCGGGCGTCGGTCAGCAGAACGCAGTAGCCCATGCCCGCCACCTGCTGGTACAGCGCCTCCAGGCCGTGGCGCGCGATGTGCAGGAAGTCCTCGATGCGCTCGCGGTGCTCGCGCACCTGGTGCTGCGGCAGGATCACCGCCGGCTGCAGGCGCGTCGGATCCAGACCGTGGGTGTGCACGCAGCGCGACCAGGATTCACGGATGATGCGATCGGGCAAGACCGCGCCGGGCGGGACCAACCCCTCGCCGGCGAGCGTCATCACTGCCTGGACGTGGTCTCGCTGTCGCAGTTCCATCGCGGTCTCCAGGTCGGAAGGGGCGGCGTGCGGCACCCGCTGGACAAAGGCACTGTACACGCAGCGCCGCGCCGCCAGACCGCGGGTCCTCAAGCCACATGCGTCGAAGCGGGGTTCCCGGGCTGCAGGCCGGGGCCGCCGTCGATGCGCATGGCGCCGGCGCCGCGGGTCGCTGCGCCACGACGACCCCGGGACTACACACCGGCCCCGTCTGCCGAGGCCATTCGACTCCCTGCCCCGTGCCGTCGAGCAGAGTCCGGCCCGGGACCGTCGTGCCGAGCGTGAGGCTGGCCCGGTCCAGCGGTGCGCCGGCAAAGCCCTGCGGCGTGATCGCCGGCCGCCACTGGTCGCCCGCCACGCCGATGTCGGCCAGCTCGAAGCTGTCCTGGGCGCCGACCGTGCGCTCCTGCACCAGCATGCCGTTGCACGTGCTGCGCAGCGAGGCCGTCAGCACGCCATCGGCGTAGTCCGGCATGCCGGCCATTCGCGGACCGGGCTGCTGGAGCAGGCTGAGGTCCAGCCGCCTCGTCCCCTGGGCGTCGCAGGTGAAGGTGAGCCGTTCCTGCGCCCGCAGCCGGACGGGCTGCGACTCCTCGATCGCGATGCCGTTCCAGTCGGGCAGCGCGCTGCAGTGGCCGTCGCCGCCGCCCGAGAGGGCCAGCACCAGGGCCGGGGCAGGGCGCGTGTGGGATCGGATCGCCAACGGACACCTGCGTGGCCTGCGTCGATGAACCCGAAGCGGTCGAGTGCGTCGGAACCCCCGGGAACAAGGGTCGCGCCACGCCTGAGTTTCGCTGCTGCCCCATTGTCTCGACAGGCATGCACAAGGCCGCAGCTCCGAGCAACGCGACAGTCATCGTGCACGCCCGCTCGAACGATTGCCCGGTCGGACCGTTCATGGTGGTCTCGACATGTCCGGGCGGACGCACATCTCAGTACCCTTCGCGGGCGGCCCAGTCCACGTAGTCGGCCACCGAGCCGACGTCCAGGAACAACCAGTCGCGCCCGTTGTGCACGACGACTCGTCCGCCCTTGGCGCCGACGTAGTTGCCGGTGGCCGGGTAGTACCGATAGAGGTAGCCGTCGGCGCTGGCGGTCGACGAATGGCCGGGGAAGTACGAGCCGTAGCGCACTTCAGCCCAGTCGAACAGGCGTTCGACATCCCGCCGCTGCCAATCGGCGTATGCGGCGGCAAGGCTGCCGGCGAGTGGCTTGCAATAGCTGCCGAACGAGATCAGGGTGCAGCGGATGTCCTGCGCGCCCGCGACCGTGCCGTTGTCCCACCAGAACGCGCCGCGGACAAGCTGACCGAAACGATCGTTGACCCTGAAGAACGCCTCGACGATCCGCTGCTGCTGCCGCATGCCCTCGGTCACTCCGGTGGCATCGCGCCCTTCGACAGGCTGCCACTCGCCGGCCGCCGGCTGCGCCGGGCTGGCGAGGTGATCGGTGTAGCCGACTTCCGTGAACAGAACCGGGCGGCCGGGGTTTCGCTGCTGCAGTGGCACGAGGTACTGCTCGAACACTGGCAACCACGCGGCTTCGAGTTCGGCAACCGACATCAATCGTCCGGGCTCGGACGGCACGAGAGCGAAATAGGCGCTCACGCCAACCGCGTCCAGACCGAGATCGCCAAACAGGTGCTGGCCTCCGGCCCCGTAGAAGTCCGGCTTGGTCTGCACCTCGCTGAGCTGGTCGTAGGTCAGGATCCCGGCGTACTCGGCGCGCACGGCATCGACCATGGCGTGCAGTTGCGGCCCGAAGTGCGTCGGCCAGCCGAGGCTCGGGCGTGCGCGAAACAGGCGATCGGTCTCGGTTCCGATCGAGTAGATCTCCACGCCCAGCTCGCGTGCCATGCTCGCGTAGCGCACCGCAACCGCCTGGTAGCTGGCAAAGAAAGCAGCCACGTTCGGCGCGTGTTGAGGATGGTCGGGGTTCCACCACCAGAGTTCGGGGTCGATGCAGCCCTCGATGGCCTCACGAGGATTGAGCGCATGGCCGCCGAACAGCCAGCGTGGCGGCACGAACGTGGCCTTGCCGCAGTGGGGCCCGGTCGGCGACTCGGCTGGATTCCCCGCCAGCGTCTGGAAGGCCAGGGTCAGGTAGATCCGCAGTCCCGCGGCGCGAAGCATCGAGACGAAGCCGCGCAGGTCATCGTCATCGAAGGTGTAGATGCCACCCGACTGCCCGGCGGGGCGGAAGTGCAGTCGAACCGTCGGGTCGGCCACGCTGTCGACGAACATCGCGACGCTGATGCCGACCCATTGCACGTTGAGGGATCTCAGGAACTCGATGTAGCTCTGGCTGGCGGTGGCGATTCGCCCTTGCAGGCCGCGCAGGGTCGCGGCCACGCCGGCCAGGTCGAGCGTCGCCGGGGCACGGGTGTCGAAGGTGGCGCTCTCGAACAGTTCGGGGCCTGCCGTCAGCACGGCGGCCACGAACTCGGCCGCGATGCCGGTAGCCGACTCGACGTCGTCCCAGTTGCCTGAACCCGCGTCGCCGGACAGGAACAGCGAGAGATCTCCGGCAAACCCGGTCACGCCGGCCAGGTTGCGGTCGATCGAAGGACGGAACTGGATATACCTGGCGCCGCTGGTGAGGTCATGAACGACCCAGAAGCCTGCCCGCTGCAGGTGAATGTCGGTGCCGATCCTGACATCGGTCAGGCGGACTTCTGCGGCGTCGCTCGACTGGGTCATGCCGGTGGCGTCGGTCGAACTGCTGTGGCGGACGGTCACGTCAACCGACGACGCCGTCAGCGGCTTGCCGGCCACCAGGCGTGCGTCACGCCAAGCGCGAACGCCTTGCGGGTTGTGCGCCCAGTGGCCTCCCATGTGCACGGCACGCAGGTGGCGCAAGCCGAAGGCGTCGACTGCGCGCAACCCGGCGTCGACGGCGCTTGAGTTCGGGGACGACAAGCCCAGAAGCAGCAACATGCCGCCTGACCACAGGAAGCGCAAGAGTCCCGCTGCGCGCATTCGGTCCCCCTTCCCAGATCCCCGGGTCGACCACCCAGGCGCAGCCTTCGACCGAAGGTCCGGGCCAGTCTCGACGCCGCGAGGGCTCCATTGTGATCCCGAGGGTGGACCGCTGAGAAGCCCGCGCGATGGCGCAGGGCGCCTTGCGCCGGCCAGCCGCAGGGATCTCGGCCGCAGCCTCAGGCCGAACGGGCGGGCTGATCGCCGGCGTTGCGCACGATCGATCGATACGCGGCCCTTGCGGGAGTCCGCCGTGCAGACCGGCTCGGCCCGTCCACCGGGGTGCCACAATGCCCCGATGCCCCCCGTCGCCGACCCCGCGCCGCAGTCGCTGACCCTGACCCGCCCCGACGACTGGCACCTGCACTTGCGCGACGGGGCGGCGCTGGCAGCGGTGCTGCCGGCCAGTGCGCGGCAGTTCGCCCGCGCCATCGTGATGCCCAACCTGAAGCCGCCGGTCACCACCGCGGCGCAGGCGCTGGCCTACCGGCGGCGCATCGTCGACGCCTTGCCCGCGGGTGCCGACTTCACGCCGCTGATGACGCTGTACCTGACCGACCGCACCGCGGCCGACGAGGTGCGCCGCGCGCGCGAGGCCGGGGTCGTCGCCTTCAAGCTCTACCCGGCCGGGGCGACCACCAACAGCGACGCCGGCGTGACCGACATGGCGCATGTGCGGCCGGTGCTCGAGGCCATGCAGCGCGAGGGCCTGCTGCTGCTGGTGCATGGCGAGGTGGTCGACCCCGAGGTCGACCTGTTCGACCGCGAAGCGGTGTTCATCGACCGCGTGATGGTGCCGCTGCGAAGGGACTTCCCGGCACTGAAGGTGGTGTTCGAGCACATCACGACCCGCGAGGCGGCGCAGTACGTGCGTGATGCCGGCCCCGAGACAGCGGCCACCCTCACCGCGCACCACCTTCTCTACAACCGCAATGCCTTGTTCGCCGGTGGGCTGCGCCCGCACTTCTACTGCCTGCCCGTGCTCAAGCGCGAGCAGCACCGGCTGGCGCTGGTCGAGGCGGCGACCTCGGGCCACCCGCGCTTCTTCCTCGGCACCGACAGCGCGCCGCATGCGGCGGCACTGAAGGAGCAGTCGGTCTGCGGCGCCGGCTGCTACACCGCGCCGGCCGCCCTGGAGCTGTATGCCGAGGCCTTCGATCGGGCCGGCGCGCTGGATCGCCTCGAGGCCTTTGCCGCCTTCCACGGCGCGGACTTCTACGGCCTGCCGCGCAACCGCGGGCAGCTCACGCTGCGCCGCGAGCCCTGGACCCTGCCCGAGTCCCTGCCTTTCGGCGACGCCGCCCTCAAGCCGCTGCGGGCCGGGGAGACGCTGCCATGGAGATTGACATGAACCCGCCACGCTGCGTGATGCTGCTCATCGACGCCGACAACGTGTCCATCGGCGTCATGACCCAGGCCGTCGACAGGCTGCTGGCCGAATATGGCGCGCTGCACGTGCGCCGGGCCTACTGCACCGCCGAGAGTGCGGTCAAGCACCAGCAGGCCTTCAAGCGGCTGTCGATCAAGCCCATGGTCAACCTGGCGGCGGGCAAGAACAGCACCGACATCGCGATGGCGGTCGACGCGCTGGACCTGGTGCTGGCCGAGCGGCCCGACGTGGTGGTGATCGCGTCGTCGGACTCCGACTTCGCGCCGCTGGTCAGCCGCCTGCGCGAGAAGGGCTGCCGGGTGCGCGGCATCGGCCAGAAGGGCAAGACGGGCGAGGAGACGCTGGCCGTCTACGACGACTTCGTCGAGTTCGATCACCGGGGGGCCGACGAAGGTGGTACGCCGGCGCCGCGCCGGCGCGCCGCGGCGCGCTCGACGGCGGGCGCCAAGGCTGAAGTGAAGGCTGGCGCGAAGGCGGGCACTGCTGCGGCGAAGTCTGCGCAGCGCAGCAGGTCGCCGGCCGCCGCCGCGGTCCCCGCGGCGGCCACCTTGCCCGATGCTTCGGAAGCGGCCGGGGCAGGCGAGCCGGCGGCGGCACCGATGCCCGCGCCGGCCGCCCGCAAGACAGCTGCGCGCAAGACCGCCGCCGTCAAGACCGTGGCTGCAAGGTCGACGCCGGCCAAGGCGACGGCGCGCAAGCGCCCGGCGGCGGCGACCGAGGCCGTGGCCGACGAGGCAGTGGCGCCCGCGCCGGCGGCGCGCAAGCGTGCGGCGCGCAAGTCGGCCCCGGCCGCCGTGACGACAGTGGCCGCGCCAGCGGCCGCGCGCCCGCTTCCGGAGGCCCCGGAGGCGGCCGCCGCACCCCCTGCCGAGGTGCGGCGGCTGATCGACGCGCTGGGTGGGCTGCCCGCGGGGGCGGCGATGTCCCTGCAGTCGGCAGCCGAGCGCCTGCGCAAGACCGGCCTGCTCAGCAAGAGCAGCTCGGCACGCAAGCTGCTGGCCCGCCACCCGGCCTGGTTTGCCCTCGAGCCGGCCGACGACCCCCGGCGGCTGGTGCGGCGCGCCTGAGCCAGTGCACCACCGCGCAAGGCCCTTCCCGCCATGGGCCTTTCAGCGCCGGGGGCCGCCTTGAAACCCCGGGGCCGGCCCTAACATGCGCGTCCAGTCCCACAGCAACGGGCCGCAAGCGTGCGGCCGCAAGCCATGAAACGCGTCGTGCTCTTCATCGTCACCAACCTGGCCGTGATGCTGGTGCTGGGCATCGCATCCCGGCTGCTCGGCGTCGACCGCTTCCTCACCGCCAACGGCCTGAACCTGGGCGCACTGCTGGGCTTCGCGCTGATCATGGGCTTCGGCGGCGCCATCATCTCGCTGCTGATGAGCAAGCCGATGGCCAAGTGGAGCACCGGCGCGCAGATCATCAACGACTCGACCGACCCCACGCACCGCTGGATCGTCGGCACCGTGGCTCGCTTTGCCGAGCGCGCCGGCATCGGCATGCCGGAGGTCGCGATCTACGAGGGCGAGCCCAATGCCTTCGCCACCGGCGCCTTCAAGAACTCGGCGCTGGTCGCGGTGTCCACCGGGCTGCTGCACTCGATGAACCGTGACGAGGTCGAGGCGGTGATCGGCCACGAGGTGGCGCATGTGGCCAATGGCGACATGGTCACGATGACGCTGATCCAGGGTGTGATGAACACCTTCGTGGTCTTCATCTCGCGCGTGGTCGGCTACTTCGTCGACCGCGTGGTGCTGCGCAACGACCGCGACGGCCCGGGCATCGGCTACATGGTGACGACCATCGTCATGGACCTGGTGCTGGGCGTGGTGGCGGCGATCATCGTCGCCTGGTTCTCGCGCCAGCGCGAATTCCGTGCCGATGCCGGCGCCGCCGAGCTGATGGGCCGCCGGCAGCCGATGATCAATGCGCTGGCCCGGCTGGGCGGCCTGGACCCCGGCGAACTGCCCAAGACCGTCGCCACCATGGGCATCAACGGCCGGCCCAGCGGGCTGATGGCCTTGTTCTCTAGCCACCCGCCCATCGAGGAGCGCATCCGCGCGTTGCAGGCGCCGACGGCGCAGTAGACGAAACGCGCGCAACCGGCGCAAGGCTGCCGCAAGGCCGGCGCGACGGGCCCCGGCGGCCCCTGCGGGGCCTGCGAACTGGGGGGGTGCCCCAGGCCCCGGGACCTCACCGGGTTGGCAAGGCGGGGGCGTGGGCCGATACTGGACCATGCCTGCGCTCCGGCCCCTGCATGCGGTGCTTGCCATGGCCCTGGTGGCGGCTGCCGCCATCGGCTTGGCGCTGCGCGGCGCGGAACGGGCAGCGCCTGCAGCCCGGTCGGCGGCGCCCTTTGCTGCAGACGCGTCCTCCAGGGGCGGTCACGAAGCGGCTGTGGAAAGGGCCTCCGCGCGGGCGCCGGGCGGCGACCCGGCGAACCCCGTCGCCGGGCTGCAGGCGGCCTTGCCACCGCGCGCACAGGCCGGCGTGCCGGCAGGCCTCGGTGCCGAGCAGTGGGCCCGCGTCCTGGCGCAGTTGCAGGGGCGGCCCGACGCGGCCGCCGAAGAGGCCCGGCTGCGCGAGTACTTCGAGTTCAGCGACCACGCCCGTCGCCTGCGCGATTGGCGCCAGCAGGGCCGCCGCGGGGCCGAGGGGCAGGCGATCGCGCGTGCCGTCGACGAGGGGCTGGACCTGCGCCTGCAGCGGCGCGAGTTGCAGGCCGCCGAGGCCCGGGGCCTGAAGCTGGCGGCGCTGGAGCTGCTGGTCGACGATCCCGCCGAGCGCCAGCAGCGCCTGCAGGACTGGGCCACCGCCTGGAACGCGCGGCTGGCGACCGACGCGCAGCTGCAGGCCGTGCGTGCACGCGACGACGAGTTCACGCGGCGCCGCCAGCAGCTGGTCGCCGCCTGGTCGGCCCTGCCGCCGGCGCAGCGCAACGTGCAGCGGCTGGAGCAGGACATCGCAGCCCTGCGCGACGCGGTCTACGAGCCCGTGCGCCGCTGACCCCGGCGCCATCCTCACCCCCCCCGAGCACGACAGGAGCAGAACGATGACGATTCGATCCCCCTTGGCAGGCACCCTCTGCGTGGCCGCGCTGGCCCTGGCCCCGATGCTGGCACGCGCCGGCTTCTACCAGTGGGAGATGGTCGAGACGACGGCCAACGGCGCCTCCTGCGGCAACGGCACGCCCTACCGCTTCTTCGTCAACCGCACGCCCCTGAACAAGGACCTGACCCTGGTCTACGAGGGCGGCGGCGCCTGCTGGGACCAGCGCGCCTGCCTGGGCGAGGGCAAGCTGGGGGCGACCAACCCGAATGGCGTCCCGGCCGACTACATGCAGTCGATCAACGTCGCCTACGGCCTGGTGACGCCGTTCAGCGCCCGCAACGACCCGTTCCAGGCGGTGCAGACGCAGTCGTGGAACATGGTCTTCCTGCCCTATTGCACGGGCGACGTGCACAGCGGCAGCAAGGTGACCGTCTACGACGACGCCTACCCGGCCACGCCGCGCGTGCAGCACCACGCCGGGCAGGCCAACATCCGCGCCGCGGCGCAGTGGCTGCGCGACAACCTGGGCCGGCCCGACAAGCTGATGCTCACCGGCTACTCCGCTGGCGGCGTCGGCTCGACCGTGACCTACGGCCTCGTGCGCGACGCGCTGGAGCCGCGCGGCGCCTCGACGCTGCTGGCCGATTCGGGCCCCGTCTTCCCGGCCCCGCGCAGCAGCACCCCAGACGCCCACCCCTCGCTGCTGCTGCACAACACCATCCGCGCCGTCTGGGGGCTTGACGAGCCGGGCGGACTGGTCGCCTCGTACGGCGCCACGCTGCCCGGTTTCGACCCCGACGACTTCGGCAGCGTCAACCGCGCGCTGTCGATGCGCTACCCGGACGACCGATTCGGTTTCATGGTGTTCCAGGCCGACCTCAACTTCTCGGCCTTCAGCTACGAGAAGTTCTACCCCGACATCCCCGGTGCGCCGACGCCGCGCGACTACCGCGACGCCATCTACTCCCGCTGGGAGCCCGACATCGCGCGCTGGACGGCCGAACTCTCCGGCCTGCCCAACGTGATGTACCACGTGCCCTATCTGCGCGCCTTCAACGACTCGCACTGCCTGACCATCATCGACTTCTCGGGCACCGGCATACAGGAGCTGGCGATCGACAGCCTGGCCAGCTTCGTCGACGCCGCGCTCGACCGCGGCCCCTTGATGCGCAACACCGAAGTCGACCGCGTGGCCGACCTGACGCAGCCGCTGAGTGGGGCGATCCGGCTGTTCAAGCTGATCTCCTGGATCATCGGCTAGTCGCGCGGGCAATAATCACCGCCGTGAAGCAGGCCAGACCGCCGCGGGGGCAAGCGCCGAAAGGCGGCCTCCGAGGAAGGTCCGGACTGCACAGGGCAGCGCAGGAGCTAACGGCTCTCCACCGCGAGGTGAGGATCAGAGCAACAGAGACGAGTCTGCGCGGGGCCCAGCCCCGCGCAGGGTGAAACGGGCAATCTCTGCGCGCAGCAACACCAAATAGGCCGGCGTGGCCCGCGCGCAAGCGCGGGCTGGAAGGGCGGCCCGTCCAAGCCGGCGGGTAGGTGGCACCGAGCCGCGGCCGCGAGGCCCGGCCCAGACGAATGGCGGTCACGGTCGGGGCGCCGAAAGGTGCAACGGCTGCACAGAATCCGGCCTATCGGCCTGCTTCACACTTTTCCGGCGCGCCGCCGCCGCGGCGGCCAGCGCGGGCAGCGCCGGCCGGCCGGTCGCTACACTGCCAGCCCCGCCCGCCCCCCGTGCGGCCCTGCGCGGCCGCCCCCTCCCATGCACCCCGACGCCGACCGCCTGTGGCCCGGCCCCCGCTGGGCCCTGGCCCTGTTGCTGGCCGCCATGGGCATGCTGGGGCCGTTCGCGATCGATGCCTACCTGCCGGCCTTCGGCACCATGGCCCAGGTGCTGTCGGCCTCGTCGCTGCAGATGCAGCAGACGCTGTCGGCCTTCCTGCTGGGCTTTGCGGTCATGAACCTGTTCCATGGATCACTGGCCGACGCCTTCGGCCGCCGCCCGGTGGTGCTCTGGGGCTTGGCCGTGTTCTCGCTGGCCTCCGTGGGTTGCGCACTGACGAACTCGATCAACGCATTGATCCTCATGCGCGGCCTGCAGGGCCTGGCCGCCGGCGCCGGCATGGTGGTCTCGCGCGCCATCATCCGCGACCTGTTCGCGCCTGCCGACGCCCAGCGGGTGATGTCGCAGGTCACGATCTGGTTCGGCGTCGCGCCGGCGGTGGCGCCGCTGGTCGGTGGCTGGCTCTACGTGCAGGCCGGCTGGGCCTCGGTGTTCTGGGGCCTGGCGGTGTTCGGCTCGGCGCTGTGGCTGCTGGTCTGGCGTGCGCTGCCCGAGACGCTGCCGCCGGCCCATGTGCAGCGCTTCACGCCCGGGCCGCTGCTGCGCGGCTACATCGACATGGCACGGCGCCCGCAGATGCTGCCGCTGGTGGTGGCCAGCGGGGTGCCCTTCAATGGCATGTTCCTCTACGTGCTGGCGGCGCCGGCCTTCCTCGGCACGCACCTGCAGCTGGCGCCGACGCAGTACTTCTGGTTCTTCTTCGTCAACGTCGGGGGCCTGATGGCCGGGGCCTGGGTATCGGGCCGCCTGGCCGGGCGGGTTGCCCCGGAACGGCAGGTGCGCCTGGGCTTTGCCGTCGTGGGGGTGGCGTCGGTGGCCAACGTGGTGCTCAACGCGCTGCTGGCACCCCATGTGGCCTGGGCGCTGTGGCCGGTGACGGCCTATTCGTTCGGCTGGGCCTTGCTGGCGCCGGTGGTCACGCTGATGGTGCTGGACGTGGTGCCCGAGCGTCGCGGCATGGCGGCTTCACTGCAGGCGGCACTGGGCGCGGCGGCCAATGCGCTGGTGGCCGGCCTGGTGGTCCCGCTGGTGATGCATTCCACGCTGGCCCTGGCGGTGGCATCGGCCCTGCTGGCCGCGGTGGGTGCCGGCTGCTGGGGGTGGCTGCGTCGCCAGGGTCGATGAACTCAAGTGGCACCCGGTCGCGGCCGAAAACCGGGCTGGAGGACCACCACCGATGTCGACCCGCCCGTCCGTGGCAGCCCGCTGCCGCCTCACCGCTGCCCTGGGCCTGCTGGCCCTGGCCGGCGGCTTCGCCCTGGCAGCCGACCCGCCGGCCCGGCCGGCGGGCAAGGCTGCCGACAAGGCGGGCGAGAAGCCTGCTGCCCACAAGCCGGCGGCGGGTGCCGGCGACACGGCGCCTTCCAAGGCCGGCAACGACCTCGAGCAGTTGCGTGACCGGCTGGCCCACAAGCTGGGTGCCAAGCCTGCCGACAGTGCCGGGGCCAAGGCCGTCAAGGTGGCGACGCGGCCGACCAGCCATGACAAGGCGCCGCCGCCCAGCCCGGACCCGGCGCCGATCCGCAAGGCCGCGCCCGTGGCCAAGGCGGTGGACGCCGCGGCGCTGGCGGCCGCGCACCGCGCAGAGTCTGGCCACGACGCGCACTGGGGCTATCGGGGCGTCACCGGTCCGCAGGCCTGGGGCGGCCTCAAGCCCGAGTTCGCCCAGTGTGCCAACGGGTCCAGGCAAAGCCCGATCGACATCCGCGACGGCATCGGTGTCGACCTCGAGCCGGTGCAGTTCGACTACCGGGCCAGCGGCTTCTCCGTCGTCGACAACGGCCACACGATCCAGGTCCAGCTCGGCAGCGGCAACTCGATCCGCGCCCAGGGCCGGCGTTTCGACCTGGTGCAGTTCCACTTCCACCACCCGGCCGAAGAGCGCATAGACGGCCGCGGATTCGACATGTCGGTGCACCTGGTGCACAGGGACGCCGAGGGCCGCCTGGCGGTGGTCGCGGTGCTGCTGGACCGTGGCGAAGCACAACCCGTGGTGCACAACGTCTGGCGCCACATCCCGCTCGAGAAGGGCGAGGAGGTGAGGGTGCGCAACGGCGCCGTCGACCTGAACCACCTGCTGCCGCCCGACCGCGGCTACTACACCTACATGGGTTCGCTGACCACGCCGCCGTGCACCGAAGGCGTGCTGTGGATCGTGATGCGCCAGCCGGTGGCCGTTTCGCAGGAGCAGATCGACATCTTTGCGCGGCTGTACCCGATGAACGCACGGCCGGTGCAGGCCGCGGCAGGGCGCTTGATCAAGCAGTCGTCGAACTGATCCTGCGCGCCGTCCGGCACTTGCCCCCACCTTGACCGCAGCGGCCCTCGTGTTTACGAGGGCCGCTGCGTTTTCGAGAAAGCACTTTGAATACTTCCGACAGGTTCTTGTTTTTGAACGATTTTTAGGCTGAAAGCCGGTCTTCAAATCGTTTCTAAGTGCTTGATTCCACTGGTGTTTTCGACAGTTCACCCCCGTTGACCGGGTGCATGACGCTCGGGTACAGTGCACGAAACGGCCGTTTTGTGGGGGAATGTGGCAGGCTTTTCGTTTCGTGGGGGCCCGGTGCTCGCGCTGGACGGCAAGGGTCGGGTCACCGTCCCGGCCCGCTTCCGCGACGTGCTCGTGGCCACCGTGGACGGCAGGCTGGTCGTCTGCAAGGGCCCTGACGGCTGCCTGCTGCTGTTTCCGCTGCCGGTCTGGGAGCAGTTCGAAGGCGAACTTCGCAAGATGACGCTGGATGGCGAGGGCTGGCGCCGGCTGTACGTCGGCAGCGCGACCGACGTCGACATCGATGGCAGCTCGCGCGTGCTGATCCCGCCCGAGCTGCGCGCCTGGGCGGGCTTCGACAAGGAAGTCAAGTTCATGGGCGTGGGCTCGTACTTCGAATTGTGGGACAGCGCCCGCTACGACGCCAGGGAGGCCGAACTGCTGGCCGGCCCGCGCCCCGAGGCCCTGCGCAACCTGGTCATCCAATGACCGCCCCACAGGCATGGACCCACGACACCGTCCTGCTCACCGAAGCCGTGGAGGCGCTGGTGACGCAGCCGGCGGGCACCTATGTGGACGGCACCTTCGGGCGGGGCGGGCACTCGCGGGCCGTGCTGGCGCGGCTGACGACCGGCGGCCGCCTGCTGGCCTTCGACCGCGACCCCGATGCGGTGGCGGCCGCGCAGGCGCTGCAGGACCCGCGCTTCGGCATCGTGCACGCGAGCTTCGCGCAGATGCGCGAGGCGCTGGCCGAGCGCGGCATCGGGCGCGTGGATGGCGTGCTGCTGGACCTGGGCGTGAGCTCGCCGCAGATCGACAACCCGGCACGCGGGTTCAGCTTCCGTTTCGACGCGCCGCTGGACATGCGCATGGACACGACCCGTGGCGAGACCGCCGCGGACTTCCTGGCCCGCGCCGATGAGCGCCTCATTGCACAGGTGATCAGAAACTATGGCGAAGAACGGTTTGCTGGCCCGATTGCAAAGGCGCTTGTGGCTCGCCGCCAAGGCGGGGATCCTGTTCGAACCACCGGGCAACTGGCCACACTCGTGGCTCGCGCCGTCAAGACCCGCGAGCCGGGCCAGGACCCTGCAACGCGCACGTTTCAAGGTCTTCGGATTTTCGTCAACGCCGAGCTTGAAGCGCTCGAGCAAGGCCTGAACGCGGCGCTGGCGCTGCTCGCACCCGGGGGACGGTTGGTGGTGATCGCGTTCCACTCGCTGGAAGACCGCATCGTCAAGCGCTTCATTGCCGCCGAGAGCCGCGAGCAGGTCGACCGCCGGGCGCCGTTCGCGCCGCCGACGCGGCCGCTGCGGCTGGCGGCGCTGGCCCGCGTGCGCCCTGACGAGGCCGAGCGCTCGGCCAACCCGCGCGCGCGCTCGGCCATCATGCGCGTGGCCGAGCGGCTGGGGACGGCATCGTGACCCGGCTCAACCTCCTGCTGCTGCTGGCGCTGGTGGCAAGCAGCCTGGTCCTGGTCAGGACCGCCTACGAGACGCGCCAGCTGTTCGCAGCGCTCGAGAACGCGCGCGGCGAGCAGAGGCGGCTGGACACCGACTACAAGCGGCTGGACGCCGAGCGCCAGGCGCAGGCCACGCACGGGCGCGTCGAGCGCGTGGCGCGCGAGCGCCTGGCGATGCGCAGCGCGACGCCAGCGGTGACCCACTACGTGTTCGATGCGCCGGCCTCGGCGGCGGCGGGGGGGCGCTGATGTTCTGGCGCGCAGCCGATCGAAAGCCCGCCGGCGGCGGCCGCAAGGCGCGCGCGGCGGTGCGCAGCGTCAACTACGCGACCAGCCCCCTGCTGGCGTCCAAGACCCCGCCCTGGCGCTCGCGCTTCGTCGTCGGCCTGGTCGGCCTGGCCTTCCTGGGCCTGGTCGGGCGGGCGTTCTACATCCAGGTCGTCGGCACCGACTTCTACCAGAAGCAGGGTGAGAGGCGCTTCACGCACACGCTGCAGGTGCCGGCCAGCCGCGGCCGCGTGCTCGACCGCAACGGCCTGGTGCTGGCGACCAGCGTGCAGGTGCCGTCGATCTGGGCCATCCCGCGCGAGGTGGTGGCCAGCCCGGCGCAGAAGCGGCAGCTCGCCAGCCTGCTGGAGATGAAGCCGGCCGAGCTCGACGAGCGGCTGGAGTCCAACCCCAAGTTCGCCTGGCTGCGCCGCCAGGTGGACGAGGCGGTGGGCCAGCAGGTCAAGGCCCTGGGGCTCAAGGGCATCTACGAGGAACGCGAGTACAAGCGCCACTATCCGGAGGGCGAGTCGGCCGCGCATGTGGTCGGCTTCACCAATGTCGAGGAGGTCGGCCAGGAAGGCGTGGAGCTGCGCTTCCAGGCGCTGCTGCAGGGCCAGCATGGCTCGCGCTCGGTGCTGCGCGACCGCCTCGGGCGCTCGGTCGAGGACTTCGGCGAGCCGGTGGCCCCGGTCAACGGCCAGGACGTGCAGCTGGCCGTCGACTCCAAGGTGCAGTTCTTCGCCTGGCAGCGCCTGCGCGACACCGTCGCCGCCCATGGCGCGCGCGGCGGCAGCGTGGTCGTGCTGGACGTGCTGACCGGCGAGGTGCTGGCGCTGGCCAACTACCCCAGCTACAACCCGGCCCAGCGCCGCAACCTGTCGGGCGAGCAATTGCGCAACCGCGCGCTGACCGACATCTTCGAGCCCGGCTCGACGATGAAACCCTTCATCGCCGCCCTGGCGCTCGAGAAGCATGGCTACACGCCGACGACGCCCGTGCAGACCGCGCCCGGCAGCATCACGATCACCGGCTCGACGATCCGCGATGCCCATCCGCACGGCCTGCTGTCGCTGGCCGAGGTGATCCAGAAGTCCAGCAACGTCGGCACCGTGCGCATGGCCATGCAGATGCCGGCGCGCGAGATGTGGGAGCTCTACACGCAGGTCGGCTTCGGGCAGAAGCCGCAGATCGACTTCCCCGGTGCGGTCACCGGCCGGCTGCGGCCGCACAAGACCTGGCGGCCGATCGAGCAGGCGACCATGAGTTATGGCTACGGCCTGTCCACCAGCCTGTTCCAGCTGGCGCGCGCCTACACGGTGTTCGCGCGCGACGGCGAGCTGCTGCCGGTGTCCCTGCTGCGCCGCGACGAGCCGGCCACCGGAGAGCGCGTGCTCTCGCCCGAGACGGCGCGCGCGGTGCGGCGCATGCTGCAGATGGCCGCCGGCCCGGGCGGCACGGCACCCAAGGCGCAGGCGCTGGGCTACTCGGTGGGCGGCAAGACCGGTACCGCGCGCAAGCAGGAAGGCAAGTCGTACACCAACAAGTACCGTGCCTGGTTCGTCGGCCTGGCGCCGGTCAGCCAACCGCGCATCGTGGTCGCCGTGATGGTCGACGAGCCCAGCCGCGGCCAGTTCTACGGCGGCGACATCGCGGCGCCGGTGTTCAGCCAGGTCGTGCAGCAGACGCTGCGCATGCTGGGCGTGCCGCCGGACCTCGACGTGAAGGCGCAGATCGTCGCCAGGCCGGCGGCTGCCGAGCAGGAGAGCTTCTGATGCTGCGCGTCGAGCGACCCGACGCCGCCGCCCGCTTCCTGCGCGAGCATGTGCGTGGCCAGCTGCACAGCGACAGCCGCCGCCTGCAGCCGGGGGACGGGTTCGTCGCGATGCCCGGTCGCCATGTCGATGCCCGCCGCCTGGTCCCGCAAGCGCTGGCCGCCGGTGCCGCCGCCTGCCTGGTGGAAGCCGAGGGCGCGGACCCGGCGCTGCTGTCCGACCCGCGCGTGGCCGCGCTGTCCGGCCTGGCGCCACAGGCCGGCGAGGTGGCAGCGGCCTTCCATGGCCACCCCAGCGACAGGCTGCAGGTGCTGGCCGTCACCGGCACCAACGGCAAGACCAGCTGCAGCTGGTGGCTGGCGCAGGCGCTTGCCGCCTGCGGCCGGCCGGCCGCCGTCTGCGGCACCCTGGGCGCCGGTGTGCCGCCCGACGCGGTGGTGCCCACCGGCTTGACGACGCCCGACGCGGTCAGCTTGCAGGGCCTGTGGCGGCGCTTCGCCGACCAGGGCCTGCAGGCCTGTGTGGTCGAGGCCTCGTCGATCGGCATCGTCGAACACCGGCTGGCCGGCACGCGGCTGGCCGTCGCGCTGTTCACCAACCTGACCCAGGACCACCTGGACCACCATGGCAGCATGCAGGCCTACTGGGAAGCCAAGCGGTCCCTGTTCGCCTGGCCCGGCCTGCGCACGGCGGTCGTCAACGTCGACGACGAGCATGGCGCGAGCCTGGCGGCGGAACTGCAGGGCCGTGGCCTGCCGGTCATCGCCTGCGCGCTGCAGCGGCCGGCCACGCTGAGCGGCGGCCCGCTGCGGCACGACGCCGGCGGCCTGAATTTCGACGTGGTGGAGGGTGGCGAGCGGGTCCGGGTCGGCAGCCGCATGGTCGGCGCCTACAACGCCTCCAACCTGCTGCTCGTGCTCGGCGGCCTGCGCGCGCTGGGCGTGCCGCTGGCCGAGGGCGCGGCGGCGCTGGCCGGCCTGCAGCCGGTCCCCGGCCGCCTGCAGCGCGCCGACGACGGACGCGTCGACCAGCCGGTCGTGCTGGTCGACTATGCGCACACGCCCGACGCGCTGGACAAGGTGCTGCAGGCCCTGCGGCCGCTGGCCGACGCGCGCGCCGGCCGCCTGTGGTGCGTGTTCGGCTGCGGCGGCAACCGCGACAGCGGCAAGCGGCCGCTGATGGGCGCCATTGCCGAGGCGCGCGCCGACCAGGTGGTGCTGACCAGCGACAACCCGCGCGACGAGTCGCCCGCCTACATCCTGTCGCAGATCCTGGCCGGCGTCGTGGGTCACGACGACGTGGCGGTGATCGAGGACCGTGCCCAGGCGATCGCCCATGCCGTGGCCACTTCGGCCGCCAGCGACGTCGTCCTGCTGGCCGGCAAGGGGCACGAGGCCGAGCAGGAAGTGGCCGGCGTCAAGCGGCCGTTCAGCGACCTCGCGCTGGCGCGCGAGGCGCTGGCGCGCCGCGGAGCCCGCGCATGAAGGCCGCCCCCTTGGCCACGCTGGGCACGCTGGCCGCCTTGCTGCCCGGCGCGCGCCGGCTCGGCGACGCCGCCACGCCGATCACCCGGGTGCACAGCGACAGCCGCAGTGTCCAGCCCGGCGACCTGTTCGTCGCCCTGCGCGGCGAGCGTTTCGACGGCCACGACTACCTGGCCAGCGCGCGCGCGGCCGGTGCCGCGGCGGCGCTGGCCGAGCAGGGGCTGCAGGCCGCCGGGCTGGCCGGCCTCGAGGTCGCCGACTCGCTGCAGGCCTTGCAGCAGCTGGCCGCCGGCTGGCGAGCGGGCTTCACGCTGCCCCTGGCGGTGGTGGTCGGCAGCAATGGCAAGACCACGGTGACGCAGATGGTGGCCGCCTGCCTGCGCGCGGCCCATGGCGAGGCGGCGTTCGCGACGCGTGGCAACCTCAACAACCACATCGGCCTGCCGCTCACGCTGCTGGCGCTGCGCCCCGGCCACCGCGCCGGCGTGGTCGAGCTCGGCACCAACCACCCGGGCGAGATCGCGCAGCTGGCCCGGCTGGCGGCGCCGACCGTGGTGCTGGTCAACAACGCGCAGCGCGAGCACCAGGAGTTCCTGGACGGGCTGGAGGCGGTGGCGGTCGAGAACGGCAGCGCCATCGCCGCGCTGCCGGTGGATGGCCGCGTCGTGCTGCCGGCCGCCGACGCCATGCTGCCGCTGTGGCGCCGCCTGGCCGGTGCACGCGCCGTCACCACCTTCGCGCTCGACGATGGGAGCGATGCCGCGGGCCCTGCCATGGCCGGCGAGCACCCGCTGGTCGGCCGGGCACGCTGGCAGGGCGCCGCCTGGGCGCTGGAGCTGCACACGCCGCAGGGCCGCATCGAGGCCACGGTCCCGGTGGCCGGCCGCCACAACGCGCTCAATGCGGTGGCCGCGGCCGCCTGCGCACTCGAGCTAGGCGTGCCGCCGCAGGCCGTGGCGCAGGGCCTGGCCGCCTTCCAGCCGGTGGCCGGCCGCTCGCGCACGCTGGCGCTGAACTGGCAAGGCCGTGCCGCGACGCTGGTCGACGACGCCTACAACGCCAACCCCGACTCGGTGATCGCCGCCATCGACGTGCTGGCCACGCTGCCGGCGCCGCGCTGGCTGCTGCTCGGCGACATGGCGGAGGTCGGCCAGCAGGGGCCGGCCTTCCATGCCGAGGTCGGCCGCCACGCCGCGGCCGCCGGTCTGGACGCGGTGTGGACGGCCGGTGCCGCCAGCGCGGTGGCGGCGGCCGAATGCGGCGCGCGCGCGCGCCACTTCGAACGTGTCGAGGAACTGCTCCTCGCGCTGCCGCAGGGGCCGGCGGCGGCCTCGGTGCTGGTCAAGGGCTCACGGTCCATGCGCATGGAACGCGTGGTGCAGGCGCTGCAAGGCGCCGGGGGGACGGGCGATGCTGCTTAGCCTGTCGCAGGCCCTGCTGTCGATGTTTCCCGAGCAGCTGAGCTTCCTGCGCATCTTCCAGTACCTGACCTTCCGTGCGGTGCTGGCGGCGATGACGGCGCTGCTCATCGGGCTGGCGTTCGGCCCCTGGGTGATCCGCAAGCTGACCGAGATGAAGATCGGCCAGCCGATCCGTGAATACGGCGTGCAGGCGCACCTGGGCAAGCGCAACACGCCCACCATGGGTGGCGTGCTGGTCCTGATCGGCATCGGCGTGTCGACCGTGCTGTGGTTCGACTGGAGCAACCGCTTCGTCTGGGTCGTCATGGGCGTGACCTTCGGCTTCGGCGCCATCGGCTGGGCCGACGACTGGCGCAAGGTCGTGCACAAGGACCCGGAAGGCATGCGTTCGCGCGAGAAGTTCTTCTGGCAGAGCCTGGTCGGCCTGCTGGCCGCGCTGTACCTGGCCTTCAGCGTCGCCGAGACGACCAACGTGCGGGTCGTCGAGCTGTTCCTGCGCTGGGTCTCGAGCGGCTTGTCGACCGACCTGCCGCCGCGCGCCGACCTGATGGTGCCGTTCTTCAAGACCGTCAGCTATCCGCTGGGCGTGCTGGGCTTCATCGCCATGAGCTGGTTCGTCATCGTCGGTGCCAGCAACGCGGTCAACTTCACCGACGGGCTCGACGGTCTGGCCATCATGCCGGTGGTGCTGGTGGGTTCGGCGCTGGGCGTCTTCGCCTACGTGGTCGGCAACTCGGTGTTCAGCCGCTACCTGCTGTTCCCGTACATCCCCGGCGCCGGCGAGCTGCTGATCTTCTGCAGCGCCATGGCTGGCGCCGGCCTGGCCTTCCTGTGGTTCAACGCCAACCCGGCGCAGGTCTTCATGGGCGACGTGGGCGCGCTGGCGCTGGGCGGCGCGCTGGGCACCATCGCGGTCATCACGCGCCAGGAGATCGTGCTCGGCATCATGGGCGGCGTGTTCGTCGCCGAGGCGCTGTCGGTGATGATCCAGGTGGCCTGGTTCAAGTACACCCGGCGCCGCTATGGCGAGGGCCGCCGCATCTTCCTGATGGCGCCGCTGCACCATCATTTCGAGAAGAAGGGCTGGGCCGAGACCCAGGTCGTGGTCCGCTTCTGGATCGTCACCATGCTGTTGTGCCTGGTCGGGCTGGCCAGCCTGAAGCTGAGGTGAGCATGAGCTGGCTGCGCGACCTTCCCGTCCTCGTGCTCGGCCTGGGCGAGTCGGGCATGGCGATGGCGCGCTGGTGCGCGCGCCGCGGCGCGCGCGTGACGGTGTGGGACTCGCGCGAGTTGCCGCCACATGCCGACACGCTGCGGCGCGAGCTGCCGGAGGCCCGCCTGGTCGGTGGCGAGCTGGAGCCGGCGCAGGTGCTGCAGCTCAAGCTGCTGCTCAAGAGCCCCGGGCTCGCGCCGCGGGACCCGCGCATCGCGCCTTTCGTCGACGCCGCACGGGCCGCCGGCATCGCGGTGCTGGGCGAGCTCGACCTCTTCGTGCGCGCGCTGGCCGAGCTGCAGCAGGCGCATGGCTACCGGCCGCAGCGGCTGGCTGTCACCGGCACCAATGGCAAGACGACGACGACCGCGATGACCGCGCTGCTGGTCGAGCGCGCCGGCCGGCGCGTGGCGGTGGCCGGCAACATCATGCCGACGCTGCTCGACCGCCTGAGCACCGTCCTGGCCACCGATCAGGCCGACTGGCCCGAGGTCTGGGTGCTCGAGCTGTCGAGCTTCCAGCTCGCCGACGCCGCCCCGTTCGAGGCCAGCGCAGCGGCCGTGCTCAACCTGAGCCAGGACCACCTCGACTGGCACGGCGACATGGCGGCCTATGCGGCGGCCAAGGCGCGCATCCTGGCCGGCACGGGGACGGTGGTGCTCAACCGCGACGACCCCCTGGCCGACGCCCTGGCGCCACCGCCGGCGGCGACCTCCCGGGCCGGACGCGGCAAGGCGCAGCCCGTGCCACGCAGCGTGGTCCGCTTCGGGCTCGGCCCACCGGCGCGCGCGGGCGACTACGGCCTGCGGGTCGACAACGGCATGGCCTGGCTGGTGCGTGCACTGCCGCCCGAGGAGGGCGCGCGCGCGGCGCGCGACGAGCCGCAGGAGATCCACCTGCAGCGGCTGATGCCGGCCGACGCCCTGCGCGTGCGGGGCCGCCACAACGCCGCCAATGCGCTGGCGGCGCTGGCGCTGGCGCAGGCCATAGGCTGCCCGCTGGCCCCGATGCTGCATGGCCTGCGCGACTATGCCGGCGAGCCGCACCGCGTGCAGTGGGTCGGCACGGTCGCCGGCGTCGAGGCCTTCGACGACAGCAAGGGCACCAACGTCGGCGCCACCGTGGCCGCGCTGGCGGGCCTGGGCGCCGACAAGGCGCCGTCGCGACTGGTCGTCATCCTGGGCGGCGACGGCAAGGGCCAGGACTTCTCGCCGCTGGTCGAGCCGCTGCGCCGCCACGCGCGCGCGGTCGCGCTGATCGGGCGCGACGCAGCGGCGATCGCCGCCGCGCTGGCCGGCAGCGACGTGCCGCTGCAGCGCCACGCCAGCCTGCCCGACGCGGTGTCCTGGTGCGTCGCGCAGGCGCGCGAGGGCGACGCCCTGCTGCTCAGCCCGGCCTGCGCCAGCCTGGACATGTTCCGCAACTACGTGCACCGCGGCGAGGTCTTCGTCGAGGCCCTGCAAAACCTGGCCGCCGAGCGCGGGGAGGCCCTGGCATGACGGCCGGCGCCGCCACCCGGTCGCCCGTCGGCAGCCGGCTGGCCGGGCTTTGCGCGCACGGGCTGCAGCGTTGGCGGGAGGTCTGGGGCGCACGCCGCGGCGACCGGCTGCCGGTGCGCGACGGCGGCCACATCGGCCACGGCCAGGCCGCCCAGGCCCAGGGCTGGGACCACCCGCTGCTGCTGGTCGTGCTGGCGCTGCTCGCCTTCGGGCTGGTGATGGTGTTCTCGGCGTCGGTGGCGCTGCCCGACAACCCCAAGTTCGCGCGCTACTCGACGGGCTTCTTCCTGGTGCGGCACCTGGCCTTCATCGGCATCGGCATGGTCTGCGCGCTGGCCGTGCTGCAGGTGCCGCTGGCCTTCTGGGAAAAGCATGCGCCGCTGATCTTCGTCGTCTCGCTGGTGCTGCTGGTGCTGGTGCTGCTGCCCTTCATCGGCAAGGTGGTCAACTTCTCGCGCCGCTGGATCCCGCTGGGGGTCATCAACTTCCAGCCCTCGGAGCTCGCCAAGCTGGCGGTGGCGATGTACGCCGCCAGCTACATGGTGCGCAAGATGGACGTCAAGGAGGACTTCTTCCGTGCCGTCACGCCGATGGTGGTGGCGGTGGCCTTCGTCGGCGCGCTGCTGCTGCGCCAGCCCGACATGGGCGCCTTCATCGTCATCGCGACCATCGCGATGGGCATCCTGTTCCTGGGCGGCGTCAACGCCCGCATGTTCTTCCTGATCGCCGCCGTGGTGGTCGCCACCTTCGTGCTCATCATCGCCTTCGACGACCTGCGGCGCGAGCGCATCCTGGCCTACCTGGACCCCTGGAACCCCAAGTACGCGCAGGGCAAGGCCTACCAGCTGACGCACTCGCTGATCGCCGTCGGCCGCGGCGAATGGTTCGGCCAGGGCCTGGGCTCGAGCGTCGAGAAGCTGCACTACCTGCCCGAGGCGCACACCGACTTCCTGCTCGCCGTGATCGGCGAGGAACTGGGCTTTGCCGGCGTGGCGGCGGTCATCGTCGCCTTCTTCTGGCTGACGCGGCGCCTGTTCGTCATCGGCCGCCAGGCGATCGCGCTGGACCGCGTGTTCGCCGGCCTGCTGGCGCAGGGCATCGGCATCTGGATCGGCTTCCAGGCCTTCATCAACATGGGCGTCAACCTGGGCGTGCTGCCGACCAAGGGGCTGACGCTGCCGCTGATGAGCTACGGCGGATCGGCCATGCTGCTGAACCTGGTGGCGGTCGCGCTGGTGCTGCGCGTGGACCGCGAGAACCGCAGCCTGATGCGGGGGGGCAGATCTTGACCCACCTGGTCATCATGGCGGCGGGCACGGGCGGGCACATCATTCCCGGGCTGGCCGTCGCGCGCGAGATGCAGCGCCGCGGCTGGACCGTCAGCTGGCTGGGCACGCGCGAAGGCATGGAGAACCAGCTGGTGCCGGCCGCCGGCATCGAGATCGACCGCATCGGCTTTTCCGGCCTGCGCGGCAAGAATGTCCTGCAGACCCTCACCGGCGGCCTGCGCCTGCTGCTCGCGTTCTGGGAGTGCCTGCGCCACCTGCGCCGCCGCGGCGCCGCCGCGGTGCTGGGCATGGGCGGCTACGTGTGTTTTCCTGGCGGGCTGATGGCCTCGCTGCTGTCGCGCCCGCTGGTGCTGGTCAACGCCGATGCCGCGCTGCTGCTGTCCAACCGGGCCTTGCTGCCGGTGGCCGACCGCGTGGCCTTCGGTTTCGACGGCGAGGACGCCAGGCGCACCCGCCGTGCGCTGGTCACCGGCAACCCGGTGCGTTCCGAGATCGAAGCCCTGCCGGCGCCCGCCGAGCGTTATGCCGGCCGCAGCGGGCCGCTGCAGCTGCTGGTGGTCGGTGGCAGCCTGGGGGCCAGGGCCCTCAACGACGCCGTGCCGGCGGCGCTGGCCCTGCTGCCCGCGGCCGACCGCCCGCGCGTCACGCACCAGACCGGCAACGCCCATTTCGCCGCCGTCACCGAGGCCTACGCCGCAGCCGGCGTGGACGCCGAGGTGCTGCCCTTCATCGACGACATGGCCGGCCGCCTGGCCGGCTGCGACCTGATGCTGTGCCGCGCCGGCGCGATCACGGTCAGCGAGCTGTGTGCGGCCGGCGTGCCGGCGGTGCTGGTGCCCTTGATCGTCGCCACCACCTCGCACCAGCGCGACAACGCCGAGCTGCTGGCCCGCCATGGCGCGGCCCTGCATCTGCCGCAGAGCGAACTGTCGGCGGCGAAGCTGGCCGATCTGCTGCGCGGGCTGGACCGGGCGCGCCTGCGCCGCATGGCCGAAGCCGCGCGCGCCTTGTCGCGGCCGCGTGCCGCGGCCCGCGTGGCCGACCAGATCGAGCAGCTGGCCGGCGCCGGCGCGGCCCCGGGGGCGGCCCGATGAAGCTCGCCCTGCGGCGCATCCACTGCATCGGCATCGGCGGCTCGGGCATGAGCGGCATCGCCGAGCTGCTGCAGGCCGAGGGCTTTGCGGTCAGCGGCTCCGACCAGTCGGCCAGCGAGACCACCGCCCGGCTGCAGTCGCTGGGCGTGATCGTGACGCTGGGCCACCGTGCCGGCCAGGCGGCCGATGCCGAGGTGGTCGTGGTGTCGAGCGCCATCGGCGCCGACAACCCCGAGCTGGCCGACGCCCGTGCACGCGGCATCCCGGTGGTGCCGCGCGCCGTGATGCTGGCCGAGCTGATGCGCGAGCGCCTGGGCATCGCGATCGCCGGTACGCATGGCAAGACCACCACCACGGCGCTGGTCGCCAGCGTGCTGCGCGAAGGCGGCGCCGACCCGAGCTGGGTGATAGGCGGCACGCTGGCCGCCACCGGCTCAGGGGCACACCTGGGTGCGGGCCGGGTCATCGTCGTCGAGTCGGACGAGAGTGATGCCTCCTTCCTGCACCTGCTGCCCCGCTGCGTGGTGGTCACCAACATCGACGCCGACCACATGGACACCTATGGCCAGGACGTCGAACGCCTGCGCACGGCCTTCGTCGACTTCGTGCAGCGCACGCCGTTCTACGGCCTGGCCGTGGTCTGCAGCGACGACGCCGGCGTGCAGGCCATCGTGCCGCGCCTGCAGGGCCTGCCCCGGCGGCTTTGCAGCTATGGCCTGGGCGCGCAGGCCGAACTCCGCGCCATCGAGCTGCGCGCCCTGCCGGGGGCGCGAATGGCCTTCACGGCCACACAGAGCGGCTTCGCACCGCTGGCGGTCGAGCTCGCGCTGGCCGGCGAACACAACGTGCGCAACGCGCTGGCGGCGCTCGCCGTGGCGCGTGCCTTCGGTCTGCCCGACGCCGCCACGCAGCGCGCGCTGGCCGGCTTCGCCGGCGTCGGGCGGCGCTTCCAGCGCGGCGGCGAGTGGCCGACGCGCGACGGTGGCCGGGCGACGCTGATCGACGACTATGGCCACCACCCGGTGGAAATGGCGGCCGTGCTGTCGGCGGCGCGGGCCGCCTTCCCCGGGCGACGCCTGGTGCTGGCCTTCCAGCCGCACCGCTACACGCGCACGCGCGACTTGCTGCAGGGCTTTGCCGAGGTGCTGCGCGACGCCGACCGGGTCCTGCTGTCCGACGTCTACGCCGCCGGCGAAGCCACGATCGCCGGTGCCGACAGTGCCGCGCTGGCCGCCGCCCTGCAGGCTCAGGGGGGCACCGTGGCCTGGCGCGGGCCGGTCGACCGCCTGCCGGCGGCACTGGTGGCCGAACTGCGCGACGGCGACGTCGCCATCACCATGGGTGCGGGCTCGATCGCCGGCGTGCCGGCGGCGCTGTGGCGACTGGCGGGCGAGGGCGAGCCCGAGACGCCAAAGGAGTCGGCATGAGCGGGGTCGACGTGCGCAGCCTGGGCCGCGTCGCGGTGCTGATGGGCGGCACCAGCGCCGAACGCGAGGTGTCGTTGATGTCGGGCCGCGGCGTGCTGGCGGCGCTGCAGGGTGCCGGCGTCGACGCCCAGGGCTTCGACCCCGCCGAGCGCGAGCTCGGCGAACTGCGGCGCGAGGGCTTCGACCGTGCCTTCGTCGCCCTGCACGGACGCCATGGCGAGGACGGCACCGTGCAGGGCGCGCTCGAGCTGCTGCGCATTCCCTACACCGGCTCCGGCGTGCTGGCCAGCGCAATGGCCATGGACAAGGTGATGACCAAGCGCGTCTGGCGGGCCGAGGGGCTGCCGACGCCACGCTGGGCCTGGCTGGCGCCCGATGCGCAGTCGCGCGAACAGCTCATGCGGGTGCCCGACGAACTGGGCCTGCCGCTGGTCGTCAAGCCCCCTCGCGAGGGCTCGTCGATCGGCATCAGCAAGGTGCTGGGCTACTCGCAGATGGGCGAGGCCGTGCAGCGGGCCGCCGGCTACGATGCCGACGTGCTGTGCGAGGAGTTCATCGAGGGCATCGAGGTCACCTGCCCGGTGCTGGGCCACGGCGCTGCGGCGCGCGCGCTGCCGGTGGTGCGCATCGACGCCCCGGACGGCAACTACGACTACCAGCACAAGTACTTCTCCGACGACACCGGCTACCGCTGCCCGAGCGGCCTGCCGCCGCACGAGGAAGCGCAGGTGCAGCGGCTCACGCTGGCGGCCTACCGGGCGCTGGGTTGCCGCGGCTGGGGCCGTGCCGACCTGATGATCCGCGGCCACGACAGGCAGCCCTTCCTGCTCGAGATGAACACCTCGCCCGGCATGACCGGGCACTCGCTGGTGCCGATGTCGGCGCGCGCCGCCGGCATCGCCTACGACGCGCTGTGCGTACAGCTGCTGGCCGCGGCGGCGCTGGACCATGCCGTGACGCCGCCGCCCGCCACCGCCGGCCGGGAACCCTGAGCCATGGCCCGCCTGACCCGCCCACCCCCCACCCCCCGCGCGAGCGCCACGGCGACGGCCGTCGCGCTGCCGGGCGACGTGCGCCTGATGAACGCCGTCTCGCTGCTGGTGTTCGTCGGCTTCGGACTGCTGCTGGCAGCGGCCGCCGTTCAGTGGCTTCTGCGCTCGCCCTGGTTTCCGGTGCGCACGATACAGGTCGAAGGCGAGGTCGCCCGCAACAACGTCAACACCCTGCGCGCCAACACCGCGTCGCGCATCGGCGGCAACTGGTTCGGCGTCGACCTGGCGGCGGCGCGTGCGGCCTTCGAGGACGTGCCCTGGGTGCGCCGGGCGGTGGTGCGCCGGGTCTGGCCCGACCGCCTGCGGGTGCGCCTGGAGGAGCACCAGGCCGTTGCGCTGTGGGCCGACGACCGCGGCGACCGCCTGGTCAACCGCCAGGGCGAGGTGTTCGCGGCCAATGTCGGCGATGTCGAGGACGACCAGCTGCCCACCTTTGCCGGGCCCGAAGGCAGCGCCGGCCAGGTGCTCGCTCTGCACCGGCGGCTGCAGCCGGTGTTCGCGCGGCTGGACGCGCAGATCGACCAGATCACGATGTCGGGCCGCGGCTCGTGGCGGCTGCAGCTCGACAGCGGTGCCGTGCTGGAGATCGGCCGGGGCGGCGAGGCCGAACTGGCGGCGCGCTGCGAACGCTTCGTGCGCACCCTTGCCCAGGTCGGCGCGCGCTGGCGCCAGCCGCTCGAGTACGCCGACCTGCGCCACACCGACGGATATGCCGTGCGCCTGCGCGGCGTGAGCACCACCACAACGCCCGCCGCCAGGAAACACTGACCATGGCGAAAGAACACAAGGACCTCGTCTTCGGCCTGGACATCGGCACCGCCAAGGTGATGGTGGTGGCTGCCGAGGTCATGCCCGACGGGGACCTGCGCGTCGCCGGCATGGGCGTCGCGCCCAGCCACGGACTCAAGCGCGGCGTGGTCGTCAACATCGACGCCACCGTGCAGAGCATCCAGCAGGCGCTCAAGGAGGCCGAGATGATGGCCGCCTGCAAGATCGACCGCGTCTACACCGGCATCACCGGCAGCCACATCCGCGGCCAGAACTCCACCGGCATGGTCATCGTGCGCGACAACCGCGAGGTCACGCCGACCGACGTGACGCGCGTGGTCGAGACCGCCAAGGCCATCAACATCGCCGGCGACCAGCGGCTGCTGCTGGTCGAGCCGCAGGAGTTCGTCATCGACGGCCACGAGGTCAAGGAGCCGATCGGCATGAGCGGCAGCCGGCTCGAGGTCAAGGTGCACATCGTCACCGGGGCGCAGAGCGCGGCCGAGAACATCCTCAAGTGCGTGCGCCGCTGCGGGCTGGAGGTCGAGCGGCTGGTGCTCAACCCGAGCGCCAGCGCGCAGGCCGTGCTGACCGACGACGAGAAGCAGCTCGGCGTCGCCGTGGTCGACATCGGCGCCGGCACCACCGACGTGCAGATCTACACCGACGGCAGCGTGCGCCACACCGCGGTGATCCCTATCGCCGGCGACCTGATCACCAGCGACATCGCGATGGCGCTGCGCACGCCGACCAAGGACGCCGAGGAGATCAAGCTCGAGCATGGCGTGGCCAAGCAGCTGCTGGCCGACCCGGCCGACCAGGTCGAGGTGCCCGGCCTGGGCGACCGCGCACCGCGCATGCTGTCGCGCCAGGCGCTGGCCGGCGTGATCGAGCCGCGCGTGGAGGAGATCTTCAGCCTGGTCCACCAGGTCATCCGCGACAGCGGCTACGAGGAGCTGCTGTCCAGCGGCATCGTGCTGTGCGGCGGCTCGGCGGTGATGCCGGGCATGGTCGAGCTCGGCGAGGACATCTTCCTCAAGCCCGTGCGAAAGGGCCTGCCGACCTACAGCGGCGCGCTGTTCGACGTGGTGGCCAACCCGCGCTCGGCCACCGTGATGGGCCTGCTCGAGGAAGCGCGGCTGGCCCGTGCGCGCGGCGTCAAGGCGGCGGCACAGGCGGGCTCGGTGTCGGGCCTGCTGGGCCGCGCAAAGGACTGGTTTCTTGGCAACTTCTGACACGCTTTCGACGAGGGGCCCGCCCGAGGCCCCGTTTCCCCGTGGCGCCGCAGCCGGCGTCCTTCCTTTCCATGGCAACTGCATCCAACCGTAGGAGGTCCTCATGCCGATCGAGATGATCGAAGAATTCGACCAGGGCACGCAGATCAAGGTGATCGGCGTCGGGGGCGGCGGCGGCAACGCCGTCGAGCACATGATCGCGCAGGGCGTCCAGGGGGTGGACTTCGTGTGCGCCAACACCGACGCGCAGGCGCTCAACCGCAGCAACGCCGGCACGCTGGTGCAGCTAGGCAACTCGGGCCTGGGCGCCGGCTCCAAGCCCGAGGTCGGCCGCAGCGCGGCCGAGGACGCCACCGACCGCATCAAGGCGGCGATCAGCGGCGCGCACATGCTGTTCATCACCGCCGGCATGGGCGGTGGCACCGGCACCGGCGCCGCGCCGGTGATCGCGCGCGTGGCCAAGGAGATGGGCATCCTGACCGTCGGTGTGGTGACCAAGCCCTTCGAATTCGAAGGCAAGCGCCGCGGCAAGCAGGCCGACGAAGGCGTCGCCGAACTGGAGGCCAACGTCGACAGCCTGATCGTCGTGCTCAACGAGAAGCTGCTCGAGGTGATGGGCGACGACGTGACCCAGGAGCAGGCCTTCGCGCACGCCAACGACGTGCTGAAGAACGCGGTCGGCGGCATCAGCGACATCATCCACATCCCCGGCCTGGTCAACGTCGACTTCGAGGACGTGAAGACGGTGATGGGCGAGCCCGGCAAGGCCATGATGGGCACCGCCACCGCCGGCGGCCCCGACCGCGCCACCAAGGCGGCCGAGGCCGCGGTGGCCTGCCCGCTGCTCGAAGGCATAGACCTGTCCGGCGCGCGCGGCGTGCTGGTGCTGATCGCCGCCGGCAAGAGCAGCTTCAAGCTCGCCGAGAGCCGCAACGCCATGAACACCATCCGCCGCTATGCGGCCGACGACGCACATGTGATCTACGGCACCGCGTACGACGAGAGCCTGGGCGACCAGCTGCGCGTGACCGTGATCGCCACCGGGCTCAGCTCGGTGAGGAGGTCGGAAAGCCGCACCCCGCCGCTGAGCGTGGTGCAACCGGCGCAACCCCCGCAGCCCGCGCTGCGCACCGGCACCGACAACCTGCCCATCCTCAACCAGGTGGCGCAGCAACCGCCGGCTGCCGGCCCGCAGGGCGCCGACTACGGACGGCTGGAAACGCCCAGCGTGTGGCGCAGCGCGCGCAGCCAGGCCGCGGCCAAGGTCGACGCGCTGGCCAGCAACGGCATGGACGAGATCGAGATCCCGGCGTTCCTGAGGAAGCAGGCGGACTGATGCCGGCAGGACTGCCGGGCAGGCCTGCGCCGCCTGCCCGGCTCTGCGGGCGGCATACTCGGCGCAGTCCACCACCTCGCGCCACCGAAGCAGTCGCGCTCGACGTCCTCTCAGGCCGACCATGGAACTGCACTCCGACTCTCCCCGGTCGGCGCATGAAGCGCTGGCGTCGGCGCTGCAGGACGCGGTCCTCGTGATCCATGCGAAGAACAGCGGTGCGACCTCCAGGGCGGCATCCGGCAAGGTCCGGGATGCGCCGGACTCGGGCTGCCGCGAGCTCCAGGAGGTGCCGGCATGACCCCGCTCGAGGACAGGGAACTGCTGGCTCTGCTCGGTGCGCCCGAGTCGGACCGGGCCGAGCGCAAGCGGGCCTGGGCGGGTGATGCGCCCGAAAAGGTACGCCAGGCGGTCTGTGCCTTCGCCAACGATCTTCCTGGCCATGGCCTGCCGGGCGTGGTGTTCATCGGTGCGAACGACGACGGTACGCCGCACGCGATCCCGGTGGACGACAAGCTGCTGAAGACGCTGGCAGACATCAAGACCGACGGCCAGACCGTTCCACCTCCGTCGCTTACCGTCGAGCGCCGCGTGCTGAAGGGCTCGCCGATGGCGGTGCTCACCGTCTGGCCTTCGGACGCGCCGCCGGTGCGATTTGATGGCCGCATCTGGATCCGCACCGGCCCACGGCGCGATCGCGCCACGGCACAGGACGAGCGGGTACTGAACGAGCGGCGTCGTGCGCGCGACTCGCACTTCGAGTCCCATCCCGTGGCCGGTGCGAAGCTGTCGGACCTGAACCGCACGGTCTTCGAGAACGAGTACCTGCCCGCTGCCTTCGCGCGTGATGTGCTGGAGGCCAACGAGCGCAGCCTCGAGCAGCGGCTCGCCGCTTGCGGCATGGTGGCCACCGCCGACGATCCGGTGCCCACCGTACTGGGCCTGCTCGTGCTGGGTGTGACGCCGCGCGACTGGATTCCTGGCAGCTACATCCAGTTCCTGCGCATCGCCGGGCGCGAACTCGCCGACGAGGTGGTGGATGCCATGGAGATCGATGGCACCATCGGCCCGATGCTGCGAGAGCTCGATTCGAAACTGCGCGCTCACCTGACGACGCGTGTCGAGTTCTCCGGGCTGCCGGTGGAGCGCCGCACCAGCCCCTACCCGCTCAGCGCCCTGCAGCAACTGACGCGCAACGCGGTGATGCATCGCAACTACGAAGGCACCAATACGCCGGTGCGTGTGTATTGGTACGACGACCGCATCGAGATCATCAGCGCCGGCGGACCGTACGGCAGCGTCAACGCGACAAACTTCGGCAAGCCTGGCTACACGGACTACCGCAATCCCCAACTCGCCGCGGCCTTCAAGGTGCTCGGGCTGGCGCAGAGCTTCGGCGCCGGCATCTCCCTGGCACAGGGCGAGCTGCGCAGGAATGGCAATCCGCCGGCCCGCTTCGAGGTGGAACAGAACTTCGTGGGCGCCATCGTTGCCGCCCCCGAGGTGAGGGAGCCCGGACCGTGACCGCGCCTGTGCTGACCTTCTTCAACAACAAGGGCGGCGTCGGCAAGACCTCTCTGGTGCTGCACCTGGCCTGGATGCTCAGCGAGATGGGCCGACGCGTAGTGGCCATCGATCTCGACCCGCAAGCCAATCTCACTTCGGCTTTCCTGGCCGAAGATGCACTGGAGGCGTTGTGGGAGCCGGCCGACGGGCCAGCCTCGGACCGCACCATCTATCAATGCCTGAAGCCGCTGACCGAGATGGGCGACATCGCGGCCCCGATGACCCATGCGGTCCATTCGGGTCTGCACCTGGTACCCGGCGATCTGTCGCTGGCGCGGCTGGAGGGCCTTCTCTCGCAGGAGTGGGGAAACGCACTGGGCTCGGCGGCGAACGCGCGCGCCTTCCGCGTCTCGAGCGGCTTCTGGCAGGTTGCGCAACTGGCCGCCGCCCAGCATCGGGCCGACCTCGTTCTGGCTGACGTGGGTCCGTCGCTGGGTGCCATCAACCGTGCGGCGCTGATTGCCACCGACCATGTGGTGGTGCCGCTGGCCGCCGACATGTACTCGCTGCAGGGGCTGCGCAACCTGGGGCCCACTCTGCGCGACTGGCGCGCCGATTGGCAGCAGCGTGTGGCGGGCTGGAAGCAGCCGAGCTTTGCCTTGCCCGCAGGACACATGCAGCCGCTGGGCTATGTGCTCATGCAGCACATCGAGCGGCTGTCGCGACCGGTGGCAGCCTACAAGAAGTGGGCCGATCGCATCCCGGGCACCTACGCCGAGAGCGTGCTGCAGCAGCCGCTCGCAAGGGTTCAACCTGCCGATGGCAATTGTCTGGCCCGGCTGAAGCACTACCGCAGCCTGGCGCCGCTGGCACAGGAAGCGCACAAACCCATCTTCGCGCTCACGTCGGCCGATGGCGCCATCGGCAGCCATGCGGCGGCGGTGCGCGATGCCTATGGTGACTTCAAGGCCCTGGCCGTGGCCATACTCGAGCGCATCGCGCCCGCCACGAAGTCCACACCCTGAACTGTTGCACGCGTTGGCGCGGACGGTATTCCTTGACCGGTCCCGCCGCGACCCGGTGAGGGCGGTCCGGGACTCAAGGTTGGTGCTGGGCCGCCTGCGCTCCGGCCAGCGAGGATTGGTCTCGTGACTCATGGCATCGCTCCTCGTGCCTGGCGAGGGGTCGGGCCATTGTCCCGACGCGCCCTGCAAGGGGCCTGAGGCTGCCCAACCGTGACCGTTCAGGCGACCCAGCGCCCCGGGTCGCTGGAGTCGGCTGCGTCCGAGGGTTTGCGCGGTCGACGGAAGCGGCCTTGCGGCGAGGGATGACCCGCAAACGTTGACCGAGACGGACGATCTTCGGCGGCGCCGTGAACGCCCAACAGACCGCAGCCGCCTCCGAAGACAGATTCAAGCGCACCAGGTGCCATGTACGGGCGCGGTCGGGGTGCCATGGGGAAGGGAAAAGGGCGTTTGAAAACACTATCCTCACGCCGGCGCCGACGCGCCCCCGGCCCGACGCCTGCTCGCCAGGCACGACGCGCTGGCGGCCGAGCTCGCGCGGCACGACGACGCGCTGGCGCTCATCGCCCGCGGGTCGGTCGGACGCGAGACCGACCGCATCGACGCCTGGTCCGACCTCGACTTCTTCGTCGTCGCCGCTGCCGGCGCCAAGCGCCGCAGGCTGGCGCGCCCGGACTGGCTGGCCGCGGCGCACCCGCTGGCCTGGCACGTCCGCAACACGGCCGACGGCTTCAAGGCGCTGATGGCCGACGGCGTGTTCTGCGAGTTCGCGGTGTTCGAGCCGGCGGAGCTCGAGGCCATCCCCTTCGCACCCGGCCGCGCGGCCTGGAAGCGCGAGGGCGTCGACGACACCATCGCCGCCCCGCGCCGGCCCCTGCCTGGCGCCACCACCGACGAGACCTGGATCGTCGGCGAGGCGCTCGCCTGCCTGCTCGTCGGCCTCGGCCGCTGGCGGCGCGGCGAGAAGCTCAGCGCCATGCGCTTCGTGCAGGGCCATGCGCTCGACCGCCTGATCGAACTCGACGCGCTGCGCACGCGGCCACCGGCAGGCGATCCCTTCAGCGGCGAGCGCCGGTTCGAAGCCCGCCAGCCGGCCGTGGCCGCCGAACTCGCGGCGCTGGCGCCTGGCTACGAGCGCACGCCGCAGGCGGCGCTGGCGATGCTGGACGCGCTGGCGGCGCCGATGGTGGAGCGCATACGCGCGCGCGCCACGCCCCGAGCGCGCCCGCGTTGCGGGAGGAGCGCGCCGCGCCGGACACCCTCAGGTGCGCCAGATGCGCGGCGGGTGCGCCGCCAGCCCCCAGGTGAGCCGCCGCCAGTCGGCGCGCACCGCCTGCAGCAGCGCCATCACGGGCTCGACGCCATGGCCGGGCAGGCGCAGCACCACGAGCCCCGGCGCGGGCGCAGTGGCGCCGCCGACCACGGGCGGATCGTCCGCGACCGGGGCCAGGTGTGCGCGCGCGGCGTCGGGCAGCGCGTCGCGCCGGCGGCCGGCAGCCCGGACGCCAGCACGTCCGAGCCGATCATCTCGGCGCCGGCGGCGAGTTCGAAGCTCACCTCGTTCACCGCCTCGCAGCCCGGGTGCGCGATCGACTCCAGCGGCAGCGACTCCAGTCGCGCGCCGGCGGCCAGCGCCAGCCGCGCATGCTGCCCCGCGATGCGGCCGTCGCTGCGACAGAAGCGCGTCGCGCCTGGGGTGGTGAGCAGCGCGTGGACGCCCTCGCCGAGCGCGATGTCGATGTCCCGCCGGTCGCCGCCCACCAAGCCGCCCGGCGGATGGACGAGCACGTGGTGGCACACTGCCGGGCCTTCCGGGTACAGCGGCTGCGGCACGCGCAGCGGACTTTCGTGGCGGTCGTGCGCCACGGTGCGGCCGTCGGCACGGCGGTAGCGCGGTTCCAGCCGCGCGGCCCAGCCGGCGGCGGGGTTCGCGGGCCGGTCACCCGCAGCGGCGAGCGCGGCGGCCGTCAC
>Ga0209573_1001311_pt1 | contig 40059 bp, 47 predicted proteins | sample TNRBio252014_DNA_FD_185870 | JGI IMG/M metagenome (GOLD analysis project Ga0209573, IMG submission 185870) | Wastewater treatment Type I Accumulibacter community from EBPR Bioreactor in Madison, WI, USA - TNR Reactor_6/25/2014_ DNA (SPAdes)... | ecosystem: Engineered > Bioreactor > EBPR >...
GCCCGCCGTCACCCCATGGCTCTGCGGTGCCCAGAGTTGCTGGCCGGTATAGGTCAGCATCTGGCCATTCGCGCCGGGGTTCGGGCAGGCGGCTGGCAGGGGCTGCGGGATCGGCAGCGGCTGGGGCAACGGTTGCGGGAAGGGCAGCGGTTGCGGGATCCCCAGACCGCCGCCGCCAAAGGTCTCGGCGATCAGCGTCGCCTGACAGTTGCCCGGCGAATAGGTGCCAACCCAGATGTCATACTGCCCGGTCGCGGCGCCAGAGATGCGGATGCGCGGGTCAACCCCGGCGTCATCGTCATTGAAGTGCCACTGCCCGTTCGGCCCGTTGACCAGAAGAACGGTGTCGCACTGGCCCTGCACCCGGAATTCGAGGTCATACCCCGGAATGTTCTGCGTCAGGTTCAGCGTGAAATCGGGCGAGTTCGTCACCCGCCCATTGCCCGGCACGTTCGGACAGGCGCCCAGATCCTGCCCGCCACCGGCCACGACCGAATGGCTTTGCGGGCTCCAGAGCTGCTGGCCGGTATAGGTCAGCATCTGGCCATTCGCGCCGGGATTGGGGCAAGCCATGGCCATCGTCGCGAACAGCGAGGCGATCATCGCCAGCACGGCGGTCAGCGCTGCACGGGCCGCAGGCCGCCCGGACATATCCCTAAAGTGGGGAACCATGGCGTTTTCTCCAAATCTGAACCTGAAATCGGCGCAAAACGACGCGCCAGACTATACATCAATACCGTCTTGCGGATGCTGCCCCTGCGCCCGACTCAAATCAAGAAATTTGCGCAGGATGTCGGGTTTGTGAGCAAACGGTCACTCGCGCCGCAGCAAGATCAGCAAGGCCAGCACGATCATCGCGACACCCGGCGCCACCGCCAGCCCCGGCGCACCATGACCCAGCAGCACCTCCCACAAGATCACCCAGGCCGGAATCGCATAGGTATAGGCCGAGACCCGCGAGGCCGGCAGATGCTGGGCGGCGTATTGCATCGCCGAGGCGGTAAAGGCCGTGGCGATCACCGCCAGATAGACCAGCGCGCCCCAGACCAGCGGTGACAGCGCCCACCAGTCGGTCGCCAACACATCGCGCCAACCCCAGACAAGCAGCAACACGAAGCCAGCCGCCGAGACCAGTGCGGCGGTGGTCATCGCACTCTCGCCACGGTTCAGGCGACGCAGCAGTGGGGTATAGAAGGCATGCAGCACGCAGCCGAGTCCATAGATCAACTCGCCACGGCCAATGTCGAACCGGGTCAGCGCCGCCAGATCGCCGCGAAACACCACCCAGACCGCCCCCGCCGCGCCCAACGCCAGCACCAGGGCCACACGGGGGCGCAGCCGCTGACCCAAAAGCGGCCAGGCGATCAGCCCGGCCATCAGCGGCAGCAAGGTGAACATCGCCCCGGTCGAAACCGGCGAGGCGGTTTTCAACCCCTCGAACATCAGCACGAAATAGCCGCCAAACAGCCCGGCCAGCAGCGCATAACGCCACGGCGCGGCGAAATCGGCACGGGTAAAGCCCCGCTGCCCGCCGCGCCCGCCGCCCGGCACCACGGCCACCAGCACCGCCAGCAGGATCGCCGCCAGCCCGAACCGCGCCGTGGTCAACGCGGCGGGGGCAATGTCATTGGCGACCATCGCACCGAGGCTGAACGAACCCGAGGCCGCCGCCGAAAACCCCAGCATCGCGGCATGGCCGCGCAGGGCCTCGGCCCGCCCGGAGGGGCGCGTCAGGGGGCTCATGGACGCAGCGTGTCCTTGATGATCGTCGCCACCGCCTGCACCTTTGGCGTGCGGTGCAGGTCGACATGGGTGACCAGCCAGACCGGAAAGCTCCATTCAGGCCGGGCAGGCATCACCTCGATCAACTCGCTGCCCGGCCCCTCGCCATACAGGAACCCCAGCCCCAGACCATCGGCGATGGCTGCCCGCCGCGCCGCCTCCTCGTTCGAGCGAAAGGCAACGGTGGGCGCCGGGGTCTGGCGGGCCAGCCACTGGGCAAAGGGTGCGCGGGCGTCGGGCGCCTCGCCGGTGACAAAGCGATGCGCGGCGAGGTCGGCGTCGCTGTCGGGTCGGCCATGCGCCGCCAGATAGCCCGCGCTGGCGAAAAGCCGAGCCGAGACCTGACCCAGCGATTGGGCGATATTGTCCGGCTCTGACGGGCGCTGACCGGCGCGCACCGCCATATGCGCCTCGCCGTATTCCAGCCGGACCACGCGCTGCTCGGTCTGCAGGCGGATCACCAGCGCCGGATGCGCGGCGGCCAGCCTTGCCAGCGCCGGGCGCAGAAAAGTCACCAGACCGGGCAGCGTGGTGATGATGACATCGCCCTCGATGCCGTTGCCCGCGCCGGTCAGCCGGGTGCCGAGCTGGGCGAACTGCTCGTCCGTCACCCGGCCAACCTGCGCCAGCGCGCGCCCGGCCTCGGTCGGGGTGTAACCGCGGGCGTGGCGCTGGAACAACCGGATGCCGAGGCGCTGCTCGAGCGCGTCGATGTGGCGGATGACGGTGGCATGGTGCACGCCCAGCGCCTCGGCTGCGCCGCTGACGGTGCCAGCCTGCACCACATGCCAGGCCGTGCGGATTTCGTCCCAGGATTCGATGGCCATGCGGCACCTTGCAAAGATCGGGAACATCTTGCGCAATCGGGCGCGGATGCACAAGAAGGGGCGCATCGCCCGAGCAATGGAGCCCCTCATGCAGCCCGACAGCCATGCCCTGCTGATTATCGACGTGCAAAACGATTTCTGCCCCGGTGGCGCGCTGGCGGTGGCCGGGGGCGACGAGGTCGTCGCGCCGATCAACGCGCTGATGGACGGGTTCGCCGCCACGGTGCTGACGCAGGACTGGCACCCGGCCGGGCATCTGTCGTTCGCCGACGCTCATCCGGGGGCAGCGGCGTTCTCGATGATTGAGCTGCCCTATGGTCCGCAGGTGCTGTGGCCCCGGCATTGCGTGCAGGGGTCGCCTGGCGCGGAGTTTCATCCCTCGCTGCGCACCGATCCGGCGCAGATGATCCTGCGCAAGGGGTTCCGGCCGCAGATCGACAGCTATTCCGCGTTCTTCGAGAATGACCGGACCACGCCGACCGGGCTGGACGGCTGGCTGCGCAGCCGGGGGGTGACGGCGCTGACGCTGGCCGGGCTGGCGACGGATTATTGCGTCGCCTATTCGGCGCTGGATGCGGCGCGGCTGGGCTACCGGGTCACGGTGCGGCTGGAGGCCTGCCGGGCGATCGACCTGAACGGATCACTGGCCGCGGCGCTGGCGCAGATGCAGGCGGCGGGGGTGGTTCTGGAGGGCTGACGGGATGCGGACCCGGGGGGCGCGACAGGTGGGGTTGAACCCCACCCTACCGGCGGATGTCCCACGGTGTCCCACGCGTGGGACATTGCATTGGCTCCATGAATATCAATGGGTTGTGACGGTTGTTAAGGATTTGGCAAGACATGGCGATGGCTGTGGACGCAAGCGGCGGGAGGGGGCGTGACGTTGGATCTTGCCTCACCTGCTCAGAAGGGCTCGCCAAAGCGGTTGGCGACCAGCTTGGCCAAGGCGTCGATCAGCGGCTGCGCCTGCTCGCCCTTGGTGCGCACGCGGATTTCCGTCCCGCGCGAGGCGGCCAGCATCAAGAGGCCCATGATCGAATCGCCCGACACGCTCATGCCGTCCTTTTCGACCTCGGCCTCGGCCTGATGGGCCTCGACAACCTCGACGAACTTGGCCGAAGCGCGGGCGTGCAGCCCTTTTTCATTGACGATCTTCAGAACCCGCTCGGCGCTCATACCCCGCAGCCCCCGCTCATTTCATAGGAATCGATGTATTTGCGCGCGGCGTCGAGCGCCAGAGCCGAGGCCTCGGGAACCGAGAGATTGCGCGATTTTGCCAGTTTTATCAGCATCGGCAGGTTGGCCCCATAGAGGATGCGGCGATCCGGGGCGCAACAGGCGGCAATCGACAGGTTCGAGGGCGAGCCGCCGAACATGTCCACCACCATCACCACCCCTGCCCCGCTGTCGACGGAATCGGCGGCGGCGCAGATCTCGGCCTGCTTGGTGCCGCGGTCGTGGTCATATTCGATGGCGATGGCGCGCACGCCGGGCTGCTTGCCCACGACATGCTCGACCGCCGCGAGATACTCGCGCGCCAACCCACCATGCGCGACGATGACAATTCCGATCACCGGCTTACCCTTGCTCGACTGACACCAGGGCATTCTGGCCGCGGTCCAGCTCCCTGTGCCTTTTTGCCACTCGCCAGCCCAACTGTGCAAGCGTTGCCGACAGGGTTTCTGCAACGGCAACCGACCGATGCCGCCCGCCGGTGCAGCCAAAGGCAATGGTCAGGCTGCTTTTGCCCTCATCGACATAGGCGTCGAGCAGGGACAGGATCAAGCCCTGCACGCGCTCGATGAAATCGGCATGGCGCGGATCGGCCTGCACATGCGCCGCCACCGCCGGGTCGCGGCCGTCGAGGTCACGCAGCGCCGGGTCCCAGTGCGGATTGATGAGAAAGCGGCAGTCGAACACCATGTCGACGCCGCGCGGCAGCCCGCGTTTATACGAGAACGACTGCACCGACAGCGCCAAGGGCCGCCCGCCACGCGGGGCAAACCAGCGCCCGACCTCGGCCCGCAGGCTGTGCGGGGTCAGGTGCGTGGTGTCGATCAGCACATCGGCGCGGTTGCGCAACGGGGCGAGCAGCTCCATCTCGTGCAGGATGCCCTGCATCGGCGTGTCGTCCGGGCTGAGCGGATGGCGGCGCCGGGTCTCGGAATAGCGGCGCACCAGCGTGTCGACGTGGCAATCCAGATAGAGCAGTTCCGAGACCACGCCGGGGGTGCGGTGCAGATGATCGACCAGTTCGATCAGCGCCTCGGACGAAAAATCGCGGTTGCGCACGTCCAGCCCCAGCGCCAGCGGGCGCGGCAGCGGCGGGCCTTCGAGCAGCCGGGGGATCAGCGACATCGGCAGGTTGTCGATCGCCTCATAGCCCAGATCCTCGAGCGCGCGGATCGCCGAGCTGCGGCCGGCGCCCGAGGGGCCCGTCACCATCACCACCTTGAGCGCGCGCGTCTCGTCCATGCCCTAGACCGCCACCGAACTGCCGGTAACATAGCGCGCCAGCGCCGCGGCAAAGGTGGCGTCCGGGGCGCCGGGCAGACAGGGCACGCTGACCCCGGCCAGCATGCGCGGTTGCGGCAGCGACAGGCGCGGCGTGGGGGCTTCGAGATCGATGGCCAGCACGATCCTGGCCAGCCGGATATGGCCCAGATGCAGGATGCCAAGGCCGCGCACCTCGATCAGGCCGGCGGTGCTGCGCGGCGCGCGGGCAAAGAGCGCGCCGTTGTCCACCGCCAGAAACACCTGATCGTCGGCGACCAGATGCGCGCCGCGGTCGATCAGCGCCAGCGCCAGCCGCGACTTGCCCGCGCCCGAGGCACCGAGGATCAGCACGCCGCGCGAGGGGCCAAAGGCGATGGCCGAGGCGTGGATGTTCGCCGCGCTCACAGCGGCAGCCCGACGACAAAGCGCGCGCCCAGGGGGGGCGAGTTGCGGTCGGCGTTGGTGGGGCGGATGTTCTCGGCCCAGATCACGCCGCCATGCGCTTCGACGATCTGTTTCGAGATCGCCAAACCGAGGCCCGAGTGATTGCCGAACTGCGCGACCGGGCGTTCGGAATAGAAGCGCTTGAACACCTTGGTCAGCGCCTGTTCGGGAATGCCGGGGCCGGTATCTTCGACGACGACCAGCACGCGGTTGTCACGTTTGCGCGCCCAGATGCGGACGGCATCCCCTTCACCGCAAAAGGAAATCGCGTTGGTGATGAGGTTGACGAAGACCTGCGCCAGCCGGGCCTCGAGCCCCTGGATGACGATGGCCTCACGCGGGAGTTCGGTGATGAACTCGACGCCCTTGGCGGCGGCCTCCTGCGCCAGATGCTGCGACAGGTTGTCGAGCGTCTTGCACAGGTTGAAGGCTTCTTCCTCTTCCTTGACCAGTTCCGAATCCAGCCGCGAGGCATTCGAGGTGTCGGAAATCAGCCGATCCAGCCGGCGCACGTCATGCTCGATCACGTCGAGCAGGCGGGTGATCTGATCCTCGCGCTTGGCCACGCGCAGGGTGCCGACGGCACTGCGCAGGCTGGCCAGCGGGTTCTTGATCTCATGCGCGACATCGGCGGCGAATTGTTCGTTGGCGTCGATGCGGTCATAAAGCGCCGAGACCATGCCGCGCATGGCGACCGACAGACGGCCGATTTCATCGGGCCGCCCGGCCAGATCGGGGATGCGCACCCGGCCCGGCGTCATGCGGCGGGCGTTCTTGTCGCGGCCCAGTTCGGCGGCGGTGGCCAGATCGGCCAGCGGGTTGGCGATGGTCGAGGCCAGCACGAGGCTGAGGCCGACCGACACCAGCAGCGCCACGAGGAACATCTGCAGCACCTGCTCGCGCTCGCCGCGCAGCATGCGTTCCAGATCGCCGGGAATCTGCTGCATGATGACCACGCCGACCGGGACACCATTGTCATAGACCGGCGCAGCGGCCAGCAGGCGGAACTGGTCGTTCAGCCGCAACACCCGGCTTTGCGAGCGGCCATCCATCGCGGCGGCGTGCAATTCGGCCAGCAGGGCCACCGGTTCGGGCTGCGGCGAGCGTTCACCGGGGATGATGCGCGCCAGCGCCGACCAGACCGTATCGAGGATGTCGGAAATCAGCGTGCGCTGCCGTTCGCGCGTCAGGCTGTCGAGCGGCTGCGACACCCGCGCATCGGACCCGCGCCGCGCCACCTCGATCGCGCCCGCGGTGTCAAGCAGCAGAACCTCGGTTTCCGCGTTCAGCGTCAGCGAGTCGAGCGCGCGCACCCGCGCCGCGCGCACGGCAGGGTCCGAGGGGCCGGTGGCATCGGGAACGATGGCGGTCATCGCGCCCAGAATATCGGCCAGCCCCTCGGCCTGGGCGATCATCGAGGTTTCCTGCTGACGCGCCAGCGAGTCGCGGAACGGGTTGGTGAACAGCACCCCGGCGACCAGCAGCACCAGCGCCAGCATGTTGAACAGGATGATCTTGCGCGCCAGCGGCGAGTGAAAGATCGACAACAGCCCGCGACGGGCACGATGGATGCGGACCTCGGTGTCCACCGAGGTCTGCGGTCGCACCCAGTCGTCGCCGAGCACCACTTCGCTGCCCGGAGCCCCGGTCTGCGTATTCCCCAATGCCGCCACCGCCATCGCCTTTTACCGGCCGCGCCTGTTCTCAGGCTTCGTTGTATTTGTAGCCAATGCCATAAAGGGTTTCGATCGACGAGAAGTCATCGTCCACCGTGCGCATTTTCTTGCGCAGCCGCTTGATGTGGCTGTCGATGGTGCGGTCGTCGACATAGACCTGATCGTCATAGGCCACGTCCATCAACTGATCGCGGCTTTTCACGAAACCGGGCCGCTGGGCCAGCGCCTGCAGCAACAGGAATTCGGTGACGGTCAGGGTGACTTCCTTGCCTTTCCAGGTGACCGCGTGACGCAGCGGGTCCATGGCCAGCGACCCGCGCACCATGACCTTGGTGTCCTCGGTCGTGCCGACCTCGTTCGTTTCAACGGCCTGTTGGCGGCGCAGAAGCGAACGGATGCGTTCAATGAGTAAACGTTGCGAGAAAGGTTTCTTGACGTAATCGTCGGCGCCCATGCGCAGGCCCAGAACCTCGTCGATCTCATCATCCTTGGAGGTGAGGAAGATCACCGGCATCTGGGTTTTCTGCCGCAGGCGCTGCAGCAGTTCCATGCCGTCCATGCGCGGCATCTTGATGTCGAGAACGGCCATGTCGGGCAGCTTGCGGTTGAACGCATCCAGCGCCGACTGCCCGTCGTTGTAGGTTTCAACCTCGAAGCCCTCGGCCTCGAGTGAAATGGATACTGACGTCAGGATGTTCCTGTCGTCATCGACCAGTGCGATCTTTGACATCTGCCTGTCCTTCGTGTGCTGCTCGTTGGTTTTTGTTTTTTGCAAACATTCTTAGGTTTTCCATGGAAAGAATCAACCAAATAGTCAGGCCGGAAGGCCGTCAAGGGTCGAAAATTGCCACCGGAGGATGAATAATCCCCTCACAAGGGCGCGACTTTCCGATCTGCTGCGACAGTTTGCGATAACAGGGCCATGTTGGCGCTAAAGGTGGGATTGTGTTCTGTTCCTTCCTGAATCCGCCATGATATAGCCGCAAACACGGCTGAGGAGGCCGTTCGCCGATCCGCCCATGGCAGGGGGCAGGAAAGGTTTTCCATTCTGAGCCACGCGGCACGGCTAAGGAGCGAGCACATGACTGCAGGACGCGTCAATCCCGACAAACGCCTTGAAGACCAGGGCATCACCGGGCTGGGCCGGGTCGCCTATAACCTCAACGAAGCGCAACTCGTGCAGGCGGCGATCACCCGCGGCGAGGGGACGTTGGGCAAGGGCGGCTCGTTTCTGGTCGAAACCGGCCAGTTCACCGGCCGCTCGCCCAAGGACAAGTTCGTCGTGCGCACGCCCTCGGTCGAGGACACGATCTGGTGGGACAACAACAAGCCGATGGACCCGGCCGCGTTTGACCGGCTGCAGGCCGACATGCTGGCGCATATGCAGGGCCGCGATTTCTTTGTGCAGGACCTGTTTGGCGGCGCCGATCCGGCGCATCGGCTGGATGTGCGGCTGGTGACGGAACTGGCATGGCACGGGCTGTTCATCCGGCATCTGCTGCGCCGTCCGTCGCGCGCGGAACTGGACACGTTCAACCCGGAATGGACGATCCTGAACGTGCCGTCCTTCAAGGCCGATCCGGCCCGCCACGGTTGCCGCACCGAGACGGTCATTGCCTTGAATTTCGACAAGAAAACCATTCTGATCGCCAACACCGCCTATGCGGGCGAGAACAAGAAGTCGGTCTTTACCCTGCTGAACTATATCCTGCCCGGCAAGGGTGTGATGGCGATGCACTGCAGCGCCAACCACGAGATCGGCAACCCGGACAATTCGGCCGTGTTCTTTGGCCTGTCGGGCACCGGCAAGACCACGCTGTCGGCCGATCCGGGCCGCACGCTGATCGGGGATGACGAGCACGGCTGGTCGGACAACGGCGTCTTCAACTTTGAAGGCGGCTGCTATGCCAAGACGATCAACCTGTCGGCCGAGGCCGAGCCCGAGATCTATGGCACCACGACCAAATTCGCCACCGTGATCGAGAACATGGTGTTCGACCCGGAAACGCTGGAGCTGGATTTCACCGACTCGCGCCTGACCGAGAACATGCGCTGCGCCTATCCGCTGGACTATATCTCGAACGCCAGCGACACCGGGCTGGGTGGCCATCCGAAAACCGTGATCCTGCTGACCTGCGACGCGTATGGCGTGCTGCCGCCGATCGCCCGGTTGACCCCGGCGCAGGCGATGTATCACTTCCTGTCGGGTTTCACCTCGAAAACCCCCGGCACCGAGCGGGGCGTGGTGGAACCGGAACCGACGTTCAGCACCTGCTTTGGCGCGCCCTTCATGCCGCGTCGGCCCGAGGTCTATGGCAAGCTGCTGCAGGAAAAGATCGCGCAGTATGGGTCCGAGTGCTGGCTGGTCAACACCGGCTGGACCGGCGGCGCCTATGGCACGGGCAAGCGCATGCCGATCCGCGCCACCCGCGCGCTGCTGACGGCGGCGATGAAAGGCTCGCTGGGCAAGGGGGGCTTCCGCAAGGATGCGAACTTTGGCTTTGACGTGCCGACGCAGTGCGAGGGGGTGGATGCCAAGCTGCTCGACCCGCGCATGACCTGGGCCGATCCGGCCGCCTATGACGCGCAGGCGCAGAAACTGGTGGGCATGTTCGCGGCGAATTTCGCGAAATATGTCCCCTATATCGACGCCGACGTCAAAGCCGCCGCAATCGGCTGATGCGCCGCGCGCTGGCCTTGCTGGCAGGCCCCGTCTTGATGGCGGGGCTTTGCCATGGCGCGCTGGCGCAAGTGCTGGGCGAGGTTTCGCCGCGGGTCTCGGATCTGGTCGGCGGGATTTTCTGCGCTCCGGCCGAGGGCGAGCGTCGCCCGGCCCCCGACACCATCGCCGGTTGGGTGCATATTCCCGCCAGCCCCATCGAGATGGTCGCCATCGGGAACGAGGCGCCGATGGTGCTGGGTCTGGGCTTTGGCGTGCGGTTTGTTCTGGAGGGTGGGCCGGCGTCGCAGGTGCGCTATACCGTGACCCATCCGCCGATCCCGCCGGGCAACCAGACCGCGCAGTCCTGGGACAGCGTGCTGGTCGGAGGTGCGCAGGACAGCGCGTTTTTCCAGTTCGATACGCCCGAGGAAATGCAGCCCGGCCTGTGGGGCTTTGCCGTCGAGGCGGATGGCGAGGTGCTGTTCACCATGCAGTTCACCGTGCGCCCAGCGGCGGACCTGCCGGTGCTGGCGGCGCTGTGCCGGGGCGGCGCGCTGCTGTCGTTCAGCCCAGAAACCCGCGCTGCAGCAGGTTGAGCGCGCTCAGCGCCAGCAGGATCAGCGTCCAGCGCTTGAAGCGCGCCTGATCCATGCTGTCATGCGCGCGGTAGCCGATGGCCATGCCGATCCAGGCCGGGATCAGCATGATCGCCGACAGCACGGCGGTTTCAGCGTTCAGCACGCCCGAGCGCAGATGCGCCAGTGTCAGCACCACCGCGCCCATGGTGAAGATCACGCTCATCACGCGGACCATCTCGGTCTTTTCGACCTTGACCGCCAGCAGGTAAACGATCGACGGCGGGCCCCAGACCCCTGAAATCCCGCCATAAAGCCCGCCGACAAAGCCGGTCGCCAGTTCAACCGGGCCGCGCCAGCGCGCCGGGATATCGGGCGTCCAGCCGCTGAGTTGCAGCAGCGCGAACAGCAGCACCGCCGAGCCGAGCAGCAGGAACATCACCTGTTGCGGCAGCACGACGACAAAGGGCGCGGTGACCAGAATTCCCGCCATCGTCATCACGATGATGCGCCAGAACTTGCGCCCGGAGGCCAGCGCGGGCCGCAGCCCCTGGCGCAGTGATTGCTGCACATTGGTGGTCAGCACCGGAAAGATCAGCGCCGCCAGCGCAATCTGCGCGGGCATGAAACTGGGCAGCACGGCGATCAGGATCAAGGGCATGGCAAAGCCGATGGCGCCTTTGACAAAGCCCGCGAACAGCATCACCGCACAGGCGGCCAGCAGCGCCCACAGCGGCAATCCGGCGATCATCGTATCCATGCGAGTCTCCTTTGCCGCACTCTTAACGGGTGAAGCATTGCCCTGCATCAGGAAAATGGTGGCGACATTTTCATGCGGGGCACGCCGTCTGGTCGCATCAATATTGCGCTGCACCTGCAAACAAGTTATCGCTGCGCCAGCAAGGACAGGAGGTTCCCATGGCCCATGATGGACAGCAAACCCGCACCGCGCCGCAACTGGACGGCCTGACCGGTCTGGTCGCCGGGGTGCAGGGGCCGCTCGATACGCTGATGGCCACGGCGACCGACCGGCTGCGGGCCTTGGTGTCCGAGGGGGGCAAGGTCAGCGCCCGGCTGATCGACCGCCACCAGCGCGCCGCGCATGGGCTGGCGTGGCTGGCGACCTATGTGGAATCGATCCGCCAGATGGCGGCCTGGGCCGAGCGGCTGCAAGGCGCGGGGACCTACGGCGAGATGGAGGCGCTGCTGCTGCAGATCGGTGCGGGCGAGTATCTGGCGCAGATCCTTGGTGGCATTCCGATGAACCAGGGCGAGATCCTGCGCCCCGGTGACATCGGCCTCAGCCCTGACGATCTGGCGCCGCTGGCCGCGCATCCCTTGCTGGCGGGCAATTCGCCCGAGGCCCGCGCCCGGCTGGTCGCGCTGATGCGCGAGAACCACGGCCGCGCCACCTTTGGCGCCACCGGGCTGGATGACGAGCTGGAGATGATCCGCGAGCAGTTCCGCCGCTTTGCCGATGAGCAGGTCATCCCGCATGCGCATGGCTGGCACCTGCGCGACGAGTTGATCCCGATGGAGATCATCGAACAACTGGCCGAGATGGGCGTTTTTGGCCTGACGATCCCGGAAAATCTGGGCGGGCTGGGCCTGAGCAAGGCCTCGATGGTGGTGGTGTCCGAGGAGCTGTCGCGCGGCTATATCGGCGTGGGGTCTTTGGGCACGCGGTCCGAGATTGCCGCCGAACTGATCCTCGCAGGCGGCACCGAGGCGCAGAAATCGCACTGGCTGCCAAAGATCGCCTCAGGGGAAATCCTGCCGACGGCGGTGTTCACCGAACCCAACACCGGCTCGGACCTCGGCAGTCTGCGCACCCGCGCGGTCAAGGGCGCCGATGGCGATTACACCATCACCGGCAACAAGACATGGATCACCCATGCCGCGCGCACCCATGTGATGACGCTGCTGGCACGCACCGACCCCGACACCAGCGACTACCGCGGCCTCAGCATGTTTCTGGCCGAAAAGACCCCCGGCACCGACGCGGCGCCCTTTCCCACGCCCGGCATGACGGGCGGCGAGATCGAGGTGCTGGGCTATCGCGGGATGAAGGAATACGAGCTGGGCTTTGACGGGTTCAAGGTCAAGGGCGAGAACCTGCTGGGCGGTGAAGAGGGCAAGGGCTTCAAGCAGTTGATGCAAACCTTCGAATCCGCCCGCATCCAGACCGCCGCCCGCGCCATCGGCGTGGCGCAGAACGCGCTGGAGGTCGGCATGCAATACGCCCATGACCGCAAGCAGTTCGGCCGGGCGCTGATCGAGTTTCCGCGCGTCGCGGACAAGCTGGCGATGATGGCGGTGGAAATCATGGTGGCCCGGCAGCTGACCTATTTCAGCGCCTGGCAGAAAGACCATGACAAGCGCTGCGATCTGGAGGCCGGGATGGCCAAGCTGCTGGGCGCGCGGGTGGCCTGGGCGGCGGCGGACAATGCGCTGCAGATCCACGGCGGCAACGGGTTCGCGCTGGAGTATCAGATCAGCCGCATCCTGTGCGACGCGCGCATCCTGAACATCTTTGAAGGCGCGGGCGAGATTCAGGCGCAGGTCATCGCGCGGCGGCTGCTGGACTGACGCCTCAGCGCCGCGCGGCGCGGCTTTGGCTGCGGCGCGCGGGCTCGACCCCCAGCATCGGGTGCAACCGCCCGGCCAGCACGAACATCGCCCCCAGCCCCAGCGCCACGGCGGCAAAGATGCCCTGAATCGGCGCGACCAGCAGGACGAGGGCGCCGATGCCCGGCGTCAGGATGCCCGAGACATCGCGAAAGCTGGAATAGACCGCCGCCATCTCGGTGCGCTCGGAGGGTTTGACCGCCATCAGGAACGGCAACCCGCCCGAGACATCCAGCAGGATCAGGAACACCGAGGCGACGAAGAGCCCCGCCACCGCCACCACCGGCACGGGCGAGAGGGCCGCGATGATGAAGCCGAAGGTGCAGACGAAGAACCCGGTGCGGACCGCCGCGCGCACCGAGCGCCGCTGCACCCAGCGCAGCATCAGCGGCGAGACAAACAGGAACGAGTTGGTGAGCGAGGTCAGGATGCTGCCCGTCTCGGCGTGCAGGCCGGATTGGATGGCATAGATCGGCAGATAGACGATATAGCCCCACCAGCCGCAGGACCGCAGCACCGCAAAGAGCCAGCCGGCGATCAGCCGGGGCTGGGCAAAGAACCGCGCCAGAAAGGCCAGCGGATTGGGCGCGGTGCCGCGCGCCTTCTGGATCAGCTTGCCATTGCCCAGCCTGAGCCACCAGAACACGGTGATCTGCACCAGCGCAAAGCCCGAGGCCAGCAGGAAGGGCGCCGCCGGCGACCATGTGTTCATCAGGAACACGCCCCCCGCCGGCCCGGCCGTCCAGGCCAGCGCGGAATAGAACATGCGCAGGGTCTCGGTCCTGCCGAGGTCGTTCTTGGCTATGTAATCAAGGACATAGGCGTTCAGGCAGATGAAACAGGTCACCGTGCCCAGCGAACACAGCACCAGCGCCAGAACCACGCCGGTTCCGCCGCTGGCCCCGGCCAGCCCGCCAAAGACATAGAACGACGCGCCAAGGGTATAGAGCCAGCGACGCGGCACCAGACGGTTGATCCAGGGCAGCAGCAGTCCCAGCGTCAGCGAGCCCAGCCCGACGAGGAAATACGCCAGCGACATCCGCGCGGCATCGCCCAGCGCGCCATAGATCGCCAGCGGAAACACCGACAGCAGCGTGCCGCGAATCATGTTCTCGACCCCCGAGAGCGCGGCGAATGCCTTTGCCCCCGGCTTGCGGGCCGCGGCAGCGGGGGGGTGGCGGAGCCACTCGGGGATGGAGCGTTCGAACATGGGTCCTCTGTTGGGCAAGCGACCCGAAGCGGCGCGGGCTGTCGCATCCAAAGGCGACCCGTCGAGGTCGTATTTCACCCGTTAAGCAAATGCGCAATGGGCAAAAGGAAAGGGGGGCATTCTGCCCCCCTCGGCCTGCGGCCTCACCCCCCTGAGGATATTTGAAGAGCAAAGAGGGGGGCGGCGCGCGCCCGTCATCGTGCCAGGACTGCGCCGCTTTGCGGTGCCGCCAGGCGCGCGCCGGTGGGGGTCAGAGCAGGCTGCGCGCGGCCACGGTGGGCAGGCCCAGAGCGGCGCCGACAGCGGCATAGGTCAGTTTGCCCGCGTGCACGTTCAGGCCGTTGAGCAGGTGCTCGTCCTCGGCGCAGGCGCGTTTCCAGCCCTTGTTGGCCAGCGCCATCAGGAAGGGCAGCGTGGCGTTGCCCAGCGCCAGCGTCGAGGTGCGCGCCACGGCGCCCGGCATGTTGGCGACGCAGTAATGGATCACGCCGTCGATTTCATAGATCGGGTCCTGATGGGTGGTGGCATGCGAGGTTTCAAAGCAGCCGCCCTGATCGATGGCGACGTCCACCAGCACCGAGCCCGGCTTCATCGTCTTGAGCTGGGCGCGGCTGACCAGTTTCGGCGCGGCGGCGCCGGGGATCAGCACGGCGCCGATGACCATGTCGGCCTGCGTGATCGCTTCGGCGATGTTGGCGGCGCTGGAATAGGCGGTCTTGACCGTGCCGCCAAAGATGTCGTCGAGATAGCGCAGGCGGGGCAGCGAGCGGTCGAACACGGTCACATCGGCGCCCATGCCGGCGGCGATCTTGGCCGCGTGGGTGCCGACCACCCCGCCGCCGATCACCGCGACCTTGGCCGGGGCGACGCCCGGCACGCCGCCCAGCAGCACGCCGCGGCCGCCATTGGCCTTTTGCAGCGACCAGGCGCCGACCTGCGGCGCGAGGCGACCGGCCACCTCGGACATCGGCGCCAGCAGCGGCAGGCCGCCCATGCGGTCGGTGACGGTTTCATAGGCGATGCCGGTGACGCCCGAGGCCAGCAGGTCGGCGGTCTGGGCGGCATCGGGCGCGAGGTGCAGGTAGGTGAACAGCACCTGACCCTCGCGCAGTTGCTTGCGCTCGACCGGCTGGGGTTCCTTGACCTTGACGACCATCTCGGCGGTGGCGAAGATCTCGGCGGCAGTCTCGACGATGCGGGCGCCGACCTTGCGGTAATCGTCATCGCTAAAGCCCGCACCCATGCCGGCGCCGGTTTCGATGATGACCGCATGACCGGCCGAGGTGGCCTCGTGCGCGGCGGCGGGCGTCATGCCGACGCGAAATTCCTGCGGTTTGATTTCCTTGGGGCAGCCGATCAGCATGGGAACTCTCCGAATGGGGGTGTGGCGGGACAATCGCCCGAAGGTCACCGCATGTGCTTGATTTCTTCGGCGCAAAATGGCTGATGGTTGCAAGAGTCTTCGCCATATCGGCACAATCTTCGATGAAAGTTGCGCTGCAATGCAGCTAGACGCCACAGATCGCCGCATCCTGCAGACCCTGCAACGCGAGGGGCGGATTTCCAACGCCGATCTGGCCGAGCGCATCGCGCTGTCGCCGTCGGCCTGTCACCGGCGGGTGCAGCGGCTGGAGAGCGAGGGCTTCATCGCCGCCTATGTCGCGCTGGTCGATCCGCGCAAGATCGGCAAGCCAACGACGGTGTTCGTGGAGATCACCCTGAGCAGCCAGTCGGACGAGGTGCTCGACGCCTTTGAGCGCGGCGTGGCGCGGATCCCCGATGTGCTGGAGTGTCACCTGATGGCGGGCAGCGCCGATTTCCTGCTCAAGCTGGTGGTCGAGGATACCGAGGATTTCGCCCGCATCCATCGGCAGTATCTGGCCCGGTTGCCCGGTGTGGCGCAGATGCAGAGCAGTTTCGCCCTGCGCACCGTGGTCAAGACGACGGCGCTGAGCCTGTGACGGCCTCGCGGTAGAGGGCCTCGATCCGGTCGATCTTGTGCTGCCAGTCGAACCGGGTGCGGACCTTGGCGGCGCCGGCCTCGCCCAGTTGCGCCACCAGCGCGCGGTCGGCGGCGAATTCGTCCATCGCCTCGGCCAGACGGGCGGCGAAGCTGGCGCGCGGCACCGGCGAGACCAGCCGCCCGCAGCCCGCGTCCAGATAATCGGCCGGGCCGCCCCAGTCCGAGGCGATCACGGCAAGGCCCATCGCCATCGCTTCGAGCACCACGGCGCCGCCGCATTCGCGCAGGCTGGGCAGGATCAGCGCATCGGCGCCGGTCAGGTGCCGCGCGCAGTCGGTCTGCGGCAGAAAGCCGTGAAAGCGCACGCGATCGCCAAGGCCCAGCGCGGCCACCTGCGCCTGCAGCGCGGCGCGCTGGTCACCGTCGCCCAGAATGTCCAGCGTCACCGGATGGTGCGTCAGGGTCATGCCCTGCAGCGCGATGTCGAGCCCCTTGAGCGCGATCAGCCGCCCCATGAACACCAGCCGCAGCGGCGCGCCCGGCGGGCGGGCGGGGCGCGGTCCGAGGTCAGGCCAGAGGTCGAAATCGACCCCGTTCTCGTCCAGATCGACCACCTTTGGGCCGTTGACCGGCAGCGCCGCGCGGGTGCGGGCATTGGCGACCAGCAGCATCGCCGCGCGCCGCTTGCCCGGGATCAGCCGGTTCACGAGGCCCGCGACAATGCGCCCGGCGCGAACAAAGCGGCGCGAGAGGCCGCCCTCGAAATCCTCATAGCCCGGGGGATAGTTCATCGCGCCGTTCATCGGTCCGATCACCACCGGCACCCCCAGCCGATGCAGCAGCGAGGGCGCGGCGGGCGAGACCGGAATCGGCTGGTGCACCAGATCGACCAGCCCGGCACGCACCCGCGCGTGGGCAAGGCGGCGCTGTTGCAGGCCGGTGACCAGCCCCATCAGATTGCCGATCAGATGGTCACGGATGGCACCGGGCAAGGGCGCGCCGATCCGCCACAGGATGCGGTGCAACGCGGTATCGGGGGAATAGGTGATGCGCCCGGTCAGATCGGGAAAGCTGGCCTCGAGCGCGTCGCGGTTGCGGGCGTGGGTAATCAGATGCACGTCGCGCCCGCGCCGGGCCAGCAGGGTAAAGTATTTCAGCGGCAGGATCGCCTCGCCGCCGAAACGGGCCGAGGCATTGTCGGCAACGATCAGGATACGAGGCTGGGACATCGGGGAACTGGCGCTGATACAGGGTCCGGCGGTTGTCGGCTGCGCCCGGCGACAAGTCAAGCCGACGGGCGACACCGGGAAAAACGAAACCCCCGGGGCCAGGGGCCTCGGGGGGCGTTGCGCCCGAAAGCGCGCCTTACGGTCGCCGTCTTACGAGACCAGACCTTCGCGTTGCGCCTTCTTGCGCGCGAGTTTGCGCGCACGGCGGATCGCTTCGGCCTGTTCACGGGCTTTCTTGACGGAGGGTTTCTCGAAATGCTGCTTGAGCTTCATTTCACGAAACACGCCCTCGCGCTGAAGTTTTTTCTTCAGAGCCCGGAGTGCCTGTTCGACGTTGTTGTCGCGAACCGATACCTGCATGTGGTTTTCACCACCTTTCTAAGCTAATGTGGGGTCGTTGCAGGAAGCGCCCCTTTAGCAAGGGTTGTGCGACTTGTCCACGTCCGAATCAGCGTGGGGTCGGTGAGGGGGCACCCCTCTGCCCCGTCCCACGTCAGGAGACCGCGATGACCGACCCTTTTGCCGCCGAGCGCCTGCTGGACGCTGCCCTGACGCATGTGCCCTTTGACGGCTGGTCGCCCGCCACGCTGGCCGCTGCCGCGCGCGATGCCGCGGTTGATCCGGCATTGGCGGCGGCGCTGTATCCGCGCGGCGGCCTCGATCTGGCGCTGGCCTATCACCGGCGCGGCGATGCGGCGATGCGCGAGGGGCTGGCGGCGCAAAATCTGGCGGCGCTGCGGTTTCGCGACCGCGTGGCGCTGGCAGTGCGGTTGCGCCTGCAGGCGGCCGAGCGCGAATCGGTGCGCCGGGCCAGCGCGCTGATGGCCCTGCCGCAGAACGCGCCCGAGGCGGCCAAGGCGTTGTGGGGCACGGCGGATGCGATCTGGACGGCGCTGGGTGATGCCAGCACGGATGGCAACTGGTATTCCAAGCGGGCGATTCTGGCCGGGGTTTATGGCGCGACGGTGCTGTATTGGCTGGGCGACACCAGCGAGGGCAGCGTCGAGACCTGGGCGTTTTTGGACCGGCGGATCGAGGATGTGATGCGGTTCGAGGCGACCAAGGCAAAGGTGCGGGCCTCGCCGGTGCTGAACCCGGTGCTGGGGCTGCCGCTGCGGCTGCTGGAGCGGATACGCGCGCCGCTGCCGGGCGGGGCGATGCCGGGCCGGTGAGGTTGGGGGGCTGCTCGCCCCCCGTCGCCATTGTCTCTCGGACCAATGGCGCGACAATGACGACCCCCTCGCCAAAGGGGGGCACGCCCCCCTTTGGAAACCCCGTGGATATTTGAAGAGCAAAGATGGAACGGGCGGCCCGGGCCGTCGTGAGAGGAGATGGAATGCCCCCTTCGCACATGATGCGCGTGATCGAGATTTCCCGGCCCGGTGGCCCCGAGGTGCTGGTGCCCGCCGACCGTCCGGTGCCGGTGCCCGGCGCGGGTGAAATCGTGCTGCGGGTGGCCTATGCCGGGGTGAACCGCCCGGATGCCCTGCAACGCGCCGGGGCCTATGCGCCGCCGGCCGGGGCGTCGGACCTGCCGGGGCTCGAGGCCTCGGGCGTGGTGGTGGCGGTGGGGCCGGGGGTGGTGCGCTGGGCGGTGGGCGATGCGGTCTGCGCGCTGTTGCCGGGCGGGGGTTATGCCGAGTATGTCGCCTGCCCTGCCGCCCATGCGCTGCCGGTGCCGGAGGGGATGGACCTGCGCGCCGCCGCCTGTCTGCCCGAGACGGTCTTTACCGTCTGGACCAACGTGTTCGATCGTGGGCGGCTGCGGGCGGGCGAGCGGTTTCTGGTGCATGGCGGCACCTCGGGGATCGGCACGACGGCGATTCAACTGGCCGCCGCGCGCGGGGCGCGGGTGTTCGCCACGGCGGGGAGCGCCGAGAAATGCGCGGCCTGCGTGGCGTTGGGTGCCGAGCGGGCGATCCACCATCGCACTGAGGATTTCGTCGCGGTGATGCAGGCCGAGGGTGGCGCCGATCTGATCCTCGACATGGTGGGCGGCGGGTATCTGCCGCGCAACCTGCAGGCCTTGGCCGACGACGGGCGGCTGGTGCAGATCGCCTTTCTGCAGGGGCCCAAGGTGGAGGTGAACTTTGCCCAGGTGATGATGCGGCGCCTCACGATCACCGGATCGACGTTGCGGCCGCAGTCGCTGGCCGCCAAGGCGCGCATCGCCGCAGCGCTGGAGGCCGAGGTCTGGCCGCTGCTGGCCAAGGGTCGCATCGCGCCGGTGATCGACAGTGAATTCCCGCTGGTCGAGGCCGCCGCCGCCCATGCGCGGCTGGAGGAGGGGCGCCATATCGGCAAGATCGTCCTGAAGGTCGGCGGCTGAGCGCCACGCCTGCGGTTGCATCAAGCCCCGAGGATGGGCATATAGGGCGCGATCCATGGGGTATTGCCGATGAATTATCTGGACTTCGAAAAACCGCTGGCCGAAATCGAGGGCAAGGCGGCCGAGCTGCGGGCGATGGCGCGCAACTCGCCGGAGACGGGCGTCGAAAAGGAAGCCGAGGCGCTGGACCGCAAGGCCGAGCAACTGCTGGGCGAGCTTTACAAGACCCTGACCCCGTGGCGCAAATGTCAGGTGGCCCGCCATCAGGACCGCCCGCATTGCAAGGATTACATCGACGCGCTGTTCAGCGAGTTCACGCCGCTGGCCGGGGATCGCAACTTTGCCGACGATCATGCGATCATGGGCGGGCTGGCGCGGCTGGGCGACCGGCCGGTGATGGTGATCGGGCAGGAAAAGGGGTCTGACACCAAGTCGCGCATCGAGCGCAATTTCGGCATGGCGCGGCCCGAGGGTTATCGCAAGGCGATCCGGCTGATGGATCTGGCCGACCGGTTCCGCCTGCCGGTGATCTCGCTGGTGGATACGCCCGGCGCCTATCCCGGCAAGGGCGCCGAGGAGCGCGGGCAGGCCGAGGCCATCGCGCGCTCGACGGAAAAATGTCTGGCGATCGGCGTGCCGCTGATCTCGGTCATCATTGGCGAGGGTGGCTCGGGCGGGGCCGTTGCCTTGGCCAGCGCCGACCGCATCCTGATGCTGGAGCATTCGGTCTATTCAGTCATCACGCCCGAGGGCTGCGCGTCGATCCTGTGGAAAGACAGCGAGAAGATGCGCGAGGCCGCCGAGGCCATGCGGCTGACGGCGCAGGACCTGCTGAAGCTGGGTGTCATCGACCAGATCATCGCCGAGCCGCGTGGCGGCGCCCAGCGCGACCGCGCGGCGGCGATTGCCTCGGTCGGCAAGGCGCTGCAGGCGGCGCTGACCAAGTTCGACGGCAAGACCGCCGCCGAGATGGTCGCGGCGCGGCGGCGCAAGTTCCTCGACATGGGCAAGAAGGGGCTGGCGGCGTGACACTGCCCGGCGGGCCCTGGGCGATACTGGCGTTGGCTGGACTGCTCGAGGTGGTCTGGGCGGTGGCGCTGAAATCCTCGGACGGGTTCACCCGGCTGTGGCCGTCGGTCATCACCACAATCGGCGCCATCGCCTCGTTCGTGCTGCTGGCGCAGGCGCTGCGGCAGTTGCCGGCGGGCACGGCCTATGCCGTCTGGACCGGGATCGGCGCCTTGGGCGTGGCGATTCTGGGGGTGATCTGGTTTGGCGAGGCGGTGACGCCCCTGCGGGTGGCGGGTATCGCCCTGATCGTCGCCGGAATCGCAGCGTTGAAGCTGGCGTGATGTTGGCCGTCCGCCCGTTTCAGTCCGGCGATGAGGGTGCGCTGACCGAGGTGCTGAACGCGATCATCGCGGCGGGGGGCACCACGGCCTATGAAGACCCCTTCACGACCGAGCGGTTGAGGGCCTATCACCTCGACGGGCCGGGGGTGCTGATGTGCCATGTCGCGCTGTGGGACGGGGTGCCGGTGGGGTTTCAGGTGGTCAACGCCAACCCGGTGTTGCCGACAGGGTGGGGCGACATGGCCAGCTTTACCCGCCGCACACCCAAGGTGCCCGGCGCTGGACGCGCGCTGTTCGCGGCAACGCGGGCGCGGGCGCGGGCGTTGGGGCTGGTGGCGCTGAACGCCACGATCCGGGCGGATAACGTGCCGGGCTTGGGCTATTATTCGGCGATGGGGTTTGAGGATTACGCAGTGATCCCGGCGGTGGCGCTGAAGGACGGAACCCCGGTGGACCGTGTGCGCAAACGGTTGATCCCATAACGGTGCGTGCGAGCACGCACCCTACGGCGCCCTCACCACAGCGTTTGCGCGGCCCGTCCTGGCCATTCGCGGTCATAGGCGGCGCCGTCGATGGCGCCTTGGGTGATCTCGGTGATCATCTCGCCGACACTCGGCAGGCCCGCGCTGTCATCACGGCGCCAGATCCCGGCGCGCAGCAGGGCGCGGGCGCATTGCACATAGACCTCGGCCACGGCGATGACGATCACCAGATGCGGGTGCTTGCCGCCCTGTTCGAACCGCCCGCACAGCGCCGGATCGACCGACAGCCGCGCCGTGCCGTTGACCCGCATCACCGAATTCGAGCCCGGCACCAGAAAGGCCACTGACACCCGCCCGTCGCGCACGATGTTGCGCAGGCTGTCCACCCGGTTGTTGCCGCGCCAGTCGGGCATCAGGAGGGTGCCGGGGTCGGCGACCTGCACCACCGGGCCATCGTCGCCGCGCGGGGTGCCATCGGTGCCCTCGGGCCCGACGGTGGAGAGGAGGCAAAAGCGGCTGGCCTCGATCCAGCGCTGATAGGCGGGGGTCAGGCGGCGTGTCACCTTGAGGATCGCGGCCTCAGGGGGTGGGCCGAACAGCGGTTCAAGGGCGTCCAGCGTGGTGATCCAGCTCATGCCTTGGCCTTTGTCTTGCGGGGTTTGGGCGGCGGCAGCGCATCGGCCAGCGCCCGCGCCACGGCGCAGAGCGCCTCAGGCGTATCGAGCAGCGCATCGCCGATCAGATGCGGTTTCGCGCCGGGATAGGGCGCGCCGGTCTCAGGGGCGGACATCAGCGCGCGGGCGGCGGGGATGTCCTTGAAAAACAGCGAATTGTCGCAAATCAGCGCGATCACCCGGTCGTCCAGATAGAGCCCGTATTCGCCGAACATCGCCCGCGCGCGGACCTCGCCCGCCGGGGCCAGCGCCTCGACAATCTGGTCCACGAGGCGGCGTGCGGTGGCCATCAGCCGTTGAACCCCGCCTCGCGCATCAGCGCGTCCGAGCGGGTTTCCAGCACCGTCTCGATCTCGGACAGGAAATCGCGCAGCGGCAGGCCCGGCTCGATCACCGGCAGGAATTCGATCACCGCCACGCCGGGCTGGCGATAGATCCGCTGGCGCGGCCAGAAGACGCCGACGTTGCAGGCGACCGGCACCACCGGCGTGCCGATTTCCTGATACAGCACGGCGACGCCGACCTTGTAGGGCGGCCGGTCGCCCGGCGCGACGCGGGTGCCTTGCGGAAAGATGATGAGCTGGCCGGGCTCGGTGGCGCTGGTCTTGACCCCCTCGACCATCGCCTTGATCGCCTGCCCGCGCTTGCCGCGATCCACCGCGACGCAGCCGACCCGCTTGGCATAAAAGCCGACGATCGGCGTCCAGAGGATCTGCTTTTTCATGATGAACTTGGGCCGGGGCACCACGTTGGCGATCAGGATGATGTCGAAAAAGCTCTGATGCTTGGCGGCGATCATCACCTCGCCGGTCGGCGGCTGGCCGCGCACCTCGGTTTTCAGGCCGATCATCCAGCCCGCCGTCCAGCGCACCCAGCCGGTCCAGGCGCGAATGGCGCCAAAGGCACCGCGTCGGTCGAGGATCGCCCAGGGCAGAAAAGCCAGCGCGACGACGACCATCATCGAATAGGCCTGCAGGGTAAAGAGCAGCGACCGCAGCCACTGGAACGCATAGGCCATCAGCTTTCCCTCCTCAGGGCGCGCAGGGCTGCCGCCCGCGTGGCGATCCAGGCAATCACGGCGGCGACCGGCGGAATCGCCAGCGGCATCGCCCAGCCAAGGCCGGAAAACCCCAGCCCGGTCAGAAACCCGGCATCGCCCGCGACAGGCAGCACGGCAAAGGCCAGCATGCCCAGCAAGGTGCCCACCGTCGAACCCAGGAGGGTGGTCAGGGTGAAGCGCCGGGTAAAGGCATGGGCGATGAAGGCGTCGCGGGCGCCGACCAGCCGCAGCACCCGGATCACCGGCGCATTGGCCGCCAGCGAAAAGCCCGCCGCCAGCGTGATCGTCGCCGCCATCACGCCGCCGATCAGCACCACCGCCGACCACGCCAGCAGCCGCAGGCTGGAGGCCGCCTGCACCAGCGGGCGGCGCCAGCGGGTGTGATCGTCGAGCACGGCGCCCGGTGCCTCGGTCGCCAGCCTCAGGCGCAGGCCGACCGGATCAAAGCCCTGCGGCGATTCGATGATCTCGATCAGCCGGGGCAGCGCCAGCGATTCCACCGGCAGGTCGGGGCCGAACCAGGGCTCGAGCAGGGCGCGCTGTTCGTCGATCTCCAGAACCCGCGTGCTGATGACCCCCGGCGTGGCGCGCAGGATCTCCAGCACGGCCTCGGTCTGGGCGCCGATTTCCGACGGGGTGGCCGACAGCCGCAGCGTGGCGCTTTGCGACAGGGTGTCGGACCAGCGCAGCGCCAGTTGCCCGGCCGAGACCGACAGCGCCAGTGCAAAGACCGCCAGAAAGGCCACCATCGCCGCGCTGATGCCGCTGAGCAGCGCCGAGAGGCCCGCCGAGGGCACCACGCGGTCGCTGTCGCCGCCGCGCAGGATCAGGGACAGGCGGCGGCTCACAGGTCGGCCCCCGCCTGTTGCAGCGTGCCGTCGACAATGCGCAGCACGCGGGCCGAGACCTGCGCCTTGGCGTTGCGGATCAGCGCCATGTCATGCGTGGCGATCATCACGGCGGTGCCCATGCGGTTCAGTTCGACCAGCAGCGACAGCAGGCGCTGCGACATCTCGGGATCGACGTTGCCGGTGGGTTCGTCGGCCAGCACCACCTCGGGCGACAGGATCACCGCGCGGGCCAGCGCCGCGCGTTGGCGCTCGCCGCCCGACAGGGTCGGCGGCAGGGCGTCGGCGTGCTGGCCCAGACCGACCCAGCCCAACAGTTCGATCAGGTCGCGCGTCGGCACGGGCCGGCCGGTGGCGACAAAGGGCAGGGCCACGTTTTCCGCCAGCGTCAGGTGGTCAAGGAACTGGCAATCCTGATGGATCACTCCGATGCGCCGCCGCGTATCGGCCAGCCCGTCGCGGCTGAGCCCGCCGAGCGGCTGGCCGAAGAGTTCGATCTGCCCGGAGCGCGGCCGCAACTCGCCATAGCAGAGTTTCAGCAGGGTGCTCTTGCCCGCGCCCGACGGGCCGGTCAGAAAATGAAAGGCCCCCGGCGCGATATGCAGGTCGATCCCCGACAACAGGCCCTTTGCGCCGTAATCGTGCGATACGTTTGCCAGCCGGATCACCACGTTTCCCCTGTTTTGGTCCCAGTGACGGGCTCTGCCCTTGGAACTTCGGTTGCGGATTGCTACAACGTCCGGGGACCATAGCCAATGGCCGAGGCGGCCGGTGGGTAATTTTCGTCCTTTCGCGGAGCGCCGATGCGACTGACATGTCCGAACTGCAACGCGCAATACGAGGTTGACGGCGCCGTCATTCCGCAAGGAGGGCGCGACGTCCAGTGTTCGTCTTGTGGCCATACCTGGTATCAATACCCCAAGGACGTCGCGCTGGAGATGCGCGCGGCCGAGCTGGAAGAGGATGACGACGACGACGACACCCCCGCCGGTGGCCGCGCCGCCTCGGCCGGGACCCGCGCCGCGCCGCGGATCGACAAGACGGTGCTGGACGTGCTGCGCGAAGAGGCCGACCGCGAGATCGCCGCGCGCCAGCGCGACACGACGGGCGTCGAGACGCAGGGCGATCTGGGCCTGACCCGGCCCGGCCGCGCGCGCGCGACGGCAGCCGAGGCCCAGCGCCCTGCCGCCGACGAGGCCGAGCCGCCCGAATCAAGCCGTCGGCGCAACCTGTTGCCGGATATCGAGGAACTGACCTCGACGCTGGAGCCCGGATCGGAACGGCGCGGCGCCGACGAGGCCGAAGACCTCGACCCGACCGAAGAAACCCGCGGGTTCCGGCGTGGGCTGTCGGTGATGTTCCTGATCGCGGCGGCGCTGGTCGCGCTCTATGTGCTGGCGCCGGTGATCGGCGCGCAACTGCCGGTGATCCGCGGGCCGCTGACCCTGTATGTCGATACGATCGACGGTCTGCGGGCGATGGTGGCCGGGCTGCTGCGCTCGGTGATCGGCGGCTAGGCGACGGCCAGACCCCAGATCACCACGCCCCAGGCCAGCCCTGCCGCCAGCGCGGTCAGCGCGACGGCGGCGCTGGCGCAATCCTTGGCCTTGGCGGCCAGCGGGTGACGTTCGGGTGACAGGTGGTTGACCACGGTTTCGACGGCGGTGTTCATCAACTCGGCCGCCAGCACCAGCAGGCCAAGGCCAAGGATCAAACCGCGTTCCGCCGGCGTCAGTGGCAGGCCGAAGGCCAGCGCCGCCGACAAGAGATTGGCCAGCGTCCATTGCCGCAGGGTCTTTTCACTGGCCCAGGCCGCCGTCCAGCCACGCCAGGAATAGACGCAGGTCCAGCCGATCCGCCGCACCTCGTGCGATATCCAGCCCGCCATTTGCCGCCCTCCCCTGCCGCTGCGGCAAGATTAGGCAAAGCGCGGGCCTGTGGAAAGCACCTCAGCCGTTCAGCTTGGCTTCCAGCGCGTCGATGCGGGCCTTGAGCGCCTCGTTTTCCTCGCGCGCCTTTTGCGCCATCGCGCGCACGGCGTCGAATTCCTCGCGGCCGACGAAATCGCGGTCGGCGAACCAGCGGTCCATCAGGCTTTTCACCGCGGTTTCGGCCTCGGTGCGGGCGCCCTGGGCGACGCCCATCGCGTTGGTCATCAGTTTCGACAGGTCGTCTAGCAGGCGGTTGCCGGGCTGCATCGGGTGCTCCTCTGGGCATGTTCGGACCCTATATGGGACCGGGCCACGCCACGCGCAAGGTTGACTTCCCCCCGGCGTCACAGGAAACCAAGGCATCCGCCGCCGCGAGGAGCTGCCATGTCCGCCTTTGTCATCGAGTTCCCGGCCTTTCTGCACCCCGATATCTTCGTTGTCGAACTGGGCGGTTTCACCCTCGCGCTGCGCTGGTATGCGCTGGCCTATATCGCCGGGTTCCTGATCGGCTGGCGACTGATCGCCGCGGCGCTGCGCCGCCCGGCGCTGTGGCCGCGGGGCCGCGCGCCGATGGCGCCCGAGGCGGTCGAATCGCTGCTGACATGGATCATTCTGGGGGTGATTCTGGGCGGGCGGCTGGGCTTTGTGCTGTTCTATCAGCCGGCCTATTATGCCGCCCATCCGGCGCAGATCCTGCAGGTCTGGGAGGGGGGGATGTCGTTTCACGGCGGCCTTGCCGGGGCGACGGTGGCGGGGTTCCTGTTTGCCTGGCGCCATGGCGTGCCCGCATCGGCGATCGGCGACGGCATGGCGATGGTGGTGCCGGTGGGGCTGCTGCTGGGCCGCATCGCCAATTTCATCAACGCCGAACTCTGGGGGCATCCCACGACCGCGCCCTGGGGCGTGATGTTTCCGGGGTCTGGCGGGGTTTGCCCGCCCGACTGGCCGCATCTGTGCGCCCGCCATCCCAGCCAGTTGTACGAGGCCGGGCTGGAGGGGTTGGCGCTGGGTCTGATCCTGTGGCTGGCCGTCACGCGGTTCGGCGCGCTGCGGCGGCCGTGGCTGGTGACGGGGATTTTCCTTGCCGGTTATGGCGTTGCGCGGATGCTGGTCGAGCTGTGGCGCAAGCCCGACGATCAGTTCCTCGCCGCTGACCCGGCGGGGTATGTGCTGCGGCTGGGCGAGGCCGGGCTGACGATGGGGCAGATGTTGAGCCTGCCGATGCTGGTGCTGGGGCTGGGCCTGATCGTGATGGCGTGGCGGCGCGGATGAGTCCGCTGGGCGAGATCCTGTCCCGGCGTATTGCCGCCACGGGGCCGATCACGCTGGCTGAGTATATGGCCGAGTGCCTGCTGAACCCGCAGCACGGCTATTATGCCACGCGCGACCCCTTGGGCGCGGGCGGCGATTTCACCACCGCGCCGGAAATCAGCCAGATGTTCGGCGAAGTGCTGGGCCTGTGTCTGGCGCAGTCCTGGCTGGATCAGGGCGCGCCTGCGGGCGTGCTGGCCGAGGCCGGGCCGGGGCGTGGCACGCTGATGGCTGATATCTGGCGCGCGACGCGCGGCGTGCCGGGGTTTCATGCGTCGATGCAGGTGCATCTGGTCGAGGCCTCGCCGGTGCTGCAAAGGGCGCAGGCCGAGCGGTTGGCCGGGGTTCCGGTGACGTGGCACGCCCATGTGGATGACCTGCCGCAAGCGCCTCTGTGGTTCATCGCCAACGAGTTTTTCGACGCGCTGCCGATCCGCCAGTTCCAGCGGGCAGGCGCGGGATGGCGCGAGGTGGTGGTGGGGCTGGCCGAGGGGCGGCTGGCCGCCGGGCTGAGCCCCGCCGCGCCGCTGGCCGATCTGGCGCATCGACTGGCGGATACGGTCGAGGGCGAGGTGGTGGAGACCTGCCCCGCTGCGCGGCCGGTGATGCAGGCGCTGGCGCAGCGGATTGCGGCGCAGGGCGGGGCGGCGCTGATCGTCGATTACGGCGGCTGGCGCAGCCGGGGTGATACCTTTCAGGCGGTTCGGGGCCATGCCTTTGCCGACCCCTTTGCCGAGCCGGGCTGCGCCGATCTGACCGCGCATGTCGATTTTCAGGCCTTGGCGCTGGCGGCGCCGGGGCTGGTGGCCAGCGGCCTGACCCCGCAGGGCGACCTGTTGCGGGCGCTGGGGATCGACGCGCGGGCCGAGCGGTTGGCGCAGCGGCTGACCGGCGCGGCGCTGGAGCAGCATCTGGCCGCGCATCGCCGCTTGACCAGCGAGGCGGAAATGGGAAGGGTGTTCAAGGCGCTCGCCCTCGTTTGCGCGGGCGCGCCGTTGCCGCCGGGGTTCGCCCCCGCCCCCGCTGTCGAGGCTGTCCGATGACGCTGGAAATCCTCACTCATGATGCACTGGCGCCGATCCGGCACGGGTTCTTTACCCGTCGCGGTGGCGCTTCGTCGGGGATCTTTGCCGGGCTGAACTGCGGCACCGGATCATCCGACCAATCCGACATCGTGGCGATCAACCGGGGCCGGGTGGCGCAGGCGATGCAGGTCGCGCCCGAGGGGCTGCTGGCCGTGCATCAGATCCATTCCTCCGAGGTGGTCACCGTCACCGGACCGGGGCCGCAGGGCCGCGCCGACGCGATGGTGACCGATGTGCCGGGCCTCGCGCTCAGCGTGCTGACCGCCGATTGCATGCCGGTGCTGCTGGCCGATGCGCAGGCCGGGGTGATCGGCGCCGTGCATGCCGGTTGGCGCGGCGCCTTGACCGGGGTGCTGCAGGCGACGCTCGACGCGATGGAGGCGCTGGGGGCCGACCGCGCCGACACCACCGCCATCATCGGCCCCTGCATCAGCCAGCGCGCCTATGAGGTCGGGCCAGAATTTCTGCACGCCTTCAGCGCCGAGGATCCGGCGTTCGAGTGGTTCTTTGCCAATGGCACCGGCGACCGCTATCTGTTCGACCTGCCGGGATTCGGGCTGAAACAACTGCGCGACGCGGGCGTCGGCCATGCCGAATGGACCCGGCACTGCACCTATTCGATGCCCGAGCAGTTCTATTCCTTCCGCCGCTCGGTCCATGCGGGCGAGGCCGATTATGGCCGGCTGATTTCCGCGATCCGGCTGTAAGTCCCGGCATTTCCCCATCCTCGCCGCGTTTGTGCCACCATCGGGGGCCATCACGGACCCATGTCCGCTGCGCCCCGCAGTGCCCGTGATGGAGGTAAATGTGACCAGACGCTCTCGCTGGACCCGATGGGTCATCACCGCCAGCGCCAACCCGGATATCCCGCTGCCGTGGTCGCGCGGCCCCGTGTCGCTGGGGCCGACCTTTCACACCAGCCGTGCCTGAGGGAAAACCTGCGCGACAATTCCCGCTGACCGCGGGGCCGTGCGATGCTTTGACACAGGTAGAGCCGTGCCATCTGGGCGCGGCCAGCCAACAGGATGCACCGCATGAGCAAGAAATCCCTCGCCGAGATCATCGGCACCTTCATTCTGGTCTTTTTCGGGGTCGGGTCGGCCGTCCTGATGGGCGGCCACATCGGCCTGCATGGCATCGCCATCGCCTTTGGCCTGTCGATCGTCGCGGCCGCCTATGGTCTGGGCGCGATCTCGGGCGCGCATCTGAACCCGGCGGTGTCCTTTGGCGCGCTGGTCGCCGGGCGGATGACTGTCCGCGACTTCGCCATCTATGCCGGGTCGCAAGTGATCGGCGCCGTGCTGGCGGCCTTTGTCATCTGGCTGATCGCCTCGGGCCGCGAAGGGTTTGACGTCGCGGTCAACGGTCTGGGCCACAACGGCTGGGGCGTGGGTTACGGCGACGGCTATTCGCTGACCGCCGCCTTTGTCTTTGAAACCGTGGCGACCTTCCTCTTTGTCACCGTCATTCTGGGCGCCACCGGCCCCGGTTCGGCGCCGGGCTTTGCCGGGCTGGCCATCGGCCTGACGCTGGCGGGCATCCATCTGGTCGGCATCTCGGTCACCGGGGTTTCGGTCAACCCGGCGCGGTCGTTCGGCCCGGCGCTGTTCGCGGGGGCCCATGCGATGGGGCAACTGTGGCTGTTCATTCTGGCCCCGATGCTGGGCGCGGCGATTGCCGGCGCGCTGCACAAGGCCGGGCTGACCCGCGCCTGAGATCAGATCTGCCGCCGTGCAGCCAGCGCGGCGGCGATCGTCCCGTCATCGAGGTAGTCGAGTTCGCCCCCCATCGGCATGCCTCGCGCCAGGGCGCTGACCGCCACACCCGTGGGGGCCAGCGCCTCGGCAATATAATGCGCCGTCGTCTGCCCCTCGACCGTGGCATTCAGCGCCAGAATGACCTCGCGCAGCCCCTCGGCCCGCACCCGCGCCACCAGCGCCGGAATGCGCAGGGCGTCCGGCCCCACCGATTCCAGCGCCGACAGCGTGCCGCCCAGCACATGATAGCGACCCTTGAAGCCGCCGGTGCGCTCCATCGCCCAGAGGTCGGACACATCCTCGACCACGCAAAGCAAGCCGGTCGCGCGATCCGGATCGGCGCAAAGCGGGCAGAGGTCATGGTCCGAGATATTGCCGCAGACCTGACACTCGCGCGCCGTTGCACTGACCCGCGCCAGCGCCTGCGCGATGGGGTCCATCACGACGGCGCGTTTTTTCAGCATGTGCAGCACGGCCCGGCGGGCGCTGCGCGGGCCAAGGCCCGGCAGCCGCGCCATCAGCGCGATCAGCGCCTCGATCTCGCCGGGCGCCTGCGCCATGTCAGAGCCCCGGCAGGTTCATGTCGCGCGGCAGGCCCATCGATTCGGCCAGTCGGCCCATCTCGTCCTTGCTGCGTTGCTGCGCGCGCGCCTGCACATCCTTGATCGCGGCGAGGATCAGATCCTCGACCACCTCGCGGTGATCGGCGTGAAACACCGACGGGTCGATGGTGAGGCTGGTCAGCACGCCCTTGGCATTGGCCGTCGCCCGCACCAGCCCGGCGCCCGAGTCGCCCTGCACCGTGATGGTTTCGAGCTGCTGCTGAAGATCGGCCATCTTCTGCTGCATCTCCTGCGCCGCCTTCATCATCTTGCCCATGTCGCCCAAGGCGCCCAAGCCCTTCAACATTGTCTCTCTCCGGTGGTTGTTGCCGCACAGATAGGCAGGCGTGGCGGGGTTCTCAATCCTCGAACGGATCCCATTCCTCGTCCATGTCCGGCGCGGTGGCGTCCTCGGCGGCGGGGGGCAGGGCCTCGGGCGGGGGGACAAAGCGGGCGATCCTTGCCTGCGGGAAACTGGCAAAGATCGCCTGCACCAGCGGGTCTTGCAGGGCGCGCGAGGTCAGCGACTGCGCCTCGGCGTCCTGCTGTTCGGCCAGCGTCGGCGCGCCGCCGTGGCCGATGGACACCGCCCAACGGGTGTTGGTCCAGAGGCTCAATTTCCCCTGAAGCCTCGACGCCAAATCCGGTGCCGCGTCCGCAGTGGGTTCAAACTCGATTCTGCCGGGGGAATAGCGCACCAACCGAAGGTGTTTTTCCACTTCAAACCGGAAAAGGACATCACGTGCCGCGATCAAGGCGACGACGCTGTCAAAGGTGGCGAACTGCGCCAGCGCGGCGGGCGCCCCGGCCAGCATCGCCTGCGGCCCACCGCCACCCGAGGGCATGGCGCCGCGCCCGATGGCCCCGGTCGAACCCGCCCCCCGCGGCGCGGGCGCCCCGCCCCCGGACGGCGGCGGCGGCGGCGAATCCTGCAGGCGGCGGATCAGTTCGTCCGGGGTCGGCAGGTCGGCGACATGGGTCATGCGGATCACCGCCATCTCGGCCGCCATCATCGCATTCGGCGCCTGTGCCACTTCCTCCAGCGATTTCAGCAACATCTGCCACATGCGCGCCAGCACCCGCAGATCCAGCCGCGCCGCCAGCCCCTGCCCGCGCGCCCGTTCATCCGGGCCGATGGTGGGGTCTTCGGCGGCGGCGGGGGTGATCTTGACCACCGAGACCCAATGCGTGATCTCGGCCAGATCGCGCAGCACGGCGATGGGGTCGGCGCCGTCGGCATATTGCCCGGCCAATTCCTCGAGCGCGCCGGCCGCGTCACCGCGCAACACCGCCTCGAAGAGGTCCATCACCCGGCCGCGATCCGCCAGCCCCAGCATGGCGCGCACCTGATCGGCGCCGGTTTCCCCCGCGCCGTGGCTGATCGCCTGATCCAGCAGAGACATCGCGTCGCGCACCGAGCCCTCGGCGGCGCGGGTAATCAGCGCCAGCGCCTCGGGGCTGATCTGCGCGCCCTCCAGCCCGGCGATCCGCTGCAGATGCGCGATCATCACCTCGGGCTCGATCCGGCGCAGGTCGAATCGCTGGCACCGGCTGAGCACCGTCACCGGCACCTTGCGGATTTCCGTCGTGGCAAAGATGAACTTCACATGCGGCGGCGGTTCCTCCAGCGTTTTCAGCAGCGCGTTGAAGGCGTTGTTCGACAGCATGTGCACTTCGTCGATGATATAGATCTTGTAGCGCGCGCTGGCGGCCCGATAGGCGACCGAGTCGATGATCTCGCGGATGTCGCCGACGCCGGTGCGGCTGGCGGCGTCCATCTCCATCACATCGACATGCCGCCCCTCGGCAATCGCCTTGCACGAGTCGCACTGGCCGCAGGGTTCGGTCGTCGGCCCGCCGCTGCCATCCGGGCCGGTGCAGTTCAGCCCCTTGGCGATGATCCGCGCGGTGGTGGTCTTGCCGGTGCCGCGAATGCCGGTCATCACAAAGGCATGGTGGATGCGGTCGGCGGCAAAGGCGTTCTTCAGCGTGCGCACCATCGCCTCTTGGCCGATCAGATCGGCAAAGGTCTCGGGACGGTATTTGCGGGCAAGAACCTGATAGGTCTGGGTCATCGGCATCCTTTCCTCGCGGCGACTCTAGGCAAGGCTCCGGCCCCCGTCCAGCCCACAGGCTTTCATCCCGGCGCGAAATCCTTGGCGGCGTCTGAGGCGCCCGCTTCAGCCAACGATCACCTCCAAGGGGTCATAGATCACCCCCGCGCCGCCAAAAGCCACCGCTGCCAGACCGTCCGGCTTGACCCGCAGCGCCGCCATGTCCGCCGCGTCCACCCAGCGCCAGCGGTTCACCACACCCTCGGGGTCGGTCCAGTCGCCCACCTCGCCCGCCCCGACCAGCGCCGCGCGAAAGAACAGTTCGACCTGATGAAAGCCGCTGGAGGGGTCGTGGAACTCGTTGACCAGACAGGGCGCGCCGACGGCAATCTGCAACCCGGTCTCTTCGAACACCTCGCGCTGCAGGTTCTGTGGCAACGAGGCGCCGCGTTCGACGCCACCGCCCGGCGCGCACCACAGGTCGCTGATCTGCCCCGGATAGGCATTGACCAGCAAGAGCCGCCCGTCCTGCACGATCACCGCCCGCACCGCCAGCCGCGGCCCGCCACTCCATCGCGTCATCGTGTTGCCTCCCCCGACGTCACCGCGCATTCTGCCGCTTCTGCCCGCCGCCCGCCACGCCTATACTGGCCCCATGCGTGCCTTGATCCTGACCCTTGCCCTTGCCCTCGCCCCGGCCTCTGCGCAGGCCGATTGCGTCGTGCTGCTGCATGGGCTGTCGCGCACCGACACCTCGATGCGCCCGCTGCAAGAGGTGCTCGAATTCCACGGGTTTCGCGTGATCAACGACGGCTATCCGTCAGGCGAGGCGCCGATTGCCGATCTGCTGGGCCATGTCGCGCGCGCGGCGGCGCGCTGTGGCACCGAGCGGATGCATTTCGTCACCCATTCGCTGGGCGGCATTCTGGTGCGCGCCTGGCTGGCGCAGGGCCTTCCGCCCAATCTGGGCCGGGTGGTGATGCTGGCGCCGCCCAACCACGGGTCCGAGATCGTCGATACCCTGGGCCTGTCGCAGCGGCTGCGCGAAGCGGCCGAATGGTTGAACGGCCCGGCCACCAACCAACTGGGCACCGGCCCCGACTCGGTTCCCAACCAGTTGCCGACGGTGAATTTCGACCTTGGGGTGATCGCCGGCGATGTGCCGATCAACCCGCTGGGCGCCGCGGTGATCGACGCACCCTCGGATGGCACGGTGTCGGTGGCCAGCACGCGGGTCGAGGGGATGGCGGATCACATCGTGGTGCCCGCCTCGCACACGCTCATCATGCTGAACCCGATCGCGATGGCCGAGGTGCTGGAATTCCTGCGCTATGGCGTGTTCGACCACGGCATCACGCTGGGCAATGCCCTGCGCCGGCTGGCGCGGCCCTGGCCATAGCGCGGCTTCCCTCGCGCCGCCGCTTGGCCTAGAACACCGGGCATGAGCATTCCCGCCCCCGCGCTGAGCTTTTCCGACGATCAGGCCGCCGCCTGGGATCGTCTGGCCGAGCTGTTGTCCAAGGCCGGGATCGACATTCTCGACGAGGCCACCGAGGCGCCCGACCCGGACGCCGACAGCACGCTGATGGCGGTGCTGGGCAAGGCGGGATCGGGCAAGACGATGCTGCTGGCCGAACTGACCAAGGCGCTGATCGCCGCCGGGGTCGACACCGTCAGCGGCGATTTCGAGGGCAAGCGCCGCAAGGAGCGCCGCACGCTGGCGATTCTGGCGCCGACGAACAAGGCGGCCTCGGTGCTGCGCAATCGCGGTGTCCCGGCGACGACCATTCACCGCATCCTCTATACCCCGGTCTATGACCCCGAATACGAAAAGATCGCCGAATGGCTGGAGGGCACCGGCACCCGCCCGGTGACCGAGGCGCTGACCGATACCGCGCTGGACCGCGCCAAGGCGTTTTATGACAGCGTGAAATCCATCCCCGGCGCGCTGGCTGCCGCCGGGCTGCGCGGATCGGATTTCATCAAGGGCTGGAAGCGGCGAGAAGAGCCGCTGGATGTCGGCTTTGTCGATGAATCCTCGATGCTGGACGCGCGGCAGGTCGAGGATCTGACCGCGATCTTTCAGACCCTCGTGCTGTTTGGCGACCCGGCGCAGTTGGCGCCGGTGGGGCAATCGGGCGAGATGGTGTTCGACACCCTGCCCGCGCCGCAGCAGTTGCATCTGCACCGCATCCACCGCCAGACGCAGGACAACCCGATCCTCGACCTTGCCCATGCGCTGGCCGATCCGGCGCTGGGGTTCGAGGAGTTCGAGCGCCGCATCGAGGCCGCCGCCCGGCGCGATGAGCGGGTGGTCTGGGCGCAGCGGGTGGAAAGCGATCTGATGGCGCGCAGCCCCGTGCTGGTCTGGCGCAATGTCACCCGCATCCGGCTGATCCACGCCTTTCGCGCTGCCTTTGATGCCCCCGCGACCGAGTTGATGCCGGGTGAGCCCCTGATCTGCGACGGGCTGGAACTGCCGCTGAAGCACCGCAAGAAGCGCATCGATCTGGAGGCGCGTGGCCTCATCAAGGGCGCGCAATGCGTCTATCTGGGCCCCGGCAAGCGGCCCGGCTTTTCCCGCCTGCATGTGTTCGGCGCCGAGGAACCGCAGGTGTCCGCCGCCTCGATCATCAAGATCGAGAACGAGGGCGAGGAAGAACCCTTTATCCCCTATGCCGCGCATATGGGGGCGGCGTTCCTGCATGGCGCGGCGGTGACGATCCACAAGGCGCAGGGCTCGCAATGGCCCGATGTGCAGGTTTTCGCCCCCGACCTTTATGCTGCCGCCGCGACGGGCCGCAACGAGGCCGGGGTGCCTCTGTGGAAGCGCCTCGCCTATGTGGCGATCACGCGGGCCGAGAACCGGCTGTTCTGGGTGGTGCGCAACCGGCTGGCGCGGCCTTCGGGACCGCTGCGGATCGACGATCTGGCCGGAGTGCCCGCGCCGCTGGCGCTGGTGGCGCAAGAGGACGAGGCGTAATCAGCCCGCCAGCGCCTGAAACTGCCCGTGGTTCGGGCAGAACCCGGTCTGTTCGGGCTGGCCACCGCCCGCGACCATGAAGCGCGCGCATTGCGGCAGGGCGGCGCAGTGGTGGCAGCTTTGCAGCAGCTCGTGCCACAGCTCGCGGCTGTCGGCCAGTTGCGATTCCGTCAGGCCAAAGATCCGGCCCATCGCCGCCACCCGCCCCGGCACGTCATCGGGCAGCGCGGCCAGTTCCAGCGCCTGCGCCCGGCTGACGCCCAGATCGGCCAGCTCGCGCTCGCTCATCGCCAGCAGGTCGTTGCGGTCGCGGCTGCGGCGGAACAGATCGCGGAAACGCTCCATCATCATCGCGGCATCCTTTCGTTCAGGGCCAACCCGATCAACTGGCGTCATTCTGCGCCAATCTGCCAGCGCAGCCTTGATCTGGCGCAAACCGGCGGCTAGCCCTGTGGCATGATCCGCGCCTTTCTTGCCCTGCCCATGCCTGAGGGCATCACCCATCGCCTGACGCTGGCGCAGCACCCGCTGCCGCTGCCGCGCCCGGTCGAGGCCGGGATGTTGCATCTGACGCTGGCCTTTCTGGACAGCCAGCCCGAATCGGTGCTGGAGGATCTGCATCTGATCCTCGACGGGCTGCGGCTGCCGGCGCCGGTGCTGCGGCTGGCGGGGCTGGGGGCCTTTGGCGGTGCTGCGCCCGACAGTGTTCATGCGCTGATTGCGCCGGATGCGCGGCTGACCACCTTGCAGGCCAAGGTGGCGCGGGCGGCGCGCGACGTCGGCATCGCCCTGCCCGCCCGACGCTTTGTGCCGCATGTCACGCTGGGCCGTGGCCTCTGCGAGCCTGCCGAACTGGCGCGCGGCATGGCGGCGGCGGGGGCGGTGACGTCAGAGCCGTGGACCGCCACCGAGATGATCCTTTACCGCTCGACCCTGCTGAAATCCGGCCCCGCCTATGACCCGCTGGCGGTTTATGCGCTGACACCTTGAACCCGGACCCACGCGCGGCATAGGCTGGCGCAACGGCACAGGAGGCCCCCATGCATTGCGTCTTTGTCCAGTTCCGCTGCCACCCCGGCAAGACCTATGAGGTGGCACGCGAGGTCTATGACCGCGAGATCGTGTCCGAGCTGTTTTCCACCTCGGGCGACTGGGATCTGATCGCCAAGGTCTATATCCCCGCCGATCAGGATGTCGGGCATTACCTGTCCGAACGGCTGTTCGACGTGCCGGGCATCTCGCGCACGCTGACCACGATGACCTTCAAGGCGTTCTGATGCCGGTCATTGTCATCACCGGCGCCAGTGCGGGCATTGGCGCCGCCACGGCCGCGCGCTTTCTGGCCGATGGCTGGTCGGTCGCCCTGCTGGCGCGGCGCGCCGAACCCATGCCCGATCAGCCGCGCGCCCTGCCGCTGGCCTGCGACGTCACCGATGAGGCGCAGGTCGAGGCGGCCTTTGCCGAGGTGGTGGCGCGCTTTGGCCGCATCGACGTGCTGTTCAACAACGCGGGCAAGATGATCCCCGGCTCGCTGATCGACGAGCTGTCGGTGGCGGATTGGCGGGCGATGGTGGATGTGAACCTGACCGGCATGTTCCTGTGCGCCCGCGCGGCGTTTCGCCAGATGCGGCGACAGGACCCGATCGGCGGGCGGATCCTCAACAACGGCTCGATTTCCGCCCATGCGCCAAGGCCGGGGTCGGTGGCCTATACCAGCACCAAACACGCGATCACCGGGCTGACCAAGACGCTGGCGCTGGATGGCCGGCCCTTTGGCATCGCCGCCGGGCAGATCGACATCGGCAACGCCCGCACCGAACTGGCCGCCCGCATCGAAAAGGGTGTGCCGCAGGCCGATGGCAGCATCCGGCCCGAGCCGATGATGGATGTGGCCGAGGTCGCCGAGGCCGTGCTGTTCATGGCGCGGCAGCCTGCGGGGACCAATGTGCCCGTCCTGACGGTGATGGCGACCACCATGCCCTTTGTCGGGCGCGGCTGAGATCAGGATTCGCGGATGCGCTGCACCAGCGCCGCCGCGCCCCAGCCCGCCCCCAGCGCAATCGCCAGCGCCAGCAGCCCATAGAGAAACGGCTGGTCATAGGCCATCTGGTGCAGCCAGCGCTCGATCCCGTCCTTGCGCACAAAAATCGCGGTGCGGAACTGGCTGACCACGTCGCCGTCCTGCACCAGATACATGCGGGTGGTATAGGCGCCCTCGGTCAGATTGGCGGGCAGGCGGATGACGGTGCGAAACAGGATGTCGCGGTCCACATGCACATGGCGGCCCAGCGCCAGATACTGATCGGTCCGCTCGCGGATGCGCAGCAGGGCCTCGGCGAACAGGGCGTTTTCGGGGGCCAGGTCGGCGCGGATCGCCTGCCGGGTGGAAATCCGGAACGCAGCATCGGCCTCGGGCGACAGGATGCTTTCCAGCGGCCGGGTGCTGGCCACGGCATAGAACGACGGCACCGAGGCCATCACCGCCGAAGCGACGTTCATCCAGATGCCCGCGCGGCGCTCCTTGCGCCAGACGGCGACGGTCTGGCGCGGCCCTTCGACCACGACGACCACGTCAAACCCCTCGCCCGCGGGGTCATCGGTCGCCGCCGCCGCGCTGTCACGACGCACCGCGCCAAAGATCAGGATTTCCGAGCCCGAGAAACTGGCGGTCAGTTCGACGCTGTTCTGGCTGAGCGCGCCGATGATCTCGTCCGCGCGGGCCGGCAGCGCGACCAGCAGCAGCAGGAGGGCCAGCAGCGCCCGCATCAGAACCGCCCCGCAACGCGCAGGGAATAGGCCTCGGTCGGGGCGATCAGCAGATCCATCGCCACCTTGGCACAGACCGCCAGCACCAGCAGCGCCAGCAGGATGCGCAACTGCTCGCCGCGCAGGCGGGTGCCCAGTTGCGAGCCCAGTTGCGCGCCAAACACCCCGCCGATGATGAGAAAGAACGCCAGCAGGATATCGACCGAATGACTGCTGACCGCATGGGCGACCGTGGTGAAGGCGGTGGTAAAGATGATCTGGAACAACGAGGTGCCAACGACCACCTTGGTCGGCATGCCCAAGAGATAGATCATCGCCGGCACCATGATGAAGCCGCCGCCAACCCCCATCACCGCCGACAGGACACCGACCGAGGCGCCGACCAGCAGCGGCGGGATGACGCTGATGTACAGGCCCGACACCCGGAATTTCATCTTGAACGGCAGGGCGTGCACCCAGTTGTGCTGATGCGCCTTGCGCCGCGGGGCGCCGGGTGTCTTGCTGCGCAGCCACGAGCGCAGGCTTTCTTGCAGCATCAGCGCGCCGACGACACCCAAAAACACCACATAGGACAGTTGCACCGCCAGATCGACCTGCCCCAGCGCGGTCAGCCAGCGAAAGACATAGATGCCCAGACTGGACCCGATCAGGCCACCGACCAGCAGCACCGTGCCCATCTTCAGATCGACCGTGCGCCGCCGCAGATGCGCCATCACCCCGGAAATCGACGAGGCGACGACCTGATTGGCCCCGGTCGCCACCGCCACCGCCGGCGGAATGCCGATGAAGAACAAGACCGGAGTAATCAGGAACCCGCCGCCGACGCCGAACAGGCCCGACAACATGCCGACCCCCGCCCCGATGCCCAACAGCAACAGGACATTCACCGATACCTCTGCAATGGGCAAATAGACCAGCATGATCCCGCATAAGACAAAGCCCCTGCGTTTTACAGGGGCTTTGCGGTAAATTTATGTAAGGCAGCCGACAGTTCGGATGAACTTATCGCTCCTTGACATAGGGTTCGCCCCCGGCGCGCGGCGGGATGGCCTTGCCGACAAAGCCCGCCAGAATCACCACCGTCAGGATATAGGGCAGCGCGGTCATGAACTGGTTGGGCAGGGTGACAAACCCCAGATGCAGGTTCGGGAACTGGTTGGCGATCGCCTCGAGCGCGCCGAACAGCAGCACCGCACCCAGCGCCTGCCACGGCCGCCACTTGGCAAAGATCAGCGCCGCCAGCGCGATGAAGCCGCGCCCGGCGCTCATGTCCTTGACGAACCCGGCCGCCAGCGAGGTCGAGAGATACGCCCCGCCGATGCCACAAAGCACG